>Ga0210403_10000925_pt1 | contig 29037 bp, 23 predicted proteins | sample IncBWC19MmetaG_FD_150863 | JGI IMG/M metagenome (GOLD analysis project Ga0210403, IMG submission 150863) | Forest soil microbial communities from Barre Woods Harvard Forest LTER site, Petersham, Massachusetts, United States - Inc-BW-C-19-M | ecosystem: Environmental > Terrestrial > Soil >...
GCGGGACACGCCCGGTTAGCCTGTGAAGTGAATGGCGAGGTAAGCCGTCAGCAGCAAGAACCCACCGAAATGGCCGCTAGGCGGCCATCGTAGGAATCCCCTTCCTTTAGGGAGGGGAGGATGTCAACCGGTACTTATCGAAGGCTTTGTCGGTATGGCCTAGAGGTCGCGGCGGCCTTCCATGGCGCGGGTCATGGTGACCTCGTCGGCGTACTCAATGTCGGAGCCGGCGGGGACGCCGGTGGCGATGCGGGTGAGGCGGAGGGTGGGGTAGGCGCGGCGGAGCTCGTGGGCGAGGTAGGCGGCGGTGGCTTCGCCCTCGGTGGTGGGCGAGGTGGCGAGGATGACCTCTTCGATGGCCTGGAAGGGGAGAGTGTTTAGCGCCTGGTCGGGAACCTGATCGGGAGTGTAGTCGAAGGGCTCGCCGTTGGCCTGGTGCGCGAGCCGAGTGAGAAGGTTGGCGATGCGGAGCTGCTCCGGTCCGACGCCGTTGACCGGCGACAGCGTGCCGTGGAGGATGTGGTAGACCCCGTTGTAGCTGCGGGTTTTTTCGATAGTGGCGATATTGGTGGGCTCCTCGAGGACGCAGACCAGGCGGTGGTCGCGAGCGGGGTTGGAGCAGTAGGTGCAGGGGTCGACGTCGGTGATGTTGTTGCATATGGAGCAGAGGCGGAGGTGCTGCTTGAGCTGCTGGATGGCGACGGCGAGGTCGCGGGCGTCCTGTTCGCTGGAGCGGAGGATGTGGAAGGCGAGGCGCTGGGCGCTCTTGGTGCCAATGCCGGGGAGCTTGCGCAGCTCCTCGATCAGGCGGGACATGGGTTCGGCGAAGCGGCTCTGCATCACTCGCTGTGGCCCGGGAGGTCGAGAGAGCCGAGCACGCTGCCCATCATGCCCTGGACGTTGGACTTCATGACGTCGTCGGCGCGGCGGCCGCACTCGTTGACGGCGGCGGTGATGAGGTCCTCGAGGAGCTCGATGTCGCTGCTCGAGGAGCTGCCCATGACGGAGGGATCGATGGTGAGTTTGAGCAGCTCCTTTTTGCCGTTCATGCGGGCGGTGACGACGCCGCCGCCGGAGGAGGCCTCGACGACGGTTTCGGAGAGCTTGCGCTCCATCTGCTGCTGCATCTGTTGGGCCTGGCCCATCATGTCCTTCATTTTGGCTAGATCGGATAGGTTCATGCGCTGCTCCCAGTTCCTTTGATGATAAACGGGAGCGGGGAGTGTGGGATCTTTACGACCGAGAGGATGAGAGTGGGGGATGGAGGTTGCCATAATTGCGATTCAAATTGGCGCAATCGCTTGGTTTCGTCCTCTGCCTCTGGACAAAGAACACCCCATGCGTAGCTCCCCTCCAAGCCACGAGCGGCAACAGCCTGCTTCTCAACCGGAGGGACCCGATTGACCATCGTTGGGTAAGAGATGATGGCTTCAGTTGGCTCTGGCAGCCGCGGGGACAGAGGAAACGGATGTCTAGTAAGTCGTTGATTCGAAGTTGTATCGTTCTTCGCGTAGGGCAGGGCTGCTGGTTGCCCGACTATTCCTTAGTCTCGCTGCCTGGCCGCCCGGCGCCTCTAGACTCGAGTGATGGGTTGCCGGGGTGAAGGCCGTCAGGCGATGCGGCGTGATCTCCCATTACCACTGAATCGTGTATCCCGTCACTGGCAGGTAATGTGAAACAAAATTTTGCGCCGCGAGGAGAATTGTCGGTAGCCCACAGGCGGCCGCCGTTCGATTCAACAATGGAGCGGCTGATCTGCAGTCCGATGCCCGTGCCTGAGTCTTGGTGGTGAAAAAGGCATTGAGGATCTTGTCCGCGTGCTGCGGTGGAAGCCCCACGCCGGCGGACAGATTCGCATTGACTGTCACGGTTTGCTGCGACAATCCGACGGTGAGCCTAAAGTCGAGTGTGGCTGTCTGATTCACTTCGAGGGCGATCCCGGTCATCTCGCTGGTCGCAAATCCATTTTTCATGACTTGCAAGGAATAGTTCCCTGGAACCATGTCTGTGATGGAGTAGGTGCCCGCGGTTCCTGAACTTGTGTTGCGCTCAATACCTGTGTCGACGTTACAAAGGACGATCCGGGCAGCGGGGATCACAGCGGCGGTCGGGTCGGTGATTGTTCCGTTGATTGCTGCGGATGCAGATTGGGCGAAGCCGCAACGATGCACCGTGACTCCCCCAGTCGGAAGCATAACCGCCACACATAGTAAATACCTGATAGACCAGTATTGTGGGGGCCGATCGTGCGGAACGTCAGAGCCTTTTCGGATGGCGTACACGTCGTCAACGGGTGACGAGACACACATCGGACCTAGTCCATTCGATCTATCTACCAGCAGCACGTCGGGTGACGCAGCTTGTTGGCGACGAGTATACATCTGTGGCTCGCCGAGAAGATATCCGCCGACGAGACAAGAAAATTCAACAACTTGAGATGCGCAAATAGCGTCGGCGAAGGTTGGCCCTCTCATCAGGAAAATTGTTTGCTCCTCGCGCATGTACGGACAGCTTCGACGATCGACTTCAGTAGTGTCGCTCCGCTTTCCGGAATACCGGCGATTGTGCCGGCCGCCGTTTGCGCCAACCGACGCGAGTGGCGGCGGTGTGGACCGGGTGAAAATATGTGCGCAGGCGTGAGGTGTTTCTGACAGGAATATTGCTATGATGTTCGGCAAGTTCTCGCCCCGTACGATGTCGTCCATTGCAGACAAGACTTCCTTCCGCGGAGGCAGACCATGCATACACTTCAACCCTACATGCGTAGTCCGACGTGGTCCTTTGCCATGGGAGCTCTGCTCCTGCTGGCGGGCGTGGCGTCGATTGCCATCCCCGTCTTCGGCGGGATCGCCGCAAGCATCTTCTTCGGATGGCTGCTGCTGTTTTCCAGTGCTGCCCATCTGGGCTATGCATGGACGCGGCGCGGCGCCGGCGCTGTGCTTTGGCAGATCCTCGTTGGGATCGCCTATCTGATCGCGGCACTTTATTTATTCCTTGTCCCCGTTGCGGGAATGGTGGCGCTGACCCTGGTCCTGGTCTTCTATCTCGGTGTTGAGGGGATCCTGGAGCTGGTGATCTTCTCGGTGCTGCGGCCGTTGCCTGGGAGCGTCTGGTTCCTGGTGCACGGTCTGGTCTCGCTGCTGCTTGCGGGGTTGATCTTCGCGCATTGGCCGTCCAGTTCGTTGTGGGCGATTGGGACGCTGGTCGGGATCAGTCTGGTGTTCAGCGGCATCGCACGCATGACCGGGGTAGCGCTGCGAGTGAGTCCGGCCGGGGTGCTGTGAGGGGAATTCAGCGGCTGCGGAGTGGCCCTGCGGCTTCCGCAGAGACGCGAGCGCCGGGGAACCGGGTATCATAAAAAGGTGCCGAAGTATTCCATTGTCGTTCCGTTTCATAACGAGGAGGAGAACGTCACCACGCTGTATGACCGGGTGAAGCTGGTCATGGAGCATGTGGGCGACTCGTTCGAGCTGGTGTTTGTCGACGATGGTTCGCGGGACCGGACGTATCGGCTTCTGGAGGAGATTGCGGCGGTCGACAGCCGGGTGCTGGTGGTGAAGCTGCGGCGTAACTTTGGCCAGACCAGTGCGCTGGCGGCGGGCTTCGACCACGCGCAGGGCAGCTTCGTGCTGGCGATGGATGGCGACCTGCAGCACGATCCCGAGGAGATTCCGAACTTTCTGGCCAAGCTCGAAGAGGGCTATGACGTGGTGAGCGGGTGGCGCAGTCAGCGGGAGGATAACTTTCTGCTGCGGAGGATTCCGTCGCGGGCGGCGAACTGGATGATGGCGCGGCTGTCGGGGGTGAGTATCCACGACTTCGCGACCACCTTCAAGGCGTATCGGCGCGAGGTGATCCAGAATGTCCCGCTGTACGGGGAGATGCATCGGTTTATCCCGGCGCTGGCGTCGTGGTATGGGGCGAGTATCTGCGAGATTCCGATCTCGAACCCGCAACGGGTGTTCGGCAAGAGCCACTATGGACTTTCGCGGACGATTCGGGTGGTCTTCGATCTGCTGACGATCCGTTTTCTGCTGCGCTATATGACGCGGCCGTTGCACTTCTTCGGAACGATCGGGGCGCTGGGAATGCTCTCGGGTGCGGGGCTGGCCGGGTGGATGCTGGCGCTGAAGATAATGACCGGGCAACATGTGATGGCGGGGCATGGACCGCTGTTCGCGGTTGCTGGGGTGCTGATCCTGGCGGGGATCCAGATGATGGGGATCGGGCTGCTGGGGGAGTTGCAGGTGCGTCACTTCCATACGGCGGCGCATCGCGCTCCGTATGCGGTGGAGCGAGTGCTGCGGCTGCGGTCGAATGAAGAAAGCATGATGCAGTAAGGCGGGGAGTAGGGAACAGGGCGTGGGCGGCAGGCCGGTGTGGGTGGTCCGTGCTTTGGGGTGGGTGTTGCGCGCTGACGCTGGGAGTTGGACGGTGAATCTGGGGGCCAGGACTACAGCGTTTTCAAAGATTTGCGCCGGAATGTAGTGGCAGCAATTACAATTCCGCAATGCAAGCGATACTGATTAAGCTGACTGGCAGCGCGGATGTACTTGAGTTTACAGAGGTTCCAAACCCGGTTCCGGGCGTAGGCGAGGTTCTGGTCGCCATTGAAGCGTCGGGCGTGAACTTCATCGATGTGTACTTTCGGGAGGGCCGGTATCCGGCACAGCTTCCGTTTATTCCGGGGCAGGAGGCTGCCGGGACGGTGGTCGCTCTGGGGCCGGAGGTGACGACGGTCAAGGTGGGCGACCGGGTGGCGTGGTGCGGTATTCGGGGGACGTATGCTCAGCTGGCGGTGGCGCCGGCAGCGCAGGTGGTGCGGGTTCCCGATGGGGTTTCGTCGGAGCAGGCGGCGGCTGCGCTGCTGCAGGGGATGACGGCGCATTACCTGGCGTACTCGGCGTATCCGATACGGGCGGGAGAGACGGTGCTAGTGCATGCCGGCGCGGGTGGGACGGGGCTGCTGCTGACGCAGATCGCGAAGAAGCGCGGTGCGCGGGTGATTACGACGGTTTCGACCGAGGAGAAGGCTGCGCTGTCGCGGGCGGCGGGCGCGGACGAGGTGATTCTTTACACCAAGCAGGACTTTGCCGTGGAGGTGAAGCGGCTTACGAATGGGGAGGGCCTGCCGGTGGTGTATGACTCGGTGGGCAAGTCCACGTTTGAGCAGTCGCTGGCATCCCTGAAGCCGCGAGGGTTGCTGGTGCTGTTTGGGGGCGCGAGCGGGGCGGTGCCGCCGTTCGATCTGATCCGGCTGTCAACGATGGGGTCGTTGTATGTGACGCGGCCGACGCTGAGGGATTACATCGCGACGCGGGCGGAGTTGGAGGCGCGGGCGAACGGCGTGTTTGGGTGGGTGGCGGATGGGAGTCTGAAGCTCCGCATCGAGCACAGCTACCCGCTGAAGAGTGCAGCTGAGGCGCAGCGCGCCCTGGAGTCGCGGAGGACGACGGGAAAGGTGCTGCTGAAGCCCTGAGCTGGTTCGCGGGGGAGTGGTGATCCGGGGCGTGACGGCTCTGAACGCGTTCGTTCACAACATTAGTCCACAACTGGTCGGTTCGAAGTTTTCCGGGTTCGAACCCAATGCCCGAAGCACCGGAGTGTCGATGAGGGATGCGCCGTACCTGTTGGTTGTGCTGTTCCTTATAAGCATGGTGTTCAGTGTGATCTTCCGGGTCATGTGGCGGACCTTGGGCCAGGCGCGGCATGCTTTGACATGGTCGGTCGCCTTTGCGGTGGCCGCAGTGGGATATCTGCTGAATGCGGTGGGCGTGATGCTGTGGCTGCGCGGCCCGTTGTATATGGTGGCCGCGTGCACGCCTCCGCTGGTGACCAGTTATCTGGCAGTGCTGGGCTACCGGCAGCGCGCCGGGCTGCCGTCGTATCGCTGGTGCTTTCTGGGGTTGTTGGCAGGTGCGGAGTTGCTGCTGGTGGTGGGGAACTTCGTGACTCCGCACGTTGGCCTGCAGCTGGCGGTGGTGCCGCTGACGGCCGTGGTGATGCTGTATATGGCTGCGCGGGCGGCAGTGCGTGGGGCTAAGGGCGGGACGAGTGCGGAGCGGACGGCGCGGGTCACCTTGTATCTGTTTGGCTTCTACGAGCTGGTGCTGGGCTGTCTGGCGCTTCGTCTGGGCAGGTATGGGAATCCGGCTTCACTGGACCTCTACAGCGACACGTTGATGCTGGGGTTGCCGTTCTGCTATATCGCGTCGGGGCTGGTGGGAGTGCTGGTGATTGCGTCCGATCTGGCAGCGCGGATGGAGCGGCTGGCGGAGACTGACACGCTGACCGGGCTGATGAATCGCCGCGGGATCGAGCGTATTGCCAGGCAGGCGATGGTGCGCTGCCGCAGCAAAGGGCAGCCGTTGACGACAGTGATCGCCGATCTGGATCTGTTCAAGAAGATCAACGACGAGTATGGGCACGGGGTCGGAGACCTGGCGTTGCAGCGCTTCTCCGCGTATCTGCAGACGGCCGCGCCGGACGCGGAGTTGCTGGGGCGGTTGGGTGGCGAGGAGTTTGTTCTGTTGCTGGAGGATACCCCGGAGGGGAAGGCGATGCTCGTGGTCGACAAGATTCGAGCGGAGCTGGCGACCGTCCAAGTCGATGGCCTGGGGCTGACTTTGTTGACGGCCAGCTTTGGCGTGACCGAGATGGCGGCAGAGGACGAGACTCTGGTGGATATGCTGGTGCGCGCCGATAGTGCGCTGTATGCGGCCAAGTCGGCGGGGCGGGACAGGGTGCACTGCTTCGATCCTCTGCAACTGGGACCGGTGCGGGCCCCCGGGGTATTCCGGAAGCATCGCGATGCGTTGGCTTGAGTGGTGCGAGGCGGCTTGATGCGTCAGAATTGAATGAGGACGGATGGATGGTCCGATGGACGCACGACAGGAGTCGTTTCGATGGCAACGCCGCTTAGATTTTCAGCGCAGCGCGCACAGGTTCAGGCTGAGACCGCGCGCTCTCAAGCATCACCCAGAAGGACGCTCGGGGCGGCGGCGGGGCGGGTTGCCGGGCTGCTGGCGGTGCTGTGGTTCGGTGCGACCGGCGCGCATGCGGTGGTGGTGCGGGGCAAGGTGACCGATCCGCTGGGCGCAGCGGTGGTGAACGCTCGAGTGGCGCTGGTGCAGGGGACGACGCGGATCGCGGCGGCACGGTCGGGGATCGATGGCAGCTTCGAGGTGCGTAGCGCGGTGGCGGGACGGTTCCGCCTGCTGGCAACGGCGCCGACGTTTGCGACGACCATCGGGGACGAGTTCTATGGCGGGGTGGTGGATGTGGTCGCGCGCAGCCTGGTGATGGAAGTTGCGTCGATCACGGAGCAGGTGACGGTGACGGCGACGGGAATTCCGACGCCGATCCAGCAGGCCAGTGCTCCGGTGTCGCTGATTGGCGCGTTCGATCTGAGCACGCGGGTGGGAGTGATCGATGAGATGCGGCAGGCTCCGGGATTGGAGCTGGTGCAGCAGGGGCAGGCGGGTGGCGTGGGGTCGCTGTTTGTGCGCGGCGGGAACTCGACGGCGAACAAGGTGCTGATTGATGGGATTACGGCGGAGGACATAGGCGGGACGTTCGATCTGGGTACGGTGGGGACGACCGGGCTGGAATCAATCGAGACCTACCGCGGGCCGGACAGCGTGTTGTATGGGAGCGATGCGGGAGCGGCGGTGGTGTCGTTTACGACGCCGCAGGGAGGGTCGTCTCATCCGCTGTTTACCTACTCGGGGGATGCGGGGAACTTTCACTCGTATCGGAATGAGGCGACGCTGAGCGGAGCTCATAAGAAGGTGGACTACTACGCGGGGTTTGGGAGGTTCGATACGTCGAATGCGCTGCCGCTGGACCGCTACCACTCGGCGACTTCGGCGGCGAATATCGGGTATAGCTTTTCGGGGAACGCGCAGGCGCGGTTTACGCTGCGCAATGCGGTGTCGTCGACTGGGCTGCCGGGAGCGCATGATTTTTATGGGATCTCGAACGACGGAAAGCAGGCGGACCAGGATCTTTACTCCGGGCTGACGCTCGAGGACCGGCTGCTGGACGATCGCTGGCACAATCTCGTTCGCTACGGGATTACGCGCAAGCGTGAGCAGGAGCGGCAGTATGCGTATGTGGGGACGCCGATCAATGTAAATGGGTTCACCGAGTACTTCGGCAATGTGGTGACGATCCGCGGAGCGAATGGGTACGAGGCGACGGGGCAGGCGGCGTTCTTTTCGCCGAATAGCGACTCGGACTCCAATCGCGATGAGCTGTACTTCCAGTCCGACTACGCAATTACCCATCATCTAACTGGACTGTTGGGCTTCCGGTATGAGAACGAGCGTGGGAGCTTCGTCGAGCCGGACTATGGCGAGGATGAGAAGATCCAGCGGACGAACTTCGAGTACACGCTGCAGTTTCAGGGTGACGTGAAGAACCGGCTCTTCTATTCGGCGGGCGGGGCGATCGAGAAGAACCATCTCTACGGAGTGGCGGGGACGCCGCGGCTGGGGCTGGCTTATGTGCCGGTTCGGGTTACAACAAATCGATGGTTCCGCGGAACCAAGCTGCGGGCGAATGTGGCGACGGGGGTGCAGGAGCCTTCGCTGGCGCTGGAGTTTTCGAGTTTGTACTCGGAACTGTTACAGGCGGGAGATACGGCGGCGATTGCGAGCTACAACGTGACCAAGCCGACGGCGGAGCGCTCGCGCAGCTACGACGTGGGCGTCGATCAGAATATTCGCGGCGAGCGGCTGGTGTTCAAGGCGGGGTACTTCCACAATGTGTTCGACCATCAGTTGGAGGGAGTGGACTACATCGGGCTCGAGCAATACTTCGGGCTGCCTGCGAGCGTGGCCAATCAGATATATGAGGCGTATCTGAACTCGCTGGCCTTCCGGGCGCAGGGGTTCGAGATGGAGACGGACTGGCAGGCGATGAAGCATCTGCTGGTGCGCGGAGGCTATACGTATCTCGATTCGGTTGTGGTGCAGTCGTTCGCTACCGATGCGGTGAATGCGAATAGCGGAATGCCGACGATGAACCCGAATCTGCCTGGGATTGCCATTGGGGCGGTATCTCCGCTGGTGGGGGCGCGGCCGTTTCGGCGGGCTCCGCATACGGGATTTTTTGCGGCCGAGTATGTCGACCGGAGGCTTGCGTTTGGGATGAAGGGGGCGCTGTCGAGCCGGAGCGACGATTCGACGTTTCTGGGTGGACTGGATACGACGGGAGGGAATACGCTGCTGCTGCCGAATCGCGATCTGGACTTTGGATACGCGAAGCTGGATGCCAACCTGTCGCTGGTGGTCAGTCATCACATCACGACCTTTACCGAGATGGATAATCTGCTGGGGCAGCAGCATATTGGGCCGATCGGCTATCCGGCGCTGCCCTTTACCATACGAGCGGGGCTGAAGTACCGATTTGGTGGAGACTGATGGCCTGACGGCTGGCGCCGCCACTTTTCCGAAAATTATGTGTCTCTACCTGTGCAAGGGGCGTCTAAAGTTTGGAAGGTAGGGTACCCAGGATGAAGAAGTGTTTTGTAGCTGCTGCAGCGTTTCTGGTTCTCTCGGGCGCGGGATTTGCGCAGATGGAGGGCCCGGTGAGTACCCAGGCGCTGGTCGCTGTGGATACGAGGTCGGAGCAGATGCCGACGATCAATAACGTGATGCTGACGGTCAACGGCAAGAAGGAGCAGCTGACGGGATGGTCACAGGTGCCGCCTACGGGGGCGCAGGTCGCGGTTCTGATCGATGACGGCCTACGGGAGTCTGTGGGGCGGGAGCTCAATGATCTGCGGGCGTTCGCGAACAGTCTGCCGCAAGGGACGGAGCTGCTTATCGGATACATGCGCAACGGCGTCGTCTTCAAGGAGACGGGCTTTACGACGGACCACGCGGCCGCGGCAGCGAAGTTCCGTCTGCCTGAGGGTTCTCCGGGGATCAGCGCGAGCCCGTACTTCTGCCTTTCGGATTTTGTGAAGCACTGGCCGTCGAATCGGCCGGCGGCGCGATTCGTACTGATGATTACGAACGGTGTGGACCCATATAACGGCAGCACCAGCATCATGAACCAGGACAGCCCGTACGTGCAGGCGGCGACCACGGACGCACAGCGCGCAGGCGTGTCGGTGTCCTCGATCTACTTCGGCGATGCGGGCTTTCGCGGCCGCCGCGGCAGCTTCAGCGGACAGAGCTACCTGGCACAGGTCGCAGAGGGAACCGGCGGGACGGCTTACTTTCAGGGGCTCGGCAATCCGGTCTCGATGATTCCGTTCCTGAATGATTTCAAGCATTCGCTTGCGGAGACCTACGTGGTGACGTTCGAGGCGAGTGCCTCGGGTAAGAACAATCTGCTGCGCATCAAGGCGGCGACCGATCTGCACGGGGTCAAACTACGCGCGCCGGAGGCGGTGCGCGTCGGGAATATGGAGAGCGGTCCGAACGAGTAATTTCACGGAACCAGAATGAACCGAGATACGGCTGCAGCTCGCGCTGCGGCCGTTTTCTTTGGGTGCGCCCAGCATGGGCGCACTCCTGCGGGTGGAAGTCCCGCTGTGAGCTGGTCACAGCGAGCGAAGCGAAGCGCAACTGCATGAGGGTGACCGGGTGTGGGGAGGAAGCTGCGGGCCGATGAACAAGGGCCGGATAGAAGGCGCAGCCGACCAGGGCGAGCGGGCCCAAGACCGCGAAGCTCTTGTGACCAAGGGGAGGCGGCGTAAGGAACTCATGGCCTTGGGAGCTTCCATCGACGTCGCGGCACCGATAGCGGCCAACACGCGGCGCTGCTGGCGCAACAGCGGGATGCTCCTCAACTCCATACTCGACCGGAAATGGGCCGACAGGCTGAAAATACCCCGTCTCTGCTGACCTCAACTTCTCGAACCGCCCGGTGCGGACCCGCATACCGGGTGGCGTGGCAGGGGAGAGCAGGACCCTATGCCGATCGCAAAACGGCAGAACGTGGTTGCTGGCGAGGCCCGCGCATCGAGGAGGCCGTCCCTGTGAAAAGCTGTGCACAATTCGTTCAACTTCTCGCTGTACGATGAAGATTGCGAAATGAGAGGTGGAATGAGCGAAGGCCGTTGGGTTTTGTTGATTGCGAGTGAAGTGGGGGGCACCGATTCGGTATCCGACCGCGCTATGGAGCGCCTGGTGGATGCGATCGGCGAGGAGGGGTATGAGGTCGTGCGGACCTCGACTCCGGAGGACGGGCTGTCGCTGGTTACGTCCGACCCGTCACACAGCGCGATTTTGCTGGATTGGGACCTGGAAGGGGACAATCAGTTCGACGAGCGCGCTGCGCTCAAGATTCTGCGCGCCGTGCGGCGGCGGAATAAGAAGATTCCGATCTTTTTGATCGCCGATCGGACGCTGGTGAGCGAGCTGCCGCTGGAGGTGGTCAAGCAGGTGCATGAGTATATCCACCTGTTCGGAGACACGCCGGCCTTCATCGCCAACCGTGTGGACTTTGCGGTGGAGCGGTATCACGAGCAGCTGCTGCCGCCGTACTTCCGCGAGTTGAAGAAGTACAACGATCAGGGTGCTTATTCGTGGGACGCTCCGGGGCACATGGGCGGAGTGGCGTATCTGAAGCACCCCGTGGGCATGGAGTTCCACAAGTTTTTCGGCGAAAACATCATGCGTTCAGATCTGGGGATCTCGACGGCGCCGCTGGGATCGTGGCTGGACCACCTGGGGCCTCCGGGCGAGAGCGAGCGCAACGCGGCGCGGATCTTCGGTGCGGACTGGACGTTCTACGTGCTGGGGGGATCGTCGACCTCGAACCAGATTGTGGGTCATGGCGTGATCGCGCAGGACGATATTGTGCTGGCGGACGCGAACTGTCACAAATCGATCTGCCACTCGCTGACGGTGACGGGCGCGCGGCCGGTGTACTTCAAGCCGACACGCAACGGCTACGGCATGATCGGTCTGGTGCCGATCAAGCGGTTCAGCCCGGAGAACGTGCAGGCGCTGATCGACCGCAGTCCGTTCAGCGTTGGAGCGCCTTCGAAGAAGCCCACGTACGCGGTGGTTACAAATTCGACCTACGATGGTCTCTGCTACGACGTGAATCGCGTGGTAGAGGAGTTGTCGAAGTCGGTGCCGCGGGTGCACTTCGACGAGGCTTGGTATGCCTATGCGAAGTTCCATCCGATCTATCGCGGACGGTTCGCGATGGACGTGCCGGATGAGATGCCGCACCGGCCGGCGATCTTCGCGGTGCAGTCGACGCACAAGATGCTGGCGGCGTTCTCGATGGCATCGATGGTGCACATCAAGCTGAGCCCGCGGGCTCCACTTGATTACGACCAGTTCAACGAGTCGTTCATGATGCATGGGACGACGTCGCCGTTCTATCCGCTGATCGCCTCGCTGGACGTGGCGGCGGCGATGATGGACGAGCCGGCGGGGCCGACGCTGATGAGCGAGACGCTGCAGGATGCGATCAGCTTTCGCAAGGCGATGTCGTCGATCGCGCACCGGCTGCGGGCGGCGGAGCAGGGCTGGTTCTTCCGGTTATATCAACCTGAGTATGTGCTGGACCCGTTGGATGGACAGACGCACCTGCTGGAGGAGGCTCCGGATGGGTTGCTGACGAACCGTTCGAGCTGCTGGACGCTGAAGCCGGGCGAGGATTGGCACGGGTATCAGGACGAGGATATTGCCGACAACTACTGCATGCTCGACCCGGCGAAGGTGACGATTCTGACGCCCGGGGTGAATGCGCAGGGAGTGGTGAGCGACTGGGGTATTCCGGCGGCGATTCTGACGGAGTTCCTCGACGGACGCCGGGTGGAGATTGCGCGGACCGGCGACTACACCGTGCTGGTGCTGTTTTCGGTCGGAACCAGTAAGGGCAAGTGGGGTGCGCTGCTCGAGAACCTGTTCGAGTTCAAGCGGCTGTACGACTCGGAGGCATCGCTCGAGGAGGCGCTGCCGGAGCTGGTGCTGCGCTATCCGCATCGCTACCGGAATGTGACGCTGAAGGAGCTGTCGGACGAGATGCACCTGGTGATGCAGCAGCTCAACCTGTCGGGGCTGGTGAATGCGGCGTGCGATGAGGACTTCGATCCGGTGCTGACGCCGTCGCAGACGTATCAGAAGCTGCTGCGCAACGAGACGGAGAAGATCAAGTTCTCGGAGATGGCGGGCCGGATTGCGGCGGTGATGCTGGTGCCGTACCCGCCGGGAATTCCGATGAGTATGCCGGGAGAGCGACTGGGCGGGCCGGACAGCCCGGTGATCCGGCTGATCCTGGCGATGGAGGAGTTCGGCAAGCGCTTCCCGGGGTTCGAGCGCGAGACCCATGGGATCGAGGTCGATGGGAACGGCGAGTACTGGATGCGGGCGGTGATCGAGACGCCGAATGGGAACGGGAAGAAGCATGGTCGCGGGAAGCAGAGGCCGCCGAGCTCGGCTCCGCCAGTGAAGCGGCGCAAGAAGGCTCTGCCGGGGGCTGGGGTCGATGTGGATGGGATGCCGCCGGAGCGGTAGGGGCGCTCTGGCTGGAACCTTGGGCGACTACTGCCGGGGGAGCTTTGCGACCGTATCCAGAGTGGCGAGGGCATTGAGGCGTCGCTCCTGGTCGGCCGTGGAGTCGGCTGTGGATTGGAGGTAGAGGTTCAGTTCGGAGCGGGCCTCCTCCCAGCGTGTGGCGACGGCCAGCGGCTGTCCGCGGATGAGATGGACCTCGGTGAAGGTCGGAGGAGCCGCGGCCAGCGCGCGCTGGCTCCAGAGATCGGAGCCGTGCAGATTACCCATGCCGACCTCGGCGCGAGCCCGTTCGTAGATGGTCTGCCAGGCCTCCGCTTCATCTCCGCGCAGCTCGCGGAGGACCAGAAAGGCCTCTTCGTAGCGATGCATGCCGTTGAGCGCGCTGGCAAGCAGAGTGGAGGCGAAGGCGATGTCGGGCTCCCAGAGCCGCGCCTTGGCGATGTTCCAGATAGCGCGCTCGTAGCGGGCGGCAGAGATCTCCTGGGTGGCACGCAGGAGGGCAACTTCGGCGAACTGCGAGGCGATGGCCAGCGCCTAAGCGCACTCTTGTTTGTATAGGTCGGGCTGGTGGATGAGCGCCGCGGTGCGGGCGGCAAGATAGTGCTGTTGGGCCTCGAGCGGATAACGTCGGTCCACGGGGAAGCTCGTGGGCGTAATCTCGGTCAGGTGGTCGTCTGGTTGCGGCAGCTGGGGTTGCTGCTGGCTCTGAGCAAGGACGGCCTGAAGGCATAGGCCAATCCAGAACACCGCTACGGTAGAGACTTTGAGGCAAGGACGTCAAGAGGCTTAGATGGCGCGCCAGGCGCGAGGATTATTCCCGCCGAGGAGGGTTTTGGCCCACTTTGGACTGGATTGTGGGCTTAGGGCGGAGACGCAAAGAGGCCCCGGACAAATCCGGGGCCTCTTTGTTTGATGCGGGGAACAATCGGTTCCAGCGTCCGCACCTGCGCCCGTGGTTCAGGGCTGTGGCGCGGGGCGGAGCGTGGAGTTTAGTACATGCCGTCCATGCCGCCGCCGTGGTTGTGACCGCCGGCCGGAGCTTCCTTCTTCTCCGGAATCTCGGCGATGATGGCCTCGGTGGTGAGCAGCAGGCCGGAGATCGACGCGGCGTTCTGCAGCGCGGTCCGGGTTACCTTGGTGGGGTCGATGACGCCGGCGACGACCAGGTCCTCGTAGACGCCCGTGGCGGCGTTGTAGCCGTAATTGGGGTCCTTGGAGTCGTGGATCTTGCCGATGACGACCGCGCCCTCTTCTCCGGAGTTGGCGACGATGGTGCGGAGCGGCTCTTCGATGGCGCGACGGATGATGTTGGCGCCGATCTTCTCGTCGCCTTCGAGGGTCTTGATGAGCTTATCGACCGCCGAGGTGGTGCGGATGAGGGCGACGCCGCCGCCGGGGACGATGCCTTCCTCGACCGCTGCACGGGTGGCGTGCATGGCGTCTTCGACGCGGGCCTTCTTCTCCTTCATCTCGGTCTCGGTTGCAGCCCCGACCTTGATGACGGCGACGCCGCCGACCAGCTTGGCGAGGCGCTCCTGGAGCTTCTCGCGGTCGTAGTCGGAGGTGGTCTTCTCGACCTGAGCGCGAATCTCCTTGACGCGGCCCTCGACGTCTCCGTCCTTACCGCCGCCGTCGACGATGGTGGTGTTGTCCTTGTCGATGGTGACGCGCTTGGCGGTGCCGAGGTCCTCGATCTTGACGCCCTCGAGCTTGATGCCGAGGTCTTCGGTGATGGCCTTGCCGCCGGTCAGGATGGCGATGTCTTGCAGCATGGCCTTGCGGCGATCGCCAAAGCCAGGAGCCTTGACGGCGGCGACGTTGAGGGTGCCGCGCAGCTTGTTCACAACCAGGGTGGCGAGCGCCTCACCGTCGACGTCCTCGGCGATGATGACGAGGGGCTTGGCGGTGCGGGCGATCTGCTCGAGCAGAGGCAGAAGGTCCTTCATCGAGGAGATCTTCTTCTCGTAGATGAGGATGTAGGGGTTCTCGAGGGCAACTTCCATGCGCTCGGCGTCGGTCACGAAGTACGGGCTCAGGTAACCGCGATCGAACTGCATGCCTTCGACGACGTCGAGCTGGGTCTCCATGGTGCGGGACTCCTCGACGGTGATGACGCCATCCTTACCGACCTTCTTCATGGCTTCGGCGATGATGGTGCCGATCTGCGAGTCGGAGTTGGCGGAGATGGTTCCGACCTGGGCGATCATGTCGCCGGAGACGGGCTTGGAGAAGGCAGCGAGGGCACCGCCTACGACGACGCCGTTCTCATCGCGCTTGCCGATGATGGCCTCGACGGCCTTGTCGATGCCGCGCTTGAGGGCGGCGGGATTGGCTCCGGCGGCAACGGTCTTGACGCCTTCGCGGAAGATGGCCTGGGCGAGCACGGTGGCGGTGGTGGTACCGTCGCCGGCGATGTCGGAGGTCTTGGAGGCGACTTCCTTGACGAGCTGGGCGCCGATGTTCTCGAGGGCGTTGGAGAGCTCGATCTCCTTGGCGACGGTGACGCCGTCCTTGGTGATGGTGGGCGAGCCGAACTTCTTTTCGATGACGACGTTACGTCCCTTGGGTCCGAGGGTTACCTTCACTGCGTCGGCCAAGACATTGACGCCGCGCAGGATAGCCTGCCGTGAATCTTCTCCGTGCAAGATCTGCTTTGCCATGATGCTGCTCCTATGTGCCGGGCTGTGCCGGCGAAAATCGGTGATTTGCGGTGCATTCCGGCTCGGCGGCGAAGCCGCGTCTGCCGCACGCAGTGCCTACTTCTTGAGGATTCCGAGGACTTCTTCTTCGCGCATGATGAGGAACTCATCGCCGTCGAGCTTGATCTCGGTGCCGGAGTACTTACCGAAGAGGATGTTGTCGCCAGCCTTGACGTCGAGCGGGAAGACCTTGCCTTCGTCGTTGGACTTGCCCTTGCCGACGGAGATCACTTCGCCTTGCTGGGGCTTTTCCTTGGCGGAGTCGGGGATGATGATTCCGCCGCGGATGCTCTCGCCCTCTTCAACGCGCCGTACCAGGATGCGATCGTGAAGCGGAGTGAAGGATGTAGTTGCCATTGCGTTACGTCTCCTCGTTGCTGATCTGAGTTGCAAATCCGAGTTGCATCAGACGCCGCTCGTGCGGCGCTGCTTGTTACCAGGCACGATGCAGGGCTGTCCTTGGCCGTGGTGCACGGTGGTGACAGTCCGATCGCAGGATAGAACGGGCTGGGAGTGTTAGCACTCTAGCCCTTCGATTGCTAACGATAGGGGAGGGAGGTGGTGGATGTCAACCGCGAAGTTGTGAAATATGAGTGAATGGCGCGCAGGTTTGGGAAAGGCAGGGACCCGGGAACAGGGATCAGAAAACAGGGTTGGCTTGCTGAGGGTGGTTCGTGCCGGTTATGCGGATGCTGCGCGCTGGGTGGGGCTTGATATCCTTAGCTTACATGAAGAGACCGATTGTTCTGACGATTCTGGATGGGTGGGGTTATCGCGCCGAGACGCATGCCAACGCCATTGCGTTGGCGCGCAAGCCCAACTACGACAGGCTGTTAGCGGAGTTTCCCAACACGCTGCTGCGGGCCAGTGAACAGTTCGTTGGGTTGCCGGATGGGCAGATGGGGAACTCCGAGGTTGGGCACCTGAATCTGGGCGCGGGGCGGATTGTGCGCATGGATATGACGCGCATCGACACGGCGATTATGGACGGCAGCTTCTTCACCGATCTGACGCTGGTGCGGGCGTTTGAGCGGGCGGGGCAGAAGGGGCGGGCGCTGCATCTGCTGGGCCTGGTGTCGGACGGCGGGGTGCACTCGCATCAGCGGCACCTGTACGCTCTGCTGCGGATGGCGGCGCAGCATAAGCTGACCCGGGTGTTCGTGCATGCGTTCCTGGATGGTCGGGACACACTGCCGACCAGTGGCGTGGGGTATCTGGAGGAGCTGCAGCAGCGGTTCGAGGAGTACCGGGTGGGGCGGCTGGCGAGTGTCAGCGGGCGCTACTTCGCGATGGATCGGGATCTGCGCTGGGAGAAGGAGCGGCAGGCTTTCGATGCGATCGTGACTGGAGCGCCGGCGGGTGGGGTGTATCAGGATGCGGTGGCGCGGGTGCGGGAGTGCTATTCGAACGGAGTGACGGACGAGTTTGTGCCGCCCTTTACCTGCGTCGACGGTGAGAACAAGCCGGTGGGACTGATTCGCGACCATGATGTGTGTATCTCGTTCAACTACCGGGCGGACCGGGTGCGGCAGATGACGCGGTTGCTGGCGCGCAACTCCGGGCTGACGGCGGATGGGGGCGTGGGGCTGCCCAAGGCGGCGGAGCTGGAGGCGGAGATTCCGCGCAACCAGGTGCCGGAGGCGCTCGACTATGTGTGCATGACGCAGTACGACAAGAACTTCAAGCTGCCGGTGGTGATTCCGGCGGAGTCGATGGACAACCTGTTGGCGAACCTGATGGCGCAGGCGAACCTGCGCAACCTGCGCGTGGCGGAGACGGAGAAGTACGCTCACGTGACCTACTTCTTCAACGGCGGGATCGAGAAGCCGTTTGGCGGGGAGGACCGGGAGCTGGTGCCGTCGCAGAAGGTGGCGACGTATGATCTTGCGCCGGAGATGTCGGCGGCCGGAGTCGCAGATGCGGTGGTGAAGGCGGTGAACGATACGGCGTTCGACGTGATCATCGTGAACTTCGCCAACGCGGATATGGTGGGGCACTCGGGGAAGATCGAGCCGACGGTGAAGGCAGTGGAGGCTGTGGACTTCCATCTGGGCAGGATCTACCGGGCGGTCAAGCAGTATGGCGGAAGTCTGCTAGTGACGGCGGACCATGGCAATGCGGAGATGCTGATCGATCCCGTGACGGGTGGGCCGCACACGGCGCATACCACCAATCCGGTGCCGTTCCTGCTGGTGACGGAGGAGGGCAGGAAGGTTGGAGTGCGGGATGGCGGCAGCCTGCGGGATATCTCGCCGACGATGCTTTCGCTGCTGGGGCTCGAGAAGCCGGGGGAGATGACAGGCGGGGATCTGCGGGTGGTGCTGGGGTAGGGGCGGATTGCGGTTGCCCATGTCTCAGAAGCGAGACATGGGCAACCGGCCTGAACAGCAGATTCCTCCGCTGCGCTGCGGAATGACTATCTGGACGGCTATAGCGTTTCGAAAGCGGGTGTAGCGCTTTCTGGTGCGAGCCGGTTCGCCGACAGAGGCGAAATTCGTGTGCGCCGCGGTGGCGCCTGTAGTAGAGTGGTTGCGTTCGGCAAAATCAAGTCCTGGTTTCGCTTTCTCATCGACGCTGAGCAGAAAGGACATGCCGCATGATCAAACGCATATCCGCGGAGTTTCTGGGAACCTTCTGGCTGGTGCTGGGCGGCTGCGGCAGCGCCGTGCTGGCCGCCGGCTTCCCCCAACTTGGCATCGGCTTCGTTGGCGTCGCCCTTGCCTTCGGGCTGACGGTGTTGACCATGGCCTACGCCATCGGTCACATCTCCGGCTGTCATCTCAACCCCGCCGTCAGCCTCGGCCTCGCGGTCGGCGGGCGCTTTCGTTGGTCGGAGCTGCCGGGCTACGTTGCCGCGCAGGTTGCCGGAGCCATCGCCGGCGCGGCGGTGCTGTACGGCATCGCCTCCGGCAAGCCCGGCTTCGATGTGCACGCCGGCTTCGCCTCCAACGGCTACGGGCTGCACTCGCCCGGAGGCTACTCGCTGGGCGCCTGTCTGCTCTGCGAGGTGGTGATGACCTTCGCCTTCCTCATGATCATCCTCGGGGCGACCGAAGCCCGCGCGCCCAAAGGCTTCGCTCCCATCGCCATTGGTCTGGGGCTCACGCTGATTCACCTCATCAGCATCCCCGTCACCAACACCTCGGTCAACCCCGCCCGCAGCACCGGACCGGCGCTCTTCGCCGGAGGGCTGGCGCTCCAGCAACTGTGGCTGTTCTGGGTCGCGCCGCTGGTGGGCGCCGCACTGGCGGGTGTCGCCTATCCTCTCCTTGGGAGACAGGCGGAGGTGCAGGTCTTCCCCCAGGCCGAACCCAGCGTCGCCCGCGCCAAGGGGGCCTAGGACCAGAAGAGGTGCTCCAACCGCAGAGGCCGGGAAATCCCCGGCCTCTGCGGTGCATTCTGTTGTGTCGCCACGCCCCGTTAGTCGCGGGAGCGCTTGCGGATCTCGACGTTGAGGCGCTTGATCTTCTGGTTGAGGGTGGAGAGCGGGATCTTGAAGAACTCGGCGGCCTCGGTCTGGTTCCAGTGGCAGCGCTCCAGACGGTCGGCGATGATGCGGCGCTCAATCTCCTCCATGAGGTCGAAGAGCGAGGTGTCGGGGCGGTGCTCGAGGATGCTGGCAGAGTAGGTGCCGCCGGTGAGCTGGGAGGGCAGAAGGTCAGGAGTGATGGTGCGGTCCGAGGAGAGCACGACGCCGCGCTCCATGGCGTTTTCGAGCTCGCGGACGTTGCCGGGCCAATCGTAGTCCATGAGGACGCGCAGGGCCTCAGGGGCGAGGACGCGATCGCCGGTGCCGTTCTCCTCGGCGTAGAACTTGAGGAAGTGGGTGGCGAGCAGGGGGACGTCCTCGCGGCGGGAGCGCAGTGGCGGGAGCTCGAGGCAGATGACGTTGAGACGGTAGAAGAGGTCCTCGCGGAAGCGGCCGTCGCGCACGGCCTGCTGGAGGTTGACGTTGGTGGCGGCGACGATGCGAACGTCGACCTGCAACTCGTGGGTTCCGCCGACGTGCATGAAGCGGCGGTCTTGCAGGACGCGCAGGATCTTGGCTTGCATGTCCATGCCCATGGTGCCGATCTCGTCGAGGAAGAGGGTTCCGCCGTTGGCGACCTCGAAGAGGCCTTTCTTGGCGGCGATGGCGGAGGTGAAGGCTCCCTTGGTGTGTCCGAAGAGGGTGGACTCGAGCAGGTCGGAGGGCACAGCGCCGGTGTTGACCGGGACGAAAGGCTTGTCGCGGCGGGGGGAGTTGGCGTGGATGGCCTTGGCGATGAGTTCCTTGCCGGTGCCGCTCTCGCCTTGGATAAGAACGGTCGAGCGGCTGGGGGCGACCTGCGCGATGGTGTCGAAGAGGCGCAGCATGGGCTCGCTCTTGCCGACGATGTTTTGGAAGTTGTAGCGCTGTTTGAGGGTGCGTTTGAGCTGGACGACCTCTTCCTCGGCGCGATGGCGAGCGATGGCGGTACGGATGTCGGCGAGAAGCTTCTCGTTGTCCCAGGGCTTCTGGACGAAGTTTTCGGCGCCGGCGCGGATGGCGTCGACCACGTTGGCCACGGTGCCGTAGGCGGTAATCATGATGACCGGCAGGTTGGGCTGCAGCTCCTTGATGCGGGGGAGCAGGTCGATGCCGCTCTCTCCGGGAAGGGCGAGATCGAGCAGCAGCAGGTCGTACTGGTTGCGGGCGACAAGGTCGAGGCCGGTGCGTCCGTCGGGGGCGAGCGAGATGGAGAAGCCCTCGAGGGTGAGCAGGGTCTCGATGGACTCGCGGATGGCGGCCTCGTCGTCGATCATGAGGATGCGGACGCTGTCCGGGGTACGGGCCGGACGCAGCGCCTTGAGCAGGGTGGTGTCCTTCGCCTGCGGTGCGGAGACTTCGGGAGCTTCGGACAGGTCGGCGATGTCAGTCAGTTCAGGCATGAATGGGTTTCCTTTGTTCGGGCGCTTCCGAAGGGATAGGCACGGACGGTGCGAGGGAGGTCGCGGCTACGGGGAAGTCGAGGAGGAAGACGGTGCCTACGCCGACCTCGCTTTCGACCTGAATCTTACCGCCGTGCTCCTGCATGATGCCATAGCTGACGGCGAGGCCGAGGCCAGTGCCTTTGTGCTGGCCGGGCTCGGGTTTGGTCTTGGTGGTGAAGAAGGGATCGTAGATGCGGTGCAGGTGCTCCTGGTCGATGCCGGCTCCGGTGTCCTGGATGCGGACCAGAACCCGCCCGTCGAGCGCTTCGGTAGCCACGCGCAGCGTCGAGTTGGGGAGTCCGTGCATGGCATCCTTAGCGTTGAGCATTAGATTGAGAATGACCTGCTGGAGTTTGCCCTGATTGCCACTGATGCGGGGGAGCTCGGCGTGGAGCTTGGTCTCGACGCGGATCTGAGCGGTCTTGAACTGGTGTTCGAGCAGCACGAACGTGTCGTGCAGCAGCTGGTTGCAGTCGACGCTGGTGAACTCGGCGCCGCTGGTGCGGGAGAAGTTGAGCAGGCCGTTGACGATCTCGGAGGCGCGGAAGGTCTGTTGGGTAATCTTTTCGAGCACCGGGGCGAGCCGGGCGTCGTCGCGCATGTGTTTGGAGAGCATCTGGGTGTAGCTGGAGATGACCGCCAGCGGAGTGTTGACCTCGTGGGCGACGCCGGCGGCGAGCAGGCCGATGGAGGAGAGCTTCTCAGCCTGGGTGAGCTGGGTTTCGAGCTGGACGCGGTCGGTGATGTCGTCGACCAGGACGATGCGGCCGACGGTTTCGAAGTTGCGCGTCACCAGCGGGGCGATGGCGATGTTGGCAATGCGGGTGTCGCCGCTGGGCAGGGAGATGGGGAACTTGTAGAGGGTGTGGGTGCCCTGATCGGCCTCGTTGAGACTGCGCACGCTGTCGAAGCGGCTGACGAACTCGGCGGGGAAGACAGCGGAGAGCGGCTGGTGCAGGGCCTCGGACCGGGGCTTAGCGTAGAGCATCTCCATCTGCGTGTTCCAGCTGCCGATGCGGTCTTCGAGGTCGACGGCGAAGATGCCGATGTTGATGGATTCGACGATGTTCTCGTGGAACTCCTTGAGCCGTTCGAACTCGCTGATCTTCTGCTCCAGGCGGCGGTAGAGCTGGGCGTTTTGAATGGCGATGCCGATGTAACCGGCCAGCGACTCGAGCACCTCCATGTCCTCGCTGGAGAGGAAGTCTCCGTGGTCGGTGCGGCCGAGGCCGATGACGGCGACGGTGCGGGTGCCGGCGCCCTGACGATTGGCCACGCGGCAGGGCAGGTAGTAGTTGAGATCGAGGCGGCGGGCGCTGCGGCTCTGGGTCTCGGGCAGGCGGAGAACCTGCTGGGGGTTCTCGAGGAAGAGATGGTTGTTGGCGCCGTCGCGGTCAAAGTCGAAGAAGCTGACGTCGAGGGCGCGGAGCTCGGCGGCCTGCAGGTTGGTGAGGCCATGGGAGGCGGCGAGCTCGAAGTGGGGCCCGGAGCTGGGTGAGTCCTGTTCGGCGGCGAGGAAGACCGCGACCCGGGTGACCAGAAGGGTCTGGGGCAAGCGTTCGACGATGGAGTCAAGCAGGGCGCTGAGGTCGGTCTGGGAGTTGAGGCCGCGGCCGAAGTCGACCAGGGTCTCGCGGTAGTCGAAGCGCTTCTGGTCGAAGATGCGGTCGACCCGGCTCTGAATGCCGCGCTTGAGGGGGTCGAAGCAGAGGCCAACGGCGATGATGGCGAGGATTGGGCCGTAGAAGCCGTAGTTGGGGAAGTGCTTGTGGATCAGCTCGGAGGCCAGACCCACGAAGCCGAAGTAGAGTCCGACCAGAGAGGCGGTGGCCAGGGTGTAGGTGACGCCGCGCTTGAAGATCAGGTCGACGTCCATCAGGCGGTAGCGCACGATGGCCCAGCTGAAGGTGAGCGGGAGGACGACCAGACAGATGGTGCTGGCCTTGGCCAGCAGGCTCGAGATCTGAAGGTCAAACAGCAAGGGAACGACGTAGAGCAGGGTGAACGGGGCAAAGGCGAGCAGGGTTCCGCGGGTGAGCCACTTCAGCTGCTGGCGCTGCAGCGGGGAGGTGGCGTGCACGTAGCGCAGCAGGAAGACGATCGCCGCCAGGGTGTAATAGAGGCCGAGATAGCCGAAGAACAGCTGATCGAGCCGGTGCTGCAACCTTTCAGTGGCCGCCCAGAACTCGACCGCGCTGAACTGGAGCCCAAGCAGGATGGCGCCGGGCAGGTAGAGCATGGCGCCGCCGAGACGGCGGCGGAAGCGGCGGGGCCGGTCGGCGTCCTCGCTCTCGGAGAAGTCGACGGCAAAGTGGAGGATGAGCGCGGGTTGGAGTGCGGAGGCGATGACATTGCCCCAATAGATCAGCCAGTCGAAACTGTTGAGCTCGCCCGTGTAATGGAAGGAATAGAGGACCGCCGAGACCAGGCAGAAGACGAAGAAATGAAGGGACTTAGGGGCGGTCCAGCGGCGGAAGAGGACGTACAGGCCGATGGAGAGGTAGACCAGCGCGATGATGCGCTGCACCTGGTAGATGCTGCGGTCGGTCGGTTCGAGGATCACCTGGACATCGAACTTGGCAACGCTGTGGGCCCTATCCCGGTGCGGCAACGGGCGCAGGATGGTGTAGGTGGAGTGGGCCCAGACGCCGTCGTGGTAGACCTCAAACATGAAGGGCGCGAGCCGCGGGGTGGGGTGCTCGTCGATGGCGACGAGGAGATCGTCTTTGCGGATTCCGGCGCGTTCGCCGGGGGAGTCGGCGGGGACGTGGGCGGCGCGCAGGCCACCCTGGGATTCGATCCAGCCGATGCCGTCGGTGGGGACGTCGAAGTTGTTTTCGTGCGTGAGGTTAATCCAGGCGAAGACACAGACGGCCACGGTGGCGACCGCCAGGGCAATGGCCAAAACACGTGTCTGGAAGGCGCTTTTCATGGAGTCCCTGGTTGGCTGTGCACATCGAATGCCAAACGTTGTTCATTGTGGAATTACGATATGGGCGTGTCAAGACGGACGTCGCCTACCAAATATCATAAGCTCTTCCAATAATTACAGATAGAGAGTGAAGTATACATACGCGGATCCGGCAGGCTGGGTTCCCGCAAGCGCATTTGGCAAAGCGCTTAAGAAGCATCTATTCATGATCCTGTAACATCAGAAATGAAGGTTCACAAGTGCCAAGTGGATGCTCCGAACCCTGTTCCAGCCTCCCAGGCTACAGTTCTCCAAGATTAAGGTAGGTAACGACGTTGTCGAAGTGGGATGCGGGTGCCGCAGTGACCGTAGAAGACCGGTTTGTGTCTGTGGATGGGGCGAGAGTGCACTACCAGTTCTCCGGGACCGGAAAGCCGCTGCTGTTGCTGCACGGATTGGTGGGGTCGGGAAGAAACTGGCGCCGTAATATCGGTTTTCTGTCGCGTTACGCCAGCGTGTACGCGCTGGATCTCTTCAATATGGGGGAGTCGGAGCGGGTTCCCGGGTTGGACGCCGGGCTGGAGGCGACCGCGGACCGGATCGTGGATCTGATGGACTCCCTCGGGCTGAAGTCGGCGGATATCGCTGCGCACTCGCATGGGGGTGCGATCGCGATGATGCTGGCGGCGCGTCATCCGGAGCGGGTGCAGAAGCTGATTCTATTTGCCCCGGCCAATCCCTTCTGTGATGCCGGCCGGCAGCTGATCCGGTTCTACAACACCCGGGTGGGAGCGGGGTTTGCCCGCATCGTGCCGTCACTGCCGCGGCTGCTGCATGCGACGGCGCTGGCGCGGATGTATGGCGATCCGAAGCGCGTGGCGGCGGGATCGCTCGAGAGCTACACGGCCGGATTGAGTATTCCGGGTACGATCGACCACGTGCTGCAGATCGTGGCGCGCTGGTACGACGACATGCGGGTGCTGCGCTCGGCGCTGGGCAAGCTGGCGGGCAAGCCGGTGCTCTTCATCTGGGGCGATCGCGACCGCGCGGTTCTGTTGCCCTCGGGCCGGCTGCTGCAGCGGATGATGCCGAAGTCCAGACTTATCGTAATTCCGGGCGCCGGACATCTGCCGTTCGAGGAGCTGCCGGATCCTTGCAACGAGGCGATGGGTGAGTGGCTGACCGGCCGGCTGCGGTCGAAGCATCGGTAGATTGTGAACCGGGAGAAACGAATCCGCGGTCTTGAGGGATTCGTTCGCTCCCCATCACTATGTCAACATCACTGACCGCGATGCAGAGCGCAGGTTTTCTTCCGGCAGGCTCAGGACAGGATCTTCGCATCGGCTGCGTTCCGCTCCCAATGCCCACACTCCTGTTATCTCGAGCTAACTGGGCTGGCTGAGGGTGAACTCGGCGGCCAGCCAGTCGCGCATCGCCTGCTGCATGCGGTCGAGCTTGGGGCCAGGTGAGGTGGGGATGCCCTGGAAGAAGTGGTCGGCACCCTCGATCCAGACCATCTTTTTGGGCTCGGGCGCCGTGGTCAGGACCTGCTGCATGACGTCGCGGGGGGCGAACTGGTCGTGATCGCCGCAGACGAAGAGCTTGGGCGCGAAACAGCGCGGAAGGAAGCCGTAGGTGTAGTCACGGCCCTCGGCGCGGACGGGAAGGCCAAGGCCGATGAGGCCCTTGACCCGGGTATCGCCGCAGCAGGCGCGCATGCCTACGTTCGAGCCGAAGGAGAAGCCGGCGAAAAGGATGGGCTTGCGCAGGTTGAGCTCCAGCCAATCGAGGGCGGCGCGAACGTCGTCCTGCTCGCCGTGTCCGTGGTCGTGGACGCCTTCGCTTAGGCCGACGCCGCGGAAGTTGAAGCGCAGCACCGGCAGACCGAAGGCGGAGAAGGCCTTCATGGCGTGGTAGACGACCTTGTTGTGCAGGGTGCCTCCGCTGGGCGGGTGCGGATGGCAGACGAGCGCGGCGTAGGGAGCGTCGTCGAGGCCGGCGTTGAGCACGGCTTCGAGCCGGCCGGCGGGGCCGTGGAGGTCTTCGATCGAACGGACGTGGGAGCGGAAGGAGCTGGAAAGCGTGGTTTCGGACATCAGTTCCTAGTATAAGTTGGGTGGCCAGACTATCCAGCTGGGCGGTCCTGGCCGCGGGTCGGGTATTCTGGGTCGGATGGCTATTGATCCGATCGAACTTACGCGGCAACTTGTGAATATTGAATCGACCACCTACCACGAGGGCTCGGCGGGTGCCTTTCTGCATGAGTTTCTGGAGGGCGAGCGGTGGGCGGTCGAGCGTATGCCGGTGGCGCAGCCGGAGCGGGCGTCGACGCCCGGGGCGGGCAATGGAGAGCGCTTCAACGTGTATGCGGCGATGCCTGGGGTGACGCCCGAGGTGGTGCTATCGACGCACATGGATACAGTGCCGCCCTACTTCGGTTGCCATGAGGATGATGAGTATCTGTATGGCCGGGGGACCTGCGATGCCAAGGGCATCATCGCGGCGCAGACGGCTGCGGCGGAGCGGCTGCGCGAGGCGGGCGTGAAGGTGGGACTGCTGTTCGTGGTGGGTGAGGAGCGGGACTCGGCCGGCGCGGCGGTGGCCAACCAGAACCCTAAGGGGTCGCGGTTCCTGATCAACGGAGAGCCGACCGACAACCGGCTGGCACTGGCGTCGAAGGGCGCGCTGCGTGTGGAGATTCGAGCGAAGGGGAAGATGGCGCACTCGGCGTACCCGGAGCTGGGCGAGTCGGCGATCGACAAGCTGGTGGGCGCGCTGAACGACATTCTCGCGATGCCGCTTCCGGTCGAGCCGGAGATTGGGCCTTCGACGCTGAACATCGGGCTGATCGAGGGTGGGCGCGCGCCGAACGTGATCGCGGACAAGGCGGAGGCGCACCTGCTGATCCGACTGGTGGGACCGGCGGAGGAGACCAAGGAGGCGATCGTGCGGACGGTGGCCGGGCGGGCCGATGTGAAGTTCACACTGGAGCTGCCCTTTGTGCGCATGCGCAAGGTGGGCAACCTGCCGACCATGGTGGCGAAGTTCACCACGGATATTCCTTCGCTGACGGCGTGGGGCGAGCCGTTTCTGCTGGGACCCGGGTCGATCCATGTGGCGCACACGCCGAATGAGCGGATCGCGAAGAAGGTGTTGGTGGAGGCGGTGGACCTATATGTGAACCTGGCGACGGAGCTGGTCGGGTAGTTAGCTGGACCAGATGGTGAAGGGCAGGGCGTTGGGATTGTCGCTGGCCAGGGTGTGGGTCTGGTTGGGGTCCTGCGGGTTGTAGCGGACCTGGATGGGTGTATCCTCCTGGACGCGGGAGAGCAGGCGGTGGGCCTCGGAGTCGGAGAGGGGAAGGCTGAGGAGATGGCCGCCGTAGTAGCCGATCTCATCGTCTGAACCGACTCCGCCGCTCCCGGGAAGGGTGAAGTAGAAGGCGGACTCGATCTGGGTGGTCTGGAAGGAGGTGCCTTCTTCAGCGAGCAGGTCCTTGGGGACGACCTTCGAGCCGAGCACCTTGGCGGTAATGCAGGGCCAGGTTGCGGCTTGCCGAAGTGCCTTCTCGCGCTGCGGGCGGCGAATGAGTTTGACCAGCCAATCGGAGGAGAGAAGGGCGCTCATGGCAAGGAGCATTCTACTGCGATTGACGGACGGCGGGGTGGGAATTTCCCCTCGGATTTTTCGCTCTGTTTCTTGGTATATAGGCTGAAGGGTGCGAGCGGTTGGCACTCCGAGATGCATGGAGAGAGTGAATTTTGATCGAGATCTTCGACGGGCACAACGATTCGGTACACAAGATCCGGGAGTACTGTTTCGAGGGGATCGACTTTCTGGATCGGTCGGAGACGGGACATCTCGATCTGCCGCGCGCGCGGGAGGGTGGCTTGGCGGGCGGACTGTTTGCGCTGTGGGTGGCGCCGGGGCAGAGGCTCGGTGGCAATGCGACGGTGACGGCGACGGACTATGCGGTGCCGATGGCCGAGGCACTCGATCCGGCGTATGCGCTGCGCGAGACGCGGAGGCAGCTGGTGGCGCTCCAGGCGCTCGAGGCGCGGGCGGAGGGGCAGATACGGATCGCCAGGAGTGTGGAGGAGATTGAGCAGGCGCGGCGGGACGGCGCCTTGGCCATGGTGCTGCACATGGAGGGGGGCGATGCGATCGGGCCGGAATTGCGCGAACTGGAGGAGTTTTATGCGGCCGGGCTGCGCGGCCTGGGGGTGGTGTGGAGCCGGCCAAATATCTTCGGCTACGGCGTGCCGTTTGCCTATCCGAGCTCTCCCGACACTGGGCCGGGGTTGACGCCGCTGGGCGCGGAGCTGGTGCGGGGGTGCAATCGGTTGGGGGTGATGCTCGATCTCGCGCACCTGAACGAGCGAGGCTTCTGGGATGTGGCGCGGCTGAGCACGGCGCCGCTGGTGGCGTCGCATGCGTGCGTGCATGCGATCTGTCCGTCGGCGCGGAACCTGACGGACCGGCAGCTGGATGCGATTCGGGATTCGGACGGGCTGGTGGGGGTGAATCTGTCGGTGCCAGATGTGCGGCCGGATGGGCGCCGCGGTGGGGATGTGGACACGCCGTTGGGGATGGTGGTGCGGCACTTCGCGTACCTGGTCGAACGGATCGGGCTCGAGCGGGTGGGGCTGGGGTCGGACTTCGATGGAACGACGGTGCCGGCGGCCATTGGGGATACGAGCGGTCTGCCACGGCTGATTGAGGCGCTGAGGGAGCATGGCTTCGATGAGGCTTCGCTGCGGAAGATGGCGTGGGAGAACTGGATGCGCGTGCTGCGGCTGTCGTGGGGATGAGGGAAAGGCTTCGTCTCTTTATCCAAATTGTGCGGAAAACCCCGTCCTTCAGGGCGGGGATGTAGAGCGCGGACAGCGAAGCTGTCCTCAACTCGGTGTTTGTTGTTGCTCGATGTACTGGCGGATGATCGAGATGGGTGCGCCCCCGCAGCTTCCGGCGAAGTAGGACGGCG
>Ga0210403_10000927_pt1 | contig 29000 bp, 27 predicted proteins | sample IncBWC19MmetaG_FD_150863 | JGI IMG/M metagenome (GOLD analysis project Ga0210403, IMG submission 150863) | Forest soil microbial communities from Barre Woods Harvard Forest LTER site, Petersham, Massachusetts, United States - Inc-BW-C-19-M | ecosystem: Environmental > Terrestrial > Soil >...
ACACGAGCTTGCAATTAATTTCGCGCGCAGGAAAGTTTATGAAAGGCACGAGTCGTTAGCCTGACTTACATCTCAAACTTATAGCATACGCCTGCAGGGCAGGCCAGCACTCCGCCATGCTCCCGCTGTTGGAAAGACTTGTACTAGTGTCGTGGATAAGCGCTTTTTTCTAAAAGGTTATTTTCAAAGCCTGCTGCCGTTCGGTTAAGGCTATCGAACACGGCACGAGGTACAGAGGTTGCGGAACTCCCGCTTGCATTGACGTGTGGCAACGCGTCTGCTAGCATTCGCGCCATGGCGAAAGTGCAGAAAACCTCCTCCGGCTCTTCCGGGCGATCCAAGGCCTCCTCCAAGAGTTCCGCTAAGTCAAAGAAAAAGAATGCTTTACCGGCACCTCCCCAGCAACGCGGCGGCGTCGAGATGGTCGATCCACTCGTTCGTGCGCAGATGAAGCTCTATGAAGAGGCCATGGGATTGTTTCACCAGCAAAAATTTCAGCGCTCCAAGCAGGAGCTCGAGAAGGTCCTGGAAGGCCCCAGCAGGGAACTAGCCGACCGCGCCCGCACTCACTTGCGGATTGTCGAACAGCGCATGAAGCCTTCCTCCGAACAGAATCCGAAATCGCCCGAAGAGCACTACCAGCGCGGCGTGGCCATGATGAACCTCGGCCGCTGGGACGAAGCCCGCGAAAGCCTCGAGAAAGCGCGCAAGCTGGCGCCCAAGGCTGACCATATTCACTACGCCCTTGCCGCTCTCGATTGCCTGACTGGCGAAGCCGATTCCGCCATGACCAACCTGAAGATTGCGATCGATCTGCGCCCCGCGAACCGCTTCCACGCTCGCAACGACGAAGACTTTGCCTTTCTTCAGGAAGACCCTCGCTTCACCGAATTGCTGTATCCTGAAAAAGATGGGTACGCTGGGTAATCCTGCTCGCCCGGCTCATCTGTAAACTCACACTGTATTTTCGAATCGGCGATTGTTCTGGTCTATCGTTGGCAACGCGGCCGCGATGCCCTGCCTTTAACCGGGAACATCCGCGCGTGAAGGAACTCGTTCGATTACTGAGCTGCCTGTGATGAAAAAGTCGAGGAAGAAAAGGCCAGCAGTGCGGGGCCTGCGCGTGGTCGCGCTGGGCGGCGGCACCGGGCTTTCCGCGCTGCTGCGAGGGCTCAAGGAACACGTGGTGCGCGGATCGGATCAGGCGCCGACGCGCGAGCGGCCCATCTCCGATTTGACCGCGATTGTCACCGTCACCGACGACGGCGGCAGTTCTGGAAGATTGCGGCGCGAGAATCGTATGCTGCCGCCCGGCGACATCCGCAATTGCATGGTGGCGCTGGCCAAGGACGAAGCACTGCTCAGCCGTCTGTTTCAATACCGGTTTCAAGCCGGCCGGGGCCTGACCGGCCACAATTTCGGCAATCTGTTCCTCGCTGCTCTTACGCATGTCACTGGTGATTTCGCCGAAGCCGTCCGCGTTTCCAGCAAAGTCCTCGCGATTCGCGGGCGCATCTTTCCATCCACCATTTCCAATGTGCATCTGGTCGCCACACTGGTGAATGGAAAGCGCATCCAGGGCGAAACCAGCATCTCTCGCAGCAAAATTCCCATCAGCAAAATTGAACTTAGCCCCCGTGGCGCTCGTCCGCTACCCAAGGCCATCGAAGCCATCGAAGAGGCCGACCTCATATTGATGGGCCCTGGCTCGCTCTATACCAGCGTAATTCCCAATTTGCTGATTCCAGAGATTGCCCATGCCGTGGTGCGCTCGCGGGCGCCTCGCGTATATATCGCGAACCTGATGACCCAGCCCGGCGAAACCACCCACTACACGCTCAGCCAGCATTTGCGGGCAATCGAAAACCACGTAGGCAAACGCGTGGTGAATTATGTCGTTGCCAACCGCAAGACGGTCTCGCCAGAGGTGGCAGAGCGCTATCGCGCGGAGGGCGCGGAGCCTGTCGTCATCGACACCGCGAATGTCGCCAAGATGAAAGTCCGTCTGCGGGCGGACAATCTTCTTGAAGAGCACGGCGTGATCCGCCACAATTCGCCCCGCCTCGCGCGTCTGCTGCTGGAGAAGTTCCTGCTCCCGTCTAATGCTGACTGATCGGTCCCGATTCGGCCTGTAGAGGCTTTTTCGCTGCCTTTCTCGTATACTCCACCGGCAGCAGTTTTCCCTAAAGGACTCCCGATGAAAATAAAGTGTGCACTCTTCGGCTCCGCTCTGTTTATTTTCTGCATCGGCGCAGCGCAGGCGCAGAACAAGGTTGATCTTTCCGCCAGTCAGATGCCGTCGGTCTTGACGGTGCCCCCGGAGGCTCAACCCTCCGATCACTTCAGCGCGGAAGCGGCCACCAATGCCTATCTGGCACAAATCCCGCCGGCGGCGCGGGCGCGCAGCGACGCCTACTTCGAAGGCGGCTACTGGCTTCTACTTTGGGATTTTCTGATGTCCGCGGTAATTTATTGGCTGCTGCTCCATTTCGGCTGGTCCGCCAAAATGCGGGACCTCGCCGAACGGCTCACCCGCCTCAAGCCTCTGCAGACTTTTATTTACTGGCTGCAATTCATGATCATCACTTCCATATTGGGATTTCCGCTTGCGGCTTATGAGGGCTATTTCCGCGAATGGAAATATGGTCTGGCGACCCAGACCTTCGGTCCGTGGATGGTGGATCAGTTGAAGGGACTCTTGATTGGCGTTGTGTTGGGCGGCATGCTGGTGATGTTTCTTGCCGGGATCGTTCGCCGCTTTCCACGCACCTGGCACATCTGGGCAGCGGTCGTTACCACGCTTTTCGTCGTCTTTGCGGCCATGATTGTGCCCGTCGTCATCGTTCCGATGTTCAATACGGTCACCCGCCTCGACGATCCCAAGATCACCGCCCCCATTCTTTCGCTGGCGCGCGCCAACGGCATCCCCGCACATGATGTTTACGTGATGGATGCTTCGAAGCAAACCACGCGTATGAGCGCAAACGTCAGTGGTTTCGGCAAGACAATGCGCATCACCCTGAACGACAACCTGATTCGCCGCGGCTCCCCCGAGGAAATTCAGGAAGCCATGGGCCATGAGATGGGCCACTATGTCCTCAATCACATTCCAAAGTTCATTCTTTTCAGCTTTGTTGTTATCGTGACGGGATTCTGGTTGCTTCGCTCGACGCTGGATTGGAGCCTGGCGCGATGGGCAGAAAGCTGGAAGATCCGCGGGTTAACGGACATTGCTGCGCTGCCGCTTTACCTTTTGCTCGGTTCTATTTATTTATTTGTACTCACTCCAATCTTAAATACGGAGACGCGCACCCAGGAACTGGAAGCAGATATGTACGGGCTGAATGCCAGCCGCCAGCCCGATGGCGGCGCGCAGGGCGCCATCCATCTTGGCGAATACCGCAAGATGAGCCCCGGCCCGCTGGAGGAGTGGTTTTTCTATGATCACCCGAGCGGCAGAACGCGCATCTACAACGCCATGCGCTGGAAGGCTGAGAATCTCCAGCTATTCAAAACCCCCGCGGCCCAATAACCGCGAACTTCGATGCTCTGCTCGAAGATTGCGGCGCGCTCCGCCACAATTCTTGGCGCTTCGCCTACCTGCAGGGCAGGCGAGTCCCTTGCCGGCGATTGGTGGTTGATTGCTCTATTCTGGCCGGGTTCAAGGTCGCAAGCTATCACGCAACTGAAATTCCAGCTAACATTCTTAGTGCCGGAACAATTTCTTACGGAGCGAAGTCATGTCCACGTTCGGTCTCATCGAATACAAAGACGCCAACCCCGCCGTCAAAGCGGTTTACGACGACATCATGGCCACCCGCAAAACCGACTACATCAACAATTTCTGGAAGGCCATCGCCCACGATCCCGCGCTGCTGAAGCGCACCTGGGAAGACCTGAAGGCCATCATGGCTCCCGGCGCCATCGATCCCCTGACCAAGGAACTCCTCTACATCGCCGTTAGCGTCACCAACAACTGTCACTATTGCATCGCCTCCCACACCGCGTCCGCATTTGCCAAAGGCATGACTCCGGAAATGTTCAAGGAGCTCCAGGCAGTGATCGGCATGGCCAACGAAACAAACAAACTGGTCACTGGCTACCAGGTAGCCATAGACGCCCGCTTCCAGCCACCGTTAGACATTAACAAAAAGTAACCCGGAGCGAATTTCCAGCAGCCCCGGTAGACACTGCCCGCCCAACGGTGTTCGCCCGTCTTCCTGTTCCAATCCGCAACTTCACTCTTCGCGCACATTTTGTCCACGCTGGTACTTGCGTACTATATGGCCCCCTTCCCCGCAAACCCACCATATAGAGGTAGAACCGGGAAGCCCTCGGTAGGGGCCTGTCCGTACAAATCCAGCTGAAGCGAGTGGTTATGACACCCATCGTGAAAGACCCAGAGAACGCGCTTTCGCCAACCGCTCCCGGCATACCGGCAACTCCGGCTGCTAACGCGCCCGCGCGCCCGCAACCTGTCGCGCTCGAAGTCCCTGTCACTGTGAACGGCGCCCGCTCCGTGGATGGCTCCGATAAGCGTGAACCCTTTTCCGAACGCTCGCAGACCGTCCTGGTTTTTGGCCATGGCGCGGTGTTGCGCATTTCCGCCCAGCTTGCTCCCGGACAACTCGTTTTCCTGACCAATGAAAAAACGAAAAAGGAAGTGGTTTGCGTCGTCGTAAAATCCAAGACGGACGGCAATGCCGTCGGCTACGTCGAATTGCGTTTCACCGAGCCCGCGCCCGGTTTCTGGGGCATGCGTTTTCCTTCGGACACGGTTTTACCGCAATCCCCGGCGCGTCCCCCAGCTTCGGTGCCCGTTGCGCCTCCAGTGGCAGTGAAGGCTTCCGTTCCCGAACCTCCGATGGCGCCGAAACCCGTTGTTGCTCCGCCGCGAGCTCCAGTCAGTGTTACGCCGGAAATTCCTAAATCGCCCGCGCCCCCACCGGCGGCTCCCGTCGCTTTGCCTTCAGCGCGCGCTGCAGAGCCTGCGGTATCGAGCGTTGGCTCTTCCGCACTTTTCGCTCCCGCGGAGTCGAAACCGGTGCACTCTTCCCCAACCGTGGCATCTTCGACCACCGGGACACAATCCACGGATGAACTCAAGCAGCAAGCCGCACGCCTTCAGGAGCAGCTCAGCTCGCTGCTGTTCGCCGAAGCGCCGAAGCCCGCCGCCTCCACTCCCGCGGCCGTTCCTGGAATTCCGCTCGCGCCAGAATTGGCGCAAAAAGTCTTGGACCTCACGAATTTCTCCCCGGAACCTGCGGTCACGCCGCCGGTGAAGAGCGTTCCCGCTCCGCCGAAGCCCCGGACATCCTCGCTCGAGGTGGAAGAGATCAAGATTCCCTCGTGGCTGGCCCCGCTGGCGCGCGAATCAGAAACGCCGGCCGCAGCCCAAAGCTCCGCCGTGGAATCCAACTCGTTCGCGGAAGTGGAAGCGGTGGTTGCCGAGCCGCTCGAGGAACTAGCCAATCCGGAATCGCAGGAATTCACGCGGCGTCCCGAAGTCGCCATCTTTGGCGGCCAACTCCTAGGAGAATCTTCGCAATCCGCCGAATCCGCACATTCCGGTTCAAAGACCGGGCTTTTCCTGGGTATTGCGGCTTCGCTCCTGCTGGTCGCAGGAGGAGTCTGGTATTCGCGCCAGCCCGGCAACGCTATTTCCGGATTCCTTGGTGGCAGTTCAACCGCCTCTCAACCACCCGTCTCGGCGGCGGCAGAGCCCAGGCCTTCCGTCTCCAGACCTGTATCGCATCCTGACGTTTCCGGTGCGGCCGCCAGTTCCTCTCCGGCCACACCATCGGTCATTCCGCCAGCCGCAGTCACTTCCGTTGCCGCAAAGAGCACACCTCTGGCGCCTGCTTCCCGGAACACAAATTCGATCGCGATCCCGCCACCAAGTCCAACTGTCAGTCCTCGGAATGCAGCGCCCGTCGAAGAGCCGAAAAAGCCTGCCCTTGGGGATGTGCGTTTGGCAACACCGGTCATCAATCACGGCAAGACGGCTTCCGCGCCGGGTGATTCTGAGCCCTCCATCGACGTCAGCGCGACGGAAAGCACCGGCACCCCTCTTTCTGCTCTCGGCGCGTCTCACGGCCACGGACCAGCGGCTCCCGTACCAATTGGTGGCGACGTGAAGCCCGCGAAGCTCCTCAAATCCGTTCAGCCGGTCTATCCGCAAATGGCCAGGACCCAACATGTCTCCGGGAATGTGCAGATCGACGCACTGATTGATGCGGACGGGAATGTCAGCGCGATGAAAGTGCTTTCCGGCCCGGCGCTTCTTCGCGACGCCGCACTGCAATCCCTGAAGCAATGGAAGTATCAACCCGCCGAACTCGACGGCAAACCCACCTCCATGCACCTGACTGTGGTGCTCCAGTTCCGCGCTCAGTAATTTCTGTCAGCGATTCGTGAAAGGACTGGCTACTTCGCGGCCAGCCGCGGCGCGATTCCTTCAAAGGCGCTCTTGGAGCTGGAAATGACCTCGTTGGCGCCAAGCGTTTCCAGAATTTCCGCGAAGTCGTCCATGTAGCAGCGCACGATGATGTGTGCCTTGGCATTCTTCTCCCGAGCCTTCTTCGTCACCAGCAGAGCCGTCTCCACATTATTTGTCGCCACCACCACGGTTCGTGCGTACGCGATGCCCGCATCCACCAGAGTCGAATCCTGCTTCGCGTTGTCCACCACCACCGGTTCGCCGGCGCGCACCAGGTCATCCACGACCGCCGGGTCGCGATCTACAAGCACGTAAGCCAAGCCCGCCTCGCGCAAGTGCTCAACGATACGCGCTCCCAGATGCGTGTAGCCCACCACAATCACATGATCCCTCAGCTCGCCTGCCACCATGCGGCACTCCTCCTGCGGGTTGTAGCGTTGCAACGCCTGCAAAAAGAAAATGGAAATCACGATGCCGAAAAGTACGCACTGTCCCCAGAACGAATACAAATCCCAGATCTCGCCGCCGTTCTTTTTCAGATAGACGGCGTTCAGAATCGCGTCGCGCAAAGGCAAGCCGCTGTAACGGAAAATCAGTGTGCCCAGGAAAAACCACGCGCCGATCACGGCAAAACCCCAGCGGGCCTGCCGCAAGAACAGTTTTGCGCGAATCCAGAAATGCCGCTTCATCGTGTTTGCAAATCCTAGTGGGCCCGGCTGCCCGCGTCAACGCCGTGTTCGTGGATTCGCAACCCGTCTAGCCATTTCTTCGGTCCGGTCGCCTTGCTCTCTGTGATTCACCTTCGTATACTGGCCTCCCGGCCAATTTTCGGGCCCGGCGGGTGGGTAGCCCGCCCGCGACCTCCTTTTTGGCCTCACTTTTCACGCCTGCGCGAATCATACAGGCGAAATATGCAGTACAGCCGGCCGCTCCACGAGCTGTCCTGGCAAAGGAGATTTTTGCATGCCTCACACGCCTGCACCGGAAGAGATGAACGTCTACCAGAACGCCGAAGCGCGTTTTGAGGTGGCAGCCAACAAGTTGGGACTCGAGCAGGGCATCTATCGTTATCTGAAATATCCCGACAAGGAAATCACTCTCTACATCCCGGTGGGAATGGACAACGGGCAACTGGAAGTTTTCACCGGCTATCGCGTTCTCCATTCCACGGTGCGCGGACCCGGCAAGGGCGGCATCCGCTTTGCGCCGGATGTCAGTCTGGACGAAGTGCGCGCTCTTTCCGCCTGGATGACGTGGAAATGCGCAGTGGTGGACATTCCCTTTGGCGGCGCGAAGGGCGGTATCATTTGCGATCCGCGAAAGATGTCTCGAAACGAACTCGAACGCCTCACCCGCCGCTACACGGCCGAACTCTCCGACTGGCTGGGGCCAGAGCGCGACGTCCCGGCACCGGACGTCGGCACCAACGAACAGACCATGGCCTGGGTGATGGACACTTATTCGATGCATGCCCGCCAGGCGACCACCGCGGTCGTTACCGGCAAGCCCATCGAACTCGGCGGCTCTCGCGGACGCCGAGAAGCCACCGGCCGTGGTGTGATGATTTGCGTGGACAAAGCTCTGGCGAAGCTCGGGATGAAAAAAGAGACCACTCGCGTCATCATTCAGGGCTTCGGAAACGTCGGCTCGCTTGCCGCGGATCTGATGAAGAAAGCCGGCTACAAAATCATCGGCCTCGCCGATATCGGCGGCGGCTTGTACAACGAAAACGGCTTTGACGTACCCAAGGTGATTGACTGGGTTTACACCCAGAAAAAGCCGTTGCAGGACTTCCCGGGCGGCGGCACCAAGATGAGCTCGCGCGACGTTCTCTTCCAGCCGTGCGATGTGCTTATCCCCGCGGCAATTGAAAACCAGATCACCGAACAGAACGCCCACCAGGTGCAATGCAAGATTCTTTGCGAGGGCGCCAATGGCCCCACCACGTGGCAGGCCGACGCGATCATTGATGCCAAGGGCGTATTCACCGTTCCGGACATTCTCGGCAACGCTGGCGGCGTCACTGTCAGCTACTTCGAGTGGGTGCAGGACCGGCAGGGGTTCTTCTGGCGCGAAAGCGAAGTTAATGAGCGGCTCCTGGACGTCATGGAACGCTCCTTCGACGAAGTCGTCCGCTACGCCGAAACTCACAAGGTAAACAACCGGATCGCCGCCTATATGCTCGCGATTGACCGGGTGGCCATCGCTCTGAAGCTGCGCGGTATTTACGCGTAATTTGCGCTTGGCTTTCTAAGCGCCTCGGCGTACTCTCTCTGCCAGAAGTCACGGCATATTTACATTTCGATTCGGTTCGAACTGCCCCTCGGCCGAGGAAAGGGTCCGCCACGTGGGAACGGACTCGCCCCCTGAAGTTTCTGGAAACCTGGAAGAGCAACACCGGCGTGAGATTTGCCTGGTCGGCCGCTGGATGTATGAACGCGGCCACATCGTGGCATGCGAAGGCAATCTTTCCATTCGGCTGGACAACAACCGCATCCTCACCACGCCCACCTGCATGAACAAGGGCATGATGTCGCCCGAAGACCTGGTCATCATGGATATGGACGGCCGGCACCTGCAGGGGGACCGTAAGATTTCCTCGGAAGCGGGAATGCACCTGCTGTTCTACCGCATGCGGCCAGACGTGCAGGCGGTATGCCACGGGCATCCGGCGACCGCGACGGGCTTTGCTGCGGCAGGGGTGGGACTGGACCAGGCTCTGCTTCCCGAGGTAGTTGTCTCGCTGGGGAAAATTCCGCTGGTGCGCTACGCCACGCCGGGCACCCCTGACCTGGGCGCCGTCCTTGAACCCTATGTGCCGCACTACGACGCGTTGCTGCTGGCGAATCATGGCGCCGTCACCTGCGGCCCCGATTTGCGAACCGCATTTTTCCGCATGGAAACGCTGGAGCATTTCGCCAAGATTGCGTTCATCGCAAAACTGAGCGGCGAGCCGCAACTTCTTACCACGCGCGAAGTGGCGAAGTTGATGGCGGCGCGCGCCCGGTACCACGTCAGTCCTCCTCCGGGCGGCGGCGCGGAGCTTCCCGAAACCTGTGACGGCGGCGAGAATGAAACCGACGAAGTAACGCTGACGCGTTCGGAACTCGACGCACTGGTGGACGAAGCCGTGCGCAAAGATCGCGCCCGCCGCTGACTCTGTCGGTTCCTATCGCCGAGCGCAGGTATCCCATCGTTTCCCAATCTCATCTGACTCAGAGAGGAGGGTCATTCCCATGACCGCCAGACTGGATTACCGCAAATTTGCCAAAGAACCGATCAAAGCGTTGCTCGACATGGAGGCTTACATCGCGCAGTGCGGCCTGGATCACAAACTTCTGCACATGATTAAGCTTCGCTCGTCGCAGATCAACGGCTGCGCGTTCTGCATCGACATGCACTGGAAAGATGCGCGTACCGCGGGAGAAACCGACCAGCGCCTCTATGGCCTCGATGCCTGGAGGGAATCACCGTATTACACTGACCGCGAACGCGCCGCGCTCGAGTGGACCGAATCACTTACGCTGATTGCGGTCACGCACGCGCCAGACGAAGCATTCGCCGCTGTGAAGGCGCAGTTTTCGGACAAAGAGATCGTCGACCTTACCTACGCGATCTCCACGATTAATGCCTGGAACCGCATCGCGATTTCCATGCGCGCCATTCCCGGCCATTACCAGCCGCCACAGAAATCCTCCGCAGCCAGTTGAGGTGATCCAATGCCGGAACAAAATGCGTTCTTCGTGGCGATCCGGGCCGGCGATCTTGCGGCGGTGAAATCCCTGGTCGCTGCCGATGCTTCGCTCCCGTCGGCCAGAAACGATTCGGGCGTCTCCGCAGTCTTGACCGCGGTTTACATGGGACGCGCCGAGATCCGCGACTTTCTGCTTGCCAGTGGGACTCCACTCGATTTGCCCGAAGCCTCCGCCGTTGGGAATCTCGCTCGCGTCCGGGAACTGGTCGAAAACAAGCACGCCGAAGCCAACTCGTTCTCTCCTGACGGATTTCCGGTTGTCGCCCTCGCCGCTTTCTTGGGCCACCTGGAAATCGTTCAGTATCTCGCGTCCCACGGCGCCGACATCAACGCGGCGGCCACGAATGGTTCCGGTTACAACGCACTCACCGGCTCGGTAACCAGTGGCCATGTTGCCGTTGTGCAGTGGCTTCTGGAACATGGAGCGAATGCAAACTACCGCTACTCCGCGGGCTACTCGCCCCTGCTCACAGCCGCCGCCAACGGCCGCCTGGACATTGCCAAACTTCTCCTGGCCCACGACGCCGATCCGCACGCTACGACGAACGATGGGAAATCCCCTCTGTCGCTTGCCCAGGAACGCAACCACCCGGAAGTTGCCGCTCTGTTCCATGCCCAGGCGGCATCCTCCTGATTAATCCAACGCCCCTTCCCGCGTTGACACCGTCCCGCCTGAGCGGCAATACTTTCATCCGATGATCGGACTCCTGCGCGGCCGCCTGCTCGAAAAAAGACCCAATCAAGTAATCCTCGACGTCGGCGGAGTTGGCTATCTGGTTGCCGTCCCGCTTTCCACGTTTGCTGCGCTCGCTGATCTCCACGCCGAAGTTACGCTTCTGATCCACACCCACGTGCGCGAAGACGCGCTGTCCCTCTACGGCTTTCTCTCCGCGCGCGAAAAACATTTTTTCGAACTTCTTCTCGGCGCTTCCGGCGTCGGACCGTCGCTGGCCCTGAAGATTCTTTCCGGCATGAATGTCGAAGAACTGGTTCCCGCCATCCGCACGGGCGATCTCGCGCGCCTCACGAAAATTCCCGGCGTCGGACGGAAAACCGCCGAGCGCATGGTCGTAGAGCTCAAGGACAAGCTGGAAGCCGTGACCATCGAAACCGAAAAGCCGGTGCCTTCCTCGCCAGCGGGCGTTGAGGCCGATGTCAAATCCGCCTTGCTCAATCTGGGCTATGACGAACGAACCGCCGACTCCGCTCTCAGCGAGGCCAAGCGCGAGGCAGGCACCTCAAATTTTGAAAAACTGCTTCGTGTTACTCTGGCAGCGCTCAGTACGCCCGCGCGATAGTGAACTTGGTTCGTTCGGGAGATCCGGCGGAAGGTTAATCGGCATCAGATATGACGGAATTCAGTCAGAAAAAGGCAATCGTGCGCGATGGACACGCTCCTGAACGCATCGTCAGCGGCGCCCCGCTTGACGACGACGCGCGCCTTGACGCCAGCGTCCGACCGAAAACGCTCGCCGAATACATCGGCCAGAAACGCGTCAAGGAAAACATCGCCATCGCCATTGAAGCCGCCCGCAGCCGCGGCGAAGCTCTCGACCACGTGTTGCTTTACGGCCCTCCTGGCCTCGGGAAAACCACCTTGGCGCAAATCATCGCCAACGAACTCGGTGTCGTCATCAAGACCAGTGCCGGCCCGCTTCTCGAACGCAAAGGCGACCTGACCGCCATCCTGACTTCTCTCGAGAAAAAAGAAGTCTTCTTCCTCGACGAAATTCATCGCCTGCAACCCGCCGTAGAAGAAGTGCTCTATCCCGCAATGGAAGATTTCCGCGTGGATCTCGTGATCGGCCAGGGGCCCGGCGCGCGCATTCACCCGTTCCATCTAAGCCAGTTCACGCTGATTGGCGCCACCACCCGCGCCGGACTAATCACCGCTCCTCTGCGTTCTCGCTTCGGCATCGTGCATCGCCTCGATTTTTACGAACCGGCGGACTTGCTGATCATCCTTCACCGCTCGGCGAAAATCCTGAACATCCAGATGGACGAAGCCGGCGCCCAGGAAATTGCCGGACGCTGCCGCGGCACGCCGCGCGTGGCTAACCGCCTGCTCCGCCGCGCCCGCGATTTCGCCGAAGTGCGCGCTGCCGGCCGCATCACCCGCGAAGTGGCCCAGGAATCCCTGCGCATGCTCGGTGTGGACGAACACGGCCTCGACGAAGTGGACCGCAACCTGATGATCGCCCTCCTCGACAAATATGCCGGAGGTCCGGTTGGCGTTGGCACGCTCGCAGCCGCCCTCAGCGAAGAAGAGGATGCCATCGAGGAGATGTACGAGCCCTACCTGATGCAGATCGGCATGCTGGACCGCACCCCGCGCGGCCGCGTAGCCACCGCCCGCGCCTACGAATATTTCGGGCGCCAACTCCCCAAACGGCAGCCCCGCCTTTTTTGAACACCACGTTTGCCGCCAGGAAAATTTACGGTTGACGCACCGAGAATGAGGGAGTAAGTTTCAGTCCACTTCGCCCTTAACGCCTCTGCACGGAGAAAATCATGGCCAGACGCAGGTTTCTTTCCCAGTTGCTGGGGCTGCCGTTTTTGCCCCTGGCGGTGAAAGCAGAAGAACCTAAGAAGTCGCTCAAAATCATGATGAAAAGCGCCTGGGGAACCGATGACCCCACGCGCGCCTCGTTTGCTTTTTCGCATGGTCTCGCTCTGAGCGATGCAGGACACGATGTGCAGATCTTTCTGCTCGCCGACGCCAATTACCTGATGCGCAGGGCCACGGCCGCAGCTGTGCTCCCAGTGGGCTGGCCTCCGCTGGTGGAAACGCTTGAAAAACTGGCGGCAAAGCACATCCCCATTTTCGCTTGAGGGGCCTGCAGCCGGGCGCGTGGCGTCACGGAAAGCGACCTCAGCAATTGGGGCGCAAAATTTGGGAATCCGGCAACCTTTGTCAGTCTTGTGGAGTGGGCCGACCGCATCATCGTCGAATAGAACCGGCGACAGCGATTAGCCCAGATGAGCCGCCGCGGCTAATTGTGTTTCATAAACTCGCCCTTGCTGCCGGTCAGCGAGTTATAGAGCGTTTCGATAAATTTGTCGGCGTCCAGAAATTCACCAGACCACTTCGTCCACGGTGCCAGGATTTTCTCCTGCTTCATTCGGTCGACCGTCTTGTGCTCGTCAATCGCCTTCTGCACCACCGCCGACGTTTCCTTCAGCATTTTCGTAAACGCGCGAACGTCATCCAGATTCGACAGCGCGCCATGCCCCGGAATGACCTTCACATCCGGCGGCAATTGTGCCGACACCTTCTCCATCGCGGCAATCATCCCCTGTACGCTGCCCCCGCTGCTCACATCAATAAACGGGAAACCGTAGCGCACGAAATCGTCGCCCATGTGCACCACGTTGTTCTTCGGGAAGAAAATAATGGCGTCGCCGTCGGTGTGCCCCGCGGGGAAGTGCAGCGCGCGGATATCCTCACCATTCAGGTGCACGGTCACGTCGTGGTCGAAGGTAATTACCGGCAGCGCCGCTTTGGGAGCGGCCTTCGTCTCCATCTTTAGCGAACTCCCATTGCCCGCGACTCCGGGAGTCTCCAGACGCTTCCGGACATTGTCCTGGGCAATTACAGTGGATCCGGTATTAGCGAAGGGTTCATTCCCGCCCGTATGGTCCCCGTGATAGTGGGTGTTGATTACGAACCGCACGGATTTGTCGGTAATCTTCAGGTTTTTCAGTGCCGCCTGAATCTTGTCTGCCAGCGGCGCGAACTGGTCGTCGACGATGACGATCCCATCTTCACCGACGGATGCTGCAATGTTTCCGCCGTCCCCTTCCAGCATATAAATATTCCCGGAAACCTTGGTGACCTTGATTTCCACCTTGGAATAATCCTTGTCCTGCGCTCGCGACCCTCCACAAACCACGAGCACGCCACACAAAATAACTGCCAGCTGTGACCCCATCGCCTTATGCTCCGCTATTTTCATCCAGTTCATTTTGCCTCCCAAATCCCCGTGAAATTCTATCACCGTAATCCGTCACGCTCCGCTTAGACGAAGCAAAAGTAGATTCAGGTCACACTCCTTCAATTCGCACCCGCGCACCGTTTCGGGTAAGGTATCTTCAATCTGCAGAAACCTGAAGGGAAGTGAGCCGCTTCGGCGCGCCTGGAAACTTTCTTGACTGATTCTTCCGCCACCCAATTCGCACCCGCAAGCTCCCGGCGATCCGCCTTTCTGGTCGCGTCGGGAATCTTTCTCAGCCGCGTCGCCGGCTTGATCCGCGACCGCGTTTTCGCCCATTATTTTGGAAATTCAGACGCTGCCGACGTGTTCAAAGCCGCATTCCGCATCCCCAATTTTCTGCAGAATATGTTTGGTGAAGGGGTCCTCTCGGCTTCGTTCATCCCGGTTTACGCCAGCCTGCTCGCCAGCGGCGACAAAGAGGAGTCGCGCAAAACGGCCGGCGCAGTTGCAGCGCTGCTCACTCTCAGCACCTCGATTTTGGTGCTGCTCGGCGTACTCACTGCTCCCTGGCTGATTGACGCCATCGCTCCCGGCTTCCATGGCGAAAAGCGCGAGCTCACCATCCTTCTCGTGCGCATTTTATTCCCCGGCGCGGGCCTGCTGGTAGCCTCCGCCTGGTGTCTCGGCGTTCTCAACAGCCACCGTAAATTCTTCCTCTCCTACACCGCGCCCGTGCTATGGAACTTCGCCATGATCGCCGGGATGCTCGCCTTCGGCGAGGGCCGCGCACAGAATTCTCTTGTCGTCATCACTGCCTGGGCCTCCGTCGTGGGAAGCGCGCTGCAAGTGCTGGTGCAGTTGCCAATGGTCTTCAAACTCCTCGGTGGCCTGAAACTCTCGCTTGCCCACCAGGCCGAGCACGTGCGCACCGTCATCCGCAACTTTTTCCCCGTTTTCATCAGTCGCGGCGTCGTGCAGATCAGCGCCTACATTGACGCTTTCCTTGCCAGCTGGCTTCCCACCGGCGCTGTATCCGCGCTCGCCTACGCGCAAACGCTTTACACGTTGCCGGTCAGTTTGTTCGGCATGTCGGTCTCCGCCGCCGAGCTCCCGGTGATGAGCGGCACGCTCGGTGCGGCCGACGAAGTCGCGGGCATCCTCCGTACCCGGATGAACTCCGGCCTGCGCCAAATCACGTTCCTCGTGGTCCCCTCCGTAGTGGGTTTCCTCGCGCTCGGCGACGTCATCGTCGCTGCCATCTATCAGTCCGGCCGTTTCACCCACACCGACGTAATCTACGTCTGGGGAATCCTCGCGGGTTCCACAGTGGGCTTACTCGCGTCCACGCTCGGGCGGCTCTATTCGTCCGGCTACTATGCTTTGCGCGACACGCGAACTCCGCTGCGTTTCGCCGTCGTACGCGTCCTGCTCACCACGTTGCTCGGTTATCTGGCGGCGCTTCCGTTGCCGCGGCTTCTAGGTATTGAGCCGCGTTGGGGTGTCGCTGGCCTCACAATCTCGGCTGGCATCGCGTCATGGGTCGAATTCACTCTGTTGCAGCGCGGCATCCGGCGCCGCATCGGCCAAGTCGGTGTGCCGATCGCATTTCTCGCGCAGGTGTGGATAGCCGCGCTGATCGCCGCCGCCGCCGCGCGAGGCATTCTTATGGCGGTCGGCCATCGCGGGCCGATCGTTCTTGCCGTCATCGTCTTATCCGTTTACGGGATCCTCTTTTTTGGTGTATCTACACTCTTAAAGCTTCCCGAGGCCCAGGCCATGCTTGGCATTCTCCGCCGCCGCGCCGGCATAAAATAATTTCCGCTATGCCACTCAATGGCGGATCCAGGAAATCGTTCGATGATCACTGTGTACATCGCGCTCGGCACTAACGTAGGCGAACGCGAAGCCAATCTCCTTCAAGCCCTTCGCTTGCTCCCCGAATCCGGCGTTCACATCCGGCGTGTCTCCAGCATCTACGAAACGGAGCCGGTGGATTACCTCGATCAGGAATGGTTTCTCAACGCCGTTCTCGAAGCGCAAACCGAACTCGACGCCCTGGATTTGCTGAGTGCGCTCCGGCTCATCGAAGCCCGCATGGGCAGCAAAAAAGCCTTCGCGAAAGGGCCTCGCAAGATTGACTTGGATATTTTGCTCTATGGCAACGAAACAATCGACACGCCCGAACTCCAGGTTCCCCATCCACGCATGCTCGAGCGAAAATTCGTACTGATCCCGCTGGTCGAAATCGCTCCGGGCCTCCGCCACCCAAGCTGGAAGTCGGGCGCGGCGCATATCCTCGCCGCGAGCACTGACCGCAGCGCCGTAAAAAAATTCCACGATGCCCCCAACTTTTGAGTGCGGGAGCGAAGCTCCCGCTTTTACGGAATAAGCCGGGTCACTAAATCTCACTTCAGGATTACCTTTCTTCCACTAACCACTCAACTCGTCCGCCGCAGCACCAGCCGATGCAACGTAAAGGTCTTCGGCGCCAGAGCATCCAGCTCAATCTGCGACAATCCGCCTTCGTTGATTTCCCGCCACCGATAAACGCCAGGCTCGGATTCCGTCTGTTCCCGTCCATTCAACCGCCGTAGAAATTCCCGCGCATCCTCCGCGGAAGGTTTCTCCCGCAGGGTCGGCCGCGCCACCGCTTCCACCGCATAACTGCGCAGCAGCTTGTTCCAATAATGGTTGAACAGTTCGTCCGACGCGAAAATGTCGCTCCACGCCACCTCGCCACCATACGCCACCACCACGCCGACCACGCGCTCGCCCTTCAGTCCGGAAATCTCCCGGTGAAAGCGTCGCTGAATCTCATTGACCACTGTTTCCACTGGGACGCTCACCCGGCGCGATTCATACAGCTTGGAATAGGATTGCGTCGGCGCGTCGGTCTCAATTGTCGCTGCCAGATCGGCGCTACTCACGGCCGGCGGGGGAGCGGACGGCGCCCGCCCGGCGCCCGAGCCCCCGGTCACGGCCGCCCAGACGTCTCCCTGCTTCTGTTTCACCGCCGCCTGCTCGCGCACACTCGGATGCACGATGGTCTTTGCTTCATTGAATTGCGAGCCGGCGGACCACCGTCCGTGCTCCACGCAAAAGACGTTCAGCGGCAGGGGTTCGCTGAATGGCGCAACGATCCGATCCTTGGCAATCACGCGGTCCTGCTTTCCGCCGCTGACCAGTTCGCCCGCCAGCAACAGCAGCGGCCGCTTTCCGCGATTCACCAGCACCAGTTGGTTTACGGAGGGTCCGCCGTAATTCTGCACTGTGGGCCGCGAGCCGTCGCGATTGCGGTAAATTACGTCCGCGCCCTGCTCGCTTACGGTCACTTCGCCGCTCGACAATCCTTCTTCCAGCGTTACAAACGAACTGGTGTCATACCCGGACGAGCTGACCACCGGAAACACCGTGAGATTTTCATAGCTCACCGGATCCAGCAGCCGCCATTCGCCTTCCGGTTTTCCCTCAGGCGTTGCCCCCGTCGGCGAATACCAGAGAAACCCAAGCGCTGCTACCCCCAGTGCCGAAAGTCCCAACAACCCATGCCCGAGCATGCTGATCAATATGCGGTTCATTCCATCCTCCCGGACGTGCCGCGGGGGCGCGTCTCGAGTTAGAACGCAGGCTGTGAATTTTCTTGCAGGGGAATGCTGATAGGCGGGTCGACGGAGATTGCCAGAAGTTCTTCGCCGGATTCCAGCTTCATTACTTCGTTACTTCGGTTCTTATCCTCTTGTATTTCCGAGGTTGTTGCGATTCTTGTTTTTGCGCATCAACGAGGTTGCCGTCTCTTGCTTCTCATACTCGGCAAGCTCCTCTTCGCTGTAGGAATACGATTCCCGTGAGGCGAACATCGAATTGGTTTTGTTGGCAGCCTTCTTTTTCTTGCGGGCGGCACCGAATTCGTAGCGCGTCATGCGTAGCGGCCCTTCAATCGCCTTGACCTCCACCAGCAGGTCGCTCACTTTTTCCAGAAAATCGTGCAGGTGGAACGGCCGCAAGACATACGGCAAACGCGCTTCTTCGATCACGGGAACAAACTGGCTTCCGGTCATCTCCGGCACTACGAATAGAACACGCAGCCGTGCTCCCTCTTCCACGCTGACCGTAGCCAGTTCACGCAACACATGGAACAGGGGAGTGTCGCCGCCGACCATCGCTATATTCGCGATCAGCAGCGAATATTCCCCGGTCTTCAGCTCGGTTTGCAACATCTTGATGTCCGGTGCCAGGCGCACGCGCCAGCCTTCTGAATCGAGCATCTGCCGCAGCGCCGTTCCGCTGAAAGGGTCATCCTCAAACACAAGGATACCGACCTGCGGAGCCAGCGGGGTGGGAGGGGTCGCCATCCCCGAAGTATAAGCGGCGGCGGTGTCAAGGTCACCGGCCACAAACGCATCGCGACCTAACGGGCACCTGTACGAAAGTACGGGCGTGGTTTGTACGGTCGGAGGAGCGAAGTTTCATGGTTTTGGGGCATCCGCGGGCTTGTCCAAGATGCATCCTTTTACGAGCATTTTACCGTCGCCGTCCGGCGTGTCTTCCTGCAGGAAGCCCCCGTCTCCCTTGCTCCACCAGAGAATCTTGCCGTTGGAATAACGGTCCCCGTCTGCCGAGCCCGTCTGGCGCATCATAAAGATGTGATCTTGGGTGCGGACTTTTGCAACGGTGTCGTGCAGATAGACCGTGATCTTGGCCCCGCCTTCGCAGGTGTAGCCGGACTGCTTCCACTTTATCGCCGGACGCACATTGTTCGTGCGGCCGGGCGCGGCGGCGGGCTTTCCTGGATCGGCTGGTGTTGCAGGCGTTTGCTGGGCGCGTGTAACACTGGTCAGCAGCAGCCCGAAGCTCGCCCATGCAAAAAAGCTCATCAATCTCGCTTTTTGCCCCAACGCCATTTTCATCTTCGCTTCGCCCCCACTTTGTTTGAGTCTAGCGCTTGGTTCCGCGGTTGTCTGGCTTCAAGCATTCCAATACGCGGGTATCCGGATTCGCCGGATGTATGGATAATGGTATGCGTGACCCAACTTGAAAATTTCCGCCTCAAAATCTTTCCCACCGTTGCGCAGCATTTCGGCGTTCCGCTTCTGCTAGACTCGGCGCATGAGTAAGGGCCTTTTTGTTGTGGGCGTCATCCTGGCGGCCAGCGGATTTATCTCTCCGCCGATCGCGTTGCTGGGCGGCCTCATCTATGGCCTCACGCTGGCTCACCCGTTTCACGTCGAGAGCAAAAAACTCTCCAAATTTCTGCTGCAGGCTTCGGTCGTGGCTCTCGGCTTCGGCATGAATCTTCACGAAGTGCTGCGCGCGGGCAAATCCGGATTTGTCTACACGGCGCTGAGCATCACCGGCGCGATGCTCCTGGGCCTCGGCCTCGGCTACCTGATTCACGTGCAGCAGAAGCCGTCGTTTCTGATCAGCGCCGGCACGGCCATTTGCGGAGGCAGCGCCATCGCCGCCGTCGGCCCCATCGCCCAGGCCAACGAAGAAGAAATGGCCGTATCCCTCGGCACGGTGTTCATCCTGAATTCCGTTGCGCTTTTCCTCTTCCCGGTAATCGGCCTGGCCCTGCACATGAGCCAGACCCAGTTCGGCCTCTGGGCGGCGCTGGCCATTCACGACACCAGTTCCGTGGTAGGCGCAACCGCGAAATACGGCGCGGCAGCGCTCGCGGTCGGCACCACCATCAAGCTGGCTCGCGCCCTCTGGATTGTGCCCCTCGCCGCAGTCACAGCCATTGTTCTGAAAAGCAAAGCCCGCATCCAGTGGCCCTGGTTCATCCTGCTCTTCTGCCTGGCCGCGCTCCTCAACACCCTGTTGCCCGCCTACACCGGCGCTTTCGGCGTACTGAATCACCTGGGCCGCATCGGCCTGACCGTAACCCTCTTCCTCATCGGCACCAGCCTCAGCAAACAAACCCTCGCCAAAGTAGGCGTCCGCCCCCTCCTCCAGGGCCTAATCCTCTGGCTCATCGTCGGCACCACCACCCTCGCCCTCATCCTAACCAACTGGATCCACCTCTAAGCCGGGCCCCCGGGTGGCCTACCCTTTGTGGGGTCAGCACCTCCGTCCCATCCCGGCGCACTTCCGGGATGAACGGGTGGGTCCGCTCTTCTTGTAGGGGATGGGCTCGCCCATCCCGCTCTGTGCTTGTGCAGCGGCCGCTTTCTGGCCTGCCCCCGATCGCCGTGTGGAGTTGGCCGCCCTTTTTCAGCGCCGGAGGCGCGGCATAATTTAGCCCAGCGCGTAAGCGCTGGGTAAATGGTATATAAAGTAATCAAGCGCCGGAGGTGCGACACGTGTCCCACACTTACGCCCAAAACGTCATTCACGTCGTATTCAGCACCAAAGATCGCCGCAAACTCATGCCAAATGAATTTCGTCCGAAAATGTGGGCCTACGCAACCGGTATTTGCAAAAAATTCAACATTCTCGTTCTAGCCGTCGGAGGGACGGAAGATCACATCCATTTCCTAATTCAAATTCCCCCGACCCTGGCCGTGGCCAAGGCAGTTCTCGCCATCAAAACGAATTCTTCCCGATGGGCGAACGAGGAAGGCCACAAATTCGCATGGCAGCAGGGCTACGGAGCTTTTAGCGTGAGCAGTTCCGTTATCCCCACCGTCATTTGCTACATACAGAATCAGGAGGCACACCACAGGAAGATGAGCTTTGATGCGGAATTTCTCGCCTTGTTGAAGAAACACGCAATCGAATTCGATCCGAAATTTGTTTTTGGCTAAGTGCCGCGCCTACGGCGCTCGAGCTTGTCTTCGTTTTCATTCCCAGCCCTCACGGGCTGGGCTAACTTCTGCCACGCCTCCGGCGTTTCTCGAGATTGAGAAAATGCGCAGCGGGCGCCTCCATAGCGCCGGAGTCGCGCCACGTCTTTCTCTCGAGCGCCGGAGGCGCGGCATAAACTAGCCCAGTGCGCCTGCCCTGAGCAAAATCGAAGGGTAAGCGCTGGGTTGCATTCCCCACAAGAAATCCGAAGCGCCGTAGGTGCGACACGTCTTTCACGCATACGCGCAAAACGTAATTCACGCCGGGTGCCGCACCCTTGCCTGCCCTGGGCCCAACCGAAGGGCCTGCCCTGAGCTCAGCCGAAGGGTGTTTTTTACAAAGCATGGGCTCCTCATCGAGTAGTGGGCCCGACGTCTCCCAATAGCGCCTCTCGAGCGCCGGAGGCGCGGCATAAACTAGCCCAGTGCGTGAGCGCTGGGTAGCATCCCCCACAAGAAATCCGAAGCGCCGTAGGTGCGACACATTCTTCTCCCCCAGCATATCGGTTGAGTTGCTATTTGTGCTTCTCTCCGCAAAATTAGTATCGGACGAACTACCGCTGCGATGTTTCTCTATGCATCTTTGTAAGTCAAATTCGCTGGTCCACCCGCCACCCTCCGCATCGTTGTGATTGGGGAGCGGGGAAAGATTGCTCGTTCGGACAACCGAGGCGGCGCAAGAAAGAGGAAGCTGATTTCCGGGCCACTCGCCCCCCGATAGCTAGTACGTGCTCGACTACGAATGAAGGAAAACCTTGACTACCTGCCCGAGCACGTATAGCCTAAGCGCGGTGAGGAGCTGAACATGGAAAACGAAAAACCAGATGCAAGCAAGGGTGCAAAGGCGATGTCCGCTTTGGGAGCTGCCAAGGGTGGCCTCGCGAGGGCAAGGAAGCTAACACCCGAACAACGAAGCGAAAGCGCTCGAGCCGCCGTTGAAGCACGATGGGCCAAGGAAGGGAAATCGCCCCTGCCTAGAGCGACGCATGAAGGAATGCTGCATGTAGGAGATGTCATAATTCCTTGTGCCGTCCTCGAGAATGGTCAGCGTGTCTTAACGCAGAGCGGCCTTATGAAAGCGTTGGGTAGGGCGAGGCAGGCAAAAGGCCGTGAATATTATGATGCTGACGTTAACATGCCAGCTTTTTTGACCGCGAAGAACCTGAAACCCTTTATAACTTCAGAATTGGAAGTAACTTCCAGTCAAATCGAATTTCGAACGGTGAGGGGCATGACAGCTTTCGGTTATCCGGCTGAGCTGCTACCGAAGGTGTGCGACGTATTTCTGGATGCCGACGAGGCTGGTGCTCTTACAAAAGGGCAGGAGCATATCCTGGCGCAAGCCAAGCTTTTAATTCGGGGCTTAGCACATGTCGGAATCATTGCCCTAGTGGATGAAGCAACCGGCTATCAGGACGAGCGTGCCAGAGATGCACTTGCCAAAATTTTAGAAGCGTTCATCGCAAAGGAATTACGCCCGTGGGTGCGGACCTTCCCCGCTGATTTTTACAAAGAGATGTTTCGATTGCGTCAAATACCATACAGGAGTGACGTCAAACGACCTCAGTATATTGGTGTACTGACGAACGATCTAGTTTATGCCCGTGTCGCACCGGGGGTTTTAGAGGAGCTTCGGCGACTCACTCCGAGAGATGAAAAGGGCAGGCTGAAAACACACCTTCATAGGCGATTGACTGAGGAAATCGGTCATCCTAAATTGCAGCAGCACTTGTCAGCGGTTACCGCCTTAATGAAGGCTTCCGACAGTTGGAAGCAATTTAAGCCGATGGTTGATCGCGCATTACCCAAGTACAAACGCCTGCCGCTTTTCGACGGGCTGGAGCCAAAGGAATTGAAGTAATGAAGGACAACCAAGAAGAACTACAAGAGATCGAACACCCCGAAGTGCTCGACGACAAATTACCTATGCAGCCATCTCGAAAAATGTCGTACCGAATTCCTATTTGGGTCGCAGTGGGTGGCGTGACCCTGTGCGCGATTGCTTGGCTTTGCCAAGGAATCTACTTCTATTGGCACGATGTCCGGCTTGTCAATTTCTTAGCAGCGTGGATTCCTTTTGTGCTCTCTACGCTGATTGCTTTTGTTCCAGAGCGTGAAATGAGCACGTTAAAGAAATACTTATGGCGCAGTGGTGTTATCGGTGTCGGATTTGCTTGGAGTGTTGTGTTGTGGCACCAGCAAGTAGTTATGGATGAGGTGACGAAGGTGGACCAGACGCGAATCGTTACACAGGCAGTCACGCAATCGAACATACATTCAGATGAGCAAATAGCAGGTGTGCGAAAGGATTTCCAGTCTGAAAGCGCCACTCTAGATGAGAAGATTAAGGGATTGTCTGGTCAGCTTTCGAGCACGGAGACTCATATTAGTGGCAGTATTAGTAAAATAATTCTGCCAGACCCACAATACGCAAAACTTCAATTCAGTTTTTACAGCACCACAGGCGACTTTCCATTGACCACGATATCCTCGTCTCCAGATAAAGACGGTGTGTTTTCAGTGGATTTCTACGCGAAAAACATATCCGATACGACAGCAACAAAACAAGCAGATCTGTGGCTATATGTGTGTGATGATTGTTCGGTTGTCGAGGCTCCTGGTTTCGATCAGCCAAAAGGATTGGAAGAGCACGCGCGTCACAAAATGATACCAAATCTAAATCCTGGCGTAGCTTATGAAAAGATGACCCTACGAATAAAACCGAAACATCCTTTCCCCTTTTTTGACCTCGGTTTCAGATATGCCTGTGAATCCTGCGGGAAAATTAAAGACGCGCAAATTATGAAAGTGCTCGTGGTTGCTACCGCGCAATAAACTCTATGGCGGGCGGCCCGGGTAATAATCGGTTCTTCTTTACTCACTTCGGTTGTTCGAACGAGATAACTTACCGTCAACTCACAAATCAGAAAATAAGCACAGGGTGGCGGGTGGCAGACAGATTGACGGGGCAACGATTTTGGGTGCCACATCCTTGTGGGTTTCAAGGGTGCGGGTTTTGACTTTTCTTTTGTTGGCGGGTGGTCTAGGAAATCGGGGACTGTCCCCAGTCTCCGCCGGATCACGAAACGCGGTGGAACCACTAAAAACTATCCGATAATGAATTAAAGAACCCCTGAAGCTCTCGAAGTTCATCCCTAAAATTGGTCGCGGTTAGGGCCGTCCCAGGCATCTTCGTATTCGCCACGTTAGCGCTGATGTTTTTGATGTCAGATTCCAGGTATTTCGCATAGCTAGCGAACTGTCTCTTGAGTATTGGTTTAGCGGCCTCTTTGTCTGCAGGGCAAGAAAGGGAACTGTAAACCAAGATCAGCGCGAGTCCAGAATCTAGATAATTCAAGGCATTGTCACTCGTTGCTATCAACGATGCCGAAATCGCATACTCGAAAGTATTCGGACCATGTTTTTGTTGTTCGATGAGATCTTTGCTGGAGATTGCGATCTTCTTGGAGTGCTTAGCAAAAGAATCCTTTATTTCTCCGATCGTTTGCTGAGGACGCGCCTGAAGATACGTTGGGAAAAATAAGCAGGTAGCGAACAGCGCAATGCACCATAAAGGTTTCATTTTCGCTCCTAGTAACGCTCGGTCGTGAGTGGCCATCATGAAAGTATCGAGATCGCGCTGAGAATATCACTGCAGGGTGCCCCGGGTTCCGTTTTTTGGTACCAGGGTCTCGGGATGGCTTCAGCTCTTCACTTTTTTCTGGACATTCAACCTTTAACTTTTGACACTCAGCTTCCGATACCCGGCCATTACTTTTTCAGCGCAAAATCGTCCCGGTACTACAGAATACTATTGAATAATTGTTACTAATGCGAGACAATGGGGTATGTTCGCGCGGGGATTGGTTTCTCTAGACACCCCGCCCCTTCTCGGTCGAAAACCCACCTCGATTAACCCCCGTGTTTCCATCACTTATAAACTGATACAAAACAAACGACTTCAACTCCACTATTTCAGTCACTTACGAAAAACAGGGGGGAGGGGGAGTTACCGCCTGGTACATACCACCCATCATCCCGCAGAATTGCGCGCTACTGCTCCAGTGCGATCTTCCCAAAGGCGCACCCCTCCCCTCCCCGCTGCCTCAGCGAATCTCTGCGCCCTCAGCGCCTCTGCGTTAGACTTTGTCTTTGTCCCCTCCTCACTGTCGGCTGTAGACTGTAGACTGTCGGCTAACTGCCGCGCTTCTAAGCCTTTTGTTTCCCCTACATACAAAGTCTCCGTCCCTAACTCTTTTGTTTCCCATACATACGCAAAAACAAGGGGGTATGCCCCTGTGGAAAATGTCGGCGCGCCGACATTTTTGATTTTTCCCCATATATTTCGCACTTTTTGGCAAGTAGTTGGCCAACCCGCCGTAGCTTCAGCGAAGGCGGGCCCACCATTCCGAAGAAGGAAGTGTGACCATTGCGCGCTGAATTCAATCCAATGGCGTATAACGGGATGTCGATGTTTGCAAAAATCAAGTTTGGAGGAAGATCGACATGAGCGAAGCAGCGCAACAGGCAGCGAAACAAACAACTTCAGGGAAGCCGCAGACCTTTACGGCCGGCGCTTTTGCGGCACAGAGCCCGACTTCGGGATTGGCGAAATTCAGCATTCCACGCCGCGAGCCTCAGGCGCACGATGTCCAGATCGAAATTCTTTTCTGCGGCGTTTGCCATTCGGATCTCCACCAGGTGCGCAACGAATGGAAAGAAGTGATGCCGACGGTCTATCCGGTCGTGCCGGGCCACGAAATTGTGGGACGCGTGACCAAGGTCGGCAGCGCGGTGACCAAGTTCAAAGCGGGAGACATCGCGGCCGTGGGCTGCATGGTGGACTCGGACCGCGTCTGCCCGGCTTGCAAAGCCGGCGAAGAGCAGTATTGCGAAAGCGGCCTGACCCTGACCTACAACGGCGAGGACAAGATTCTCGGCGGCGTCACCTACGGCGGATATTCCACCGGCATCGTGGTGGATGAAAAGTACGTGCTGCGCGTGCCGGCGGGGCTGGACCTGGCGGGCACCGCGCCGCTGCTGTGCGCAGGGATCACCACGTATTCGCCGCTGCGCCACTGGAATGTGGGCAAGGGGCAAAAGGTCGGCGTGGTGGGCCTGGGCGGACTGGGGCACATGGGCGTGAAGTTCGCGCATGCTTTCGGCGCGCACACGGTACTGTTCACCACTTCGCCAAACAAGGCCGCCGATGCAAAGCGGCTGGGCGCCGATGAAGTGGTGAATTCGCGAATCCCCGAAGAGATGCAGAAACATGCCGGGAGTTTCGATTTCATTCTCGACTGCGTTTCCGCGGACCACGACCTGAACGCGTATCTGCAACTGTTGAAGCTCGACGGCACGATGACACTGGTGGGTGCGCCAGAAAAACCCACGCCGGTGAGTGCATTCAATTTTATTATGAAGCGGCGGCGACTGTCAGGCTCGGCCATCGGCGGGATTCGCGAGACGCAGGAGATGCTGGATTTCTGCGGGAAGCACGGGATCACTTCGGACATCGAGTTGATTCCGATCCAGAAGGTCAACGATGCGTACGAGCGCCTGCTGAAGAGCGACGTGAAGTACCGCTTCGTGATCGATATGGCGTCGCTGAAGTAGGGCGATTGCCGTTTAAAATTATTTGCCGATGACGAAAGAAGCGCCAGAGTTGAAGCGATGCGGATTACTGGCGTCCCAGAAAATGCTCCAGGTGGATAGCGGCACTTTGCCTGGGACGCCTTTTGTGTAGAAGATCTGCAAGCCGTCGCGTGACCATTCCGCGGCGCGCTGGTAGGAATCGGCGGGGCCCAGAATCGTGCGGCGTTTGGAGAGAACTTCGTACAGAAAAAATGTGGAGTTCAAGCCCACGGAATCCGCCGGCACGCCCGCGAGCGTCTTCTGATAGTACGCCGTGACCAGCAGCAGATCCGCGTTGATGGGATTTGCGCGCAACGTGTCGCTGCTCATCACTTGAAACGCATCGCCGTAAATTTCCCTCAAGGCAATGGTCTGCGGTGGCTTGTCGTCGCTAAACCAATAAGCGTTCTGCAGATCGCCCGCGAGGATCGTCGTCGACGAAATCCAGCCGTGTAGCGCGTCAACCGACTGCGGCGAATATTGCGTGGCGGTTTCCGGAGCGCTGACCGGCAGCGTCCAGACCTGCCAGAGTTTACCGTCGTACTTCAGGAAGGCCACGCGTGAATCGTCCGGCGACCAGAAGGCGCTGCGAACTGTGGTGCTGGCGAGATCGCGCAAGCGTCCGGTGTCCCAGTCGTAGAGAACAATCGTGCGCTCCGGGCCGGTCTTGGAATCCGAACGGGTGAAGAGCAGTTTCTTACCGTCGTGAGAAACGGCGAGTTCGGAGCCTTCGGGCGCAACCGTTCTGCGAATTGCGCTGCGGCTAAAGATGACTTTCCCGTTTGCATCGAGATACGCGACCGCAGTGGGCAACTGAAAATTGGTGATTGGATCGAGAACCGGCTTTTTGTCTTTGTCCCTATCTTTGTCTTTATCGTCTTTCGTTTTGTCCTTACTTTTGTCCTTGCCCTTGTCGTCCGCGTTGTCGTCGGGATCCAGCTGATTCTTTTTGCGAAACTCGGGAAATTTCTCGGGAGCGCTCTGGCCGCAGCCGTTTAGGAGGCCGATCTGCGTGTGCTGTAGTTCCACTTTGAAGTTGTACTTGATGTCGCTCTTTCCGTCGGAGCACGATTCGCGGGAAAGCTCGACCGCGACGTCGGCGCCGGTGACTTCGTCTTTGGCGTGATAGACCCAGGAGACGCCGGGTTCGTCGGGCACGATTTCGTCCGGATCAAGAACGATGGGCGGGTAGCCGGCACGGTCGAGCCGCTCCGGGCCCTTCATCCCCAGGCGCAAAGACCAGGACGGCTCATTGCCATGCGCAACGATAAGGATTGGGTAGTGGCGTGAAACGGGAGAGGGGATTGGCGCATTCGCAGACGGCGCATTCTTCGCAGATGGTTTCGATGCGGGTTTCTGGGCTGGAGTCGGCGCGGGGGTTTGTGCGGAAGCAATTCCGGCAGCGAGCAACAAACTGAACACGACTAGAGTGCCGGTGTAACCTGGCGCGCGCATGCGGAGGGCTCCCAGAAAATACTGTATCAAGAGGCGCGGGAGACCGGGGAGGAGAATGGCGGCGCCGTACCCTCGAAGCAAAGGTCCGGGGAAAAGTGCAGCAAGACGGGAAAGAGAAAATTCTTGACATGGCGAACAAAAGACGAAACACTGGACTAGCATCGAGGTGAGCCATGTCCCCAGTTCTTCCCCGTACGACGCCGCGTTTCGCGATGCGGCGCCGCCCCGTTCGTAGCCCCGCAACACAACTCCTTCCTTTTAGCCCTGCTGAACCAAAGCCAGAGGCCGACGCCCTTGCCCAGGGCCAAACCGGCTGGCGCAAAGAAAGCCTGGAAAGTCCAACGGTGGATTGCCCCCCGCCGGAATTTCCGGCTTCCCCTGCGCCACTGGTGGGCATAGCTCGCCTCGCCGCCGAAGCCCCGGCGGCGGACACCAAGCGGAAGTCTCTTGAGAAGCCGGAGTATTTCTTCTTGCCGGTGAAATCGATTTTGAACAAATGCGATTCGGCGCGTGTGCCGTTCGATTGGACGATCAATCCGTACCGCGGATGCGAGTTTGCCTGCAAATACTGCTACGCGCGGTACACGCACGAGTACATGGAAATTGACGGCGGAGAATTCGAGCGCAAGATTTTTGTGAAGCAGGATGCGGCGGCGCTGCTGGGGCCAGAAATGGAGCGGAAGTATTCGCGCGCATCGAAGGTCTCGGGGTACACGAAGGCGGAGCACATCGCAATCGGCACCGCGACGGATCCCTATCAGCCGGCGGAGCGGGAGTATGGCGTCACGCGCGCGTGCCTGGAGGAACTCGCGAAGCGCGAAGGATTGAGCGTTTCGATCATCACCAAGTCGAACCAGATTGTGCGCGACATCGATATTTTGAAGGTGATTGCGAAAAAGTCGGCGTTGACGATAAATCTTACCGTGACCACACTGAAGCCTCGTTTGGCGCGGTTGCTGGAGCCACGTGCTCCAAGGCCGGATTTGCGGCTGGAAGCG
>Ga0210403_10000931_pt1 | contig 28848 bp, 22 predicted proteins | sample IncBWC19MmetaG_FD_150863 | JGI IMG/M metagenome (GOLD analysis project Ga0210403, IMG submission 150863) | Forest soil microbial communities from Barre Woods Harvard Forest LTER site, Petersham, Massachusetts, United States - Inc-BW-C-19-M | ecosystem: Environmental > Terrestrial > Soil >...
GGAAAAGAAGTTCTTAGAGTAAAAGGTCTTAAGAGCAGTTCGATTCGCGGCAACCGCGTTGTTGTGTGGCGGGTTCCGTCGTTCTCAATACAGCCTGACGATTACGTGGTGGAGCTAAGGGGAACGAAAGTAGATGGAAGTGTGGAAGAAGTGGAGTCTTATAGCCTTAGAGCCGTGCAGAAATGACTAGACACTGCCGTGCATGGATGCTGCCCATGGTGTGCTGCTGAGCCAGATTGCATTTGCGAGAATCCGCGGGCGCAAATTTGCGAAACCCAGATATCGGTAACCTCTGAACAAATTTCTCGTCGGTACGGCATCAGCCTGACCATTCCGACTGCTTTCCTGTTTTTTCCTTGTAATGCTTCTTGCCCATCTGCCACAGAGATGTGAAGGCAATCGGGGCAGGTCGAGGGGATTCAAGTCAAACCCTCGGCCAGCGAGACGTAATTTTCTGTTCTGTGGCCGAAATTCACTTCACGGTAATTGCACAAGGAGGATGTCATGAACAACAGGAAAATGGAATTGCTCTCTGGGTCTCTCGCCTGTCTACTATTTCTCGTCGGTTTATCAACCGCCCAAACGTGGTCACAGCTCCCCACGGTCGGTTCGCCGCCTGTGACGGGCGTGGGCGGCGTCGGGTATGATGGCGCGAACAATCGCTTGATCGCCTTCTTTCCAGGGACAGGCGGTGCCCAAGTTTGGGTGCTCACCAACGCTAACGGACTGGGCGGCACGTCCAACTGGATTCAGCTTACGCCTAACGGAACAGCGCCCACCAACAGCGGGGAAGCGAGCGTGGTCTATGATTCTCGAGCCAACCAGTTGATCGTCTACGGTGGATGCGTCAGCAACTGTGGTTCCCCACTCTCTGATGTGTTCGTTCTCCACAACGCCAATGGCTTAGCCGGAACGCCAGCATGGTCGCAGACGACCACCAGTCCTCCGGAAGCCCGAGAAAACCAGAGCGCGGTATACAATTCCTCAAACAGTAGGATGATCGCCTTTGGTGGTGGATTGGCTTTCTTCGGAACGGACCAAAATGACACACGGGTCTTGGTTCCTTTTAACGCGAGTAGCTCAAATTGGAGCACGCTCGGAGCCGCCGGGGACCTTCCCGGAATTAGGGAAGGCAACACTGCGATCTACGACCAAGCCCACAATCTCATGACGATTTTTGGTGGGGACGCTGCCGTCAGTACGTGCTGCCCCTATGACATCGTCGATTACAACGACGTATGGGTGCTCTCTGACGCGGACGGCAGTGGTACTGGCACGCCCACGTGGAGACAGCTAACACCAACGGGCGCTGCTCCGCCAGCCAGAAGCAACCAGTCGGCGGTTTACGATTCCGCGAGGAACATCATGTACGTGTTCGGGGGCTTGCAATTCTCGAATGCAACTCAAACCCAGCAAGTGCTAGGTGACCTCTGGAAACTCACAAATGCAAATGGCCGGGGAGCGTCAACTCCCAAGTGGATCCAGATAGGGCAACTCGGAACGCCGCCTGGCGCTCTGTTTTCTCACGGTGCTGTCTTCGATAGAGTAAATCAACGAATGATCGTTATCGGAGGTGGCGATCGCAACTTCCAGAACATAAATCTAACCTTTGTTCTCAACCTGTTGCAGCACTGAGGGCCAGATAGGCTGATTTAATTGAGCGCGTTTGCTCCAACGTAAATGCCCACCCTTCATGCCCTGAAGGGTGGGATTCCAGCACCTCGAATCGAGTCCTCTGTGCCCCATACCTCCTGGATCCTTCGCCTATCTCCTGCGCCAACTCGGCCACGATGCACTTCTATTTGGCTCTGGTATATCAGCGGACCTCCCGAACCACCAGGGGGGTGAAGGTTTCAAGACGCTCTGTGTCTGGATCCTAACCATTTTCCAGCCAACCTTTACTGGTGCCTGCCGGATGTTCATCCTGCAAGAGAAAACCAGCGGAGGCATTACCGTGTCTGCACAGGGCAGACAGACCTCCGGCTCCAGGCAATAGACGCGTACCGCCTCCTCGCCGACGCCTATTCGCAACTTGGAGACCGCGTGAATACTGTTTGTCTACATATGGCAAAGCCGACCATCGAACGCTCCACGCCAATCTGAGCGGATATAACTTGGATTTTCTTAATTGCACCTAACTTTTGAGCGCACCCAAAAAACCCTTAGACCCCTTCTCTCCATCAGGTGACTCCGTGGTGCTGAACTAGGGCGTCGATCATCCGAGAGCTGATCACACTCCGCTTGGAACCGACAAATCAGAATGCGATTTCGCTGAGAACATAACCAGCAATGGTCCACGAGTTCCAATCGAGTTAGTTCGAACCGGTTCGTTGCTTCCAAGCGATTCGCACCCTCTTCACAGCGTCTGGGAAAGCTTCATAGTTTCGTCCACCTGCCATAGTGTGCGATATAAGTGCGAAGTCCTGATGTATTACTACCCTTGGTACTGTAGCTCCCAGGAGTTGGTGCAACGCAACTTTGTCAGGATGGTCAAACCCCTCCCGGACGCATCTCCCTAACGTTACGAAGGAAAGTGGAACCGCCGAGGCGAGAATGGCCGACAGTCCCCCTTTGGCCTCTTTCAACCGCCGATAGACCTGCGGAATCAGACCAAAGAAGTACGCCAACTCAGGCGCCAATCTGATGGACCACTCTCTACCCGCATCGCACTTCTTTGAATGCTTCTTTGTGAGAACGGATTCGATCCCTATAAGGGGAGTACCTCCGATCCAGAGGGGCAAAGCCTCGCGTATCTTGTCGAGGATTGCTTGAGTCATGCGGGCATCGGTCTGAAAGCCTTCGAGCGCTTTACCAAACACACCGATGATCGTTTCTGCTCGTACCACCTCAGCAAATGCGGTGGGATGCCCAGCGAGCCAGTCGAGGCCCCACTGGATCCAGCCAGCGGTACTCATGGAGAAGATATCACTGATTTCGTCTAATGCAGCCGCGATTGAACGAATATGCTCTGCATTCAAGACGCCGGCCGTTGCCGCCAGTTCATCTTCCCACGTGATAATCTCGGTGAGTGCTGTTAGGTGTCGCCGAGCAATCATAGCTGACTCGACCCGCGCCACAATCCAACCATCGTCTCCTGATTGACGACGCCGAAATGCTCCAAACGATCTACTGAGTAACTGGCGCGCCGATTCTTCTCCTTCGCCAATCTTGATGGGAAGTCGGCGCAGCAAGTACATCGCATCGGGATCGGGAATCGCGGCCGATTGGTGAATGCGGTCGAGAATAGGCTCGATGGGATCCTCAAGTTTGAGACACTGATCACTGTTCGAGAAGAGCTCTTGAAGAGCAAACCAATGCCTACTCATGGTCGTCTTAAGCTCGTCATAAGCAATGACTTTTCCCGGAACAAGGATGACCATCCCTTCCGCAGCCTCTCCAGCACGCCCCGCGCGTCCGGCAGCATTCAATAGCTCGTGAGCCTCGAGTAACATTATCTTGCTTAGTTCGACATCGAAGCGATCGTCCCCGGCTATTACCACCATTTGGCTGGGCAGATTCATTCCTTGAGCCAGCGTGGATGTTGCCACGAGAACATGGACCCCATCACTGCGGCGAAACAGTGACTCATTGAATTGTCGCTCTATCGGAAGTAACAAACCGTGGTGAGACGCTACAAGCCCATCCGCTTTACAGTATGTACAGTCCTCGCTCCCCAACTCAATACTCGCGTGTATTTTGCTCTGATCCTCTTCTCGCGTAAGCACAACGGTACGTCTCCCCATCAGTTCTTCGGTCTTCTTCTGAATACTGAGGCAGAAAGGGATTGTCTGTGCAAAGACGAGCGTTTTGATGCCTAGGTCGCCACTCCGTGCCGCGATAGCGGCCGCGACAGCGTTCCGATTAGAGGTTAAGTATGTGCTTGGAAGAGAATTGCCAGGAAAGATCTTTTTTGTTGCGTCTAGGAGAATCGTATCGTTCAGTATTGGTAATAGGGTGTAATCCTTCTCGTCCCTGGTCTGCCACGTTTGGAGAAGTGAAAACATTCCCAACGGCTGGACGTCCAACTGATCTTTAACTGCCTTCGGAATGCTCTTTTTGAGGGAAGACCTCGCGGATGTTCTCAATAGTAGATTCAGTTCCTTGATGCGGTCGCTCGGATACACTACACACCCCCGCGCCTGGCGAGTCGGCTTCCAATTCAGCGTCAGAGGAAGCGAGTGTCGGCCCGTCAATTCGCCAAGCCATTTAGCCAGTTCAACGGCATTGTTGATCATTGCGGAAATCAGCAGAACGTCCGCGGCCGGCGCAGCCCTCAGGAATGCCAATAGGCAAAGCATGGCGTCCACACTCCGTCTGGACGCGCCTTCGCGAGGATGCATGAGATGGCATTCATCAAAGACGAGCAGTCCCACATTTTCGAACACCTCGGGGCTAAACCCCAACAGAGTTAAGCAACGTTCGGGCGTCATCACGGCGATGTTAGTAAGGTCCTCGGGCTCGAGTTCGTCTGCTTCGGTCGTTCGTGTCTCAGGAAAGGTCTTTCTCACATCCGTGGCCACTTGATTAACCAACGCCAACGTTGGGGCCAAGTAAACAACTTTCTGTTCCTGCAAGCGCGCCACCGCAATTTTTAGCTCAGCCAGCGTTGATTTTCCGGCGCCTGTTGGGAAGCTGACGACGGCGGACGTCCCGGGGTTCAGATAGCCAGCACTGATCGCTTGACGGTGGTTGGGCCAGAGGTAGGGACGTCGTTGAGCGAGCTTCTGGACAAACTCGCGCCAGTACTCCGGAGGTACGGAGGGCGGTGATTCGATATTGACGACCCCTGCTTCGCCAAGAACATCAGTAGCGCCGAATAGAAGAGATGCGAGATGATGCGGCCGGCGAAGACGCTTAATGCCTGAGCTGTTCCGTCGAACTCGATGGGCTGTACGGAAATGTCGCGGACCGTTGAGAAAAGAACTGCTGGGTCTACGTTCGACAATGGAGAGTCATCTAATGTTCCGAGAAGGCGTTCGGCTAGTGCTCGCATGCCTCTCAGCAGATGGGCCCATAGTAGTCTCGTGGCCAATTCACCGCCAAACGTAAGATCCGATCCGATTTCGCGCTCGCGGCCAACAATGCGCCCCAACTGACCGCTCGCGAGATCGATTACTGACAGGCGTAGCAAGTCCTCCACAGACCCATCTTCGGCGATCCTGATGCTTCGCGACATTTGGGACGCGTCCGCTGCCCGCCCCGCAATCAGAAACATGAGAGTTGCTGCAATCTCCGGCCCGACCGCTTCAGCACTCAGCAAGCTCGGTTCATCGGCCCCTCCGAGTAGAACTTCAGCAGCAAAACGCAAGTGGTGGGCTGATGCTGCCACAAAGGCGGCGGCCGAACGATTTGGTCGACCTGGGGCAACTGCCACAAATGCTTCTTGTGTTAGGGCGAGTCTCTCCAATTGCAAGAGCGTTGCGGCAAAATCAGGGTCTAGAGTTTCGGCCGTCTGTACTTCACGAAGGCGCATCCGCAACGAGACAATCGTCGAGTACGCCTGCGTCAGTTGCTTTGGGAGATTGTCTAGGTCCAGCCCCTCCAAAGGAGGCGCCGATCGGATTAAGTCGGCTGTTTGGGTGTCGAACACGTTTAGTTCCCACTCTCGTTGTCGATGGCTTTTCGCACCTTCTTGGCGAATTTCTCCATCCAGCCCCGCAGGTCCGAAAAGCAGATTACCTCAGCGCGCCTCTTTCTTGTGTCCTTCCCTGGAGCTACCAAATTGTAGTCTTTGAATAGTTGACCAATGCCGGGATTGGAGTCATGCCCGACTCCACCCGTAATACTGACTCTGAACTTACGGAGCTGCTTCCAAATAATCATTGCGATCAGTTCATCTGGCTCACTAATCTGAGCGCGCTGCAATAATGCAGTTGTTTCTTGCATCAACTCGTTTTGCCGTCGCCCAGTTTCCAGTAGTTTGATCGCAGGCCATACTTCCTGCTTGATGGTGGCTCGTGGATTTTCGGTGGCCTTGTCTTCGAAGATGATCAAGCCTAATAACTTCCCGTTCTTGGTGAGCTCTACCTGTAGGCCGTCGAAACCCTTGTGCGCGGGGATCTGGTGCGGCAAGCTGAATACGCTTTGTGTTCCGTGAGCTGCTTTGTGAGCTGCCACCCACGAAATCGCTTGGAAGAGCAACCCGTCTCTATGCCATGGATCCTGGCCTTTTTTTACCTTCAGTCGTAACTTCGCCTCTTTTGCAGCTGCATGTTCAACTCCAGAGTGCTTCGGCGCTCGACCGAGGAGGATTTTCTCAACGTGTAGATAGCGTCCAAGCAATATCTTGGCTACGAGTCGTGCCAACTTGTCCTCGTTGGCCATGGTCCACACATAGCCATGCATTACATCGTTCTTTGGAATCGGAACCAGTTGGATCGGCATTTTGCGAGACCAACTACCGTACGGGCAGCCGCACTGACTATTGTATTTCCACTAAGGACTTCCGGTACTTTACCGACTGGAGTCCCTGGAAGAGAATAAGAACTGAATCCGGCCCGGAGCGGTTCGCGGGCAAAGTGGATAGGAAAGGAAGGGTTCGTCCGACACAATCGACAAGCAGCCCGTGTGTCATAAGCGCACCCAACGCAAGAATTTGGAGAAGGCGGTTGAACATGGTTTCAGCCAATCCAAGTAATGTATCGTCCCAGTGTAGTGGTGTTCGGCAGAGACGGTTGCATTTCGGAGCGAGCGCCCAAGAGGATGTATGACTGAAAGTTCGCAGGCTGCCCTGGGAAGAAATACTTTACTTCTGAGTCACGCAAATCCAGAGGACAACGAGTTTACGTTGTGGCTCGCTTTACAGCTTGCGAACGAGGGCTACCGCGTATGGTGCGACCTGACGAAGCTCTTGGGCGGTGAGGTGTTCTGGGACAATATCGAAGAGGTGATCAAAACCCGCGCGGCCAAAGTGCTTTACGTTCTCTCCCGAACATCGAATGCCAAGGACGGTCCGCTCAAGGAGTTGCATTTCGCGCAGGGCGTCGCCAAAAGGGAAAAGCTCAAGGACTTCGTCATCCCCCTGCACATCGACGATCTTCCACACGGTGATATCACCATCGAAATCACCCGCATCAATACCGTGCCGTTCGCGCGATCATGGGGTGCGGGACTTGCCAAGCTGTTGGAAAAACTGGAGGAAGACAGCGTTCCCAAGGACCCGAAATTCGATCGGACGGCGGTCAACGAGTGGTGGCGCACCCAGTTTAGCGCAGAGCAGGGGTTACGTCAGGAGCCTGAAGAGTACCTCTCCAATTGGTTTCCTATCACCCTGCCCACACATATTTATTTCCACTCGCTCTCGCGAAAGAGCGTCGGCGTGCTGGAGGTGGCTCCCGCGCTTCCATATCCAGGAGTGCAGGACGGTAGGTTCCTGATCACCTTCGCCGAGGCCTCGGACTTTGATGGAAAACTTGGTCCAGAAATGTATATCGCCGAGGGTGGCACACCGCTCGAAGTGGCTGCTTTGCTCGCGGAACCCAAAGCCTCCTTCGGAAAGTATCTTTTCCAGCTCTTGCGCCTTGCCTGGGAGCAGATGCTCGAAGAGCGAAGGCTTCCCGTGTATGAGCTGGCGAATAAGGCGAAATGCTTTTACTTTCCCAGGAACCGCGTTCCTAACGACAAGGTTTTCTTCACCGGCGTGGACGGCGAAAGAACCTATCGTGCGATGGCTGGATACGCCACGCGGACGAACCCAACAACGGGCGTGAGCGTAAAGCGCTTCTGGCATTATGCGGTGCAGGCCCGGCCGCTTGTGCATCCCACGTTCGCCTACATTTTCAAATCGCATGTCCTGTTCACAAACGACGGCACCACCATCTGGGAGAGCAAGAAGCGACTTGCCTCAGCAAGGCGCAGCCAGTGCAAATCATGGTGGAACGACGAATGGCGCGACAGGACGCTCGCCGCAGCAACCTATCTGTGCAAGGGCGCGGACAAGATTACGGTGAAGCTTGGAAGCACGGCCAGTCTGACCATTCCGCCGACTTCGCTGCCGTTTTGCAGTCCGGTGTCCTACACCGATCCGCAACTCCTCAGATTCTCCGAGGACGATGAAAACGCCGATGATTACGGGCGGGATTCCCGCGACGACGATGCCTTCGAAGACGACCCGTCAGAAGGCGGCGAGCAATGACAGACCTTATCCACATCCCCGAGCCGCGCTTGCTGTTCCGCCACAATCAAACGATGGAAGACCCGCGCGACGGCCTGACGCTGTTTGGTCCGCTCGACGAAAGCAAGCCCTATGGCATCAAGGCAGGCGTCATCGGCACGGAGAACGGCGTCAGATGCTTTGAGCGATGGGTAGAATGGGTGCAGCGCCCGGTATTCAACACTCCGCCGCTGCTCGGCCGTCCGCCATTTCCAGGCTTTGAGACAGTATTCCGCTCACGCTGGAACACCAAACCCCTGCTCACACTAACGGTCACGGATGCAGAGATCGACGAATATCTCTATCTCGACGAGGCGCACCAGCGCGTGTACGGAACCGTGGGCGTGTTCGACAAGCGCATCCGCGAGGCGATACGCGAGGAGACGGAGAAGCCGGAGCTGTGGTTTGTCGTAGTGCCTGACCGCGTGTGGAAATATTGTCGCCCCAAATCCGTATTCGAGCCGGAAGTTCGCCAGCAGGCACTGAGAACCTTCAAGCAGGCCAAGCAGGCAAAAGCGTTTTACGAGACGCGATCTCTCTTCACGGAGATGGAGAAGGAGGCGGAACCCTATGTCTACGAGGAGCAGTTTCACAATCAGCTCAAGGCGCGCCTTCTGGATGACATGGTGCTTACGCAGATCGTCAGAGAGAGCACGCTGTCGAATATCCGCAAACCCTCGGATAGCGACTTTAACTCACGCGCCGCTGCGCGCCAATCAGAAATCGCCTGGAATCTCTGCACCGCCATTTTTTACAAGGTGGGAGGCCGTCCCTGGAAAGTCGCGGATATCCGCGACGGTGTGTGCTATGTCGGTCTGGTTTTCAAAAAGGACGAAACCACGGGAACATCGAAAAATGCTTGTTGCGCGGCGCAGATGTTTCTGGATTCCGGGGACGGAGTAGTTTTCAAGGGGGCGCTCGGTCCCTGGTACAACGAAGATACGGGCGACTTTCATTTGAAATATGCGGCGGCCAAAGCCCTGGGCGATCTGGCCATCAAGACCTACACCAAGAAAGCTGGCCGCCCGCCCACGGAAATGTTCATCCACGGCAAAGTGCGTTTTGAACCGGAAGAATGGGCTGGCTTTGCGGATGCAGCCGGTACGGATACGAACATGGTTGGCGTCCGCATCCGCGAGGAAAGGAATCTCAAGCTTTACCGCAAAGGTCAGAACCCCGTGCTGCGCGGCCTAGCGAACATCCGTAATGTGCGCAGCGCCCACCTGTGGACGCGCGGTTGGACGCCGCGCATTCAAACCTACCCTGGGCGCGAGGTTCCCAATCCACTCATCATCGAGATCAGCAAAGGCGAAGCCGACATCAACGTCGTCCTGAAGGACATTCTTGCCCTCACCAAACTCAATTACAACACTTGCATTTTCGGCGACGGAATGCCGATAACGCTGAAGTTTGCGGACGCGGTGGGAGAAATACTGACGGCCGGACCGATCAAGGACCTTCCCCCGCTGCCTTTCGGTCACTACATCTGACCGGACTCGCAATTTGCAGAGTTGCTTCGTATGATGGCCTCCGTCGCTTACGGTATGGTGAGTTATTGCCAGAACACTATTGCGAGGCCAGCATGGGGGAAAAAACGATGTGGTATCACGCAATCACTGATTTCGGAGAACAGACGCGCTATTGGTGGAACCGCACAAGAGAGGATCTTGTCTTTGATCTTGTGCTGCCATTAGTCGGGAAGGAGATTCGTTCGGTCAGTAGACGTGGCCGACAAGCACTCTTCAATTTTGGCACCGTCTCTTATATGACGGTACTAAGAACCAAAACCAAGCTGAAACGGCCAAGGCCCGGAAGGACACCTCCTGAGCTTAAGGATAGGGACTTCATCCAGAAGAATGATGCAACCGAGGAATTCCTGGACGAACTGAGGCTGTTGTCAGCAAATCCGGAAAGCCGTTCGATTCTTCAACAGACAATTGCCAGGCCACTCAAGCAGATATTCGTCATCATGAAATTTGGCGATGCTGTCCTCGACTCCGCGTATCAGGGCGCGATCAAAGCCGTGGCCGAGAAGGAATTCAAATTCCGCGTGCTCCGCGTCGATGAGATTCGAGATGCTGGGCAAATACCGCGTCAGGTACTCGAAAACATTGCGAGAAGCGAGATAGTCTTTGCGGAGTTGTCAGGTGCACGGCCAAATTGCTATTACGAGGCCGGGTATGCGCAGGCACTCGGGAAGACGATGATATTTTCTATCCGCAAGGAAGAGAATATCCATTTTGATCTTGGTGCTTACCGATTCATTCAGTGGCAGACTGAGGAGGAGCTTCGGAATACGTTTCGGCAATACCTAGAGTCATATACGTCCAAACAGGGTGAAGGGGCGTAATAGCCGCTCTGGTCGACTCCGGCACCTCGAAAAGTTGACAGATGCCAGATGCTTAAGCTGATCCCTTGGTGCCAAGCCAAGATGTCCAAAGAAAAATAATTACTCTTTCCGGACAGGGAATCGTTCAGTTCGGTCAACACTACGCCGTTACAGGGGACTTATCCGCAAAGAGTCGCTTTATTCCACGGGTCGTACTCTGCCCACGTCTACCGAATACACTTCCCGTCATCAATTTTCTGAGAGTAGAAATACTCGACTACAGCACAAGAAGTCACGTATTTCGCTGTCGCCGGAGGTCGGGAACGAGGATACTGGGTATCGTCACCGCCTTGGCGTTGGTAAGAATGTCGTCTGCGGATTCCAGTTTGATTAGGCACAGATCCAGCAGAACTCCGAAAAACACCCTCACTTTCCTTGACTACCTTGATACGCACACAAACGACGCCGATACAAAGTCGAAGATTATGTCTGCACTCGACGAGTTGCGGTCTCAGTCCTTGGAAACGTAGTCAAACACAAGCGGTTGAATTTCCCATGTCTGGAGGCAACCCGCACTTCCGCTCTCCCAACGCTGCGCACCGCATAAGCGAGGAACTGAACACACTCTGCAGGTTCCACCAGCTTCCGCCTTTTTCGCCCTGCCGCCAGGGGGAAAGGGGGAACCTGCTAAACGGACTTAGAGGTCATTGACATTAACACCTTGGAACGGTATTGTCCGCGATAGGATGGCGCGGATAGCTCGGGGCCGCGGCCGATCCGGGTTTCTACTACCTCCCAAAGTCCCGCAACGGTGCTGTCAACGTACCGCCCCAGGTGAGGGCTGTTCTATGTGTGCTTATCGGTTTCGCGCTCCTTTCTTCGTTCATATCTTCGCCGTTTCAGCCTGCGTTCTAGCTTGTGTATTCTTCTCGGGCAATCTGGCGTGGGCAGGAATCGGTTTTCAACCAGTTAATCCCGAAGAGTTGAGAATGACTCAGGAGCCGCTGGCTCCCGGCGCCTGGGCAATCATTCTTTATCGCCAGGTGGACCGGGACGACAATCGCCACACTCCCCATGAAGATAACTATTTGCGCATTAAGATCCTGACCGCAGAAGGGCGGAACTACGCCAACGTTGGACTAGCCTATGAAAGAGGATTTGAGAGCGTGGCTCATATCCATGCGCGCACCATCAAGCCCAACGGCTCCATCGTCGAATTCGACGGCAAAGTCTACGACAAGACCATCGCGAAACCTCGTGGTGGCGAAGAAAATGCTTTCAAGTTCTTCACTCTTGCAGACGTAGAGGTTGGCGACATCATCGAGTACTACTACACGATCGATTTCCAAGAATATTATGTCTTCCAGTCCCATTGGATTCTCAGCCACGAACTGTTCACCCGGGATGCCAAGTTTTCTCTGAAGCCTTACTCTTCTACCGACTTCTTTAACGAGTTTCACTTGCGCTGGACATGGCAGTTGCTGCCAGAGGGTGCTGAGCCGAAACAGGGCATCGGAGGCATCGTACAAATGGAAGCCCACAACATTCCGGCGTTCCAACAAGAGGACTTCATGCCGCCGGAGAATGAGTTAAAAGCCCGGGTGGACTTCGTCTATGACCGGGAAATTCCGGAGCGGGAGCCGGATAAGTTCTGGCGGAACGTCGGCAAGAAGCGGAACGGAGCTTTGGAAAGCTTCATCGGAAAACCGACGACGATGCACGACGCGGTGGGCCAGATCGTTTCGCCAAATGATGCTCCCGAAGTGAAACTGCGAAAGATCTATGACCGGGTGCAACAGATTCGGAACACGTCTTACGAAATCCGTAAGACAGAACTGGAAGAAAAACGCGATAAGGAGAAACGGGAAGAGCATGTCGAGGACATCTGGAAACGTGGCTACGGCAATGGCCAGCATCTGACTTGGCTCTACTTGGCGCTGGTTCGAGCCGCGGGATTCGAGGCCTATGGCTGTTGGGTTGCCGATCGCCGCAAGTATTTCTTCAATCCCAAGCTGATGAAAAGCGGCGAACTCGATGCCAACGTGGTGCTGGTCAAGCTCAATGGCAAGGACCTCTACCTTGATCCCGGCGCAGCGTTTACTCCGTTCGGGATGCTTGAATGGTCCGAGACCGGAGTTCCCGGCCTGCGGCTCGACAAGGATGGGGGGAGCTGGATCCAGACCACACTGCCGCAAGCCTCCGAGTCGCAGATTCGTCGCGAAGCCAAACTAAAGCTCTCCCAGGAAGGCGACCTTGAAGGCGAGGTGACGGTCACCTACACCGGCCTGGAAGCCATGTACCACAGAGTGCGGGAACACCATGAGGATGAGACCGCCCGCAAGAGGCACCTGGAGGATTCGCTGAAGGGACAAATTCCCGCTGCGGCGGAGCTTGAACTCACCAATAAGCCCGACTGGAGCGGTGCGGAAACGCCCCTCGTCGCGGTCTTGAACCTGAAGATTCCGGGCTGGGCCTCAAGTGCCGGAAAGCGTGCCATTCTTCCCGTAGGTTTTTTTAGCGCATATGAAAAGCACGTTTTCGAACATGCCAACCGCGTGCACCCCATTTACTTCAACTATCCCTACGAGAAGCTCGATGACGTAAGCATCGAGTTGCCACGGGGTTGGCAGATCAGCAGTCTGCCACCGCCACAAGCCAAGGATGCAAAAGCCGTTGTCTACAGTCTCTCGGTCGAAAACAATGGTGGCACCGTTCACGTCGTGCGCAAACTCGATGTGGATCTCGTGATCCTCGACGTGAAGTATTACCCTGCATTGCAGAATTTCTTCCAGTTAGTGAGGACCGGCGATGAAGAACAAGTCTTGCTGCAGCCAGCCTCGGCGTCGGCCAGCAATTAGCTGCGCCCTGCTGATCTTTCTGTCCGGTCTTTCTCTGTTCGTATGTGCACCCTACGCGTGCGCCGGCGGCGATGCGCCGCAGTGGATGCACGCTCAAACCAACGTGGCTCTGCCGGTTTACGACGAGAAGACGGATGCGGTGCTGCTGTATTCGGAAACAAACGTCACTGTGATCTCATCTGACAAGATCAGAACCACCGTTCGCGAGGCCTACAAGATTCTTCGTCCCGATGGCCGCCATCACGGTACAGTCAATGTCTACTTCAATCCTGAGCGCAAGATCAAGAGCCTGCATGGCTGGTGCATCCCAGCCCAGGGCAAGGACTTTGAAGTAAAGGATAAAGACGCAGCCGAAGTCTTGCCAGAAATGGACGGGGCGGAGCTGATCTCCGATGTTAAGTACCGAGTCTTGCGAATTCCAGCGCCTGATCCCGGCAATATCGTGGGCTATGAATACGAAGTCGAGGAGCGTCCGTTTTTCCTTCAGGACTTGTGGTCCTTCCAGGAGTACGTTCCGGTCCAAGAAAGCCATTACTCTCTTCAACTCCCGGCGGGCTGGGAGTTCAAGGCTTCCTGGCTGAATCATCCTGAGGTCAAGCCTACGGAAGCGGGCAACAATCTTTGGCAGTGGACGGTAACCGATGTCAAAGCGATCCGCCCAGAGCCCGAAATGCCTCCTTTCCTTGGAGTCGCGGGCCAGATGGTCGTAACCCTATTCCCGGTTGGTGGCCACGCGGAGAACGGGTTCGCAGAATGGAACGATCTGGGCAAGTGGGTGAATGCGCTGCTGGCAGGGCGACTGGAAGCCTCACCACAGATCAAGCAGGAAGTCGCAGCCCTGACCGCCGGAAAGAGTACCCAATTGCAGAAGATGCAGGCGATCGCCCAGTTCGTGCAGCACGATATCCGTTATGTGGCGATCGAGCTTGGCATCGGAGGCTGGCAGCCCCATCCGGCGTCAGAGGTATTTTCGCATCGCTATGGAGACTGCAAGGATAAGGCCCTGCTTACCCGCTCTATGCTGCACGAGATTGGCATTAATTCCTTCCAGGTCGCCATTAACACCGCACGTGGCGCTATCCTTCCCGCTACTCCGCCTCACAACTTTGCTTTCAATCACAACATCCTCGCTGTAAAACTCCCCGATGACCTCAATGACTCCTCACTAATCGCGACCCTGCAACATCCCAAGCTGGGCAGAATCCTCTTCTTCGATCCCACCGATGAGATGACCCCCTTTGGCCAGATTCCCGGTGAATTGCAGGCCAACTACGCACTTCTGGTTACGCCTGATGGAGGCGAATTAATTGCCTTGCCGCAGCAGCCTGCGGCAATGAACGGCATCGCACGCAAAGCAAAGCTAACGCTCGATGACCGCGGCACTTTGAAAGGCGACGTCACAGAGATCCGCCTGGGGGTGCGGGCTTCCGCCGAGCGTTGGGCCCTGCATGCCGTAAACAAAGACGCAGATCGCATCAAGCCGATCGAAACCCTGCTGGCCAATTCGCTCTCCCGCTTCCAGATCACGCACGCCAGCGTAGTCAACCTCAATCTTACGGACCAGCCTTTCGGCTTTAACTATTCGTTCGTCTCCACTGATTACGCCAAGAATGCCGGGGGCCTGCTGCTGGTCCGGCCGCGCGTTCTGGGTAACGAGGGATATGGTTTTCTGGAAACCAAGGAGCCGCGCAAATTCCCCATTGAATTCGATGGCCCGGCGCACGACACCGACGACTTCGAAATCACGATTCCCACCGGGTACGTGGTAGACGACGTTCCGCTGCCGGTGGACGCTGACTATGGCTTCGCCAGCTATCACTCCAAGACTGAAGTAAAAGGGAACGTGATCAACTACCAGTGCACGTTTGACGTAAAAGAACTGAGCGTGCCAGTCAGCCGCGCCGAGGAACTGCGAAAGTTCTACCGCATCATCGCCACTGACGAACGCAACACTGTCGTCCTAAAAGCTGCAGTGCAATAGCCGATGGATTCCGAGGGCAAATTAGTCATGGAGTCCATCTTGGAAACAAAAACGAGCCCAGCAATCCCCTGCGTGAGCGCGGGGCAGGTAGGTAACGGGTAGTCGCCAAGGGTTTACCTAACGGACGCCAGCTCATTCGTCGTGAACTCACGATGAACCCTATTGCACCCAGTGCATTGCGCCCAAAGTGGAATAAGTCTTTCTCTCCACTAGGAGAATCCCTGGTGCCAAACCAGGGCATCACACAATCTGAAGAATTTGCCTCGCATGTTGCGCACCCAAATAACGCTCGCGGCTGAAGCGGGAACAACCCGACCCGGAAGAACGCGCTCTTGTGAATATCGTTCTTGAGGTAAGGAGAGTGCCAATCACGGATGAACTCCAGGCCAAGACTCCAGCAGTGCTACGATGTGAGCGCATTTGGAATGGCATCGTCGCCGTGATATTTGCTAACTAGTCGATTTCTGTAGGGTTTGCTCAGGATCGACTAGACATTGGCCGAAAGAATTCCACCGACAAGTGACATCATGTTCAGCCGGAGCTATCAGCACATGGGTTCATCAAGAGAGATCAAAGATTTCTTCATAAGTTATTCTGGAAAAGACGCTGAATTCGTCGCAAAACTTACGAGAGACTTGAACTCGGCAGGCGTTAAGGTTTGGTGGGACAAGACTGAGATGAAAGTTGGAGATTCACTGCATCAGAAGATTCAGGAAGGAATCAGAGATGCTGCGTGGTTGGGAGTAGTGTTGTCTCCTCATTCAGTGTCCTCCGCATGGGTGGAGAAGGAGTTGAGTTCCGCGCTTGCACGAGAGCTGGAAAGCAGGCAGGTGTTTGTACTTCCCATCCTGTATCGTGATTGTCAGGTGCCCCTATTTCTAAAGGACAAGTTGTACGCAGATTTTCGAACCTCCTACGACCTAGGTCTCGAGACCCTCCTTGAGCGTATTGATCCTCCCATCAAACCTCAGGTCCTGAAGAAACTCACGAGCGGGGATCCGGCAATCATTGCGGCGTGCTTCGCGAGCATAAAAGGAGAACACCGTCATTTTTACTGTGATGAACTCGTTAACATGCTGGCAAGTTCATCTGTGACCGAAAAAATTGCTGCTCTTACGGCCTTGTTTGCTATCCGCCACAAGGATCTTACAAGCCATCTACTAAGAATGGCCAGAGACTCATCGGCCTCAGTTCGACGATTTTCGGTGTTCTATCTCGGCGAGATGCGAGCAAGCTACGCGATTGGCATCGTCAGCGAACTCCTTTCTGATAATAGTCCGGAGGTAAGGTCGGCGGCTAGAGAAGCCTACAAGAAGGTAGGCGGTCCAAAACTACATGCTGAGTGACTATTTCCGTCAGACTGTCATCAGGAACCAGAGCTCGTGGCTCGTAGGATGGAGGGTACGCTTCTCGCAACGTCGCAACACCTCTTGTCTATACTTGATGTGCCTAAGCGACTGGCGATTGAGGGTGATGAAGCACACGTTGCACGAAATCAGGTCGACCCCTTTCGCTTCATCGATCGACTCCTTGGTAGCGTGTAAGGGATCTTAGGACGCGAACCGATAATCATCGGTTCAGTGTCAACAGCAGCTTCGGTCAAATGGATGCTAGAGGCCGAGCTGTGGCGAAAGTGGCAGCCGCATTAATCACCTCCTAGCTCCCGCTGATCGCGAGTCATCGACAGCAGCTCTGAGTGCCGGGTTGCTCCCGCTATGCCGACCATTGCCAATTCTTGCAGTCTCGCTCCGATTGCTTCGGGCCGACTCCTCCCCAAGTGACCGGTCGTGCTGTGAACGCAGCCGGCTATATCTTTAGTATCTCGATGGCCTCGAGGACGAATCACGCTTTGAAAAACTCAAGGAGCAATCGGTTCACCCTTTCCGCTTCCTCATGCTGCACCCAGTGGGTAGCCTCCGGGAAGTAGGTGAGCTCTGCGGAGTCACAGTACCGCAGACTATCCTGTGCCATCTCGGAAAGCAGAAACTTGTCCTGTTCGCCCCATAAAATCCGGGTTCGCGTATGCACCTGCGGATCGGCGAGTCGGGGCCGATGGCGAACGAAGGCGCGATACCAGTTGATGGTCGCGCTCACGGCTCCGGGCTGAGACCATGCTGCTCGATGCAGGTCGAGATCTTCAACGGTAAATGCACCCGGTCGACTGCTTCGAACCAGCGAGCTGGCGGCCAAGTAGAAGTTAAATGCCGAGAACGCAGTCTCGGGCAGCCACGGCAACTGGAAGAAGAGGATGTACCAGCTCCGCAGCCACTGCCGGGGATTCGTTCGCAAAGTATGCATCATCACCGCTGGGTGAGGCACGTTGATGATGGCCAGCTTGTGCAGTCTCTGCGGATACTGCAGGGCTACGGTCCATGCGACGGCAGCTCCCCAGTCATGGCCCGCCAGACAGAAGCGCTCGCAACCAAGCTGGTCGGCAATGGCGAGGACATCGCGAGCCAGCAGTGGTACCGCGTAGTCGCTGACGGCCGGTGGCTTGTCGCTCAGGTTGTAGCCGCGCTGGTCGAGAGCGACGACCCGGAAGCCTGCGGCCGCTAACGGTCCAATTTGGTTGCGCCAGGCGTACCAGAATTCAGGAAATCCGTGGAGCAGGACGACGACCGGCCCGAGTTCGGGTCCGGCCGCTACAGCGTGCAGGCGGACGCCGTCGTTCTCAAAGAAAAGTTCTTCGTACTCGAAATTAATCAACATACGAACGGTCCAGACGGAATAGTGGTCGCCCTATGTTGGCGCTTGCGGCTGATTGCTGAACGGATGACGCGACGCCGGGCCATTATCGGATTATGGAAGAGTAGCCAACCACCCGTTCCTTAACCAACTGTTTCGCAAATCAATCATCGAGGCTCGGGTCGTCCGATGCATAGCTTTGACCCGTGATTTCGATCTAACGGGCAAGCTGGCAGTTATGCCAGACTGTGGACTCTCAAAAACGCTAGCCTGAAGTCGGCTTCGAGGAGATCGCCATTGATCTTCTCCAAGCTCGTTTATGCCCAACCTCCGGATTGCCGACAACTCGCCAGTGACCGGCAAAAGACCTAAGATAAAGAGGAAGAGGATCTTTTCGCTACCATCCGTGTGTCCGACGTTTCCCAACGGGGTTGTCAGCCTCGTCAAAGGGCATCACAGGTCAAGGTCTCGCGGGAGCTTTTGCTGAAGATTGCCGGTTCTTGACGTCGGCGACAAGGGCTTGAAAGCGTGCGTCTGAGTGGAGCGATTTCAGGTCCTCGTCCCGATCCATTGCAAGCGCCGTTTCGACCGGCAAGCCATGGTCGACTGCGTCGCGCAGTACCGCAATCGCATCCGCGCGACGGCCGATTAAAGCCTCATTGCATGCAAGGTTGTACTTGGTACTTGCAGTGACGGGATGGTCGTTGCCAAGAACCCGGCGCTGAACCTCAATCGCTCTTCGATAGAGGGCCGCTGCTTCCGGGTATCGGTGAAGCACGTCGAGCGTTACCGCCAGTTCCTCCGCAGAGCCCAGAGTGTCGGGATGTTCTGGGCCGAGCGTTTTCTCGCGAACGATCATCGTTTCTCGAAAGAGCGGTTCCGCCTCCTGAGGGCGGCCGCTCTCACGGAAAGCGACAGCCAGATTGTGGATAGTCCACTGCGTGTCCTCGTGATCCTGTCCGAGCACGCGCCTCTGGATGTCGAGTGTGTGGCGCGCAAGAGTTTCGGCCTCGGAGTATTTCCGCTCATTATTGAACGTGCGAACCATATTCGACATGGATTGCAAAGTAACCGGATGCTCTGGCCCGAACAACCGACGCTCCAGTTCCACTGTTTGGGCAAACAAAAGTTCGGATTCGCCATAGCGGTTCTGAGCGGTTAGGTTGGTGGCCAGATTGTTCATCGTCATTGCTTCACGCTGTTCGTCGCGAACGGGCATGTGGCGCTGGAGGTCGAGGAGTTCCCGCTGCAGTTTCTCGGCTTCTTGATAGCGTCCTTCCTCGTAGATAACGCCTGCGATGGCGATCATCGACTTCACCGTGTCGGGATGGTTCGGGCCGAGTACTCGGCGTTGCGCTTCGAGGACAGTCCGCAGTCGCTTTTCCGCTTCGGCATATTGGCCTTCGTCGTTCAGGTTCTTCGCTGACAAGTAAATGGACTGCAGTGTGTCGGGGTGTTCCGGGCCTAGAAGCCTGCGTCGAGTAGCTACAGCTTTTTCAAAGAGCGGATCGGCCCTGCGGTACAGGCCCAGCGACCAGTAGACCTCTCCCATGGTCCCCATTAAGCGAGCTTGCACTTCGGGCTGACCCGCGAGGCCGGCATCGATCTGCTGGACGCCCTTATCGAGAATCTGGCGCGCGGTAATGGAGTTGCCGCGAGATTCGCCGGGATCGGAAACCTTGAATAGCCCAGTCAGGAACTCGGAGACGCTTTTGGCGGCTGCTGCTTCACGATTGGCTCGGTCTCTCTCTTTTGCGATGCGGATGGCCTGAATGGTCATCGAGACCGCCAGCGCCACCAGCAGGAGAGAGACGGTACTGGCGGCGACCACGGCCATTCGATTTCGCCGAATGAACTTCCCAGCGCGGTAACGGAAGGATGGCGGTGTGGCCAGAACAGGCCGGTCTTCGAGGTAACGACGGATGTCCGCCGCTAGTTCGGAACATGAGTCGTAGCGCCGGGATCGATCCTTCTCAAGCGCTTTGAGTGTGATCCAGTCGAGGTCGCCGCGCAGTTGTCTCACGAGTTGGTCGGGCTCCGTCTTCCGATTCTCTGTTGTGCAGGCTGAGGTCTCGACCTCTGCGTTCATCCTGGTGCTGGGGCGTGGAGGATCGTCTTCCCGGAGCTGTCGAAGGACTTCGTGAAACGGCTTCGTTTTCCACTGTTTCGGGTCAAATGGGGTGGAAGCGGTCAGCAGCTCGTACAAAATTACGCCAAGTGAATAAACGTCTGTCCGGACATCTACGTCTAGGACACTCGGGTCGGCCTGTTCTGGACTAATGTAGCCGGGTGTACCGAGTATGCCTCCCACCTGCGTGACCATGGTTTGATCGCTGGGTTGTGACGACGTGGCCTTCGCGATGCCGAAGTCGATGATGCGAGGCAGCGGCCTGCCGTCCACGTCGGCGACCAGAATATTCGTGGGCTTCAAGTCGCGGTGCATGATTGCTTTCTGGTGTGCGTGCTGGACTCCTTCGCAAACCCGGATGAACAGGTCAAGTCGTTCGCGGATAGTGAGCTTCTTCTGGTCGCAGTAATTCGTAATCGGCAAGCCGGGGACGTACTCCATGACGAAGTAAGGCTGTCCCTCGGGAGTCGATGCCGCGTCGAATACTTTAGCGATTGCTGGGTGATCCATGATCGCTAACGATTGCCTTTCGAGGTCGAAACGCTGGAGGGCGGAGGAATCGTAGCGCCCGGCCTTGATAATCTTCAACGCAACCTGCCTCGTGACTGGAGTGGTCTGTTCCGCGAGCCAGACTTGTCCCATGCCGCCTTCGCCGAGCTTCCTAAGCACCCGATAGGCGCCGATGGTGCCCAAGGCGGGCGTTGGCACGCGGGCTGCGGCCGAGTCAAGGGTTGCTTCAGTATCTGCGCCGGCTTCAAGGGAACCCGTGCTAAGAATCGGGCCGAGATTTTCCTTGTCGGTCACGTGGCCCTCCCGCGATTCGAGTGGATGATAGCTTAGCACCAGCAGCGGCAGTTGGACGATTGGCCCCGGAGCAAGCAGCCCGAGAGCAGCAACCGAGAAGCCTCCCAGTGGGCCACTAGACGCCGATTGGTGCGAAACATCCCTCATAGACCAATTACGCTCACTGGATGAATCACGACCAATCCGGAAGTTGAACCAAGGAAAGCCAAGTGGGCCAGAAGTTGGCTTGTAGGAAGGTTTCACCGGATTGGCACTGGGAAATGAATGGGAAAAGAGTAATGGATTCGCAATTTGCACCCAACTTCTTTGCACCCGAACGGGATTAAACCTTTCCTGTTCATCGCGCGAATCCTTGGTTGCCGGCTAGAGGGTCAAAATTAAAAGGACGAAGATCGCTCCGTGGATTGCGAACCCGATAGATGCAGAGATGCACAGCTGCGCCCAGGGGTACCTAGATTGCTGATCCCGTCGGATCGCGGGAACAATCTGTGACGTATTGTGAGGTGGTTCCGGTTTCCACCCCTAAGAGAGAAACCGGAAACCACCACTCCGGGCGATGGGTCGCTCTAGCGGCTCCCATCGCTTTGCCGGTTGTAAGGCAAACTGGTTTCCAAGCGGTTTCTAGAGAAACCATGGAAACCACTTGGAAAAGTTCTTCCTTCATGCGCAACAGAATTCAACTTTTGTTTTGAAAGTTTGTTCTAAGTTCTTTATTTGGGTTTGGCATCTATCATGCAATAAAGAATAGTGAGGATTGAAGCGCTGACAGGTCGAGTCCGGTCAGCAGCTACAGGCAGCAAGCCCACCGCTCGGTGGAAGGCTCACTGATAGAAGTGACCGCCTCGCTTGCAGGGACAGCAGAGACATGAGTCGGCGGGCGCAGTAAGCAAGACCTGATCCGGCTTACCCCTCTTAGAGCACCCAGTTCGGGATTCACTTCCCGAGCTCTAAGAGGCCGAATGACACCGACTCTCCAACATTCTCAGCGTCGCCTGACGCGCAAGCGAATAGAGCGCATGGCCGCGCACGCTGTGCCATGGGCCGGTCCTCGCTACGAAGCAGACCCCATTGTGCCTTTGCGCAGGTGTCCGCACGACTGTTATCTGCCTGAAGGACAAACCATCGCTCAAGACGTGAATGGCTGCGCCTATTGCTCAGGATGCCATTGGCCCGAGCGTGTGGAGCGGAGACGCGGTGACAGTCTGCTCTATACCGCAATGCCTGTACTTGATCGCAGGTGTCAGCCCATTGATGGTTCTTTGCAGGCGGATAGGACGAACCTTCCCTCTTGGCGATTGGACAACACGTGGTCACTAAGTGACGATCACAACAGCCCATCACCAATTTTGAAGCACGCTTACGAAGGCTACGACGCTTGGCGCCTAAAAGACTTCCCAATCACAGAAGAGGCGAAACGGAACTTCAGACGGCTTTTGACGTGGTACAAAGACCAGCGTTCGAAACTAAAGGCCAAGTACGTCCTCAAAGAAGGCAAGATTGTTTCGATACCCCATAAATGGCCTGAGGTTTCAACCCCCACAGAGATTGCTGCTCTGCTCGACAGGTTTTTGGCATGTCAAGTTCGTTTCTTTGAGGGTCGCCAAAAGAAGCATGTTTTTTGGAAACGCACTCAGCAGTCTGCACCGCTGAAACTATTTGCGCCGACACCTTGGCCGTTCACTTCGTGGGTGAAGCCATCCACAGTGATTCCGCTCGGCGCATTCCCCGTCAAGCGTGAACAGGCAGGTTTCCAGACCAAGAACGGTATTTCCCGCGACGGGGTACAGCCGCGTTTCGACAACTTCTGCTCCAAGTGTTTCACACGCAGCCCAATTACGAAGCACATTGAGGGCGGGTTCAGACCTGAAAGACGCGAGTTGGTGAGAAAGGTTATGACCGAGGATGCACAGCGACACGGTGACTGTTTTGTTCGCGTTTGCGGAAAAGGTCTAGACAATAGATGGGTTACCAACCGAATCTTCACTCGGCAAGAAATTAGGCGCGGCCTCTACGTACCTCAGATACATGCTTGCGGAGAAAGGGCAGAAGCATGAAGATCACCAACATTTATTCCCGAGCCGGAATACCAGGCCAAACTCCTGTTGGTGACGGCGACACCATCGAAGATGTTTTCGATGAGATAAGATCCGCAACCTTTGATGGGGTTGTGGTAGTGCCTGAAACCCATCAATACGCCATTGATGACTTCCGTGAGTTGTTAGACAAAGACTCTTATTTCACTGAGAACGTGCAATTCTTGACATTCCCTGTGGTCAAGCAAAAGGTTCACGTTCCGGCACAAGGGCCGTGGGAGTAGAAACTTGTCAGGGCGAGCGATGGCAAGGTTGAAGGGCACGAGCATGTGCCTGCAAAACCGGCAACCACCAAAGAGATTGAAGTCGAACGTTATCCAGACTTCGCCACTAAGCAACACGCTCTGCATATTGCATCGAAGCTGCCCCCATCAACACAGATGGTGGTCATTTGGGAACCGTATGTTGAGGCCGGTGACCTCGATGCATTCAAGCATTTTCAGGATAGGTGCCCTGACGTTGATGTGGTGATCTTCCATAGGGTGTCTGAGAAGTGTGGCGTGGTTGTTGAGAGTGGTGCAGAGAATTGGCGCAAGGACACTTCAACCTTCATCGAATTGCCGCAAGATAAGCCGGTAATGTTGGTTGAACACTTGATTCCTGAGAAGGCTTTGACAGTAATGGCCGCGCCTTCGTACACAGGGAAGACCCACATTGCAATTGAGGTTGGTTTGGCACTGGCGACAGGAAGCCACTTCCTAGATCACTTTAAAGGCCCTGCACAGCCGGTGCCAGTGATCTATCACGTACCGGAATTGCACGCGAGCTTGATTAGAACCTTCATGCAACGGCTCGGTGCTGAAGAAAGGTTGAAGAAGTGTCTTGAAAACTTCCTCATCAGGCCGTTAGAACGTGATCTGTGGCCTCTCGATAGTCCGCAGATGGTTGATAGCAGCCGAGGCCGATACGTGTTCCTCGACACGTTTGGGTACTTCAATGATGGGGATGATTCGGCCTCCTACAATCAGGCTATTGAGTTTGCGAAAAAAATCAACCACCTCATTAGAGAAGGTTGTTTAGGCGTATGCGGTCTGTATCACCCGCCAAAATACAGCAAAGACAAAAGGACCACCGGCAATGTGATGACGCTTGAGAACCAGATTCTCGGGTCTGCCGGGTATGGAGGCGTATTGCGGTCATGTCTGGCAATGCGAAACCTGCACGATGACAGCAACAAGGGACTGTGGGTATACGTGCAGGGTGTGAAGAACCCCGGTCTGGAAGGCCCCTTTCAGATCGAGGGAGTTCCATTGAAGTTAATTAAAAAGCCCGGTGAAAGTCCGTACCTGTCTGAGTTGCTAAAGGAGGGAGGGAGCAAACGGGATGACGCCATCGCAATGATGCGAGCAGGAAAAGGCCGAAGAGAGATTTGCAAAGCTTTGATTGTGTCTTCAAAAACGTTGAGTAGATGGAAACAAGATGAACTTGAGTTCGATTCCAAGGAAGGAGATGAAAGTAATGACAATGCAAAATGAACTTATGAAGGAATTGGTTGCGGTGCGAATCAAGCGAGTCTTGGCCCGCAAAGGTCGGCAGTATGAACGCAACTTCTACAACGATGTGGGACGCGGTGTGACCGGGGCAGAATACTCGGCGATTCTCGACAAGTTGGTGGTCGATAGGGTTGTGAAACGCACGACAACTGAACGAGGTGCGTCAATCCTCTCGCTGGTGAACAAACAGGGGTGATAGGGCCATGGAACAGACACTCCTGACTGTTGATGAGGTTGCTTCGTTGCTGCGGGTTAGCCGAAGAAGCGTTTACGAAATGACGTCAGCGCCGGGACGTGAACGCATGATGAACACGCTTCCTGTGTTGCGCCTCGGCTCAGCCATTTGCTTGGGAGGAGAAGACATCGTTGCTCGGATCAACCGGCAGAAAGAGGTCGTATGAGCCCACGTCACAGCAAGGCGAAACAGGCAGCCAATCAACAAAAGATCGTGCAGCGCACGTTGGAAGGAAAGACACAAGCCACCATCGCAGAAGAACTGGGTCTAACCCGCGAGACAGTCAACCGAAACCTTGCTGAGTTGCGTAAGGGATTCGTCTCAACAAGCCGCGAGGAGTTTGCTGCTTATGTCAAGCAACAGGTTGAGCTGCTTACGAAAGCAATTGAAGAAGTGTGGGCTGGCAAGTTACCGCCGGAAGCGGCAAATAGCATTCGAGGCCTAATGGATTCTATCGCGCGATTGACCGGGTCAAACGCGCCAACCAAGAGCATCTCAGCTCACCTAAAAGTTGAAGACGAAGTCACGCAAGGGTTTTATATCGAGTTTGCAAGACGAACAATGAAATTGAGGCACGACTCCTCCTGGCAACGACTCTGGGATTTCATCGATTCCTTGCCAGATGATTACGAAGACGGTTGTTTGTTGTTAGGAGGTGGTCCTGATGAAGGCGTTCACTGATTTCAAGTTCGCTGTTCAGTGTAGGATGTCTGATTACAGGCCGTTCGCCAACGCAGCTCATGCAGATCGGGACTTGGAGAGTCTGGCACGTGGCACTATCCGCCGACTCGTACACTCCAGACCGTCACAACACGGCAAGAGTTCTGATACGGATTTGTTTACGGCCTACTGTATCGGGCTAAATCCTCTCATCCGGATCATCTGTGCAACATATTCACAGAGGCTGGCTCGCAAGCATTCGCGAAACGTGAAACGCATTTTACAGTCATCACATTTCAGGCAGTTTTTTGGTTGGGTGCCACGATTTCTGAAGGACGCAGAAGACGATTGGCAGATTCAATGGCCCGGCGCCGGTCAAAGCGCAACCTTCCTTGCCCGCTCCATAGAATCGCCAGCACTGGGTGAGACCGCAGACTTGCTTATCATTGATGATCCACTCGCCGGATCCCTGGCTGCACAATCGGAGCAAAAGCAGAGTCGAGCCTGGAATTCGATTAACAATGTTCTGATGCAGCGGCTTACTCCCGAAGCTCGCGTCCTCGTCATTGCAACTCTATGGACGGTGGCAGATCCAAGTATAAAACTAATGGAGGCCTGGAGAGCATCCAGGATTCCGGCTGTTTACCTGAATTTGGCTGCCATTAATGACGACGGAAAGAGCAGTTTCCGTGTCGATGTGACAACGGGGAGGGTGGCATATTTGCCAGCCTACGAGGTCTTGTGGCCGGAATACCGAGACCTGAAGTTCATTGAAGCCAAGCAAAAAGAAATGTTGCCAGAGGATTTTGAAACGCAGTATCAGGGGAATCCGATCGCAAGCTCTGGCTCGTTTGCGCCTGAGGAGTGCTGGCGGTTTTACGAAGATGCGCCTGCGATGGAGTGCGGCGTCATCATCGTCGATACAGGTCTCGAACGCGGCGACCACAACGATCCGTCATGCATGTTGGCTGTGGGATTCGGCAGCAATGGTTACGCATATATTTTGGATGCAATGCAAGGCCGTTGGACGATGGCCGAGCTGATTTACAACTGCTACGCATTTTATGAACAAATTGCAAGGCGTCTTGGCGCAAAGAGCGTAACAGAATATCGCGGCATTCTTCCACGCCTCATCATCGAGAGAGCTGCGATGGGCACACCGTTGTTTACAGAAATTGATGGCCGTAATGCAAGGTGCCCACACTTCCTTCCGATAGCATTGTGCAACCCTGAACTGACCAAGCCATTGCGGGCTAGAGCGCAATCTCACAAGGTCCAATCAGGTCACGTTCTGCTCCCAAAGAACTGGATCTACCTCCGCGAGTTCAAAAGGCAATGGCTTGCATTTCCGCGAGGCCGCCACGACGAGTTTGTGGATACGCTCGCGTATGCTCTGAAGTTTGAGGAAGTCATCCGGCAGGAAGCCTTGATGCATAGAACTTTAGCTGAATCTCCTAATGAAGTATTCGACGATGAGCTCGACGTTGAAGGTGCGTTGAATTGGTGAGTCATCCGGCCAGTAGATTGAGATGCACTTCAAAATCTCAGTGGCAACCTGTTCAGCAGTGGAGACGCACTGTCTATTCCAAACTCGGGGAGCCCAATAGTCCGTGCCAAAGACGCTTTGCCAGTGCGAGCGTCGTAGAGGGCATCTTGGGTGCATGGGTGCAACTCAAATTGACTTTGAATTTCTAAGCGATTCCAGACCAGTAAGTTAGCTGTGACTCTACTTCATTCGGGACCAGGGGGTCGGAGGTTCAAATCCTCTCTCCCCGACCAATCCTTTCAATTACTTGGGAAAGCGGCTGAGTCCGGGGACTCCAATTGGGGCTCCAATTGGCAGAAAACGGCATCGACTGTAAACCCGTAAGATCTTAGTTCACGAATTATCAATCTAAAAGGAGGGGCGTATGAGATGCATGAAGCTGTTGCGGTTTGAGGGAGACAGACGTGTTCTACTTTTTGGGGCAATTGTGCTCTCTCTTGGCCTGTCGACATCTTTCGCTCAAACCAAGGGCATATTCCTTGATAAAGGTGGGGCCGTTTTTAACGTAAAAGCGTATGGAGCAACGGGTGATGGAACGACTCCCGATACTGCAGCAATCCAGAGTGCAATCAATGCGGCGGTAAGCGCTGGAGGTGGAGTCGTCTATTTCCCTGCTGGTTCCTATTTGCTGAATGGCACGCTCACCAATACTAAAGCGGACACCGTATCGCTTGTCGGAACTGGGACTGCTTCTCAACTGAAGGTAAGCTCCACGCTTGGATTAGATGTCTCATTAAATGTCAGCGTTATTGGCACTGAAGGATTTCATTCAAGATCTATAGCAAGTCTGAGGTTTACTTGCACCAGCTCGTCCAGCATCGCGGTACGCATGACCGACGTTATAGCCGCTCCATCACTGCGGGATCTCACAGTGTCGAACTGCAACACCGCATTCGATCTCGTAAACAATACGTATTGGACTGAGCGGCTCGTGGCAGTGCATGTCACAGATGATTACAATACTCATTTCTTCCACTACGACCAAAACCCGAGCAGCAACAGCAACTCTTATGGATATGGCGTATATGACGGAGTTTATATAAACAAAACAACCGGACAAGATGTGTTTTACTTAACAGGCGGTGCCTACCTATATCACAGCTCATTTACTGTGAAGGGGAACTTTGGATCCGCCTCAACCACCAGTGCATCGGTGTTCAATATAGAGGGCGCTGGAGGACAGCCATGCCCTGGTGCAGCTCTAAACACATACGATATTCAGGTCGAAGGTTTTGCCTCATATTCTTTTGCGCGATGGAACAATAACGGCTGCAGTGGAGGAGCGACCGGAAACGCTATCGTTGCAGGCGGTGGCACGCTCAACTTGTCTGTCGCCTCGGGCGGAACGATAGCGGGGACGGCCACCATGATCCGAGATGAGAGCCAGCTTGCCTACCTCGTTGGAAAACTGACAACCACTGCAGCGACCGCTGATACGCTCAATTCGTCCGAGGTGTATCCAACATCTCAGTGCTACGTTGCAGCCGCCAACGGTTCTGCCGCGAATATTTTAAGTTCAGCCTACGTCAGTGCCGTGAATTGGAGTACTGTCACGGTCACACATTACGCTGCGGCCGGTGCGATCTTTCAGGTCTGGTGCACTCACTATTGATCTAACCGTCCGCTGCAGGCCGTGTTGGAATGTGAGGCTGGCGAATTGTTGTTTCGCCCATAATTCCTTGGGATTCCCCGTCCTGCTACGATTCTGTGATGCGCGATCTGGTCGTTCTTTTCATCCACTTCATCGCTACCCTGGCTCCCTTGCTCGGACCTGGCGGCGCTCGTTCCATCGTTGCGGAGTCGCTTCTCCTCAAGCACCAACTCCTGATCCTGAATCGCTCCAGGCACCGATCGCCGAATCTATGCGCGTCGGACCGCATCTTC
>Ga0210403_10000932_pt1 | contig 28836 bp, 23 predicted proteins | sample IncBWC19MmetaG_FD_150863 | JGI IMG/M metagenome (GOLD analysis project Ga0210403, IMG submission 150863) | Forest soil microbial communities from Barre Woods Harvard Forest LTER site, Petersham, Massachusetts, United States - Inc-BW-C-19-M | ecosystem: Environmental > Terrestrial > Soil >...
CCGCGCACGAGCGAGTCGTAAATGTCCTGGTCCGTTGGCAGAGTACCCGTCGGCGTCGAGCGGCATTTGAACGTTGCCGACACGAAGTTGCGCGGCTGGATGTTCAGGTTCGGCGAGTTAGGGTAAGCGCCCGTGGGGAGCCAGTTCTCGCCGTTTCCGTCACCGCGGAAACCATGGCAGCCCCAGCAATAGCGAAAATAAAGCTGTCTGCCGGAGTCCGCGTGACCGGTGACTTTGCCGATGTGTGATTCTCCCTGTTGCGCCGAGACCAGCAGCGGCGTGGCCAGGAGCATGGCGATGCCAGCAAGCCATTTTGCAATGTTCTTTTGTCGCATGGTCTTCCCTCTCAGAACGCGAAGTCAAAACCCGTGAGCAAGCTGCTGAAATTAAGGTTCTGGCCGGTCACCGGCGATGTGCCTATCTGATGGCTGAAGGCATATTCGCCGTGGAAAGCGAACCCGGCACGGCTTGAAATAAATGGATAGTAGCGCCCGCCGATGGTGTAGACGTCCATGTTGCCAAAGCTCAGAGATGGAACGCTTACGCCGGGGGTATAGGGAGTTCCCGCCACAATCGGAAGAGCTTGCTGCGACATGCGCACGAGCTCGACGCGTTGCGTCAAAATAAACTGCGGGCTGGGGGTGTAGTGGCTTTCAAACAGCGCGCCATTCCATATCGCATTTTGCGCGCCCGTGGGCAGTGTAGCGAAAGCCGCATTCACAGGCGTGCCGGTGGCCAGATACTTATCGTCGGAACTATGGAAGTACATGGCGGTGAGATCATACTTCTTGATGTAAAACATGCCGATCAGACCCGCTCGGTAGAAGGACCGATTGCCAATACCTGTGCCGGGCAGACCGAAAGCGGCATTACCGGGGACGCCGCTGTTGTTGCCATTGGTGAATTGAAAATAAGTGGGGGCCTGCCCGACATAGTCGAATGCGCCAATGCGTTGCAGCCCCAGACTTCCGACCTGGAAGGCCTGGCTAAACGTGAAATAGGCGTTGTAAGCGCGGCTTGTTGGCAGACCCGGGGAACCGTCATTGGAGCTTAGTACGGAGGCAGAATAGCGGGTGCGATCATTCTTGGAATGCCCCATCAACTCCAGTCCGTCTTGATTGTCGCCTATCCCAAACGTGAACTGGGGGAAGGCGGGATTGAGACCATTGTTCTCTGTGGGGGGTTGGAAGTGGTAGTTGGTATAGACGCCGGAAATGCTCGTCAGGGTAAGGATGCGCTTCTCGGACAGCAGGTTGTCGAGCTCGAATTTGCCGAGTTTGACGTTGAACCAACTGCTGCCAGCGAGATTATCGAGACGGGCGAAAACGGTTTCAAAGTGGAAAGCGCCGGTATTGTCCGAGGACGGCAGGACGTAAAATGAGACGTTTTTTGCGAGCGTGCCGCCGGTATGGAAATCCAGCCCGGTCCAGTCAAAGCCGTGCGTCGTTACGCTAGCCTCGTTCCCGCCGACACCCGCTGCTCCATCCACCTGGGCGCGGTTGGTGTTGTCACGGTGCCAAATCGGTGTGATCCGGAATGTTACCGGCCAGTACGCCGGGTTCTGATAGATGGGGGCATCGCGCTCGTTGCCTAGCTGATAGCCGTTGTCCTTGAACGCTTGTCCGAACGGGCTCAGCATGGGCCAGGCCTGATGACAGGAAGAGCAAGGCATACCGTACTTGCGAGCGAAGGCAGGAAGCGCGTTCACTTTGATAGAAGGAGTGGGGAGCGCGGAAGCGGAACGGCTATCGGCAAGATCAAATGCGAGTACCAGAAAGCCACACAGCAAAGAGAGTGCGAATCGGGACACTCTTCTCTTTACCAACCCAGGACCCCAAAGACACATACCGCCTCCTTGTGCAGGACAACGACGACCACTAGCATTGGAGCAGTTACCACTTCGAATTTTGTAGAAGGGAAGAGATACAGAAAGTTCACCACGACGGGTTTCCCTATCCCCGGCATGAGTTTAGGTCGCCTGATAATTCCTTACTGCGGACGCACTTATGAACAAGGGCGCACTACTGCTAGTGAGCACAATCTGAGAAAGATTGCACGGGACACCGGCGGTTCCGCGAGGACTGCGCTAGCGGCGCCGAATAGGTTGATCGCGAGCGTCGGGCCCGCAATCGCACTTGATCGGCCCGCTCATTTAATCCGCTCTGTGGCTGTAACTCATTGGGCTATCGCAAAGTAAGGTGTAAAATAGCTGTAAACTCCGCTTAAACGATCGTTGACGTTCATGGTTGCAAAGCGCATGACCATTCAGCTCGAGAGATTGCAGTAACTTCATTCTTCATCTTCAGCTGTGATTTTCGGTACATTCGGTACAACTGAGGGCGTTTGAACCGGGCATGATTTCACGCGCTCGTAATGGTTAATGTCGTCCTAGGATTCTCCTTGGATACTGAGTTGTTGCCCTCTCAATATTGACCGTCTCGCAATCGTTCGGAATTACCTCGAAGGTAATCGAAAACGACTTCCCGGAGACCCTAAGGACACACTCCGCACTCCCAGTTTCGTCAACGACACCTCGTGCGTTCGCCACCCGGAAGTTGGCGGATGGTTCAGCGCATTAAAGAATTCCGCACGAAATAGGAGTGCGGATCCTTCCCGCAGCCACGTGAGCCCCGTCGTCTTCGATAGCGAAAAATCGCCGTTCGCCTGACTAGGTCCGTTGGCGATCCCCGTGCCGCTATCGCCGAATGCACTGCCGATACCGTCGGCTCCTGTCACCGATGGGGTGGTGAAACAGGGAGAATTGAAATAATGGTTTAGCTTGGAGTCCACGCTGCCCGAGGTCACGAGTTGGCTCTTCTTACCGCTTGCAGTCAATTTGGGCTCGATCACCCGTAATTCCAAAAACGTTGGTCGCATTCGTGTAAGAGAGCGTAAGCGCCGTTCCGGACTGGACCGTAACGACACTCGCCAATGGCCGGCTTCCGAACAACGTAGGGTGCCCGGTCAGCAACGGCCAGAATGAATTCCGCCCGCTCCGCATTTCTTTCCTGTATAAAAAGAGAGGCTCCACGACATGAAAGCTTTTTCGCTATTCGTACCCTCGCTTTTCAGCTCCGCGCTCATCCTTGTCCCACACCTTTTCTTCTCGCCACTGGCAGGTGCGCAAGCCACTTCTACACCACCTACGGCAAACTCACATGCCCCCTCGACCCCAGACTCGGCTGCCGCAAAGGCTGCCGAACGCAAGAAACGCTTCGACGAAGCAGAAAAAAAGCTGGAAAACAGCGATCCTCAGGAACAGTCTAAGAATTCACCCCCGAAGTCCTTGCACGTTTCGCCCAACGATCTCTCCCTCTCGCCAATCCTCGTGAATATGCTCGTCGGCGATACGCAGCATTTCAGTCTCTTCGACCTTGCTGGCCACAAACTCACGTCTCAGGCCGACTGGACTGCCAGCGATTCCTCCGTTGCAGAGCTGTCCGTCATCAACGGTGTCCCCACGCTGGTCAGCAAACAGACCGGCACGATTCACGTACGCGCTCGATTCGCCGGGCGCTCAGCGGAAGCCACTGTCAACGTGATTAGGCCCGACGAGATGAAGCCTGGCACCATCCTCTGGCAAGCGCCCCCCATTCCGGGCCTCAAACCCATTCAGATTGTTCCAGCCGTCCCCTCAAGCGGCACACGTCTCGCTCCCCCATCCGATGCCGGCAGACTGTAACCCAACCTGTTGCGAGGGGTCTTCATCGTTAACGCGACTTTCAGGACCGTGGCGGTGACGCAGCGCTTGATTGACGCGCAACCCAGGGACTAGCCACGGCGCTTTGAAGGCGCAACTTCCGGGAAACGATCCTATTTCTCTCCTTGGGAGCCATTCTGGCATTGCGGTGATGACATCAGCAGAGGCCGCGGAGAAGATCTCGTTGCGGCTGTAAGGCTTACGAAGAGTTAGGCCCGTCGTCACGAAGCAGAAGTTCAATCTGGAGAATGTGATTGATGTCATGAGCGGCCATATGACGAGCGAGATCGCGTACCGTCATGCGGCCACGTTCCGCATGGTTTCCTATGCATTCCCATTCTCTGGGCGTCAATCCAGTCAACAAGCGGAGATTGGCCTCTCGCAACAACCGGAACATCTCCAAGGCCTCACGCACACTCCACGAGCCATAGTCACCTAGCCTTGCCCATTTATCCTGATCGAAACCCATCATCGTTACGCCATTGTGCTCGATCATTTGACGATAGCGCCAACTGGAGACCAGTTCGTCATCTGCTAAATGGGCGAGAATCTCCAGCACTGACCATTTTTGCGGAGCAGGCCTCCGCCTGAGTTTTTCTTCGGACACGCCCGCGATGAGCCGAGCCAAGGTGTGGGCAGCAGCCCGCTGCATCGCGAGAGGATCTTTGCCCTCAACGTATCCGGCCAATCTTCGTTGGTACTGGTCCGTTGTTTCTATGTCAGCCATGAAAAATGCTCCTTGAAGCGCGACAAATATTAGTCCATTAGGCCATGGAACTTCCGGGAAATAGGCTGCGTTGCCTTCTCCCTTAATGCAGCGGAGCTCTCAACACGACGACGGGAGCGATGGTTAGGCCTGATCGCGGCCACTACTCGGTCACAGCCCTACAGACGCTCGCATCTGAGATACATCGAGTCCCATATATTCCGCTTCGTCAAAATGCCGTTTCGCATGCTCGATATCCCTAGCCACTCCTTCACCTTTTGCGTACATGGCGTCAGGCCACCCGATAGCCTTTCACCCACATTCACAAATATGCGTTCTCAAGACGTGGAGACATTGGGCCTTGGGCGAGAGGCGGGAATAGTGCGCAGGCTGAGGCATGGGCGCGGCCGTTGTGTTATGGCTGGTCGCGCGCTTTTCGAGCATTTCAAAAATTACCGGCTCCTTGCTAGCAACGATTGAAACACCCAGGAATTTCAGCTGGGAATGTCCGCCTAGTGCGGGTCACGTCCTGATAACGCCGTTACCGTGCAGATGAATTGAAGGTGCGAAGAAACCCTGCCTCCAAAATGCCACCAAGACTTTTCGCGACTAGAAGCCCCATAAACGATCTTTCGCACGTCGGGATACATTTGGCTTCACCAAAAAAGGTGCGAAGAACCAGCCAAATAGTTTTTTTACACCTTCATTTCCGATTCCGCGACATTACCAGGTGGCCGCTAGGTCACCACTTCCCATTAAGCGAACCTCGGGCCCGCGAATAATTTCGGATTGCCCGTTATAAGGCGAAGGGGATACAGTGCCGCCGGGTGATCTCTGGAGGCAAGACATGAAAGCGTCTTTGCTTTATCGAATCGCTTCTGTTCTTCTGCTGCTTTTTGCCATCGGACATACACTTGGCTTTCGCCAGACCAATCCCGAATGGGGAGTAGGCTCGCTTATTGAATCAATGCGGTCGATTCATTTCGATGTACAAGGGTTTAGCCGAACTTATTGGGACTTCTTTAGCGCGTTCGGGCTTTTTTTCTCCGTATTTCTTTTGTTCGCCGCGGTATTGGCGTGGCAGCTGGGCGGCCTTCCGGCGGAGACTTTTGCACGCATGCGCCGCACTGCGTGGGCGCTCGCCATTTGCTTTGTCGCGGTCACAGCTTTGAGCTTGAAATACGCCTTCACCACCCCCATCGTTTTCTCAGCCATGATCACGATGTGTTTGATTGCTGCGGCATGGCTTTCCACGAAGAAGGCAATCTGAAGCCGTTGGTTGCGTGTGTTCTGAATTCTATTTCTTTGGGGTGACACTGGCCTAGTCTTTCCGCGATTTTTTGGCGAGTTCAATCGTGGTGATCTCCACCTCGGGTAGCACCGGCCCAAAAGTCTCTAGGCGGATCGTCGGCAAAGGGAATGCACCGTTTACACGGCTATTCCGCTGCGCCAAGAATGGTGCGGCAACTTTCCGGTTATCGCCTAACCGGGAGTTAGGATCACATGACGCTAAAACGCTCTAGGTGAGTAATCGTGTGGCCTGCTAATCACCCATAGAGTTCACCATGCTGCCCGTCTCCGAAGCCCGGAGAGGAAGTCCTGGTTGAGATCGCACAGTCCAACGTATGATCTGGCTCGAGGTATTGCGCATGCTGAAATCGTTCCGGCACCGGTGCTTGGCTGCAGTTGTTCATGGTGCGGTATGGGGCGCGTGGCTTCTGGCTACACCGTTCTTCCCTGGTGCGTCCGCGCAGAATGAGCCTGTGCGCGTCATTGCTTTCGGCGCGCACCCGGACGATTGTGACCTCGGCGCAGGAGGCCTGGCCGCCAAGTATGCAGCGCTCGGTTTTAAGGTGAAGTTCGTGTCGCTAACCAACGGTGACGCGGGCCACCAGACTCAAGGGGGAGAAGAACTCGCCAAGCGCCGCCGCGCAGAAGCGCAGGAATCCGGCCGACGCATCGGCATCGAATACGAGGTGCTCGACAACCACGATGGCAAGCTTTTGCCTACGCTAGAGGTCCGCGAGCAAGTCATCCGCGAGATCCGTCAGTGGAAGGCGGACGTCGTGATTGGGCCACGCCCCAACGATTACCATCCGGACCACCGATACACGGGTGTTTTGGTGCAGGACGCTTCGTACATGGTCATCGTGCCCAACATCGTTAAAGATACCCCGCCCCTGCCTCGGAACCCCGTGTTTCTGTACTACAGCGACCGCTTCACGAGGCCGCAGCCGTTCCGGCCAGATATCGTGGTATCGATCGACGATGTGTTCCAGAAGAAGATCGATATGTTGGACGCGCATGTTTCACAGTTTTATGAATGGTTGCCATGGACTACCGGGAACCTTGATCAGGTACCTAAGGATGCCATTGAGAGGAAGAAATGGCTGGCGGCACAACCGATGGTGGTGCGAAAGGGGGCCCCTGACTGGCGGGTTACACTCGAGAAACGCTATGGGGCGGAAGCGGCTAGCATTCAGCACGTCGAAGCCTTTGAAATCACCGAATACGGGCGTCAGCCCAGTGAGGAAGAGATTCGCAGGCTATTTCCATTTTTTCCGCGATAAAGTGGCACATCCTTGAAATGTGGTAGATTCCCGTCGTCGGGGCAAACGCTGGAACGGGACGTTTCCATGAATACGCTGATCCGGGACATTCGTTTCGCACTTCGCTCTTTCGTGAAGAATCCGGGGTTCGCACTGGCTGCGGTATTGTCGCTGGCGATTGGAATTGGCGCGAATACCTCCATCTTCAGTGTTGCGAACGCGCTGCTGTTCCGCCCTCTGCCGTATGAAGGTTCGGACCGGTTGGCCATCCTGTGGAATCGTTCACCCGGCCTGAACATCAGCGAGGATTGGTTTTCCACGGCGCAGTATTACGACATCAAGACAGGGCACCATGGGTTTGAGCAGATCGCGATCGCGATTGGCGGCAACTACAACTTGACTGGGCAGGGTGACCCGGAACGAGTGGGCGTCATCCGGGTCTCGTCGAATCTTCTTCCAATGCTCGGTGCTCACCCGGCTCTCGGCCGTCTGTTGACACCGGACGAGGACTCTCCGGGACGTCCGGCTACGGCCGTGCTGACGGACGGCATTTGGGCGCGGCGTTTCGGCCGCGATCCGCGGATGATCGGCAAGTCGATCATCATCAATGGACAAACGTCTGAAGTAGTCGGCATCCTGCCGCAACGCTTTTCTTTGCCGCGGGAAGTTCTCCCTGTGCTCGACGGAACGGAGCAGGCAGAGATTTTTCTGCCGTTGCCGCTTGCGCCCGCCGCTTCGCAAGTGCGGACCCACGAAGATTACAACATCGTCGGAAAGCTAAAGCCGGAGGTTTCGCTGGCGCAAGCCCAAGCGGAGATGGATACCATCACGGCGCGGCTGCGGCGCGACTTCCCAGATAACTATCCGCCCAATGGCGGGCTGACGTTCAGTATCGTGCCGCTTCTCGAACAAGTGGTTGGCAACGTGCGTCGCTCTTTGCAGGTGCTGCTTGGGTCGGTGGGTTTCGTGCTGCTGATCGCTTGTGCCAACGTCGCCAATCTCTTGTTATCGCGGGCCGTGGCGCGCCGGCAAGAAATTGCCGTGCGGACGGCACTGGGCGCAAGCCGATGGCACATCGTTCGTCAATTATTGACGGAGAGCGTGCTGCTTTCGCTCTGCGGTGGAGCTTTGGGCATGTTCATCTGCCTTCTCAGCGTGAAGTGGATTTACATTTTGGGGACGAAGAGCATCCCGCGGCCGCAGGAGGTGGGGATCGATGGACGCGTGCTCCTGTTTACGCTGTTGCTCTCCCTTTTCTCCGGGATTCTCTTTGGCCTTTCCCCGGCCTTGCGCATTTCACGGCTGGATCTAAATTCGACTCTGAAAGACACAAGTCGTGGCGCGGCTGGAACCAGCGCGGTATGGGGCCGCGGTAATAGTGTTCGGGGGCTGCTCGTTATTTCGGAGTTGGCGCTCTCCGTGGTCCTATTGATCGGTGCGGGACTTCTCATCCGAAGTTTCGCCCGCCTGCAAGATGTTCTGCCCGGGTTCAACGCACGCGGCGTGCTCACATTCGACCTGACGATGACCGGTCGAAAATACAACGACAAACAGACGATCTTGAATACGTACAGGCAGCTTTGGGAGCGGCTGGAGCATTTGCCGGGAGCGAACGCAGCCGGCGGAGTCACCTCGCTCCCTTTGAGCCAGGCGTTTGCGTGGACGCCGATCACCGTCGAAGGACGAACGCCGCTTCCCGGCGAGAAATTTCTCAATGCCGACGAACGGCTAGTGGGGGGGCACTATTTTGAAGCGATGGGAATTCCGCTGCGGCGTGGTCGATTCTTCACCGATCAGGACGACACGACGAAGCCAATCGTAGTCATCGTTGACGAGTACATGGCCGACCAACTGTGGCCAAGACAGGATCCCATCGGCAAACGGTTTCATATTGTCGAACTTCAGTCGAAGGACCCGTGGCAGACGGTCGTTGGCGTGGCCGGACGCGTGAAGCAAGACTCTCTGGACTCTAACCCGCGAATCGCTTTCTACCTGCCCCACACGCAATTCCCTACGCGCGCAATGACTGTAGCCCTTCGAGGCTCGACGGATCCCTCTGCAATGGTGACCGCCGTCAAAAATGAACTGCGAAATCTCGATCCGGATCTTCCGATGTACTATGTTCGAACGATGGGGCAGCGTGTGGACGAGTCGCTGGCCCGCCGGCGTTTCTCGATGCTGCTTCTGGGGGTCTTCGCCAGCTTCGCTCTGGTTCTCGCAACGATTGGTATCTACGGCGTGATGGCCTACCTGGTCAGTCAGGGAACTCGAGAAATTGGTATTCGAATGGCTCTGGGTGCTTCGCAGCGCAACGTCCTGAGTCTGGTTGTCCGGCAGGGGATGGCGCTCGCTCTTTCCGGCGTGATGATTGGTTTGGCAGCAGCTTTCCTCCTTACCCGGCTGATGCGAAGCCTGTTATTCGGCGTGGAAGCGGCCGACCTAATCACATTTGCTGCGATTTCATTGTTGGTTTTGCTGATCGGGCTGCTCGCCAGTTACATTCCAGCGCAAAGCGCCACTCGAATTGACCCCATAGGTTCGCTGCGCTGCGAGTAGAGAGTTTTTCTCTTCAGGACACTCGTACTTGGGCCCGCCGCGCCCAGATTGAATCAGCGGAGCGACATTATTACCGGCGAGTCGCTGAAGTGAACACCACTTCCCCATCGAACAGGGTCATCAGACATTTCAGGTCTTTGATCTCCTCGGTTCTTATCGTGTAAAGGTCGCGATCCCAGATCGCAATGTCGGCTTTCTTGCCCACTTCGAGCGTGCCGATGTGGTTTTCCAGGAACATCTGGCGCGCACCCCAAGCGGTGTAGCTACGAAGCGCCGTGTGAATGTCCACAGCCTCCGCAAGTCCGAACGGATGGGCGCCATAAGTGCCCTTGAGGGTCTCCCGTGCAAGAGACGCCCACAGCCCCAAGCGGGCGGCCACCGGTGTAACGAAATAGTCTGACCCTCCGGACCAAAGAATGCCGCGGGACAGCAGGGTGCGCAGGGGCTCCAGGCTCTCCCCGCGCGTAGGGCCATAGCTTGCCGCATAAATGTCGCCGATCCACCACAAGAACTCTGGCTGCATCTCGGGATAACCCGCATCGTATTTTTTCTGCAAGTTCGCCATTACCTCGAGCGCGTGCGGGGTTGGCAAGTTCGCATGGATAATGCTGTGCCGCAGCCCGGGATAGCTTTGCTCCCGCTCGACAAGCGCATACGTATCCACCACCCAGTCCATCGCGCGATCGCCAACCGCGTGTGTGCCCACTGGGACACCGTTTTGGTGGAAAAGGCGGACCATTTCTCGGTAAACCTCGGGATCTGTTTGCGGGTAGCCTTTATTGCCCGCACCCGAAGATGTAACGTCTGGAGTCTTGCCGTTGCGCAGCCAATCGTCATACACCCAGCCCGTTCGCGCGCCGCCGGAACCGTCCATATAAATCTTGGCCCCACAGGAAAGCAATCGGTCGTCGCCCAAACTTCCCGGTAAACGTGGAACACTCTTGATTTCGGCGAGCGCCTCTTTCGCCGACTCGAGTGTTGAACCCGCGTGCCACAGCACGCAGATCCGCTCCTTAAGCTTCCCTTGATCCAGCAGCGATTTGTAAGCGTCCCAGTGAAGCTGGTGGATGTCTGGATCTTTGACGGCGGTCATGCCTTCGCTGTGCAGCACCTGCTGGATGTAGAGGATGCCCTGGCGCATCTGCTCGGGAGTCGTGGGTGGGATAAGGAGGGTAACCGGCTGCATCGCCGAGTCTTCTTTGAGAACGCCCGTGGGCTTTCCGCTCGCGTCACGATCGATCGTGCCGGCGGCAGGGTCAGCAGTCGCCGAAGTAATGCGAGCCATCTTCAGCGCAAGCGAATTGGCCACTCCGTAATGCCCTGTCGTATGCATGAGCCACACAGGGTTGTTAGGAGCGACGGCATCCAGATCACTGGCCGTGACGTAGCGTCGTTCCCTAAGTTTGCCCTCGTCCCAGCCGGATCCCGTGACCCAGTCGCCTGGCTTGACCAGAGCGACTTTGGCCTTTACGCGTACCACTATTTCCGCTACCGAATTGGCGTCCGAGAGCTTGACCCCGAAAAGTTCTCCCACTCCTCCGTCGGCAATGTGTGCGTGTGTATCAATGAGGCCGGGGGTCGCAGTGTGGCCGTGAAGGTCAATGACGCGCACGCCCGGACCGTTTCCTGCAAATTCCTGGATCTCGGCGTCGCTGCCAACCTTTACAATCACGCCGCGTCGAATGGCCATTGCCTGGGAGATTGAGTCAGCCGCATCGACCGTGAGGATGCGTCCATGGAGCAACAGCAGAAGGTCCGCATTGGCGTTGGGACTCTGCGCCGACACCATTCGCGTCAAGAGCAGCGCGACGATCAGACCGTTCGCGCGCATGAGTTTCCCCTTCAGTGCCATCGCCAATTCCTTCCGCTGGAACATTGTCCGAGCACTATATCTGCAACATGCTCACAGCACTACATTATGTCTGACGCGCGCACTGTACTGAAGTTGGTTCGATAGTGCGGCGCAAAAGAGTGGTGTACTGTGCTCCGCTCGACAGTCCCGGCGCATCCCAACGCCAACCTCCCCTCCATTCAATTTCCATAGGGCCCGCGTCCGCCCGGGAAGGCGGGTTCGCCGGTGCGAACCGATTCGTAAAGCTCTAAGAGCGGGCGCCAAAGAAAGGGTGCAGGCAGAAACAAGGCGCCATCGCACAACCAGCGTGAATGCCCGGTGGCCTCCATCCCCACGCGCACGCTGACTCCTCGCTGCCTAAGATCCCGGTAGAATCGTTCGGTTTCACCGTCGTTTGATTCAATTGCTGTTCGCCGCACTCACCCGTTTCCTGATCCAAAAATGCAATTTCCTGAAAGCTCGGGTGATAATGATCGTAGCTGGTTGCTTTCTCCCGAGCCTTTGGTCGTCAATCAACCACAGTGTACTCGGGTCGAGGGAGCCAGCATTGTTATGAAATCATAGAGTTTTCAAGTTCTCGACTACTCTCCCGGAGTTAGCCAGCCGCAATCGCCACCAAGTCTTGGTAGTCACTTCTTCAGCCAACCTTGTAACTCCAGCCAATCGGCAAACCTGTCGATCCAATGATCCGTAGCGAGGTTCTGCTTTCGCATTCCGAAGCCGTGGCCACCGTTCGCGTACATGTGCAGTTCGGCTGGTTTGTGAGCGCTGGTCCACTTTTCGTACAAAGCGACGCTCTCCAGTGCGAGTCCGAGATTGTCATCGGTGGCAGCCGCGACAAACACAGGCGGCGCATCCACTGGAACGGGAGAATCTTTAAACCTACTCCCGGCGGCATAGATCAGGGCTACGAAGGCGGGCCTGCCATCCGACGCATAATGGAAGGCCACTCCGGCAGAGACCGTTCCACCAGCGGAGAATCCGATAGTGCCGACGCGATCGGGGGAAACTCCCCAATCCGACGCGTGCTCCCGAACGTAGGTGACCGCCGCCAGCCCATCGGCGATTGACAGGGGAACGACCTTGTCTAATACCTCTCGAAATTTCTGCCGGTCTGCAAACAGCGCCGTAAATTCCTCCGTGGCGTCCTCGCCGGTGTGTGCGAGACGGTACTTCAACACAAAGGCCGTCACGCCTTTCGCAACCATGTACTTGGCGACATCGTTGCCCTCGCTGTTGATGGAGAGGGCCATAAAACCGCCGCCCGGGCAGATCACCACTGCGGTGCCGTTTCTCAACTCCTGCGAAGGCCTGAATACGGTGAGCGTTGGCTTGGTCACATTAGCGACGACTTCGGTGTTCCAGTTTTTCGAGAAGTACTCTTTCTCAGGATAGGTCTCCTGTGTCGAGCCAGGCGCCGTGCCGGGGTAGAGGGGAATGACATCCTGGGCGGCTCCGAGGGGGGCCAGGAACATCAGTAAGCAAACGGTTCGAATGAGGAATGTTTTCATGGGCGCAGTCTATCAGAGAGTCGCGTCTGTGCGCCTGGGATCAGAGTTCGATTCGCCGAGGGATAACTTCAGGCTGGCTAGACGGAAGTTATGCGAAATCAGGTTCTGGAGCGTCGGTCAAATGCCCCGAGTCTTGCATAGACGCCATAACCGGGAAAGTGGTCCCGGTGCCCAAGTTACCGACCACCAGGCCCACCCGAGTTTTCAGACGATTGCATTTTTGGTGTTGATCTAATCTTTGAAAAACTCCACCAACGTCGGCGCGTGCGCCTTCGGCTTGAGCATGTGTGTCTGCCCTTGGAGCGTGCGGCACTGCGCGTTCGGCAATACGCTCGCGAGCGACCGGTTCGCGTGGCGCACCCACGCAGGGCTATTCCCACCGTCCATGACGAGTGTGGGTATCGTGACGGACGCCCACCGGTTGACCGGCAGCGGCTTCCCTCTCTGGTTATCCCGCACGATCGCGCCGTCGTAGGGGAGCGTGTGCGCAACGGCTTTAAGCTTCGACCACATAGGTATCATCAGTGGCATCAACGCCCTGACAAAGCCAGGGACTCCGACCGACTTCAGGAAGAGCTTGACTGCATCGCTTCGCCGATCTGCCGCGACCGCCGCGCTGATCCGGTCCCAATCGCCCCCGGTTGTGGGACGGGTATCGTCCACGATGAACGGCGCTTCGTACAACGCCAGCTTCTTGATGCCACTGAGGCGATTCGCCGCTTCCAGTGCAAGAACTGCGCCGGAGGACATGCCCCAGACAAACGCCGCCCCACCCGCTTCGCTCAGGAGCGTTGCGATGTCTTCGACCTCGCGCTCCACGGCATAGGGCGCCGTATCACCACTGCCGCCTCGACCTCGACGGTCGTAGGTGAAGACGGTGAAGTGCGGTGCGAGGAGCTCAGCCAGTTGCCCACTCTGACCCATACTTCGATAGCAGAGCGCGCCGTCGATCAGAATCACAGGCGGTCCCTTACCGATTCGATCGAATGCTATGGCCGTGCCGTCCTTCGAGAACGCTTTTCCCACAACCGCGGAAGTCGCCGCCTTCCCTATCTTGGAGGCTCTCCCTTCGGTAGCTTCTAAAACGGTCATCTTCTGCATAGACCCTCCGATATCGTCTTTCGCTCAGTCCCTACAAAATCCGCGCCATCGTTCAACATGCCGCTCTGCTTACCCGATCGTGGAGAGGTAGGCCGCGAGGTTTTCCAGGGTTTGAGCCGTGCCGGCATCAATGCGCATCTGCAGCAGAGCGTCACGATCCTTGTTCGTCGCGCACTCAATCGTCATCGTCAGCTTCGTTTTCTTGCCGTCCTCGGTGAAGACCAGCGTCCCAACAGGCTCGGGACTGGACGGAAACATCTGTACGGTGAAGACGAGTTTTTCTGGCGGGGCGATTTCTCGATAGATGCCCGTGAACGAGTGCCCCTCACGTCCATCGGGAGCGCGATGGACCCAACGAAAGGCTCCGTTCGGCCGCAGGTCGATTTCGCAAACGGCGAGCGGCAGACCGCTCGGGTCCCACCAATGTGCGACGTGTTCGGCATTGGTCCAGGCTTCGAAGACAACGGCGCGCGGCGCATCGAAGATGCGCGTTATCACGATTTCGCGGTCGGTGGGAGTTGCGATTTTCACCGTTGCGATGTTCTTCGGAGATCTCTCCTTATCGCTTCGTGCGTCCACGTGCTTTCTCCTTCTTTTGCATCTCTTTCAAGTAGTCGTCCAAGCTGGCAAACTTCTGCTCCCAGAAGCGGCGAAAGGGTTCAAGCCACACGGCGATATCCTTGAGCGGGACGGCCACGAGCGTGCGGGGACGCCGCTGTGCATCGCGCGTGCACATAACGAGGCCCGCTCGTTCGAGTACATTGAGGTGCTTAGAGATAGTCGGCTGACTTAGGACAAACGGTTTCATAAGCTCCGCAACATCCGCGTCTCCCAACGCGAGACGGACGAGGATCGCGCGTCTCGTGGGATCTGCCAGCGCGGCGAAGGTCAGGCTCAGACGGTCGGCAGGCGTGTTCATCTCCATGTGGCTATATTGCCAGATGGCGATGTAAGCGTCAAGTCCAGAGTGCACTGAATCTGCGAGCAACCTTAATATTATATTTCCCGCCCGCTCGCCTAGCGTCTATGGATGGTTCCGGTCGTATCACGTAGCAAGCCGGAAGTAATCCCGGCAGACCCGCTGCGCGTATTACCCCCGGTTAAGCCATCTATTTGGAATCTCGCTTGGCCTCCCCACAAGTCCTTTCTTTTGCGGAGACCTGAAACCACAGCGGATCCCCTTGACAGACACTGCTAACCAATGGACATTGGCATAGTCTAACTATGTCAAGAGGTGATGATTTGCAACGAGACGAGATTCCTCCAGGAACACTCTATCTGTTGATTTTGAAAACCCTCGCGCGATCCGGCGAGATGCACGGATATGAGATCGCCAATTCGATTCAGAGGACGTCGGACGACGTCCTCCAAGTTGAAGAGGGCTCTCTCTACCCTGCGTTACAACGGATGCTCATCAAAGGCTGGGTGACTGCGAAGTGGGGTACAACGGCTGGCAACCGCCGCGCTCGCTACTATCAGTTGACTCCGGCGGGACGCAAACAGCTCACTCTCGCGATGACTCAGTTCGAACGCGTCATCGGGGCGATCACGCGTGTGATTGCAGCGGTCTGAAAGGAGCTCCTTTATGAACTGGCTGCGTGAACTCGGAAGACGGATCTGGATGCTCGCGCATCGGCGTCAATTTGACGCCGACCTCGAAGAGGAGATGCGCCTGCATCTCGAAATGCGCCAGCAGGAACATTTGCAGTGGGGCATGCAGGAAGATGCTGCTCGGGCCGCGGCCCGACGTCGGTTTGGCAGCGTAACAGCGTTGCGGGAGATGAGCCACATGGCGTGGGGCTGGGAATGGTTCGAGCACTTCGCCCAGGATATTCACTACAGCCTGCGCATGCTGCGCAAGTCTCCTGGCTTTGCCGCCGTTGCCGGGCTGACGCTGGCGCTCGGAATTGGCGCGAACACCGCCATATTCAGCGTGATTGACAGCGTGCTTCTCAGTCCACTCCCTTACCCGGATCCACAGCAGCTCGTGGCGATGAAGCAGAACGATTCGCTGCAAAACGTGATCGATATCCAAAGACAGACACGCACGCTTTCTCAGGGGGGCGGCGTCAACATCGAGTCCATGGACTACACCGGCGGAACTCAACCTATACAGATTCTTGCGGCGTATGTCGATGCCGGGCTGCTTGAAACGTTCAGGGTTCCGCCGATGCTGGGCCGCATCATTTCGCCGGATGAAGACGTAAAGGGCGGACCCCGAAACATCGTGGCGAGTTATCATTTTCGGCAAGACTTTCTGAACAGCGACCCCCACGCCTTGGGAAAGACCATCCCGCTGAGTGGAAGCGACTACACCGTGATTGGCGTAATGCCGGCGGGCTTTGCATTGCCGAGGGAGCATGCGGATGTGTTCGTTTCGCTCTGGGTGGCTTATCCGGAGGCTGCTCCTTACCGCGGCGTGCATTTCATGAGGACCTATTGGCGGCTGAAGCCAGGCGTAACGCTCTCGCAGGCACAGGCGGACCTATCCACGATCGACCGCCGACTGGCAGAGGAGTATCCAGACAACGAGAGAGATCGGGAGACGCTGGTCGTCCCCTTGCAGCAATGGTTGACCGGCGACGTTCGACCGGCGTTGCTGGTTCTTTTCGGAGCCGTGGGATTGGTGCTGCTGATTGCCTGCGCGAATTTCGCGGGGCTGCTGATGGCCCGTGCGATCGCGCGCCAGCAGGAGTTTGTGATTCGTGCTTCGCTTGGCGCGGGAAGGAGCCGGCTGATTCGTCAGGCGCTGACCGAGAGCGGGTTTTTGGCGATCATCGGCGGCGCTGCCGGCCTGCTGCTAGCGAAATGGGGCACGGGCTTTCTGGTTTCGCTCAAACCAGCGGAGCTGGAACGTTTCACGGGGATTCACATGGACGCGCACGTGTTCTTGTTTGTCTTCGGTATCTCACTGCTGACGGGTGCCGTCTTCGGACTCATACCCGCTTGGTCGGCGGCGCGCGCGGACGTCGCGGAATCGCTCAAAGAAGGTGCGCGAGGTTCAACGGCAAGTCCCTTCAGTCAAGTGTTGCGGCAATTGTTGGTCACCGCGGAATTCGCCCTCGCGCTTATTCTCCTCGTTGGGGCCGGCCTATTGATGAAAGGGTTCTCACGGCTCCGCTCCGTGAATCCCGGGTTTAATCAAACAAACGTGACGACCATGCATCTGCAATTGCCGGCAACACGCTACGCGGAGATTCCACCCCAGACGGGGTTCCGCCGCCAGGTGTTGGCACGCCTAAATTCGCTGCCGGGCGTCGACGCCGCGATGGTGACAGACATTCCGCTTGGCGGAAATTACCTGAGCCACAGTTTCGTCATCGATGGGCGTCCCCCGGTACCTGTGGGCGCCGAACCCGAAACGCAGACTCTCTCGGTGATGGGCGACTACTTCCGTGTGATGCAGATCCCGATTCGCGCGGGGCGCAGCTTCACGTCGATGGACCACGAAGGACAACCGCTAGTGGCGGTCGTAAACGAGGAAATGGTAAGGAAGTTTTTCCAGCACGAAAACCCCCTCGGTGCGCGTATCGATTGGTCGCGAAGAGCAGGACCGCATCAGTGGATGACCATCATAGGAGTCGCCCAGGACGTGAAGCATTCCGGACTCAATCAGCCGGTCGATCCCGCCGTATACGCTCCCTTTCCGCAATCCGACGAGGCCTGGAGACGGTGGATGACGCTAGCCATCAGAACACCTGGCGCGTCCGCTAAGTTCATCGAAGAGGTGAAAAAGCAGGTTTGGAGCGTGGACAGCCAGATTCCTGTGAGTGAAGTCCACACCATGGAAGACCTGATGGGTGTTTCGCTGGCGCAGCAACGGTTTAACATGTTGCTTCTCGGGCTGTTCGCCGCGCTCGCGCTGATTCTCGCTGCCGTGGGAATTTACGGGATGATGGCTTATCGCGTCGGCCAGCGCATGCACGAGATCGGCATCCACATCGCCCTTGGAGCCCAACGGCGCGACGTGCTGCGGCTTGTGCTGGGTGACGGAGCGAAGCTCGCATTCTTTGGCATCGCCATCGGGATCGCCGGCGCAATTGTCCTTTCGCGGGTGATGAAAAGCCTATTGTTTGAAGTCAAGCCCACGGATCCGGTGACATTTTCACTGGTGACGATCCTGCTAGCCATCGTAGCGCTGGCTGCATGCTATATCCCGGCGCGTCGCGCCATGCGCCTCGATCCCATGGTCGCCCTGCGGTACGAATAGCAGCCTGACAGCGCGCCAGCAAACTGCAGTGCGTGTAAGGGAGCGAAAAACACGGGAGCAAGGTGAAGGCCCTCCCACAACCGGGGCAGCGACCGCGACGGATAACAATGCAGTCGACAATCCAGACGGAAGGCCATCGTTCTCCGCTATCTGGGAAGCTACCGCGCCGCCCCGGTTAAACTTTGTCAAAGCAATGGTACAGTTGCACGGTGCGGACCCTCATTGCCACGCTGGCAGCCTGGTTCTTTTCGCAAATAGCGATCGCCCCCAAAACTATCTCCCTCCCGACCGAGGATGGCGGAGTCGTTTTCGCCGATGTCTACGGAACGGGTGACCGAGGTATCGTGCTTGCCCACGGAGGCCCTTTCAACAAAGAGAGTTGGGCCAAGCAGGCTCAAACACTGGCGGCGGCAGGATTTCACGTGTTGGCGCTGGACTTTCGAGGCTACGGTAAGTCTCGTGGTCCGGGCCAGTCCGACCCGATGAATGCGCCGCTCCACTTGGACGTATTGGCGACAGTTCGCTATCTCCGCGAGAATGGCGCGAAGCGCGTCTCAGTGGTAGGCGGCAGCATGGGCGGAGGGGCCGCGGGCGATGCATCCATCGCTTCGCAGCCAGGAGAGATTGATCGCTTGGTATTGCTCGGCGCAGCCCCGAATGGCCCAGCCGAGAAGCTCAAATCGTCCACTCTGTACATCGTGGCACGCGACGACGCAGACTCGGATGGACCGCGTCTTCCGCAGATTCGGAAACAGTACGAGAAATCTCCCCAGCCGAAGGAGCTGATTGTTCTAGATGGCTCCGCTCATGCTCAGTTTCTGTTCCAAACGGATCAAGGTGAGCGCGTAATGCGCGAGATCCTGCGCTTTCTCTCCGCGAAGGCAACCACGCCCTAGTGTCTGACCGGCTAGCAGGGTTGGCCCTTGATCTCCTCGAAGCCCGTTTCTGGATAGCTTCCGGGTTGTACAGAATCAACCGTTAGGCTGCACACTTGTGAACGGAGACTACGCTAGTGTATGTGGCGCTTCTTTGTAGTCTTCGACGTTTCGCGAGAACCCAGTCGCCGTTCTTCCCCTTGTCAAACTAGGAGAGCATGCGTTAGACTCCTAGCTAGACTAGGAGGCCAATACACTGTGGGCAAAACCGCGGAACTACTCCCGGGCACACTCGATATGCTGATTCTCAAAGCGGTGTCCTTGAGACCGCTGCATGGGTACGGTGTGTTGCTACGCATCCGGCAGATCTCAAAGGAGGCGCTTGAGATTCCACAAGGATCCTTATATCCGGCCCTCTACCGATTGGAGCACCACGATCTCATCGCCGCCGAATGGGGTCAGAGCGAGAACAACCGCCGGGCGAAGTACTACACCTTAACAGCCGCGGGGCGTCGTCGCCTACGCGACGAAACGGCCGGCTGGAACCGGCTAGCGACTGCCATTGCCGCGGCCTTAAACACGACATCGGAGGAGGTGTGACATGTTTAAGCGCATTCGTTCCCTGTTTCGTGTGCTCACTCGGCGGCGTGATTTCGAAGACGGAATGTCCGAGGAGCTGCGCTTCCACATTGAGCAATACTCCGACGACCTGGTGCGCTCCGGCATGTCACGGGGAAAAGCGGCCCGCCTGATACGGATGGAGCTCGGCAGCCTTACCAATATCAAAGGGGATTGCCGCGAGGCATTTGGCGTTCACCTGGTTGATGAGCTTCGCAGGGAGCTGCGCTACGCCGCCCGATTACTGCGGAAGACGCCCGGATTCACAGCTACTGCTCTTGTGACGCTCGCCGTTTGTTTCGGCGCCAATCTGACGATTTTTGCCGCGATCGACTCGGTGCTGCTCCGTCCGCTGCCATTTCCCGAACCCAGCCGGCTCGTGACCGTTTTCAATACTTATCCGAAAGCTGGCGTCGAGCGCGACGGCTCGTCGTTGACCAACTACTACGAACGCCGCAGTCATATTCCTGCCTTCACCTCGATCGCGATCTATCGCTATGGCACTGCGATTATCGGTGAGCCCGGTTCGACGGAACGCGAACAGGTCATGCGAGTATCTCCGGATTTTTTCTCCACACTTGGGCTCGGACCTGTGATGGGCCGCACTTTCAGCGAAGAAGAAACCTCTTATCAAACCGACAACGTTGCTATTCTCTCTGACACATTTTGGCGGCAACGCTACAACGCCGATCCCAACGTGATCGGAAGGCAGATCCGTGTAGACGGTCTTCCCCGAACCATCATCGGCGTCTTGCCTCCCGGCTTCCGCTTTCTCTCCTCCGAAGCGCGGTTGTACTTCCCCCTGGCATCGCGCCCTGAAGATCGCACGTCCTTGCAGCGGCATTCCGGGGGAAATGTCATCCAAATGATTGCCCGGCTTAAACCGGACGCCACTCTTGCGCAAGCCCAGTCTCAGATCGACGCGCAGAACGCTACATTGGAAGTAGACGACCCCCAGGCCAAAATGATTGCCGATGCCGGCTTTCGTTCCCTGGCGGTGCCATTGCATGCCGACCATGTCGCGGCAATCCGCCCCACGCTACTGTTGCTGGAAACAGGCGTACTCGTCCTTCTCTTGATTGGCGCCGTCAACCTTGTGAACCTCCTTCTCATCCGCGCCGGTGGTCGAGTCAAGGAACTCGCCGTGCGGCAGGCGCTCGGTGCAAGCCGGGGATACCTCGTGAGCGAAACGCTAGTCGAGACCACCTTGCTGACGCTGGTCGGAGGCTTACTCGGGCTCGCCGTCGGGGCTGGCGGAATCCGCCTCCTGGCCGTACTAGGTTACGATCGTCTACCGTTGGGGAGTCGCATCGCTTTCGATACACGATTGGCATTGGTCGCCCTGGTCGCAGCCATCATCATGGGCGTCGTGCTCGCCGCGCCAATCGCGTGGTTCAATCTGCGACGCCACATGGGTAACGCGCTGCAATCAGAGAGTCGGGGTGGAACGAGCGGGCGCAGTGCTCAAATCCTGCGTCATTGCTTCATTGTCTCGCAGATTGCCTTGGCATTCGTGCTGTTGGCTGGAGCCGGTTTGCTCGGGCTCAGTCTCCAGCGCGTCATGGCCGTTTCTCCCGGCTTTCAATCCGACCATGTCCTCACCGGGCAAATCTCCCTTCCGTGGAAAAGCTACCCGGATGGGGCGGCCCGCCTGGCGTTTGTTGAAAACCTGATGGACAAAATCGGCCACCTGCCGGGAGTGTTATCCGCAGGCGTGGTCAACAATGTGCCTTTCAGTGGCCGCAGCGGCAAAAGCGCCGCCACCGTAAAAGGGCACATTCTCCGCGTCGGCGAATCAGCGCGAGGGCACTACTCCTACGGTGTCGGCGGTGACTACTTTCGCGCCATGGGCTTCTCTTTGCGGCTAGGGCGATTCCTCACGGCCGCCGATTCACATGGCCCCGAGCGAGTCTGCGTTGTGGATGAAGATTTCGCGCGATACTACTGGCCGAAAACCAGCGCTATTGGCCAACGTTTGTGGGAAGGCTCCGAACAGGGAAAGGATACCGAAGCATTCACGATCGTCGGCGTTGTCGGCGAGGTGAAACAGTCTGGGCTCACCGAAGACCAAGCCCAGGGCGCGATCTACTATCCTTATGTCTTCCATACCGACAACAGCATCTTCGTGGTTGTCCGCGCGAGCACCCCGCCGGAATCGCTCGCGTTGACGCTGCAAAAGGTGGTTCGGCAAGTAGACGTCGAAGTACCTGTCAACGACCTTCGGTCGATGGAAACTCGCATTGCCGATAGTCTTATCGCCCGTCGCTCACCGGCAATGCTGGCTGGCCTCTTCTCAGGAATAGCTCTGCTGCTTACCGCCATCGGAACCTATGGCGTGTTGAGTTACGCCGTGGCACAGCGCCGCCGCGAGATCGGTGTGCGCATGGCCTTGGGGGCCCAGCCGAGGCAGATCCGCATCCAGTTTTTTTCTCTCTCCTTACGCCTGCTCGCCGCAGGAACGCTATTGGGCTTGATCGGAGCATGGCAGGCAGGCCGAGCCATGCGGACGGTGCTCTACCACGTACCAGCACTTAATCTGGCAATCCTCGCCGGTGCCACGTGCGTGACGGCTGTGGTGTGTCTGGCCGCCTGCCTGCTGCCATCTCAACGCGCCGCGCGGATATCCCCGATGGAGACTCTCACCGAGGAGTAGTGGGTCCCGCTCAACCTGTGCATCTGCCGATAACGAAGACGCGTGAAAATGTGAGGGCTGGAAGGATATCTCCGAAGAAGTCGGCTCGGAATTGCAAGGCCAATTCTCCGGTCGCCGACAATCACGAGGTATCGAGTCATATCTCAACTCCGCACGGTCCGCCGTGCTGCTGTCAGGGGGTTCTTCTGATCTCCTGGATTCCAATGTTGAGCCGGCGGCGCAGAAGGGCCCAGAGAGTTGCACCTTCGGAGTATCCCACGCGCGCCGCAACTTCGTCGACGCTAGTACGCCTTCGTTGACTGGCGAATGCGGTGTCCTTAAGATGAAGCCACTCAAACGCTATACCTTAATGATCGGCGGAAAGCATCTCGCACTACCGCATCGTCGAAAAACTCGGCTGGCATGGGTGTGGTGCACAAGGTTGAGGACCACAGGTCAGTTCCCTTTTGCTCTAGACTCTGGACAGGAGACGGTATTATGAAGTCCCTTTGCAAAGTGTGCACGCGTGCGCGCGGGTGGTCGCACCGTGTACCAAGGCCGAGGCGGGTAATTCTGGTCCAGGCAATGGTGCTCGTCGTCGTTGCCCAGGCTCCGGAGGCGCGGCCTCAGGGGTTGACCACTCCGGCCACTGCTGCCCCTTCGTCGGCGACCGGCCCCGCCGACCATGTCTATCGTGACGGCGTCATCTTCACGGCCGATCCCAGGAACGGAACCGCCGAGGCGCTGGCCATTCGCAACGGGCGGATTCTCTACGTGGGCGGCAACCAGGGCGTTGCGCCTTTTGTGGGCCCGGCCACCGTGTCGGTGGACCTACAGGGTCGGTTCCTGATGCCCGGCCTCGTCGACGGTCACATGCATCCGCTCGAGGCCGGCGTGCAGCTTTTGAAGTGCAGTCTCAACTACGAGTCGCTCACGATCGCCGAAATGCAACAGCGTATTCAGACCTGCCTCGACCACGCGGCGTCCAAAGATGCGAATGCGTGGCTCGAGGTGGTGAGCTGGTTTCAGGAGAGCATGCGCCCCGTAGGTGTGAAGACGAACCGCGCCACACTCGATGCTCTGAAAACGACCCGGCCGATTCTGGTGACCTCCTCGTTCGGGCATACGGCACTCGCCAATACACGCGCCCTCGCCCTCGCCAAGATCACGGCTAGCACTCCCGACCCAATCGGCGGCAAGATCTGGCGGGACGATCACGGCGAGCCCACGGGCTTACTCGAAGACGCCGCGTATGCCGTGTTGTCCGACCTCCTGCCAAAGCCAACGGACGCAGAATACGTGGCAGCCGCGACGGCAGCACTCAAGGCGATGAGCCGCCAGGGCATCACAAGTTTCCTTGACGCTGCCGCTCCGTCCGAGGCCATGTCTGCGTTCGCGGCCGTGCGCCGCGCCGGAGGCCTGACGGCGCGGGCGCACTTCGCACCCGTGATCGAGCCCAAGGAGGCTGGCGATCTGCCCGGCGCGGTGGCACGGGTCCTCGCGTTTGCGAAGCAATATGACGAGGGCGCGACCGCTCGCGCCCCCGGCATTACGGTCCGAAACGCAAAGCTGTTTCTCGACGGTGTGATCGCCGCCCCCGCGCTCACGGGAGCGGTGCTAGAGCCGTACTTCATAAACGCCGGGACGGCGGAGAAGCCCCAGTGGGTGCCCGGCGCCAATCGCGGACCTGCAGTCTACTTCTCGGCGGATGCCCTGGCGAGCGTGCTCGTGGATCTCGGTCGCGCGGGGATCGATCCCCACATGCACAGTGACGGGGACGGCGCCGTCCATGCGGCGCTCGCAGGCATAGAAGCACTCAGAAAGGCACTGCCCAGCGCCGACATCCGTCCGGCCATCGCGCACGATGAGATCGTCGAGCCCGCGGATTTCCCGCGCTACAAGCTGCTCGGCGCGATCCCGGTGCTGTCGTTCCAGTGGGAAAAGCCTGCGGGTGATACGCTGGGCCTTACAAACTACTTCGGTCCGGCGAGAATGAAGATTCTGGAGCCAGCAGGGCTCCTGGCAGCGGCCGGGGCCCGCATCGCCTTCGGCAGCGACTGGCCGGTGGACAAGTTGGACGAATGGTTTGCCCTCAAGGTGGGCGTGACGCGCACGAACGCGCCGGGCGCTCCACCCGAATATAGTGGCCGGCTCGGTGACGATCCAGGCTTGTCCCGGGAGGCTGTGCTCCGGGCCGCGACCATCGACGCCGCCTATGAGCTTCACCAGGACGAGGCGACCGGGTCGATCGAGGTCGGCAAGTTCGCTGACATCATCGTGCTCGACCGCAATCCGCTCAAGGTGCCAGCCGAGGAGATCGCGAAGATCCAAGTCCTGGAAACCGTGGTAGGAGGCAACATCGTGTACGAGGCCTCTGCGGTCGCTGGCGGAATCCTCAAGTCCGAGCGATAGAAGCTAGGCAATGTCCCTTAGCAGCCTGCTGCCGATCCCGGGTGGTTGACGGGCCAACCGGAGTGCCAACTCGCTTTGTGGCCAGTGACTACCATTTGACTGCTCGATTCCTATTGACACTCTATAGGTGGACCGGTACTATTCCTATAGACCGCCGATAGGAGATGATCTTGGACTCTCGACCGACAACCCTCTTGCAAGGGACTTTGGACTTGCTGATCTTGCAGTCCCTTATCGCTGGCGAGAAGCACGGATTGGGAGTCTCGCGGAGAATCCAGCAGATCTCCGGCGGCACGTTTGTTGTCAAGCCAGGCTCGCTCTTTCCCGCATTACACCGAATGGAAGAACAAGGTTGGATTTCTTCTTTTTGGGGAGAATCGGAAAACAACCGCCGCGCGAAGTACTACCGCTTGACCAAGGCGGGAAAGAAACAACTCGAAGCCGAAACCAAGCGATGGGACCGCATTTCTTGGGCTATCGCGCAGGCTCTGGAAGCATCGTAAAGAGGTGATTACCCTGCCGTTCCTCGTTAAAGTACGAAGTTTGCTGCGAAATCTCTTTTTATCTACTCGTGTGCATGCAGAACTCGACCAGGAGGTTCGTGCGCACCTCGGGATGCTGATAGAGGAAAATATTCGTGCGGGTATGCCGCCGGAGGAAGCGCAACGAGCCGCGCGGATCGAACTTGGCGGTATCGAACAGGTAAAAGAACAGGTACGCGATGCGGGAATTGGCAATTGGCTGCACGCGGTGATCTCCGATGGCCGCTTCGGCCTTCGACAACTCCGCAAGAACCCGGCCTTCACAACCGTCGCCGTCCTGACCCTGGCTCTCGGGATCGGCGCAAATACGGCGATCTTCAGCAACGTCGATGCTCTCGTCCTCCGCCCGTTTTCTCTCCCCGGTCTTGATCGTGTCGTAGCCATCTGGGAAACCGTTCCGAAGCAAGACGCCTACCGCGTCAGCGTCGCCCCAGCGAACTTCCATGATTGGACCGAGCAAAGCAGATCCTTCGAATATTTGGCAGCTACTCGCGGATGGGATGCAAACTTAACCGGCGAAGGTGTTGCCGAACGCGTCGAGGGTTATCAAGTGACGAGCAACTTTTTCCCGTTGCTTGGCGTTCCAGCCGAGCTCGGCCGGCCGATCAGCAGCGTTGACCTCCAACAAGGAGCGGCAACCGTCGTCGTTCTCAGTCACGGATTCTGGGAGCGTCATCTTGCTGGCGATCGAACCGTGCTCGGCAAAACCTTGCTCCTGAACGGCCGCAAATTCACCATCGTCGGCATCGCTGGCTCCGATTTAGACTTCCCGGCGGGAGCTCAGATTTGGACTCCGTTCGATCTCCACTCCGTCGAGAGCACCGACCGGGAAACGCATTCACTTCTTGTTCTTGGCCGCCTCAACAAGAACGCCTCGGTGTCGAGCGCCACGGCTGACCTACAAGCCGTCGCCGGTCGTCTGGCGGAACAATTTCCTGGCAGCAATGCCGGCCATGGAGTCCGGGTGATCCGCTTGGCCGAAGACGCCACCAACGGAACATGGCAATTCGTAATGGTGCTGATGGGTTGCGCCGTCTTTGTTCTATTGCTCGCTGCTGTGAACGTAGCGAACCTGCAACTCGCCCGGGCATCAAGCCGGCAAAAAGAAATGGCAATCCGGTCTGGCATGGGCGCGAGCCGCTGGCAACTGATCCGCCAGTTGCTGGTCGAAAGCACATTACTGGCCCTTGCCGGAGGGGCTGCTGGCGCCCTGCTGGCAAACTGGGGAATGGAGCTTCTGCGGCGTGATCTTCCGCCGTTCATCATGGCGCACGTGCCGGGCCTAAAGCACGTGGCGGTCGATTTCCGCGTACTCTTGTTCACTCTCGCAGTCGCTTTGGGTAGCGGAATTCTCGCTGGCCTCGCGCCCGCCTTCCGTTTCTCGGGGTGCGACCTCAACGACGCCTTAAAAGAAAGCACGCGCTCCTCGACGGCAGGTCGTTCTGCCGGTCGTCTTCGCGGTGTGTTGGTAATAGTCGAAACCGCCCTCGCTCTCATTCTTCTCGTGGGCGCGGGGCTCATGGTCAGCGGGTTCCGCAGTCTCCTTGCCGTGGAAATGGGATTCGACCGTACCCACGTGCTTACGTTTCACATCGCCTTAGCTACGGAGAAATATCAGAAAAAAGATCAAATCCAGAGCTACTACGATCGCTTGCTCCATCAGCTCCAAACCATGCCGTCGGTAGATAACGTCGCTTGCGCTACCAGCTTGCCTTCCGGATGGAGCTGGAATTGGACCGAGTACACTGCAGAAGATCACCCTCCGGCCTCCGCCGGAGAAGTGCCTTCCACCGTCTCGCAAATCGTCACGCCCGATTTCCTTCGAACCTTGCACGTGCCTCTCATCAAGGGACGTTTCATTTCCCCCGCGGACGGTCCCGATGCTCCGCCCGTAGCTGTTATCAGCGAAAGCATGGCTCATGCCAACTGGCCAGATCAGGATTCAATCGGAAAACGCGTGAAGTTGGGGCGTCCCGAAAGTTCGGAGCCCGAGCGGCGGGTCGTTGGAGTTGTGCGCGATATTCGCTCTTCTGCGTTCGAGCCCAAGCCTAACCCGACCACGTATGTGCCCTTCGCCCAGATGCCACAAGCTTCGTCGGCCGTGCTGGTACGTACCTCGGCCGATCCTTTGAGCCTGGCCAGGAGCGTGACCCAGCAATTGCGCAGCATCGATCCCGGTACACCCGCGTACGACGTCCGCACTCTCGAACAAGTTGTTTCCGATAACGTGAGCGGTGTGGAGTCTTCCGCGCGCATGATGCTGGTTTTCGGCCTTATCGCTTTGGCGTTGGCGGCGGCCGGCATCTTCGCCGTCATGGCCTACTCGGTAACGCAGCGCACTCATGAAATCGGTATTCGCATGGCCCTTGGCGCCCGCCCATTCGATGTTCTTCGCTTGGTGATGGCATCGGCCTTGAAGATGGCTCTCCTAGGCTTAACCTTCGGGCTTGGCGTGTCGCTGCTCCTGACCCAAGCCATTTCCAACGCCGTGTTCGGCGTCATTCGAATCGAACCGCCAGTCTTCGCCTCGTTGACCGCCCTCCTCGCGCTGGTCGGAGCGGTGGCCGCCTACATCCCCGCGCGCTGGGCCACCAAGGTTGATCCCCTGCGCGCCTTGCGCGGCGACTAGGGAGTGCCGAGTCCAGACTAAGCCGTCGCGCTGGGTGGGCCGCAATCGCGATTCACGCCCGAGCGACGGTGTGCTCCGTAAGCGACGCCAGATAAGTTTTGCTTAGTTGGTTCGAAGCCAGATCCTCTATCCAGCTGAGCTACGGGCGCGCAAATCCCCTCATAACCATGAGTCCACGAGCGTCATCTCCTGCACTCCCAGGCTCGCATAACGTATGGCGTTAGCCTGTTTCGTGTTGTATTACAAAGCGTAATACATTACAATTCATCCGGACACTATCATGGCATCGCCAGTCACTCTTCGGCTAGACGAAAAAACGCGGCAGCGGATCGCGCGCCTGGCTCGCCGCAAGCGCCTGTCCACATCGGAAGTCATTCGCCAGGCGATTGCGGCATGGGCGGACCGGCAGGAGCCAGTCTCTTCTCCCTATGAGGCGATGAAGGACCTGATTGGGGTTGTCCGCGGGGGAAATCCGAAGCGCTCCGAGCAAACCGGTCGCCGCTTCGCCGCGCTTCTTATGCGTCGCCGGCGGCGGCGTTGATTCTCATCGACGCAGGGCCGCTCGTCGCATTGGTCGATAGCGGCGACCAGCATCATGCCAAGTGTGCCGCGGCCCTCGCGGAGTTGCGCGAGCCTCTCGCGACAGTCTGGCCTCCGTTCGTCGTAGCGATGTATCTGTTGTCCGATCTGCCTGTGGCGCAAGAGGCGCTGTGGGAAATGCTGGAGCGAGGGGCGGTCCTTCTGCTACCGCTCGACTCTAGCGACATCCCTCGGATCCGCGAGCTGATGCGCAAATACGCTAACCGCCCGATGGATCTCGCTGACGCCGCGCTCTTGCGCGTCGCCGAGCGGGAGGGGCTCCGCAAAATCTTCACTGTGGACCGCCGCGATTTCTCGGTCTACCGTCTCAACAATCGTACGCGCCCCACCCTCATTCCATAGT
>Ga0210403_10000934_pt1 | contig 28810 bp, 29 predicted proteins | sample IncBWC19MmetaG_FD_150863 | JGI IMG/M metagenome (GOLD analysis project Ga0210403, IMG submission 150863) | Forest soil microbial communities from Barre Woods Harvard Forest LTER site, Petersham, Massachusetts, United States - Inc-BW-C-19-M | ecosystem: Environmental > Terrestrial > Soil >...
GTGCAATGATGTTCCATCCGCTTCAGTTCAAGCACTGTCTTTGATCCGAAGCAACCTCTCTGAATGCAAGCAGTAGCTTCTTCAGCGGAGATTGGTTCGACCTTCAAAGTAGTTTTCATATGCATCATCGGAGTCGGTCGGCAGGTGGGCGGCAGCGTTCCGAACGGCCACGAAAAATCCGGTGCGATAGGTTCGCGAGCTTGGTGGAAAAGAGTTTCAACCCCTGATAAACGCCGACAACCTCATCCACATCGGCTCCCACGTCGTACTACAGCGAACGTGAACTTTGGCGCGACGGCAATGAATACCAAACCGAAAACAACCACTCCAGCACCAGAATTCATATCAAACTCGCCGCTCGCCGCTAACAACTAGCGGCAGAATCCGCAATTTTGCGACGGAAAGTAGCTAGGGCAGCGTTCCGGTTGGTTTGGCCGTAGTGAGCGATTTTGGCTTTTGTTTTCAAGGCAACGCGGGTTCAAGCTTAGCGCCGCGTTGACCGATTGAGATCGCCGCCGTAATCGGAAACTGACCCGCTACCTCCGTTTATGAGTGTTTGCGCAAGTGTGCGCTTTCCGCTAAAATGAATGTTTCAGCATGTGCGCGCGAGGCGCCCTGAGGCGTTGCCCGCACATCGACTCGTAGGGCACCCGGACACCCAGAGGGAATGGCGGACGAAAACCACAGCAGCACACTAGCCTTCGACGCCGCCGACGAGTACCGCCCGGAAGCACCACCGCCCCCTGAAATTCCCGCGTGGAAAGACGGCAGCATCCGCATTGGGATACACACGTCCATAGCAGGCGACATCAGCAGCTCCCTTGAGATCGCGTACGGCCTGGGCGCGAACGCGCTGCAGATTTTTTCCTCCAGTCCGCGCATGTGGAATCGCGGCGGGATGCGCATCGCCGAAGCCGAGGCTGCGCGGTTTCGCGCGCGGCGCAAAGAACTGGGCCTGGGGCCGCTAGTCATCCATGATAATTACCTGATTAACCTGGCTTCGCCGAATCCGGTACTGCGCACGCGCTCCGTGCAAGCGTTTCACCAGGAATTGGTGCGCGCGATCGCCTTGGGCGCGGATTATCTGGTGGCGCATCCCGGCAGCGGGCGCGAGAGCACGCCGCTGGCGGCTGTTGCAGCTATTGCGCAGGGATTGAAGCAGGCCGCGCGCGGCCTGAAGCTCGGCGACCTGAAAATTCTGCTCGAAAATACCGCAGGGCAGGGGACTTCGATTGGCTCCCGCTTCGAAGAACTGCGCGCGATTCTGGATTCTTCGCCCGATCTGCCGTTGGGGATCTGCATAGACACCGCGCACACGTTTGCCGCGGGTTGGGATCTGCGCACCGCGGAAGGACTCGAGCAGACGCTGCAGGCGCTCGAGCGCACCGTAGGCCTGGACCGTGTGTACGTGGTCCATGTGAATGATTCGAAGACGCACGTGGGTTCGCGCGTGGATCGTCACGAACATATCGGCAAGGGCAAAATTGGCCTGGAAGCTTTCGGGCGCATCCTGAATCATCCGCTGCTCGCCGCGCGCGCTTTTATTCTGGAAACGCCCATTGACGCGCCAGGCGACGACCGGCGCAATGTCGCGACGCTGTGGAAACTGCTGGGACGAGTGGTGACGGCGAACGGCGACGGCATGAAGCCACGGCCGCATAGCGCGAAGAAGGCCAAGTCCGCAAAAGCGGGTGCCTCGCGGCGTGCGAAAACGAATTCCAAAACGAAAAAGAAGGCAAAATCGAAATCACGCTCGCGAGGGAAGTGAACTTGGCCGATTCCGACCACAAACATGCAAATTACGATCCCGCGCAAATCGAAGCAAAGTGGCAGAAAGTGTGGGAAGAACAGCAAGCCTTTAACGCCGTAGATAACGACCCTTCACGCCCCAAATATTACATGCTCGAGATGTTGCCTTATCCCTCCGGCACTATGCACATGGGACACATGCGCAATTACACCATCGGCGACGCAGTGGCGCGCTACAAACGCACGCGCGGATTCAACGTGCTGCACCCCATGGGCTGGGACGCGTTCGGCTTGCCGGCGGAAAACGCGGCGATCAAGAACGGCACGCACCCGCGCGAATGGACCCAGGGCAACATCGCAGAATTCCGTCACGTGATGCGCCGCTTCGGATTCAGTTACGACTGGCGCCGCGAAATTTCCACCTGCGAGCCGGAATATTATCGCTGGAATCAGTGGCTTTTTCTGCGCATGTTCGAGAAGGGCATCGCGTTCCGCAAGAAGAGCAAAGTAAACTGGTGCCCGGAGTGCGCGACGGTGCTGGCGAACGAGCAGGTGATTGACGGTTACTGCTGGCGGCACGAAACGACGCTGGTGGAAGTGCGCGAACTGGAGCAGTGGTTCTTCCGCATCACACAATACTCCGACGAGTTGCTCGCGGACATGAAGCAGCTGGAGGACGGCTGGCCGGAGCGCGTGCTGGCGATGCAGCGGAATTGGATTGGCAAATCGCAGGGCGCGCGCGTGAAATTTGGCGTAGTGCAGATGGATGGCGTGGCGGTGGAAGTTTTTACCACGCGCATTGATACGATTTACGGCGCTTCGGCGCTTCTTATTTCCGCTGGTCATCCCAAGCTCGACGAGCTTCTCACTGGTGTGCCCGGACAGGGTGCCCTGAACGCCCAACTGAAAACCATGCGCCAGAAAAGCGTGCGCGCAGCGGATATCGCATTGGCGGAAAAAGAGGGATTTTTCACGGGGCGGTTCGCAGTGAACCCGTTTTCGGGCGGGCATATGCCCATCTGGGTGGCGAATTTTGTGCTAGCTGAATATGGCACGGGCGCGGTGATGTGCGTGCCGGCGCACGATGAACGCGATTACGAATTCGCGGAAAAATATCATTTGCCGGTGAAAATTGTGGTGCAACCGAAAACCGGAGTGCCGCTGCGCGTTGATCGCATGAGCGAAGCCTTCACGGAGTATGGGCGCGTGGTGGATTCGGGCCCGTACGATGGTCTGACCACCGAACAGGCGCAGGAAAAAATGACCGCCGACGCAAAGTTGAAAGGCTTTGGCGCGGGCGAGACGACTTACCGGCTGAAAGATTGGGGCGTTTCGCGCCAGCGTTATTGGGGCACGCCGATTCCGATCGTGTACTGCGAAAAAGACGGTATCGTTGCGGTGCCGGACGATCAGTTGCCCGTGCGATTGCCGGAAAATGTGACGCTCACGGGGCAGGGGCAGTCTCCGCTCGCTGGCTCGCCGGAGTTTGTGAACACCACCTGCCCGAAGTGCGGCGGCCCGGCGCGGCGCGAAACGGACACGATGGACACGTTCGTTGATTCTTCCTGGTATTTTTACCGTTACACCGACCCGCACAATAGCTCCGCGCCCTTCGACAAAGAAAAAGTGCGTTACTGGTTTCCGATTGACCAGTACGTCGGCGGAATCACGCACGCCATTTTGCATCTGCTGTATTCGCGATTTTTCTGCAAGGTGATGCGCGACATCGGCCTGGTGAATCACAATGAGCCGATCTCGCGTCTCTTTACTCAAGGCATGGTGCAGAAGGGCGGCGTCGCGATGTCCAAATCGCGCGGCAATGTGGTGGGCGCGATCGAGATGGCCGATAAGTACGGCTGCGATACCGGCCGTCTATATACCTTGTTTGCCGCGCCTCCGGAAAAGGATCTGGAGTGGAGCGAAGAAGCCATCGAAGGTTCGGCGCGCTTCCTGAATAAAATGTACCGGCTGGTTTCGAAACATGCCGAGCGGTTGCGCGGGATTCAAACCGATCTGACGCAGCAGACGGATTTGACGAGCGCGACGGCGAAGGAAAAATTGCTGGTGCGTAAGGTGCATCAGACGCTGAAGCGCATCACCAATGATTTTGAGGTGCGCTGGCACTTCAACACTTCGGTCTCGCTGCTCATGACGCTGGCAAACGAGATTCACGCGCAGGAGCCTCTCGACGTCGAGCTCAGCCCGATGATTTTGAAGCGCGTGCTGGAAGCGCTGGTGCTGATGCTTTCGCCCATGGCGCCGCACATCGCGGAGGAGTTGTGGCAGATGCTGGGTCACCAGACCAGCTTGGCGCGCGAGAAGTGGCCCCAGTATCGCGAAGATCTGGCGCGCGAAGAGCAGTTTGAGGTCATCATCCAAATCAACGGTCGCCTGCGCGGGAAGATTCTCGTCGAAGACGATCTGAGCGAGGACGAAACTTTGAATCGCGCGCTGACTGATCCGCGTATCGCGGTGTTGATTGCCGGCAAGCAAGTGACGAAGACGGTGGTGGTGTCGCGAAAGCTTGTAAATATTGTGTTGAGGTAGAACGTGGGCGTGCCGAAGCTGTGTTGGTGGATCGTTTTTTGCTGCTGGGACTGATTTTCGTCCCACCCAACATGATTTTGCGACGGCGGAAAAGCGTTGGATATAAAACCGAACCCTTCGATTGGACAGCGAACGGAAAATTAAATCTGCCAATCGAATATTTGAAGATTCGAAATCAGCATGGCTGGTCGCCGTGGGCAGTCTATCTGATGGTGCTAATGCTTCTCGCGGGCATAGGGTTTATCTTGCTAGGCTTGGCATAGCCGAGCTAGACGGGGAGAAGGGGCGTGGGTAAATGGCATTGACCGGCGGATCCGCAGCGCAGCAGCAAGCCGGAGGCACGGTGAGCACGCGACAGGGAATTGTGGTCCTGGATTTCGGGGGGCAGTACACGCAACTGATCGCGCGGCGCATCCGCGAGCAGCAGGTATTCGCCGCGATATTGCCGTGCACCGCGAAGCTGGAGGAAATCCGCGCGCACGAGCCCGTGGGCATCGTCCTTTCCGGCGGGCCTAGTTCGGTGTATGACAAAGACGCTCCGCTTTGCGATCCCCAAGTGCTGCAACTGGGCGTGCCCGTGCTGGGCATCTGTTACGGCATGCAGTGGCTCACCCATTCACTAGGTGGTAAAGTAGCGCCCGCCGCGCGCCGCGAATACGGTCCGGCACAACTGGACATGGCGTGCGCTTCGAAATTATTCAATGGCATTCCCGACCATCTGAAGATCTGGAACAGCCATGGCGATCACGTCGTTGAGGTTCCCGCGGGTTTCGCCATCACCGGGCGCACGGACAACGCCATTGGCGCCGTCGAGAACACCGAAAAGCGGATTTATGGCGTGGAATTTCATCCCGAAGTAAATCACACCGATCGCGGCACGGAGATTCTGCAGAATTTCATTTTCGCGATATGCGGCGCAAAGCAAAACTGGAATCGCGCCGGCTTCATCGCCGCGAGCGTGGAAGCGATTCGGAAGCAAGCTGAAGGCGCCCGCGCCATCTGTGCGCTTAGCGGAGGAGTGGATTCGGCGGTCGCTGCCGCGCTGGTTCACCGCGCCATCGGCGATCGCCTGATCAACGTGTTCGTGGATACCGGCCTGCTGCGCGGCGACGAATATCGCGAGACGCTGGAGCTGTTGCGCGACCGTCTGGGCCTCATCGTGATTGGCGTGGACGCTTCCGAACGTTTTCTGGGGAAGCTCGCGGGCGTCACGGACCCTGAGCAAAAGCGGAAAATCATCGGCAACGAATTCATTTCGGTGTTCGTCGAAGCGCAACGCAAATTGCTGCAGAACACCGCGGGCCTGCCGGTGAAGTTTCTCGTGCAGGGCACACTCTATCCGGACGTGATCGAATCTGTCTCCGTGAAGGGGCCGTCCGCCGTCATCAAGTCGCATCACAACGTCGGCGGCCTCCCGGCAGACATGCCCTTCGGCCTGATCGAGCCGTTGCGCGACTTGTTCAAAGACGAAGTGCGCCAGATTGGCCGCGAATTGGGCCTGCCCGAGGAAATTCTGGTGAAACATCCGTTCCCCGGACCGGGTCTGGCCGTGCGTCTGCTGGGAGCCATTACGCGCGAGCGGCTGGAAACATTACGAGCCGCCGATGCCGTGGTAGTAGAAGAAATCCGGCGCGCAGGACTATACGAAAAGGTATGGCAGGCGTTCGCGGTGCTATTGCCGGTGCAGAGCGTGGGAGTGATGGGGGACGGAAGGACGTACGGATACACCATCGCTGTACGCGTCGTGGACTCGCTGGACGCAATGACCGCTGATTGGACCAGACTGCCGCGCGAAGTGCTCGAACGGATTTCTGCGCGCGTCGTGAACGAAGTTCCCGGCGTGAACCGGGTCGTTTACGACATCAGCTCGAAACCCCCGAGCACCATCGAGTGGGAATAGAGCAGGCGCCGCAAAAGAAATCCAAGGCAGCGGATTCTTAGCGGTTAGCCATTTTCTGAGCCATGTACATCAGCAAGCGACGGTCGCCTTCGTCAATACGGCCAAGCAACCGGCGGAAGCGGCCCAGAGCCCGAGCATCTTTCCCACGGCTTCCCCACGCGATATCGTCGGCCGACTTCCGCTTGGGAAGGTTCGGCAGCACGGGTGGTTCTTCGCCGTCGTAGAAAAGCTGGTAGAGCGGGACTTCCATGGCCCGCGCCAACTTTTCCAACGTTTCGATCGCCGGAACGGTGTGGCCGTTCTCGACGCGCGAAATATAACAGCGCAGAAGCCCAGTGCGCTTCTCGATGTCGCCTTGGGAAAGTTTCTTTGTTTCACGGAGCAGACGGATGCGTTCACCGATTATCATGGGCGGTATTGTCACATGATAAGCTATCTCCCGCAACAAGCTATTTTGGGGGAGCTTAAAATTTCAGGTGTAACCAGAATCGCATGCCCAACGTCCCAAAGAATATGGCAGCCACTGCTTCGGCGCTATCGCTCCCGGTGAGCCGGCGGGAGAAAGGCGAAGAAGAAAGGCAACTGGTCCGGTTGGCCCAGAGCGGCGAAGAGGCCGCTTTCGAGGAGCTGATCCGGCGCCACCAGCAACGTGTGTTCGGGCTGGTGAGTGGGATTCTGCGCCGACGCGAAGACGTGGAAGACGTGGTGCAGCAGGTGTTTTTGAAGGTATTCGTTTCGTTAAAACGCTTCGATCAGCGCGCCGCTTTTTCCACCTGGCTGTATAAGATATCGGTGAACGAGTGCTGGGATTACCTGCGCAAGAAAAAAGTCCGCCCGCTGGTGTATGAGGCGGACCTTTCGGAGGAACAAGTCTCGCGGCTGGATGGAGTGGTTTCGGCCGACCAGCCGCGGGCGAGTTCCAGCGACCGGGCAGAAGCGCGCGATCTTCTCGAGCGCATGATGGAAAAATTGCCGGAGCAGGACCGGGAGTTGCTGGTGCTGAAAGAAGTAGAAGGATTTTCGGTGCAGGAGCTGGCGGAAATTCTCGACCTCAACGTGAATACGGTGAAAGTGCGACTGTTCAGGGCTCGTGCTCGTTTGATGGACGTGTATCGGCGTCGCCTCCATTCCAAGCTGGCTGGGGCAGCTGGGCCAGCGGAAGATAAGGAAGGAAAAGGAAAATGAGCATGAATGCAGAAAACAGGAACACGGAAAATAATTACGCAGCTTGTCCGCGGTACGAAGCTGCGCTGGAAGATCATCTCCAGGGCGTGCTGCGCGGGCCGGAAGCGGTGATACTCGCCGAGCATTTGCGGAGTTGCACGGGATGCCGCGCGGCGTTCGAAGACGCTGCGGTCAGCGCGCGTTTGCTGGCCATCGCTGAGCCTGCGCCCGATCCCGGTGCGGGATTCAGCCGGATCGTGATGGCGCGCGTCCGCCGGCAGCTGCAGTTGAACGAAGGCAAATCCATCTGGCGTCCCGTCGTGTCAGTGGCGTGGCGCTTTGCGGCTACAGCGGCTTTCGCGCTGTTGATGCTGGTTTCGTTCGACCTGGGCCGCCAGAGCCAGCTGCAATCGGATCAATCCATCGTGGCGGAAAATCACGTACCGGAGATTGCTCCGGACCGGCCGTCCCTGCCGGCGAATCGTGATGAAGTGATATTAATGATGGCGGATACGAGCCATGGAAAACAGTAAAACACGGCGCGAAGCGGCTTTTCTGGTGTTCGTGGTTTTCCTGCTGGGCGTGCTGCTCGGCGGACTGGGAAATCACTTATGGGGTGAACGCGTGTGGGGTCGGCAAAATTCGCCCGGCGCGCCGACGCGCGACCAGTTGGTGAACGACCTGACGCACGAACTACAACTAACGCCCGACCAGCAGCAGCAGCTGGGCGCGATCGTGGACGACACGCGCGCGAAAATCCATGCAGCTTATGAGCCGGCAGATGCGCAGCGTGAGGAACTCCGGCAGCAGGGCCGCGCGCGCATTCGCGCGATCTTGACGCCCGAGCAACTGCCCAAATTCGAAGCCTTCATGCACCGCGTTGATGAGCAGCGCAAAAGAGACGAGGCGGAGCACCCCAAGCACTGAGCGGTTCGCGCGCCATTTTCTGGCTGCGAGCGTCTGTTGCGCGGCTGTTCTCCCGCCCGGGAGGCAAGATGAAATCCTGCCTTGTGGTCTTCCTTTTCGTCTTTTCTGTGTTTGCGCTGAATCCGGCGGCACTGGCTAACCCGCAATCTGCCTGTGGGCAGAGCGAGGTGCATTTCGACATCAAAAAAGACTCGGGCGAGCATGTGGCGCAGGCGGAAGCGGACAAGGCCCTCGTGTACATCATTCAGGATGAAGCTCATCCCGACTGCCTGAAATGTGACGTAACGACGCGAGTGGGGCTGGACGGCTCCTGGATTGGCGCCAACAACGGAGATTCCTATTTTTTCTTTTCCGTGGGGCCGGGCGAGCATCATTTGTGCGCAAACCGGCAGCCGGAGCTTGGCGTGTCCACGAAGCCGATCGCTTTGCTGAGTTTTACGGCGGAAGCGGGGAAAACTTACTACTTCAGAGTACACGCGATTTATGGGGCGGACCGCGGCGCTAGTTATTCCGATTTTGCGGCGGTCGATTCGGACGAGGCGCAATACCTCATTTCGATTTCAGCGTACGCCAATTCGCGCCCGAAGAAGTAAACTTCGACCTCAGAACGAGCGTGTCGCGTTTGGTGTGTATGCTGGTTCGCTGCGCTGTTCCGTGCCGAGCTAATCTAGAACGGAATATCTTCGTCGGAAATTTCTGGGCCGTGGCCTGCGGATTCATCGACTGCGGGCGCGCCTTCCATATCCGGATCCGCGGAACGGCCTCCGCCGCCAAATCCGCCGCTGTGCGCTGCTGCGCCTGCACTGGCTCCGGCTGCGGCGCCGTCGGCGCGGCCACCGAGCATGCGGAAATTGTTGCACACAATGTCATAGCTGGTGCGCTTCTGGCCTTCTTTATCTTGCCATTCGCGCGTTTGAATGCGACCTTCGACGTACACCAGCGAACCCTTCTTCAGATATTGCTGGGCAATTTCCGCCTGTTTGCCCCAGACGGTGATTTTGTGCCATTCCGTGCGCTTCTGGCGCTCGCCGTTCTTGTCCTTATAGGTTTCATCCGTCGCCAGCGAAAAATTGGCGACGGCTTGCCCGCCTCCGGTAAAGCGCGTTTCCGGATCGCGCCCGAGGCGCCCCACGAGAATCACTTTGTTGACTGACATTTGGTTTCCTGCCTGTTTTTAGAGGATTTCCCTGAACAACCGAGTATAGCTGATGTACGGCCCGCCGGCGAGAAATACCGTACCACGGGTCGAATTGTCGCCGACGCGGCTGGCTGAAGATTGGATCGCGGAATATTTTGGAGTGCGGGAGCTTGCTCCCGCCTTGCATGGGGCGAGGCTTGCCTCGCCTGACTTCGTGGCGCTCGAGCACACACTTCGATAGCCGCGGCTTGCCGCGGCCTTGCGGAACGGAATCTTCCGTGCGGCATGTGCCGGGCGAGGCAAGCCTCGCCCGCTATAAGTTGTCGTGAAGCCTGGTCCGACAGAGGCGAACCAACTCTGCGCGCTCCAGCATATGGAGGCGGGTTCGCTTGAGTGGATCAGCGCAACCGAGCCGGTGCCAATTTTGGTAGAATCCAGCCGCGTGCGCAGGCAGCTCGCTTCCGGAGGAGATCACATGGCCCAAAATTTTCGGAATCATGCCAAGTATGTGCCGGTGTTTCATTTGTTTGTGTTGCCGGTGCTGGTGCTCAATTTTGTATGGGCGATTGTTCGCGCAGTGCGCGCGCCCTCGGGCGGATCGGTGGAGTCTCTGTTGCTGGCGCTCGCGCTGCTGCTGCTGCTGGCGCTTTATGCGCGGATGTTCGCGCTGGCTGTGCAGGATCGGGTGATTCGTCTGGAAATGCAATTGCGGATGCAGGGCGTGCTGCCGGCGAATCTGCGGCCGCGCATCCCGGAATTTACGGTTGGACAATTGGTGGCGTTGCGATTTGCTGGCGATGCGGAATTGCCGGCGTTGGCCGGCAAGGTTCTTGCCGAGAATTTGCAGGACCGCAAGACCATCAAGCGGATGATTCAGAATTGGAAGGCTGATGAATTGCGGGCGTAAGCCAGATTTCGTCAGGCTCGCGCGCAACTAAGATAAGAAGACGCCGCTAGAAAGGCTTCGAGCGTCAACTTCTTGCGCCTTGATTCTCTCTTAGTGCGACGCGGAAGAGCGCGGCGCAGCGGTGGTCGCGCCGATTTCTTTCAACTTCGCTTGCGCGCGGCGCGCTTCGTCTGCGCCGGGGAAGCGGCGCTCCACCTCGCGCAGGTCCTTCGTGCCGGTGGCCTTCATGCCCAATTCCAGCTCGGCGAAGCCTTTCTTGAGCAGCGCTGCGGCGAGTTTGTAGCTCTGCGGATAATTCGCCAAGACCAGATTGTACTGCGCGATGGCGTCCTTGTAGTCCGCTTGCGCGTAGGAAATTTCGCCCAGATAGAACTGTGCGTTTGAGGCGAGATCGGTGGAAGGGTAGTGCAGCACGTAGTCGCCGAATTCCTGACGCGCCAAATCATATTTCCCGGTCGTGAAGTCCCGCAGGGCGTTCTGATAGAGCGTGTCCGTGGAAACTCCGGGCAGGGAAGAGAGACCACCGCCACCACTTGGCGAGCCGGACGCTCCGCCTGCGCCGCCCGCGGAAGGAGGCGCACCCGAGCCGCTCGGAGCGCCGCCAGCAGCAGCGCCGCCGGGCGCGATACCGCCGGCCAGCCGCCCGTCAATACTTTGCAGCGTGCTTTGCATGTCGTTGATCTGCGCCGCGACTTTCCCGACGCGCGCCTGCACGTCCTGCAGATTGTCGGAAAGCCCCTGCGTCTGCGTCGACATGGTGTCGATCTTCGAAGAGCTATTGGCCGTGGCTTCCTGCACATTTTTCTGGAGCGTGGCCATCTGCTGGTTTAGAGCATTCACGGATTCCAGCGATTGCTGCACCAGCGTGCGCATCGAGGCGTTGTTGGCGTCAAGCGTGCTGCGCATAGCCTGCTGCCCCTGCAGCAGCTGCGAGACGTCTTCCTGCAGCTGAATGATTTCCTTCGAAACGGCGCCGGTAGGCCGGGGATTCAACATCAAGCCCATGACCACGCCAACCATTACCGCCGCCACCGCGAGCACTGCCGATCGTGCGCGCATGATTTCCTCCTGGACTGAATTCGATCGAGTGAATAGGACTGGGAGCGACGCCGTCGAAAATCCATCTCCCCGCGGCGTCCTGATCAGCAGGAGCGGCTCCGCATTATGCCGCGAGGACCGCTCCTGCATGATCGCAATGCTTACGTCTGCCGATTACTGTGCCGCCACGAAGTGCCCGCGGCGATTTTGCTGCCAGCACTGTTCGGTGTGCTCGGTGCAGAAGGGACGTTCCTTGCCCCAGCTGACCGTGTCCATGCGATTGGCGCCGATGCCCAGCGAGATCAGGTAATTCTTCGCCGCCTGCGCGCGCCGTTCGCCCAGACCGATGTTGTATTCGGTAGAACCACGCTCATCGCAATGGCCTTCGATGGTCACGCGTACTTGCGGGTACGAGCGCAAAAACTCAGCCGTCTTCGCGAGCGCGTCGCGGGCGTCGGCGCGAATATCGGCCTTGTTGAAATCAAAGTAAGCGTCCTTGACGTTCTGCTCAAAGAGTTCGCTCATGCTTTGATTGTTCGCGGGTGCCACACCCGGCGCTGCGGCATTCACCGTAACGCGCGTCGTGGCCGTCGCAGTGCCGCCCGCTCCTGTTGCTGTGATCGTGTAGGTTGTCGAGCTGGTGGGGTTCACAGGCGTGGAACCCTGCACGGCGACTTTGCCGACGCCCGGTTCGATGTCCGCGTCGGTGGCATCGGTCGAGTTCCACGATAGCGTGGACGTGTCGCCGCTATTAATCTGCGCCGGAGACGCCGACAGCGTCACCGTGGGCTGCGCAGTGGGCGCGGGTGCCGCATGAGTCGGCGGCGCGGTGGCCACCTGTTTCTTACAACCGCCGATAATGGCAAAAACCGTAGTGATTCCCAGCAACAGCGTGAATTTCCGAACAGTACCCGCCTGCATGAGTTGCCTCCTTCTGCGTTTTCCGGGTCTCCTTGAGGAAACTGCCGGGATATTTAGTGCTGCGTCCTTTTTGTAATGTTACAGGGGCCTAAAAACATTTGTCGCGCCGCCGCACGGTGACGAGTCGGGGCCAAAGCCTTGCGCGAGCCGCAACGCAGCTATTTCGGCGACCAGTTGGGCGATTCGTTCTGGCCTTGAAATGTCAATTGCCGCGGCATGCTGCCATCCGCCAGCATGGACCAGATGTGCCGCGTCCCGGTGCGCGTAGATTCGAAAACAATGTGTCGTCCGTCCGGCGCCCAACTGGGCCGCTCGTTGCGTCCTTGGTCGCGAGTCAATTCCACGAGCTGGCGCGTCACAATGTCCATGATATAGATATCGAAGTTACCGCTCGGCCGTCGCCAGCTAAATGCGAGCAATTGTCCATTTGGTGACCATGAGGGGTCCACGACGTAACCCATGTCCGGCATGTCCAGTTTTTGCACGTCGGTACCATCGGAATTTGCTAGGTACAGCACCGGCTCGCCGCCGCGGTCGCTGACGAACACGATCTGCTTGCCGGTTTTCGGATTCCACGCCGGGGAAGTGCTCACTCCTGCAGCAAAGGTGATGCGTTTCAAGCCGCCGCCGTTCGAATCGGCCAGATAAATTTCCGGATCGCCGTTCTGGCTGGACATGAACGCGATTTGCGCGCCGTCCGGCGACCACGCCGGCGAGCTATTCGATCCGAGGTAGCGCGGAAACGAAATTAACCGGTCGGAAATCGTGGAGTACAGGCAAATCTGTGGCGAGGTGATTCCGCGAAACGGAACGTAGCACGTGAACGCGATGCGATCCGCGCTGGGCGCCCAGCGCGGCGTGAGCGAAATGGATTTCAGATGCGTGAGCTGGTGCTGATTCTGGCCGTCGTAATCCATGGCCCAAATTTCTTTGTTGCCGCTGCGCGTGCTCACGTAAGCGATCGTGGTCTCCGCGATTCCGGCCGAGCCGCCGCTGAGCAACGCGACGATATCGTCGGCGAATTGGTGCGCGAGCTTGCGCGCGCCAGCATCCGTGGCCGGGCCGCGATAAATTTTTTGCAGCGCGATGGGCGCTTGCGGGTTGTGCACGTCGGACAAGGATCCGGCGGCTGCCAGGTTCGTAGCGTCACCGGACAAATTGCCGTAGGCCAGCATGTAAGCATTGGCCGGAGCGCTGGACCAATCCGCGAATTTCACTTCGCTGGGCTGGCTGGGAATCTGCGCGGGATAAAAGCTGGGGCTGACCAGTTCCAGCACGCCGCAGAATTCCAGGTCCGACCACAGCACGTCATGAAAGGTTTTCTCGAGCGCGGGCGGAATGGGCTGCCGCACCGCGAACTCCGGCACTGCCACGCGCGCTTTGCTGACCCCGAGGCCCGTGCCGGTCTTGAACCAATCCTGCGCGGAAACGTTCCCGGCGCAGAGCAGCAGCGCTGCCGTAAAGAGTGTTGCGATAATTGCCAGTTTTTTCGTCATAAGTTTTGTAGTGCGCCAGCTTGCTTGTCCAGAGGCCCCGATTGTATCGGAGCCGAAGGGCTGCCGCGTCTATCACAGTGCAGGCGGCTCGCTCACGCTCCACCCTCAGTGTTTCTTCTGATTCCACTACTCCTCGCGATTACTTACTAAAATGGCTCTCGTAAATAGTCATCGCGGAAGGGCGGGGCTTCAGCCCCGCCTTCAGGGCTTGCAACACGAGGGCTTCAGCCCCTGAAACCGCGCTCGCTGACCGCTGCCCAATCTGACAACCTAAACAGTTTCTCGCCAAGTTGTGTTTCGTTTCCTCACCTCTTGAAATCAAACCAAAACTCCACGCTCACCTTCGAGCCGGAATACGCCGGAGGAAGCTGCTGCATCGGGCTGGCGTCGCGAATGGCGCGCACCGCCGAAGAATCCACCGAGGCGTTCCCGCTGGATTTGGTCACCTGAATATTGGTGACGCTGCCGTCGCGCAAAATGTCAAACGTGGCCACGACGCGCGGCGCAAATTGCACGCTGGGATCCACCGTGGATTGCAGCCAGGTGCTGCTGACCTTGCGTTGCACGGCTTCCACGTACCAGGAAAACCGCGCGCCGAAATTTCCCGCGCCGGGCCCTTCGAATCCCATTCCGGCTTGGGTGCTCGAGCCCGCGCCCATCGCGAACGAACTGTAAGGCACCGTCGGCGTGCCGCCGCCACCGTAAGGAACTGCATTCGGCGGCGGAGGCGCGGGATTTTCCAGCACCTTCGAAGGGCGCGTCACATACTTCGGCGGTTTTTTCTTGTCGAACTTCGGAATCGGCGTGGCATCCGGTGGGGGCACGGCCTTCGGCTGCGGTTCGGCTTTGTACAGACCCTTGGACTCGTCCACCACGCGGCTGGGTGTTTCCACTTCCGGCCGCGGCATGGGAACCGCCGGCAAACTTCCCACCACGCCCACGGTAACCGCGCCGCCCGGTCCGCCCCACGAATCGCCCTGATGGCTATAGATTGCCGAGCCGATGAAGAGCACCACCAGGCCGGCGTGCAAAACCAACGAAGCCGACAGCGGCCCCGCTAATTTATCTGAAGGCGGGTTGGCGGCGAGTGTAGCCATGTCACTGACTTTCCGAGCGCTCGGTAAGCGGTTGGGTGACCACGCTGATATTTTGTATGCCCGATTGCCGCAGCGCATCCACCACCGTGGCCCAACTGCCGAAGGGCACCGTCTCGTCGCAACGCACGTACACCGCCTGATGCTGCGGGTCCTTCATCTGCGAATGCAATTGGGCGCCGAGTTCGTGGATGTTCACCGGCTTGTCGTTCAGATACACGCGTTGCGCGCGGTCAATGGTGACGACCATGCGCACCTGGGTCAGCTCTTTCACGGTTTTCGTTTTCGGCACGTCCACTTCGATTCCGGACTGCAGAATCGGAGCGGTGATCATGAAAATGATCAGCAGCACCAGGACGACGTCAATAAACGGAACCATGTTGATTTCCGAAAGTGACGACCCGGTTTCGCGTTGTATCTGCGGCATGGTTTTCTGTTTACCCGAACACGTAACTAAAAAAGTTTGTCATCCCGAACCCGCGAAGCGGGTGAGGGATCTGCTTTTCGTCTTTGCCGCAAGCGCCGCGCGACCTTCCTTCTTTGTAGGTCGTGGCTTTAGCCACGACATGAATCGCGCAAAAGCTGTGCGGCTTTAGCCGCAGACGTACCGCGTCTGTTGTTGCGCGGCCGCGTCGCTGCTAGCTGTAAATCGTTTCAATCTTCGCGACAAACTCCGCCGCAAAGCTATCCATGCGCGCACCGATCCCGCGAATTCCGCCCACGTAATAGTTGTAGGCGATCACCGCGGGTATGGCTGCAAACAGTCCCGCTGCCGTGGTGATCAACGCCTCGGCAATTCCCGGCGCTACCGCGCGCAAACTTGCCGAACCCGCATCGCCCAGTCCGGCGAATGCGTCCATCACGCCCCACACCGTGCCAAACAATCCGATGAACGGCGAAACGGAGCCAGTGGTCGCGAGCCACGGCATCCATTTTTCCAGCTTGCGCACTTCATCGCCCGCCGCCACTTGCATCTGCACGCCGACAGCGTTCGCATTCTTCACGCGCGGTACGCTGGCAACCGCCGTGCCGCCTTCCGGAACGCCTGGCGCGACGGGGCGCCGCTCGCGTGCGCCGAGTTGCGCTTCCAGTTCGCGATATCCCGCTTGATACACGTGCGCGAGCGGAGTGCCACCGGCGCCCATCCGCAGCGTCGCCGGATCAGGAAGCCCGCGTCCCGCGCGGAACATCTCCAGCAATTTCTTGGTTTGTGATTCGATTTGCCCGAGAGTCCGGGATTTTTGGAAAATGATAGCCCACGAGAAAACAGAGAGGACTAATAGGATACACAGTACTACTCGCGCCACCCAACCCGTTTGTGTGATCAGCGTTTCGAGCTGGCTGGAGAAAACTAACAGCGCCAGAACAGAAATTGTTCTCCCTCCAGTAAAAAGTTTTGAAAAATGGCCCGTAAACACCGTAGCACACGCACAGAGGAGGGTCAAACGAATCAACAACCTACAGAAAATACCCGATGCTCTTAACGACACAGCGATCCCCGCGTCTCGCGCCCATGGCATCCACCGTTTGGCGAGGTTTGGGCGCGTCACGACGTTTTGAGGAATGGGTTAGTTACTTAACCACACAGGTAGTCCGGCGAATTGCAAGTCGCCGGGAAGCAAAGTAGACTCCGCCATCTTGTCGCGACAGAGGAATCAATGCATGACCGGCCCGGGCAGCGAGCTTCGCGCGCGCGTATCCGCTCGCAGTAATTGCGCTGCTGCATGCTTGCTCGCCTGGAAGGCAGCCGCGCTCTGCGTAGTGATGTTGATTTTTTCCCTGCCTGCGCGTTCCCAGGATTCTATTCATGTCGGAATCGGTCTGGGCGAATATTATTCATACTCTGCCCCGACTCCCGTGCAGGTTTACCTTCCCTCGGCATCGGTCGCTCGATCCATCGAGCTTGAGTTCGTCGTGCGTTCCGGCAGTGACCAGGAACGGCGCGACATTCTGCGCACAGATCGTTTTACGAAGCGCGTACAAGTAAGCGCCGGGCAAGCCCTTGAGATGGAAGTGCCGATTCTGATTCCACGGGCGAATTGGGGCGTGCTGGACGTGACCGCGTCGGCTGCGGACGGCCGGCTAATCGCGAGCGCCAGCAGAGAACTCCGCGACGTCACACCGCTTACAAACGGTCAATATCTGGTGGCGATCTACTGCCAAGAACAGCCCACCTGCCAAAATGTGCAGGCGCAGATCGCCTTTGGTGGGAGCAGCGAGGCGAACTCAGAGAAAAATAAAAATCGTCGCTTAGCCACTTTCAGGGAGCCGCGGGCAGACTGGTGGGGGTATGGCGCTGCGCAGTGTGTGGTGCTCGCGGGACCGATCGCGGATTTCTCGCAGGCCGAACGCCAGGCCCTGGAAGACTATCTCCGCAGCGGCGGAGTTCTGGCACTGGTGGAAGACCAGCTCGGCGACAAGGATTTTCTCGCGGCCTACCGGCATGGGGATGTCGATTCTGTCGCGATTCAGGTGGGCCGCGGAACACTGGTCCGCCTGCCGAATGTTAGCAGCATGCTGCGGATTCCGGAGCTTCCGGGCCCAACGTACGCGCACGATGGGTTTGCAGCGGTGCTATCCAGCGAACGTTCCACGGCAGATGCGCTGCTGCGCCGCACCGGTGTGTGGTTCAAGTTTCCGCGCCTGCGCTGGCTGATTATCTGGCTGGCAATTTATCTGCTGATCGTCGGGCCAATCAACTTCGCGATTTTGCGCCGCTTGAAACGAATGGAATGGGGCTGGACGACGATGTGCGTGCTGGCGGCGCTGTTCGCGGTGGGGTTCTATTTATCAGGGGCGGCGCGACGGCCGAAGAATTACACGCTAGACAACGCAACTATATATTGGATGGATGGGCGGAGTCCTGTGGCGCTGGAAGATGTAGCCGTGCGCGTTTCCACGCCAGAACGCGGCGACGTGCGCCTGGCGGTGAACGATGATGTCGTGCTGATCCCCGGAACGCTACGGTCGGGGGACGAACCCGAAGTGGAAATCGGCGCAAGCATGTTAAATAAGGCGCGCTTGCTGCAAGGTTGGAATCTGGATTTGGGCTCGCCCACCCTCGTGCAGATGCCAGTGCTTCGCTGGTCGTTCGAGGATTTGAGCTTCCAGGGATTTCACAGATTTCCCGGCACGGTGCATTGGACCTCCCAGACGAAACTGAAAAACGAAACGGGAGTGGCCTTTCGCGAGGCGATGCTTTTTGATTTTTCTGCGAACAGACAATATGTGCTGTCGGCGATTGCGCCCGGAGAGGAGATCGACCTGGCCGGAATGAAGTTCGCTGATATTTGGACGCCTCAGCACGTGCCCAACAATCAGTTCGGGATCCGCATCGATTCCACTAGGACGGATATCATTCCCCCATTTTCGGTGGCCGAGGTGCCGTATTTGGGTTTGCAGATATTGAACAGTGGACAGATGTTCGCCGGACTCTCGGACACACCTGTTCCCGGAGCGGATTTACAGCCTGCAGCGGTACACCGTTCTACTACGGCGTTGACATTGGTTCATCTGGGCGACAGATGATTGAAGTCAGTCACATTCAAAAACGCTACGGCGGTTCGCGCGCCTTGGATGGTTTCAACCTGCGCGTCGAAAAAGGGGAGTTGTTCGGGCTTGTGGGGCCCAATGGCGCGGGCAAGACTACTCTGATCAAAATTTTGTCCACGTTGATCCGCGCGGATTCCGGCAGCGCGAAGATCGCGGGATTTGATGTGGCGGTTGATCCCCTGGCGGTGAAGAGCGTGCTGGGGTACATGCCGGATCAACCGGGGCTCTACCAGGACATGCGCGTGCGCGAATTTCTGGAGTTCTTCGCGGACGCGTTTCATATTCCGAGTCAAAGACGGCGCGCGGTTGTGGAGCAAGGCCTCGCCGAATCGGGCCTGGCGGCGCGGGCTGAAAGTTTCGTGGAAGAACTTTCCTTCGGCATGAAGCAAAGATTATTTCTGGCTAAGACCCTGCTGCATTCGCCGCAGGTTCTGCTGCTGGATGAGCCCGCCACAGGGCTCGATCCGCTAGCCCGCGTGGACCTGCGCGACCAGCTGAAGCGCCTGAACCAACAGGGAATTACGATTCTGCTTTCTTCGCACATCCTCGCGGATTTGCAGGAGATTTGTTCGCGCGTCGCTTTGATTGCCGGCGGAAAAAATCAGCAGGACGGGGCCGGAAACAGCGTCATCGAATTGCGTAAGGAAGATTCTTCGCTGCCGCGTCTATATGAGGTCGGCGTGCTGCAGGATGGGGAGCACGCGGCGCAATTCGCAGGCACATTCGGCGGAGCAAAGGTTTTGGACGTCGAGCGGTTGCGCATACTCGTTGAAATCAGCGGCGCGACGGCACAAGCGTCTGAATTTCTGCGCCACTTGGTGATGAACGGAGTGCAGGTGGTGCGCTTCGATCGCCTACCCGCCACGCTGGAACACCGCTACCGCGAGGTTTTTGGAGATAAGCCGCGATGAACCCGATGATCCGCAAAGAACTGCGCCAGCGCATGAGAGAACGGCGTGGCTGGATATTGCCGTCGCTCTACCTGCTGGCTCTTTGCGCCATCATATCGTTCGTTTACTACGAAAGTTCTACGGATGGCCGCGGCACGCAGCAAGGCTGGCAGTTCGGCGTGGAGTTGTTTCTGACGCTAGCCTATGCGCAACTGGCGCTGCTTCTGCTCATGGCGCCGATTTTCAGCGCAGGGGCGTTGACCATCGAAAAAGAGCAGCGCACGCTGCCCGGCCTGCTCACTTCGCTGCTGGGTCCGCTGCAGATCTGGTGGGGAAAATTTGTCGCATCGTTGATGTTCATTCTGCTGCTGCTGGTGATCGGCATCCCGGTGCTGAGCGTGGTTTTTGCCTTCGGAGGCGTTGGCCCGTGGGAAGTGGCGATCGTCGCGTTCACCACCGTGGTGATCCTGGGAACGATTAGCGCGATCAGTTTGTACTGGTCTTCCGCGTTTCGGCGCAGCGTGCATGCCACCGCGGTGAGCTATGTGACGGTTGTGTTGATGACCGTCGTGACGCTGATTATTTTCGGGATTGCGATGTCGAGTGTTCGCACGCAGGATGGATGGCACTCGATTCCGCTAGAGGTCCGTGCACCCCTCTATCTGAATCCCCTGTTTTTTCTAACTACCGCACTGGTTCCCAAGAATCAGCTCTATCCGGAATGGTTCACGTGCTTGGGCGCCTTCGTAGCCGTCGCCGCTCTGTGCGCCCTGCTGACGCTCCGCAACCTCCGCCGCGGCGGCGATATTGCCTGAGACTGCGCCAGCGGCAGCGTAAAATGCATCCTCACCAATCACTACTCACTGCTCACCAATCACCTTAGCCCACCACCGAACGCGACTCGCCTACAGCGTTGTACGCCCCGTCGCCGTCTTGTACGTGTAGGTGATCTGTGCGAGGGATTGCGCGAACTGGATGGCTTGGGCGGTGGTGATCGTGGCTGGCAGCTTCAGCAGGCCGGCACTAGCAAAGTTGGTGATCATCGTCGTGATGCCGGAATTCGCCAGCGTCCAATTCACCGTGCCGCTCGTGGTTGCAGTCACCACGTAGGAATCAATCACGCGCAGCATCGTGCCGGGAGAAAGCAGTATCCCGTTGTTCGTGTTCATCACATTCACCAAATCGAGCGAAAACCATTTCAAGTCCTGCGAAGTCGTCTCCGCCGGCAGAGTCAGAAAATTATTGGCGATGCCTGCGTCCACGATGGAATTGATCGCGGCCGTTTGCGCCGCCTGGTTGGCGGAGCCGTTGCCGTTTGTCGGCGGCAGGGCATCAGCCACCGCGCTAGCGAGGCCCACCACGGCCAATGCTGTCGGCTGTTGCTGCACGATCTTCGAAACCGATACGCCGTAGGCTTTAAATTGCGACATGCTCATGCCGTACTGCAGCGTCACCAGGTTCGTGCGCACGGCATTGCCGACGAAGCACTGCACGGCAGCGTCCTGTCCTGACGCGCAGCTCTGCGCGCGCAACGCCGGTGCGGCGGATACGACGAGCAGGCACACCCCTACCAAGACAACATTCCTCAGGTTCATATTAGAAAGCTCCTCAGTATGGGATTTCAACTGCGCGGTTCAACGTGGTCTGGGGGTCGGTGAAGAGCGCGCTGGCTCGCGGCTTGCCAGCTGATGCCATCATCCGCCGCGCGCCGCGAGGTCACAACTGTCCATCCGGACAGTTTGAGGCCAGTCGAGCGTGCGGCCTATCGGCTTGGGCTGCTTGAATCGCGAGACGCCGCCTATCGCACACCGTGCTAGACTTCGGATGGAGCTATGGCTAAATCCTTCGACGTGGGAATCGAATCGCTAGCGAGCAACGGCGCGTGCGTCTCAGCTGCGCGTCCACCAGTGGAGCCGCCGCAGTCCGGTTCCGTGGGATTGCTCCCGTTGCCGCTGCGTGGCGCGCGTAGTGCAGGCGCTGGAGTGCGCGGAGCGGCTTTGGGCGGCGATGCCGCCGTCGCCGGCGTTGCAGCAGGGAAGTCATTCTTCCTCGAAACTTTTGGCTGTCAAATGAACGATCACGACAGCGAGAAAGTGGCTGGCGTGCTGCAAGGGCGCGGGTATCGCCCTGTGGAAAGCCCTGCGCAGGCTGATCTGGTCCTCTATAACACTTGCAGCATCCGCGAAAAAGCCGCGCAGAAAGTTTTCGCGCGCCTGGGCGACTGGAAAACTCTGGCGGATGGAAAAATTATCGGCGTGCTGGGCTGCTTGGCGCAGCAGGAAGGCGAAGAAATTTTCGAGCGCGCGCCGTGGGTCAGCCTGGTATGCGGCTCGGCGAGTTACCGCAAGCTCCCGGAGCTGATCGCGCAGCTGGAATCCGGCGGGCGGCGCGTCACCGGCCTCGACCTGGATACCGACGAGACATTTGAGACTGAAATCACGCGCCGCGACAATTTGCTGCGCGCCTACATCACCATCATAGAAGGCTGCGACTACGCGTGTTCTTACTGCGTCGTGCCGCATACGCGTGGACCCGAGCGCAGCCGTTCGAGCGATGCCGTGCTGAGCGAAGCGCGCCGCCTGGCCGACGCCGGCTACAGCGAAATACAATTGCTCGGCCAAACCGTAAATTCTTATCGCGACCCGTCGCCGCGCGGCTGGAAATTCGTCGAACTGCTGCGCGCCGTAGCCGCCGTGCCGGGCATGCGCCGTGTGCGTTTCACCACTTCGCATCCCAATGATTTTCACCGCGAGATTGTCGAAGCGATTGACGAAGTTCCCGAGCTCTGCGACCACGTGCACTTGCCGGTGCAGTCCGGTTCCACGCGCGTGCTACGCGAAATGCTGCGCACCTATACGCGCGAAGAGTATCTCGAGAAAATCGCCTGGATACGCGCGGCGCGCCGCTCCATTAGCATCACGTCGGACATCATCGTCGGGTTTCCCGGCGAGACCGAAGCGGACTTCGCGGAGACGCTTTCGCTGCTGGACGCGGCCCAATACGACGCGATTTTCTCGTTCAAATACTCGCCGCGACCGAACACCTCCGCCATGCGCATGCCGGACGCGATTCCCGAGGAGGAAAAGTCCCGCCGCCTCGCCGTCTTGAACGAACGGCAGCGCGCGATTCAGATCGCCGCTAACGAAAAGCTGGTCGGCCAGTCCTATGAAGTGCTGGTGGACGGCTGTCATCCCGCGCGCACGCAATGGGGCGGCAGAACCTCATGCAACCGATTAATAAATTTCACTTCGCCACGCATGAATCTTCTGGGAGAATACGTGCAGGTGAAGATTACGCGCGCGGGTCCGAATAGTTTTGCCGGCGAGCACATCACCTGGAAAGATTGCGCGTCAGCTTGAGTATGTTTTTAGGTCGTGGCTTTAGCCACGACGTGAGTTTTTGAAGCTGAGTGCGGCTTCGGCCGCTGAAGTGCCGGTTTTGCAGTCGCCGCGCAGTCTCGGTATCGCCGGGAGGCCACCATGGAACTCGAAGTAAAGATTCGAGGCTTAATGATGGACCCCGTAACGAACATGCCTGTAGTGGTACTGAAAGAAACTTCCGGCAGCGGAGTACTGCCCATCTGGGTCGGCGTGTATGAAGCCAACGCCATCGCCCTCGAAATCGAAAAAGTGCAGACGCCGCGTCCGATGACGCACGACCTGCTGAAGAATGTCCTCACGGGGCTGAATGTGCACGTGCAACGCGTGGTGGTTTCCGATCTGAAGGACGATACTTTCTACGCGCTGATCTGGATGGAGCGCGACGGCCAAACCATGTCCATGGATTCGCGGCCCAGCGACGCGCTGGCGCTGGCTTTGCGCCTGGATTGTCCGATTTTCGTCGAGGACGAGGTTTTGAAACACTCCCGCATGTCCACCGCCGTCACCGAGAAAAGTTCCAGCGAGGATCTGCGCAAGTGGCTGGAAAATTTGAACGACGAAGATCTCGGCCGTTACAAGATGTAGTCGTGCGCCGCTCGCGACAACTCCTGATTTTACTGCTCGCCGTTTTTGTTACACCACTCCTTGCCGCTGCGCAAATGCCCGATCGTCAACCGGGTGGTCCGCCTGCTGGTTATCCGGGGGGAGCCCAGTCCGGCCCTTCGAGCATGCCTGCTACTCCCGCGCCATCCGCAGCACCGGAGCGATCGAAAATAATTTACGTCACAGATTTTGAGTTGGACTCTGCTAGCGCCAAGACCGACACGGCGCAGGCCGCGGGAGGCGCCCCGCAAGCCATCGGTTCCGCGCCGCCAGCCAGCGTTTCAACAAACGCGAAAGCGTCGGCAGCGCAGGCGCAACACCTCGTGAAATTAATGTCCGACAACCTGCTGAAAGATTTCGCGAAGGCCGGTTACACCACGAAGTTGCTACATCCAAGCGATCCGCGCCCGGACGATGGGTTCCTCATTACCGGGATATTCGCGCAAGTGGGCGAAGACAATCGCTTGCGCCGCGCGGTGATCGGCTCCGGTCATGGCGCTGAAACGCTGCGGCTGTATGTGGCGGCGAAAGACCTGGCGCACTTTACGCCGCCGCTGTACACGGCGGATCCTGCGGACACCAGCAGCGCGAAGCCCGGAGCGGTGATCGAGGTAAATCCCAACGCCGACGCGGTAAAGTATTCGATCGAAGCCGACATCACAGATAAAGACATCAAGCAGACCGCGCAACACATCAGCGCCGACTTGGTAAACCGCATCAACGCCGCCATGAAATCCGAGGGCGACCCCCTGAACCGTTACGCCAAACCCTGAGACCTCTGCCTCGGCGCTACCCACGATACGATCCATCGCGTTCGCACTCAGCATCCATGCCCAGCCCATTTTGGAGTGCAGCGGCTTGCCTCGCCCGCCGCAATCATCGCGCCCAGTCCGCTTGTGAGGCTCAGAAATACGCGCGCGGAAGTTTTCCCAGGCGTTGCAACAGGCCATAGGCCAGGCCTGCGAATGTATCTTGCGTCGCGTGCTGAATCATTCCGGGACGCAAACTTTTGCGGTACTCCGCCAGAATTCCGAACAGCGCTCCGTACACCGTGATCGTGACGGCTCCGTTGACGCCTTGATAGCTGTGCGCCGCTCCAAAAACCACCGCTTGCAGCAGTATCGCCAATGCAGCAGAGCCGGTGAACGCGTGGAACTGCTTCTGCAAATATCCGCGAAACACAAGTTCTTCGCAAAAGCCCGCGGACACTGACAGGCAGGCCCACGCGATCATTTCCTGGGTGCTCTGCGGCGACATGACCCGCGCGGCCTTGGCCATTTGGCTGTTTGCGCCCAGCAGGTGTTGCACTTCGACCAGCGGGCCGATGATGATGATCCAAAAAACGAAAGCAACGCCGATGTCGCGCAGCACGTCTCCGGCTGTGTTCCACTTGCCACCGATCAAAGCACGAAAGCTGCCGCCCGCGGGCCTCACTCCGAGGAACCACACGTACGCGACCAGCACCAGCTCGAACACGATAGTAAGAAGATAGAACGGCACTTTGTTGGTGATGTGCTGGTTTTCGAAACGCCCAACTCTGCCGCGCTGAAAGTAAGCGTAGCCGATGAGGAACAGCAGGAAAACGATCGTGTGCCACAGCGGAGCGATCAGCTTACGCTCAGGATTTAGCTGTAGCTCGGATTCTGCGGGTGTAGTGGCCATTTTTGTGATTGTCAGAGAGCCCGAACTTCAGAATAGCTCAGCGCCCCCGCTTTCAGTGCGTGAATTGCGGTCGGCGAATCCAGAAAGTTACGGAACGTCGTACATTCTCGTTTCGCGATCCATGTGAATTCCGAGCGCGTGAGTCGCCCCCGGTTCAGGCAAATCAGCTCCAAGTCTCTCGGTGCCTCTGTGCCGCCGTGGCAAATCCGCCCGAGCCAGCCCACAAACCGCCCAATGCTGGCCCCAGGTGCATTTTTCCCTTGCAGTAGGAGTGTTTAAGTGGGTACAGTGAGCCTACTCGTGGTAGGATTGGGTCCAGAGGCCGCCATATATGGGCCTACGGTTGCCCAAACGGGGAACGAGGGGCACAGCTTGACTTGCGTCATCGCAGTTGCCAATCAAAAAGGCGGCGTCGGTAAGACTACCACTTCCATCAATCTGGCCGCCGCTCTCGCCCTGAAAAAGAAACGCACGCTGCTGGTTGACCTTGATCCGCAATCCAACGCCACCATCGCTTTCTTCGAGCCGGCGGACATTCAGAATTCGATGTACGACGTCTTCGCCGATCATCCCACGGAAATGTCCAAAGTCATCCGTCCAACCAAAGATCCCAACCTCTTTATGGCTCCGGGTACGCTGGCGCTGGCGCGGCTGGAGCAGCAGCTCGCCGGCCAGTTTGACTCGCCCTACAAATTGAAAGACGCGCTCACCCCGGTCCTGAAGGATTACGATTTCATAGTTTTCGATACGCCGCCGGCGCTGGGGATCCTCACGGTGAATGCACTGGTGGCTTCGACGCACCTGCTCGTTCCGATTCAGGCCGCGTACTTCGCCATCGAGGGCACCGATGATTTGCTGGAAACCTACGCGCGGATTCGCTCGCGCCCGAATCCCGACCTGAAAGTTCTGGGCGTGGTGATCACGCTGTTCGACAAGCGCACCAACATTTCGCGCGACACGCACGAACAGATTCGCGCCACCTTCGGCGACGCGCTGTTCAAGACGCGCATCAGCAAGAACGTGCGGCTGGAAGAAAGTCCGGCCTACAAAGAGACCGTATTTTCCTTCGCGCCCAAATCGTCTGGCGCCGAGGATTACAAAAAGCTTGCTCAGGAGGTATTACAACGTGTCCAAGAGGATCGGGTTACCCGTCACTCTCAAGATGCGGCATGACGCGCATTATGTGGAGACGCTGACCAGTTTCAGCGGCGCGTCCATTGGCCGCATGATTCCGACGGACAAAATCCGCCCAAACCCCGAACAGCCGCGCAAGGCTCTAGGCGATCTGCGCGAGCTTACCGATTCCATTCGCGAAAAAGGCGTGCTCGAGCCGCTGTTGGTGCGCTTCATTCCGCGCGAAGATACCTACTACATTATTTCCGGTGAGCGGCGCTACCACGCATCGAAAGCCGCCGGATTGCACGAGCTGCCCTGCATCGAAAAAATCGCGGACGACGCCGAAACTCTGGAACTCGGGCTGATCGAAAATCTGCAGCGCAAGGATTTGACGCCGTTTGAAGAAGCCGACGGATTGCAGCGCCTGGCCGATCATTTCGATTACACGCACGACGATATCGCGAAGAAAATCGGGCGCGCGCGCTCCAGTGTGACGGAGACAATGTCCTTGCACGTGATTCCGAACGAAATCCGCAAAGCGTGCATTGAGCGCGGCATTTTGACGAAGTCGCTGTTGCTGCAAGTGGCGCGGCAGCCCACCGAAAAAAAAATGCAGGAAATGGTGCAGCGCATCGCGCAGGGCGGCTTGACGCGCGATGAAGCTCGCCGCGCGCGTCAGGAAGAAACCGAATCCGCGCCGCGTCCGCAACCGTTCCTCTTCGACTATCGCGCCGAGGACGATTCCTTCCACGTCCGAGTGCAATTCCGCAAGAGCCAGGTAAGCCGCGAAGAACTCGCCTCCGTGCTGCGCAAAATTCTGCGCGAAATCGAGTCCGGCACAATCTCCTCCTCCGCGGCGTAACGCCGCCACGGTTTCGTCGCGCCGGCGTTGAGCGTATCGTGGCGCAGCCACTCTTCGCTCTGCGCTGTCTCCTTCATACTCGCGCGAGCCATACAACTGTAATGTCATCCCGATCCCGCGGAAGCGGGAGAGGGATCTGCTTTTTCTTTGCGTCTTGATCAAACGGTTCTTTCCTTAGCCTCGCTCGCGGCGCGTGCCGCACGCCCCCCCGGGAGCGCCAATCTCCCGATTGGCGACTTTTGAGTTGTGTTTCGCTAGGCGCAACTCGCCTGTTATTCTGAACGCGCATGGACCTCTCACCCCAGCAACTCGCAATCCTCCAGCGCGCGCACACCGCCGGCTTCGAAATCGTCGCATTCCCAATGTACGCAAACTACATCGGCACGCGAAAAGGGAACTGCGCGGCCCTGCTCGCTCCGGCCTCCAGCGGGGGCTTCGGCATTTTCGGCACTCCAGCGTATTTGATTGGCGGAAATTTCAGTGTGCGGGTTCGGCGCGGCGAGCGCGAATTCTTCGTGTGGAAAAAAGAGAGCCTAGAAGTCACGCCCGCGCGACTCGCGGAGCTCGATGCCTTCGCCGCTGAATTGTCCGAGGCGCTGCTGCCGCAGCTCTGACCGGTTTTCTCTGCCGCTCGGCGTCTCTGCGGTAGATTGTTTCTCGGTAGCACAGTTTCAAACAGCGTATCCCCCGCGACTGTGAATCCACGTTCACTCCCGCGGCATCAAAGTCTGCGACCGACGGAGTTGAATTCGCGGCCATCCCATCGCACACTACTCACATGAGCGATTCCTACGACATTATCTGCATTGGCGCCGGCCCCACGGGCCTAGCCACCGCTATCGAAGCGAAAATCGAAGGCCTGCGCGCGCTGGTGATTGACAAGGGCTGCTTGTGCAACTCGCTGTTCCACTATCCGGTGAACATGTCGTTCTTCACCACGCCCGAGCGCATGGAAATCGGCTCGCTGCCGATGACCGTCGCCTCCGGCAAGCCCACGCGCGCCGAGGCGCTGAAATATTATCGCCGCGCTGTCGAGCACTTCGGGCTCGAGGTGCGCCAGTACGAGCGCGTCGAGCGCGTAACCGGCCACGACGGGGCATTTATAGTGCATACCGTGGACTCGCCAGGGCAGCCGCAGAAATATCACACGCGGAAAATTGCAGTGGCCACGGGATTTTACGATCATCCGAATTTTCTCGGCGTGCGTGGTGAAAATCTACCGCACGTTTCGCATTATTTCACCGAGCCGCACCCTTACTGGAATCAGAATGTCACGGTAATCGGAGGAGGAAACTCCGCCGCGGAAGCCGCGCTCGACCTGTTTCGCGCCGGCGCGCGCGTCACCATCATTCATCGCGGTGCGGAAATGGGCCGCACGCTGAAATACTGGGTGAAGCCGGACATCGAGAACCGCATCCGCGCCAATGAAATCTGCGCGAAATTCCACGCACAGGTAATTGCGATCGAGCCGCAGCAGGTGCTGATCAAGGACGGCAAGGACGAGGAAAAAGTTCCCGCGGTCCAGGTTTTCGCCCTCACCGGCTATCATCCCGATTTTGATTTCCTCGAAAAGCTGGGCATCCGCCTCGCCACCACCAATAAAAAGCCCGCCATCGATCCGGAAACCCTCGAAAGCAACATCCCTGGAATTTATCTGGCAGGCGTCGTGATCGGTGGCAACGACACTTCGCACATCTTCATCGAAAACGGCCGTTTCCACGGCCGGCAAATCATTGCGGCGATCACCGGCAAAGGAAAATTGCCCGACCAGGAACCCGTCGCGCCTCCGGGTGAATAACGCCGCAACTCTCGCACGACTCACCGCACATCCCACGCAGTTCCTCTTGACGCATCGCGACGGCGG
>Ga0210403_10000935_pt1 | contig 28796 bp, 24 predicted proteins | sample IncBWC19MmetaG_FD_150863 | JGI IMG/M metagenome (GOLD analysis project Ga0210403, IMG submission 150863) | Forest soil microbial communities from Barre Woods Harvard Forest LTER site, Petersham, Massachusetts, United States - Inc-BW-C-19-M | ecosystem: Environmental > Terrestrial > Soil >...
GACGAAAAAGCTGGTGACGCCGCGGGTAGTCTCCACAGTGTTTATGCTGTTCTTCTTAACTATCATTTCGGATCTTCTTGGACTGGTCGGCGGAGCGATTGTTTCCATTGCTATGCTGGGGATTAATTCTCACCAGTATTGGAGTTCGGCGTGGCAGATTCTCGCCTTCAGGGATGTCTTTACCGGACTGATAAAACCCGTACTTTTCGGGTTCATCATCGCGACCGTAGGTTGCTATTACGGTATGTCTGCTCGCGGAGGAACTCAAGGGGTAGGAAGAGCAACCACGCAAGCGGTCGTAGCAGCTTCAGTCTCCATAGTCATGATGGACGCATTTGTCACAAAACTGCTGTTGGCAGTTTTCGGCTATCGTTGATATGTCTGGACGCCCAACCCTGACTGAGCAGCCTTCCAAGGTGTCTGAGGGTATCCCATCTCCGATTCTCGTATTTGAGAATGTCTCACTAGCTTTCGACGAAAAGGTCGTTCTCGAGGACATATCTTTCCGGCTGGAGCGCGGAGAGACCAAGGCGATCTTTGGCGTGGCGGGGTCGGGTAAGAGCACCATCCTGAAGCTTGCGATGGGTTTGCTGAAGCCGGATAGCGGCAGCATTCACGTTCTGGGAGCCGATATAACAAAGATGACCGAGGAGGAACTATTCGCTCTCAGACGCAAGATTGGCATGGTCTTTCAGGAAAGCGCACTGTTCGATTCCCTCACTGTTCGGGAAAACGTGGCGTTCCGGCTGCTTGAAGAAGGAGATATTCCCGAGGCCGAGATCGAGAAGCGGGTACGAGAAGTGCTCAGCTTCGTTGAATTGGAAAGGACAGTCGACCTGTTTCCGTCAGAGCTCTCCGGCGGCATGCGGCGCCGCGTGGCGATTGCGCGCGCCATCATCACCGAGCCGGAAATTCTGCTCTACGACTCGCCCACCGGAGGTCTTGACCCAGTGACCTCCACCACAATTATCGAACTCATCATTAAGCAACGCGACGTCTACAAGACCAGCTCCCTTTTCGTGACTCATCGTCTACAAGACGCGTTTACAATGGCGAGCCACGGCTTCGACCCTAAGACGAACCACATGAAATTGCTGCCTCCAGGTGCTCGCCAACATGTGCCGATGTGCTTTCTATTGCTGCGGGACGGCAAAATAATCTTCAATGGAGATGCACATGAGCTGGCGAACTCAAAGGACGAATATATCCGAGAGTACATCTCTTAGGGATTGGGTAATCGGGAAAATTGGCAACCGGGTAATTTGGAAGGTCCCACACAGGTTCAACTGCCAAATTACCCGATTACACAATTACGAAATCTGATTGCTAGCTGGCTTTCGCGGCCTCCGCCATTGCCTTCCTGCGATTGGCGACGTTTCCTTCCGTTCGCTGCAAGATTGCGCGGCTCTTTTCTGTGCTTCCTACCAATGTTTCAATGGTGAGAAACATTGTGGGACTTGCTTTCTCCCGCAATTCTTTCAAGAATGGCTTCACCTTGGCGAATACAAAAAACATCTCGCCAGAAATACTCGGCTCCAGAAAAAGATCTCTATCGAGCGCTCCGTGCTCAACCAGTGAAGCCGCCATAGTCCAATATCCCGAGACCTGACGAAACCAATTATTCTCCGGGCTTCCCATGTTTGACGCGATTTTCAGAACGTCTTCGGCAGTTTGTGGCCAAAATGTGGTGGTCCACCAGTGGCGAGCTTTGCGCATTTCAGCTTCGCGCCGAAGATCGTATAGCTTGAGGATTAATTCAGCATCAGTAGCAGTTGCTTTTCCAGCCATTAGAGCCTCCTGAGATTTACCAATTGTGATGTTGAGAAAGACATTCCGGGCACAAAAAGAGTCGCGGTTTAGTTGATGATAGAAGAAGGGGGCGGATTCATTCAATCCGTCGCGAATCTAGAGGTTGGCAGCAGCACCGGCCGTCCCACCCTCCGCAGGCGGGGGTGCGGGCCGTTCGTAATCGCATTCCTTGTTTGGGCAGGCGATCACTGGGCCAGACTTCAGAAACTTCTCGACCAAGAACCCATGTCCGCATGTGGGACACTTTTCCGGTATCGGTTTATTCGCCGACGTGAATTTGCAGTTTGGATAATTGCCACATCCGTAAAAGGTATTTCCCTTACGCGCGCGTTTTTCAACCAACTCGCCGTCTGCGCAGAGCGGGCACTTCACGCCAATAAAGTTCTGCTTCACATACTTGCACTCGGGATATCCGCTGCACGTAGTGAATTCACCAAAACGTCCGTGACGGATCATCATGTTGCGGCCGCATTTGGGGCAAACTTCATCCAGCGGAATATCGGGAACTTTCTTCCCCTGATCCAGCCGTCGAGTCGTTTTGCAGTCCGGGTATCCAGTGCACGCCATGAATTGCCCGAAGCGTCCTCGCTTCAGAACCATCACCCGCCCGCAGTTCTCGCAATATTCTTCCTGCGTTGTCTCCTGTACGTCGGCAGTGTCGAGGTCAGGTAGATTGATAGGATTTTCTTTAGTAAAAGTGCAGCTCTCAGGATTCTCTTTGTCATAAGAACTGCATGCGTAAAACGATCCGTGTTTACCCCATTTGATTACCAACGGAGATCCGCAGCGTTCGCACTTCTCGTCAGTCGGTTTCTCCATCCGCTTGACGTTTTCCATGTGCTTTTCAGCGTAGCGGAGGTCTTTCTGGAATTTCTTGTAGAAGTCGGCGAGCGTGTCCGTCCACTTCTCGGAGCCGTCTTCGATTTCGTCCAAGTCTTCTTCGAGCTTGGCGGTGTAGGCGACGTCGAAGATTTCGGAAAAGTTTTCGACCAGAAGATCCGTAACCACCAGCCCGATTTCAGTTGGCGTGAATCTTCCACCCAGCTTCTGGACATACTGACGTTCCTGAATCGTGCTGATGATCGCCGAATAGGTTGACGGCCGCCCAATGCCCCGCTCCTCAAGCTCCTTCACCAGAGAAGCTTCGTTGTAGCGCGGCGGAGGTTCAGTAAAGTGCTGCTCGGGCTTCAGTTCTCGCAACGTCAATTTCTGGCTGGGTTCCAAAGCAGGTAATTTGTGTTTGAGTTCTTCTTCCTCTTCGTCCTTACCTTCCTTCGATTCCTCATAGACTTTCAGGAAACCTTCAAACTTAAGAACCGAGCCGGTGACGCGGAACCAGAATGTCTCACTCTTCGATTTCGCGTCGATATCTACGGTCGTCTGGTCGAACACCGCGGGCGTAATCTGCGACGCGACAAATCGCTGCCAAATTAGTTTGTAAACTTTGTACTCATCTTCTTTTAAGTACTGTTTGATCTGGTCGGGATGGCGAAGAACTCCGGTGGGACGAATGGCCTCGTGCGCGTCCTGCGTATTCTTCTTGGATTTAAACGTATTCGGCGCTTCGGGTAGATAGTCCGCGCCATATTGAGACTTGATGTAGTCGCGGACCTCCACCAATGCGTCATTCGAAACACGCGTGGAGTCGGTACGCATATAAGTGATAAGGCCAACCACGCCTTCTTCACCTAGCTCAACGCCTTCATACAAACGCTGCGCAATCATCATGGTGCGCTTCACGCTGAAACGAAGCTTGCGGGAAGAATCCTGCTGAAGTTTGCTGGTAGTGAATGGCGGATACGCATTCCGCCGGCGTTCTTTGCGATCAACCGTACGAACAAGCCAATCCGCGCCTTCGAGGGCCCCGCGGATTTTCTCGGCGTCTTCCCCGTTTGTAACTTCAACTTTTTCCTCGCCTTTGCCAATAAATCGCGCGTCAAACGCTGGCGGTTTCGGACCAACGAGATTCGCGTCAATGGTCCAATATTCTTGTTTCTGAAATGCTTTGATCTCGCGTTCGCGATCGACGATAAGGCGCAACGCTACTGTCTGCACACGTCCAGCGGAAAGGCCACGGCGCACTTTGTCCCACAGCAACGGCGAGACTTGATATCCGACCAAGCGGTCTAGAACACGCCGGGCTTGTTGCGCATCGACGAGGTCCCGATTTATTTCGCGAGGATGCTCGAATGCTTCCCGCACCGCGCGCTGAGTGATCTCGTTGAAGGTGACGCGCTGAATGCGATCGCCGTTCTCGTCACCCTTCTTTTTTTTCTTCTTGCTCTTGGAACTTTCGCCAAGCTCATCTGCAAGGTGCGCCGCCATCGCCTCGCCTTCGCGATCGGGATCAGGAGCCAGATAGATGTGATCCATGCCAATGGCAAGCTTCTTCAGCTTGGCAAGGACTTTTTCTTTCCCGGGAATGACAATGTATTCGGTGTCGAAATTGTTATCGACATCGACGCCAAGCGTGCTCTTGGGCAGATCCTTCACGTGCCCGAACGAAGCCTCAACGGTAAAGCCCTTCCCCAGATATTTCTGGATGAGCTTCACCTTCCCTGGCGACTCGACGATGACTAATCCTTTTTCCAATGTTTCCTCTGTTGTTCCCCGAAACTAGCACGAAAGTGAAGGTTTGTAAAAAAGCTATCAGCTTTCAGCTATCAGCTTTCAGCTTTAAGAGCAAGGACGCCAGCATTCGTTTCACCTCGATCACTTCTCCCGAAAGACGTTCGTAATCCAACGATTCCAATATCTCTAAGTCCTTTGCAAGTAACAGGTGATATTCGAGTTCGCTAGCGGACCCCATCGCGATTTGGATAAAACGTCCGAACTCAACGTCTCCTTTCCGGCAAGTTCCTTCCGCGATGTTGGCACCGATCGATGCCGAGGATCTGCGCATCTGGCTCGTTAACCCATAAACCTCTTCGCGCGGAAAACACCGGCTAGATTTGTAAACATCCAGCGTCAGGAGATGCGCCTTCTCCCAAACTTTCAGATTCCTAAAACTCTGCAAATTTCACCCACGCCTTAGGGTTCGCTGACAGCTGATAGCTGACAGCTGATAGCCCCTAGAAGCTCCTAACAAAATTCTTCCCCGGCAGCTGTTTCACTTTGCCGGCCAGCTCCAGTTCGAACAAGGCCGCGAAGATTTCTGACGAAGACACCCCCGGCTCCAGCCGCTCCACAATCTCATCAATGTGCGTGGATTCATCCGCCTTCAGCAGCGCGAAAATCTTTTTCTCGTGGGGCGAGAGGTCCGCTTCTGGGAATAGAGATGCGTTTTCAGCGGTGGGCGATTCATTGCCACTTTCAGGCTCCAGCGCAATCCGGACGTCGGCCGGAAGCTCTTCCCACACGTCTTCCCAGGTCGCCACGAGCTTAGCGCCTTGTTTAATCAACGTGTTAGGCCCCCATGAATTTTTGTTGGTTACGTTGCCGGGAACCGCGAACACATCTCGATTCTGCTCTAGTGCGCAACGGGCGGTGATACGGGTGCCACTATATTCCGCCGCCTCTACGACCAGCACACCAATCGAGATTCCGCTAATGATGCGATTGCGGATCGGGAAATTTTGCGGCGCCGCAAAAGTGCTAACCGCGAACTCGGAGATGATTGCTCCACCCATCGCGATAATTTGATCAACCAGGCGCGAATTTTCTTTGGGATAGATGACATCGACTCCGGTTCCTAACACCGCGACCGTCTTTCCCTTGCCAGCTAGCGCCCCTCGGTGGCCGGCCGTGTCCACGCCGCGCGCCAGTCCGCTGAAGATCACTAATCCGCGGGCAGCCAGGTCACACGCCAGGCGTTCGGCCATCCCCAATCCATACGGCGTTGGGTGCCGCGTGCCCACCAGCGCGATACCCGGCTGCGACAACGCCGCCACATTCCCTCGAACGTAAAGAACCAGCGGCGGATCATAGATTTGCTTTAGCTGCAAAGGATAGGCGGGATCATCCATCACGACGACTACTGCTCCAGCTGCCGTCGCGCGTCCGAGTTCCTCCTGGGCAAGTTCGGCAGATTGTCCGGTTGCAAGCGATTGCGCCGAGACGGCCCGAAGCCCGGCTGCCTCTAATTCGGTAAGTGTCGCCCTAAAAACAGCTTGTACGCTGCCAAAGAATTCAACCAGGCGGCGGCTCTTATTCGCCCCTAACCCCGGCGTCAGCGCCAGCGCCAGCCATTGTTGTATAAGCACTTCATCGCCCTTCAAAGCTACAGCAGCCGCTTCTGACATTAGCCCTCCGGGGGGTGCGAAATCTGTTGCGAACTCTATAGAGGGCGCAAAAATGCTGTCAAGGTTACATGACACAAGTTTGTTAATATAGTTTTGTCCGCATGAGACGTCTTCGTATTTCCGCCATTTCCTACCTGAATACTGCGCCTTTGATGTGGGATTTCCGCCACGGGAGCTCCGCCTTCGACATTTCCTATACCGTCCCTTCGGGTTGCGCCGCGGAACTTGCAGCGGGATCCGCCGATATCGGGATTATCCCTGCGGCCGCATTCGCCAATATTCCTGGCCTGGCTATTATTCCGGGCGTGGCGATCGCCTCGAAGCGCTCGGTCCGCTCGATCCTCCTGGTTAGCAAGGTTCCCTTGGGAAAGATACAAACTGTTGCATTGGATAACTCGTCTCTGACATCAGTAGCCCTGATTCAGATACTGTTCGCGAAATGGTGGGGAGGAAACAGACAGTTCGTTTCTGCTAGTCCTGACCTGAGAGAGATGTTGCAAAAAAATGATGCGGCACTCGTAATTGGAGATACCGCGTTGCTGGTCGACCGCTCCCGCTACATCACCTATGACTTGGCGGAAGAGTGGATTCAATTCACGAGAAAGCCGTTCGTGTTTGCGTTTTGGGCGGTTCGGCAAGCGGTGCTGAAAGACTTTTCTCCCGACTATCTAACGTCCATTTTCCAGCGCTCACGCGATAACGGGCTAATGCCGGAAAGCCTGAATGAGATCGCCCGCGAATGGGGTCCCAAACTCAATCTTGAAGAAACCGACGTGAAAAGTTATCTCACACGAAACATCGACTACGATCTCGATCGGGATTGCATAGACGGATTGAGCCTATTTTTTGAATACGCCCAGCAATGCGGTTTGTTGCCGAGTCCACCACAACTGCGGTTTCTTGAAGCGGAAAAGCTCGCAATCATTTAACCGTTTTTCTCCGTACCTGCACTTGTAAACTGCCCTAATTCATTCGAAATGCTGATCCCCATCCAGTCTTTGCTCGCAGTCTCCACATGGGTGCGACTGCGCCGGTTAGGCGGGCTTGGACTGGTTCTGTTGGGAGTAGCAGACAACTCCGTCATTCCCCTGACAGGCAGCATGGACGTCCTGACCATCTGGCTGGCAGCCCGCCATCGCGAACCATGGCCTTACTACGCGCTGATGGCGACGATTGGTGCAGTGATCGGCGGCTACATCACTTACAGTTTGGCCCGGAAGGGCGGCAAGGAGACAATGGACCGCAAGCTCTCGAAAAGAACGGCGGCAAAAGTCTCCCAGAGATTCGAGCGCTGGGGATTCGGAGCCATTGCGATTCCAGCCATGCTTCCGCCGCCTGTTCCCTTTGTGCCTTTTCTTCTGGCGGCTGGCGCCATGCAGTATTCACGAAAGAAGTTCTTGGGTGCTCTGGTGCTCGGCCGGGCAGTTCGCTACTCGATCGCTGCCTACCTCGGTTTCGTCTATGGACGCCACATTCTGCGATTCTTCGATCGCTACAACAAACCGGCGCTCGCCATACTGATCGGCTTGGCGGTCATAGGAGCAGCAGTTTCACTGATCCAGTACCTTCGGTATAGGCGAGGACCCCAACGGAGATCGACCTTGGAGCAATCGCCGCGACTCCGTTAGAATCGTGTCAGAAGTTTCCGCCCCTCATGACCTTGACTAAGCAGCAAGCTCTCGACCTATTTCGCTCCGATGATTTGATCGGCATCGGGATGGAAGCTGACGCACTCCGACGGAAGCTGCATCCAGAGGGTGTAGTCACATACATTATCGATCGCAATATCAATTACACGAACTATTGCACCGAATACTGCACATTCTGCGCTTTCTATCGCCCGCTGAAGGGGCCGAAAGCCAACGAGGGCTACATCCTCGATTTCGAGACCATCCATGAGAAGATCCGCGAAACAGTTGAACTCGGAGGTACTGGGGTGCTGATGCAGGGTGGATTGCATCCCGATCTCAAGATTGATTGGCACGAGCAGATGTTGCGCGGCATCAAGCAGCGTTTCCCGAAAATTCATCTCCATTGTTATTCTGCGTCGGAGATCATCGCCATCGCCGAATACAGCGGCATGACGATTCGGGACACAATTGCGCGCCTGCGTGATGCAGGCCTTGATTCGATCCCCGGTGGCGGGGCCGAAATTCTCGATGATGAAGTTCGCTACAAAATTGCACGCCTGAAATGCTTGACAGACGATTGGCTCAATGTTCATCGCACCGCGCATCAGCTTGGAATGCGAACAACCGGCACAATGATGTTCGGGGTTGGCGAGAACTACGAAAATCGAGTAAATCACTTCCAGCGGCTTTATGAGTTGCAGGAGGAGACCGGCGGCTTCACCGCTTTTATCCCCTGGAGTTTTCAGCCAGCAAACACAGCTCTGGGCGGACGCCACTGGGATGAAGCCACCTCCGTTGAGTATCTGAAAACGCTGGCCATTTCTCGTTTGTACCTTTCGAACTTCTTAAATGTCCAGTCGAGTTGGGTCACGCAGGGATTGAAAGTCTGCCAAATGGGCCTCCGTTTCGGCGGCAATGACGTGGGCTCAGTAATGCTCGAAGAAAATGTAGTGCGAGCTGCCGGGGTAAACAATTGCACCACGGAAGAAGAACTTCGACACATCATCCGCGATGCTGGATTCAGACCGGTGCAGAGGGATACGCTGTACCGGACTTATTTCCTCAACTAACCTAAATATTTCAGGGCTCAGCGACTCCAAGCTTTTGGGTGGCGCAGCGGGTTACCGCTGCGATCTATGCTCCTAATGCCGATCGCTTTAGCCGCCGCGGGACTGAATCCAACGCCCGTGCGATAGTGACTAAACTATAGAGCCTGGTCTGAAACCATTCGCACCTTGCTGCGTATCTGCACCTCAGCGGCTGAAGCCGTCTTTCCATCATTCCTGATCGCAGCGGTGAACCGCTGCGCCACCCAAAACCATCTCCCTAACTCATCCCTGCTCCCTTCGGCGGTCGCCAAAATTCAAGCCTGTTGAGATAAGCCCGTCGGGGCCCTTCCTTCTCGGCTCGGTCGGGTACAATGGTGTTTTCCGAGTCGCGCCCGCATTATCACTGAGAGACCTCCAACCTGAGCAGTTTGCCCAATTCGCTGGTCGCTCTCGCAGCCTTCGCGGCGCCTCGGGGCATTGGACACTACATTCGTCAGCATTTCCTTGATACCACTTTCAAAGGGCTTTATCAGGTCAATGGATTCGATCTGGCTCTTCTCATTCCGTACTTCATCGTTTTGATTCTGCTGGCTTCGTATGGCGCTCATCGCTATCTGCTGGTCTATCTTTATTATAAGAACAAGAAAAACCGCACTTCCGAACCTGCGCATCGATTTTCCGAACTGCCTCGTGTAACCGTCCAGCTTCCGATCTTTAACGAGCAGTTCGTCATTGAAAGACTGCTGGAAGCCATTTGCCAGCTTGACTATCCGCTGGACAAACTCGACATCCAAGTCCTTGACGATTCGACTGACGAGACGGTCGCCGTAGCGCAAGGACTGGTAGCGCACTACTCCGCCCAGGGATTTCCCATCTCCTATCTCCATAGAACCAATCGGGAAGGCTTCAAGGCAGGCGCATTGGCGGAAGGCATGAAAACCACCAACGGAGAATTCATCTCCATCTTTGACGCTGACTTCGTTCCGCCGCCCGACTTCCTGATGCGCACTGTCCACCATATGACCGACCCCAAAGTCGGAATGGTGCAGACGCGCTGGACACACATTAACCGGCATTATTCATTCCTTACGGAAGTTGAGGCAATCCTGCTCGACGGACACTTCGTGCTAGAACATTCGGGGCGCGCCCGCAGCAATGTGTTTTTTAACTTCAATGGAACTGCCGGCGTGTGGCGGCGCGGGGCTATTGAAGAAGCCGGAGGGTGGCAGCACGATACTCTCACGGAGGACACGGATCTCTCCTATCGCGCGCAGCTTAAGGGATGGAAATTTATTTATCTTCAGGACGTCGAATGTCCGGCTGAACTTCCAGTCGAGATGACCGCTTTCAAAACCCAACAGGCTCGCTGGGCAAAGGGACTGATGCAGACGGCCAAGAAAGTCCTTCCTCGTGTCATCAAGAGCGACCAGCCTTTTCACGTGAAGTTTGAGGCTTGGTATCATCTGACGGCAAACATCAGTTATCCCCTCATGATCATGCTGTCTGTGCTCCTGTTACCGGCGATGATTATCCGTTTCTACCAGGGCTGGTTTCAGATGATGTACATCGACCTTCCGCTTTTTTTGGCTTCAACGTTTTCCATTTCAAGCTTCTATCTGGTTTCGCAGCGGGAACTTTTCCCGCGAAGTTGGCCGCGCGCACTGCTCTATCTTCCTTTTCTAATGGCGCTGGGGATTGGGCTCACCATCACCAACACGCGGGCTGTACTGGAAGCGTTGGTGGGCAAGCAGACGCCGTTTGCGCGCACTCCCAAGTACCATGTGGAATCAAGGAGGGATAGAGTCCGGGCGAATCCCTATCGGCGTCGGCTTGGGTGGGTTCCATGGGTGGAATTACTGATCGGCTGTTACTTCGCCGGGGCTGTCTATTATGCGATCGACAACGAAAACTACATTACTGTGCCATTCCTGATTTTGTTTGTCGTCGGTTACTGGTACACCGGGCTAATGTCGCTGTTGCAGGGCCGTTTCTCCGGATTGTCGCTCAGCAGCGAAAGACATACTAAGCCCTTCCCGGTGGGAGTGTAGATGGGATCGAAACCTTTATTGCATTTCGTAGGGACAGCCGCCCTCTGCTGTCCCGTCGAGCAAAGCTCGACAGGGTTTCATTCTTCCAACCTCCGCCAGGTCTTTGACCTTGCTGTAGAGCCGAGGGCGGTCCCGACGCGGAATCGCAAGAATCCACTTTTGATTTTTGTTTTCCTGCTGATCGCAATTGTTCTTGGGACGGGAACGGCCCTCGCTCTCGAGCGCCAGCCAAATTCCGATTATCGCGCACGACGCCAAGCCTTGGCTAACCAGGCCCGCGATGGCTACGTACTTCTCTTCGCCCCGCCAGAAGCGGAGGGCCCAAACGACATTTACGGCTATCGCCCCGATAACAACTTTTATTACCTGACAGGATGGGCGGAGCCGGGAGCCGCTATGCTGATCGCCGCACCTCTTGAAGCAAAGGGCGGTTTGCCCGCACGCACATATACCGAGACTCTTTTTCTACCAGACCGAAATCCTTCGCAGGAAAAATGGACTGGACCGAAGCTCAGCCCTGATAACCGTGACGCGGCGCGCCTCACCGGATTTGACCATGTCGAATCGCTCGACGATCTGCGCAGCGATTTGGCACATCTGCTTGCAGAAAGATCGACGGTGTACACCGACGTGCCGGCTTCCGGTGAAACTTCGAATTCAGTTGCACAGCTCGATTGGCTGAAGCAATCGAATGCGTTTCCGGTAGGCGTTTCGTTTCAGGACGTCCGCCCCATGCTTTCTTCGCTTCGCACGTACAAAGATGCTGCGGAAATCGAACTTATCCGCAAAGCCACAAACGCATCAATCGCCGCGCAACTGGCTGCGATGCACGCGATGAAGCCAGGGGTGACCGAACGCGAGATCTCCGCCCTGCTGCAATACGAATGGGGCAAACGCGGATGCGAGCGGCCTGCCTATGCTCCCATTGTAGGAGCGGGAGCCAACTCCACCGTGTTGCATTATTCGGACGATTCCGGACCGATCAACGCCGGTGATGTGGTTGTCATCGACGCTGCGGGAGAATATTCCATGTCCGCGTCCGGCATCACTCGAACCTTGCCGGCTTCCGGCACATTCACTTCGCGGCAACGCGAGATTTATAACATCGTGCTGGGAGCGCAACGAGCCGCGATTGCTGCTTTCCAATCCGGAAAGTCGACGCTGCTGCGGAACACTTCTGACTCACTTTATAAGGTAGCCTTCGATTACATCGACTCGCACGGCAAGGACTTGCATGGCGACTCGCTGGGCAAGTATTTCGTCCACGGCTTGAGTCACTATGTTGGACTCAATGTCCATGATCCTGGGGACTACGATTTAAAGTTGGGTCACGGTGCCGTTTTCACGATTGAGCCGGGCGTTTACATTCCAGAAGAGAAGCTAGGAGTCCGCATCGAGGACATGTTTTACGTCGACACAAATGGTAAGCTCATCAATCTAACCGAGTCTCTTCCCCACACGGCGGAAGATGTTGAGCGAACCATGGCGGGAAAGTAGTCTCACCGCTGGCTGTTTCAGTCGAAGGTTTGGCGAGCCTTCGAGGCAGCTGATGTTTTGATATGCTAAGACATCGTGCGGATGATATGGTGGTTTTTTATTCTGGCCTTCAGCGTTGCTGCGATTATTTGGGCCGGCATATCTGTCTACATGCGGGTGCAGCGGCACATGCAAATCCCTGAAAGCGCTTCGCCAGCTGCCCCGAGGGACCCCAAAATCGACCGAGAAAGCCAAAGTTGAGCCGGTTTGGAGTAAAAATGGCAAAAGTTGCGGCACATTCCGAGAACAATAGTCGAGCCCTAGATCTGGCGCAGCAGGCAGCAATTGTTATCGGCGCCAGTTTATTGGTGGCGGTCTGTGCGCGAGTCTCGGTTCCCCTTCCCTTCACTCCTGTTCCGCTGACGTTGCAAAATTTCGGCGTACTTCTGGTTGGACTGACATTGGGGAGTCGTCGCGGTTTTGCCGCTTTGCTCCTCTATCTCGTGGAAGGCGCCTCTGGAATGCCGGTGTTTAGCCCAACTGGCCCTGGAGGTGTGGCGCAGTTGATAGGCCTCACTGGCGGATATCTACTTGGTTATCCATTTGCCGCAGGCATCACGGGTCTGATCTGGGAGCGTGGAGCAAGAACTTTCGGACGCGCCGGGCTGGCCAGCATAACGGGAGACGTTGTGCTCTTTACCGGGGGCATCGCCTGGCTGGCGGTGCAGACTCATTCTTTTGCACAAGCAGTACGTTTTGGATTCTATTGGTTTATTTTCGCTGAAGTAATCAAAATTATGTCCGCCGCCGCGATCGCAACCGGCTGGCAGCGTTTCTACAAACAGCACTAATTATCCGCGGATCATAAATTCCTACATCTGCCTCGCCGGGGAAGTTAAAGGATTTTTCAATGTCCAGTAGTATCGCCGCTCAAGTTCGTGAAATCACCGTCGCCCATAGTCCAGACTCAGACGACGCCTTCATGTTTTATGGATTGGCCACCAATAAAGTACGGGTACCGGGCCTACGTTTCACGCACACGCTCTGCGACATCGAGTCTCTAAATCGCAAGGCCAGAGAAGGTGAAGGCGTGTACGACGTTACCGCTATCTCCTTTCACGCCTATCCGTACATTCAGGAGAATTACGCGTTGCTTCCTTCGGGAGGCAGCGTGGGCGATAAGTACGGACCAATGGTTGTGGCCACGAAGACTTATTCCCACAGCGAGATTAAGCAAAAACGAATCGCGGTGCCGGGAACCCTGACGACGGCCTATCTCGTCCTCAAACTTTTTGCCCCAGGCATTGAGACTGATGTGGTGCCGTTTGACCAGATTATTCCTGAAGTACTTGAAGGAAGATACGAGGCGGGGTTAATCATTCACGAGGGGCAGTTGACCTACGACAAGGTGGGCCTACACCGTGTTGTTGATCTCGGAAAATGGTGGCACAAAGTGACCGGCTTGCCGCTCCCGTTGGGAGGTAATGCGATTCGCCGCAGCCTTGGTCCAGAAATGATGGCGAGCGTGTCGACGGCACTGCGCGAGAGCATTCAATATGGCCTTGATCATCGCGAAGAGGCTTTAGCGTATGCCATGCAATTCGCTCGAGACCTCGATACACAACTGGCGGATAAGTTCGTTGGCATGTACGTGAACGAGCGCACGCTGGATTACGGCTCCGACGGCCGCGAAGCGGTGCGCCGGCTGTTGGACATGGGACACACTGCGGGCATCATTCCATATACGGCGAAGGTCGATTTCGTAGCATAGGCCTCTATCTTCCCTTTTGCGGCCGCGGAATCTAAAAATAGGATGTGACTATGTCTGATTCAGACAAAAAGGGGATCACACGCAGGGGGTTTCTGCTCAAGGCTGGCGCCGGTGTGGTGGCGGCTAACGTTTCAGAAGCCTTGATGGGACGCGGTCTTGCCTTGGATGCACCCGAACCACCCGGCAAGAAAATGGGATGGGCCATTGTCGGACTCGGCTCTCTCTCCATGAATCAAATCCTGCCGGCATTCGTCAAATGCGAAAAATCCAAGGTAGTCGCTCTGGTTAGCGGACATCCCGACAAAGCAAACAGACTTGCACTGCAATACGGCGTCAACCCGAAGAATATTTACAGCTACGAGAATTATGATAATCTCCGCGACAACCCCGAAGTAGACATCATCTATATCGTTCTCCCCAATGGCATGCATGCCGAATATACGATTCGGGGCCACCAGGCCGGCAAGCACGTGCTCTCGGAAAAGCCCATGGCTAATACGCCAGCCGATTGTCAAGCGATGATCGACGCCGCACGCAAAGCAAATCGCAAACTGATGGTTGCCTACCGTTGCCGGTATGAACCGAACAATCTGGAAATGATCCGCATGTCGCATGAAAAAGAGCTTGGGCCAGTTCAAGTCTTCGTCTCCGATCATGGATTCAACATCGGCGATCCCACACAGTGGCGGCTGAATAAGGCGCTGGCTGGTGGAGGCTCGCTAATGGACATCGGCATCTACTCTCTGAATGCCGCCCGGTACATCACCGGCGAAGAACCCATCGAACTCAATTCCATGACCTACACCTCGCCGAACGATGTTCGCTTTAAGGAAGTTGAAGAGACTACTATTTTTCAGCTGCGATTTCCCAGCGGCGCGCTCGCTAATTGTTCTTCAAGCTATGGTTATTCCGGACAAAACCGCTATCGGGCAATAGCGACCGAGGGGTGGTTTGAGCTGGAACCAGCCACTAGCTACTCAGGATTGCACATGAGAATCCGTCGCGGGAATGCCGTGGAAGAACCTTCTCTCCCTGTTACGGATCAGTTCGCTGTTGAAATGGATCACATGTCTGGATGCGTAATGCAAGACAAGCAACCACTCACTCCCGGCGAAGATGGCTTGCGCGATTTGACAATCATGACAGCGATCTACGAGTCGGCTCGAACCAACAAACCGGTGAGACTGTAGCAGTCTCCAGAAAAAGTCGAATGTCACAAACGAAGGGGAGGCGTAAAGACTTAAAGATCGATAATTCTAATTAAGAGGAGAAATTGACGGGTCGGTCAGAGCGATAAGCTTACCAACCGGGTACTCGATTTGGTTAAGAATGGTGCCAGGTGCGGGGTTGACGATAGTCAACAGCTCTCCACTCATGACTCCCCGAACCATCAGGCGGTCATTGTCAACCGCGACTACTCTGTATTGCTCGTCGAAGATCGATTTCTTCGAGTTCTTCATTGGTAATTAGATGCGCAATTTCGGATAAAGAGACTGTTACTAGTTGCGAACGCCAAACGGACGTAGCCTCATTTGGCACCAGTTTGGAGGCGTGCGATATGATTTTCCAGCATGCCGATTTCCGCCCCCGACTGCGTGCGATTCCAGCCCGCTAGCGATCAGTCACTGTTGATTTACTTCGGTCAACAGATCACGTTCGATTTCCATCAACACGTTACAAAACTACTTCGGTTGCTGGAGCGTGAACCGATCGCGGGAATCCGCAACCTTCATCCCGGATACTGCTCGTTGCTGGTCGTCTTCGATGGACTGAAGTTACAGCATGACGAACTGGAAGTAATTCTGCGGGAAAATCTCGACCGGCTCGAAGACGCACCTCTTCCGCAGCCTCGGCTAATGGAAATCCCGGTGTCCTATGGCGGAGAATGTGGCCCGGACCTGAATGACGTAGCCGAAATGCATGGATTGACGGCTGCACAGGCAATCGAGCTACATGCTTCTGTTGTCTACGATGTCTATTTCCTCGGATTCGTCCCCGGCTTTGCCTATCTCGGCGAGTTGCCGGAGTCGTTCGCGACGCCACGTCTAGCAAAGCCTCGCCTCAGAGTGCCGCCGGGGAGCGTCGGAATCGCGGGCAGACAGACTGGAGTTTATCCCTTCGCCACTCCCGGCGGATGGAGGTTGCTCGGCCGTACGCCCATTCCCATGTTCCAGCCTGATCGGTCGGGCATGAGCTTTTTGTCTATCGGTGATCGTGTGCGATTTATTCCGATTTCGCGCGAGCAATTCGCAGAGATGGAGAATGCGTGAGCGTGATTCACGTCGAAGCACCGGGACTGTTCACGACCGTGCAGGATCTCGGGCGGGAAGGTTTCGGTCCGATGGGTGTTTCACCTTCTGGGGCGGCGGATTCGGTTTCGTTACGCGTCGGAAATCGATTAGTCGGCAATGATGAAGGAGCGGCCGCACTGGAAATGACGCTCCTTGGTGGCAGCTTCTTGTTTCCGCAAGGCGCCATCGTGGCTCTGACAGGTTCCGATTTCGGCGCGACTGTGGACGGCTCAACAGTCGAATGCTGGAAGCCGGTTGAGATTAGCGGGGGACAAATCCTAACTTTGGGACCAACGCGCTCCGGAGCGCGCTGTTATTTGTGTGTTCGCGGCGGAATCGCAGTGAAACTTTTTCTGGGTAGTGCATCGACGCACATCCTGAGCGGCCTCGGCGGTCTCGATGGCCGGTCCCTGCGAAAGGGAGATGTGCTGAATATTGGGATCGCGGAAACGTTTTTCCGAGCGGCAACTCTATCTGCGAAAGCGCTGGAGCGTCTGGCTCCGCGCAAGACCTTGCGCGTGACCCCGGGCCCGCAGAGTGATTGGTTCCCAGAATCCTCGCAGCGCAGGTTTTACGCCGGCACGTATCTTGTCAGCGAGGAGTCCAATCGCATGGGTCTTCGACTGGAAGGTGATCCCATTCCAACACCCTCAGGCGGCGGAGAAATGACTACCGAGGGCGCCTCCTTGGGCGCTATTCAGATTCCCGAAGGAGGCCAGCCCATCGTGCTCTTCGTTGAGCAGCAAACCACGGGTGGATATCCCAAGATTGCAAATGTGATTTCTGCGGATCTGGCCAGCGTCGGACAACTTCGGCCACGTGATGAAATCCGATTTGAAAAGGTCTGCTGGGAAATGGCTCGGTCCCTGTTGAGAGAAATAGAAGAATTGATTTCGGGATGAAATACATTGATCTGAATTGCGACATGGGCGAACTGCCGGAAGCCATCTTCAACGGCACGCAGGAGGCGTTAATGCCCTCGCTGACTTCCGTCAACATCGCTTGCGGCGGCCATGCTGGCGATGAACATACTATGAAAGCAACGATCGAACAGGCGCTTCGCTGGAAGCTCGCCATTGGCGCGCATCCCGGCTATCCTGATCGAGCAAATTTCGGACGTATCGAGTTGGACCTTCCTGCGGAAACAATCTCCGATTCCGTATTCGAACAAGTTCGTGCGCTCGCAGAAATCGCTTCTGGATGCGGCGTCCGGATTGCCCATGTCAAGCCGCACGGAGCACTTTACAATCAGGCGACGCGGAATCGCGTGCTCGCGGAGGCGATTGCCGATGGAGCCGCAAGATGGAATCGCAACGTCGTGCTCATCGGTCTTGCTGGATCGCCAATGCTGGATGTCTTTCGCGAAGCGGGCTTTGCGGTCGCAGCTGAAGCCTTCGCCGACAGGCGCTACGAGCCGGATGGAAGTTTGCGCTCGCGCAGATTTGACGACGCGCTGATTCTCGATCCTGCGGAAGCGAGCGGGCAGGCGGTAAGCATCGTGCAACGCGGGATTGTGATGACAACCAGCGGTATCGAAGTTGCTGTGAACGCGCAGACGCTCTGTATTCACGGTGACACCCCGGGCGCTCCGGGGATCGCCGCAGCCGTTGCGCATAGCTTAAGCCAAGCGGGCGTCACGCTCAGTTCCCTCTCGCAGAATTAAGGTATGCCAACAACCAATGCTCGTCGGCGAGGCAGTTCTTCATCCGGGACTTCAGCGGTAAAGTCCAGGTCGAGGCCGAGACGCATGCATTCCTGATGTGCTGCGTCGTTGAAGAAATAGACGATGTCTCCTCCAAAGCGATCTTTCAAGCGGCGGCGTTCATCGAGATCGAAGGGACTGGCAGAGTACACTTTCAGCTCCTTCAATTCCCGCAGAACGTCTCCTAACTCGCGCTGGAATGCGAGAGCGCCTTGCCTTACCTGCGCTAACGTTAAAGCCACGACATGGTATGACATAAGCTTGTAACCGACATCTCACTCCGACGTCAATTGTTTCGCAACGTTCTTCAGCGCCGTATAATCTTCGTCTTTGAATAACCCGTGGCCTCGCCACCGGATCTCCCCTTTAGCGTCAAGCAGCAGAAGATAGGCGTCATCCGGAGCAGAATACCCAACGAAGTGTTTCAACTCTTGTTCGCCGTGGACGAGGACCACAAAATGGTCCTGCTCTGAAGGTGGAGTACTACTTCGAATGCCGCTCGTTACCATCCCTCGAATAAAGTGCGGAACATCTTCAAGTACCGCGACCGGATACACGACATATCTTTGATCGGCTCCGTAATCATTCTTGAATTGTTTCTCCCATGGGCCGGTCGCCTGCCCACCCTTTTTTGAAAACCCCATGACCAGTAGCGCGATCTTTCCATGAGCGGCATCGGGCAAGACAATCGGCTTCTTGGATAAAGTCTCGCCTTCCAACCGAGGCAGGCTTTCGGCGCAGGCAAGCGCCGCTGAAAGCGCCACGATCGCAAGGCACGCAAGCCGCAGCATCTCTCGCTTCAAAAGTGGTCGAACCATGGAGACAGAGTAGCAGACAGCTATTCGCGGCGGCTTACTTCGGCTTTTCGGAAGGCGCTATCTGAACCTGAATTGCTTGAACGTTGTCAGACTTACTGGTGTCGACGGAAACGACCCCAAGGCTGCCGTTCGCGTCGACTGTTTGAATGGTTCGCGTCGCCTGCGCTCCAAAAGAACCCGGACGCACAATGTCAATGGTTCGGGTCGTCACCTGCAAGCCGGACTTCGGATCGCCGGGATTGGGCTGCTCCACCTGCTTCTCAGTAGTTTGCTGACCCGTCGGACTGCTGCGCTGAACGGTAGTCGCGCGCTCAACAAGGTGCAGGTTGCCGTCCCGGGCCAAACCTGGAGCATCGGCCGAATAAGTTTCCACCGTGTCGCGCTTTTCTCCCGAAGCGCTCCCGGATTCCCTGCTTACGGTACGAGAGACTTCACCCAAATTGCCTTCAGAATCGGGACGCGAAATCTGCTCCTCGGTGCTGCGGCTCTTCCCTTCTTGCTTCGTGGTGGAGTGCTGCACTTCACCGACTTGCCAATGTCCAGCACCATCGGGAAGCAGAGTTGTTTTTTGAGATTGGACCGTGTCATTCGCGCCTCGTTCGCGACGCTCTTCCACTTGCATCGCCGGAGCCATACCACCATTGATACTCGGGAGCATCACCGTGGTTTTCGTCTCTTCCACATCTTTACTGATCTTCTTCGTCTCCTCGATTTGGCGCTGAACCAACTGGAGGTCACCGTTGGCATCTGGATTCGAGGTGGATCGAACCACGTTTGAGCCGCCTCCGGGAAGATTGTGCTTTTCTTCTTCCGTCTCTTGCAACAGAGTTTTCGCCCCGTTGGAATCTCGACCGTAGGTGCGAGTGGTGGTTCTAACCGTGTTCGCATCCAATTTCACTGTTTCTTTTTCGATGTCCTGGTAAGGTTCGAACTGTCCGCCAGAACCGCGGCGCTGCACCGATTGGTTATCTAACGTACGATTGCCGCTCTGAGTGTGGCTTTCGACGGTACGTGTGGGATTCAGGTTGTCGCTTCGCGAGTCGGTTGTGTCCGTCCAGGACTTGTTGGCGTCGCTTGTTTGTGAATCGGATGTTTGCGCCCAAAGCGCGAGGCTGAACGAAAAACATGCCCCAAGTGAGAGCAGCGCGAGGGACCTCAATCGCGCTGGGCATTGACGACTAACAAGTGCCATGCCCATTATTCTCTTCCTCCGAAGATTTCGTGTCCAGCGGAACTGAGTTATGTCGGGGGTCCTTCTGACGAGTTCTGACTAAGTCGGTTTTCATGGCATACTCTTTGTCTTGTCCTAAATCCTAGGAGGTCCATGCAGCGTTCAATCCTTGCCCTGCTCGTCGTCGGATTGTTTCTACTCTCAGCTAATGCGGATTCACCGGAACTCAATGCCGATGCTCCTCTCGACGGATTTTCATCGCAGCACGCTCGTAGCGAGCGAGAGTGGGAGAGCAAATTCCGCGCCCTTCCCGACCCCCAGAGAGAGCGCGACTATATGCAACTACTGAGCGCTCGGCCCCATCACGTAGGGTCCGCATACGCTAAGCAAAATGCTGAGTGGATTCTCTCCAAATTCAAAGAATGGGGACTGGACGCCAATATAGAGACTTTCAAAGTGCTCTTCCCCACGCCCAAGCGCCGCTTGGTAGAGCTATTAGCGCCCACTCATTATTTGGCAAAATTACAGGAACCCGCATTGCCGGAGGACCCCACCTCCAATCAGCAGGACGAGCAACTACCGACGTACAACGCGTACTCTCGCGATGGCGATGTAACCGCTCCCCTCGTATATGTGAATTACGGGTTGCCCGACGATTATGAGCGCCTTGATCGGCTCGGAGTTTCGGTAAAAGGAGCAATAGTCATTGCGCGCTACGGACACTCTTGGCGCGGCGTTAAGCCTAAGGTCGCAGCCGAACACGGTGCCGTGGGCTGCGTAATCTACTCCGATCCTAAAGACGACGGCTACTTTAGTGGCGACGTTTTTCCGAAAGGCCCGATGCGCCCCGATCAGGGCGTGCAGCGCGGTAGCTTGTTGGACTTTGGGTCTTCGTATCCCGGAGATCCTCTCACTCCTGATCGCGGAGACCCGAATGCCCCCCGCATGACAGTAAGCGACGCGCCCAGCATTACCAAAATTCCAACCCTGCCTATTTCCTACGGTGATGCGCAGCCCCTGCTTGCGGCGCTCACCGGCCCGCTTGCTCCTGAAGAATGGCGCGGCGCTCTGCCGATTCCCTATCACGTTGGCCCCGGCGCTGCCAAAGTGCATCTGGTAGTCCAATCAAATTGGGACATAAAAGAAGTGAACGACATCATCGCGCGCATCCCCGGTTCGACGGCGCCGGATGAATGGGTCGTGCGCGGCAACCATCACGATGGATGGGTGAACGGCGCCGAGGATCCCATCTCTGGTCAGATGACTTTGCTGGAAGAAGCGCGGTCGTTTGGCGAACTGCTTAAGCAGGGCTGGAAGCCCAAGCGCACGATCATTTATTGCGCGTGGGATGGCGAAGAACCGATGCTGCTGGGCTCGACCGCGTGGGCGGAGACTCACGGACGCGAGTTGCAAGAGCACGCCGCAATCTACATCAATACCGATGGCAATGACCGCGGCTATCTCGCGATGGAAGGTTCGCACTCGCTTGAACACCTTATGAACGACGTGGCCCGCAGTGTCGAGGACCCGGAAAGCAAGCTCTCAGTCTTCGAGCGCGATCGCCTCGCTGGCATTACTAAGGCTAAGTCCGACGAGGAACGCAAGGAGCTGCGGCAGAGGCCAGACTTGCGCATGGGTGCTTTGGGTTCTGGCTCCGACTACACAACCTTTATCGATCACCTTGGAATTGCGTCGCTCAATCTTGCTTACGAGGGCGAGGATGACGAAGGAATCTACCACTCCATTTACGACGACTTCTATTGGTATACACATTTTTCCGATACGAATTTTGTTTACGGCGTCGCGCTGTCGCAGACCGTCGGCACTGCGGTCCTGCGAATGGCGGACGCTGATATTCTGCCGTACCAATTCACTGGTCTCGCCGACACAATGCAAAAGTACGCCAAAGATCTACAAAAGCTTTTGCAAGACAAGCAGGACGAGGCCCGCGAACGCGAACTCGAATTAAAGGAAGGCGCGTATCACGCAGCTTATGATCCTCGAAAACCGACTGTTGCCCCGCCCCCGGAGGACATTCCTCCGCACTTGAATTTCGCGCCGCTTGAGAATGCTCTCGACGTGCTTACTAAAAGTGCTGACCGCTATCAGGCCGCCTTGAGCAAAGCCGCGTCCTCCGGATTTTCCGGGACCGACCTGCAACTGACCTCGCTGAACCAAAAACTGCTTCAGAGCGAGCGCCGACTCACGGACCCAGCAGGACTTCCGCGACGGTCCTGGTACAAGCACATGATCTACGCTCCCGGCGTGTATACCGGATACGCGCCGAAGACCATGCCCGGTATTCGCGAGGCGATCGAGCAACGCCGGTGGCAGGAGGCGGACACTGAAATTCAGCGCGTCGCGAAGGTCCTCGAAAATGAAGCCGCACTAATCGATTCCGCGGCGGCAGATTTGGAAACTTTTCACTAATTTGTTTCTCCCGAATATCCGTATCGGGGCCGGACAGTTCAAACTCGCTCGCAAGCCCCGATAGGCGTCCCTTGATCAACGGGTTAGCCTCTCAAACTAAATTCCTCGTCCAACATCCGTTTTCTGCCCAGGTCCGTACCCTATGCGGCAGGGATCACCCTACAGACTGAGTTCCCAGCGATTCCAAGCACTCCAGGAGGTTCTGATGAAGACCGTGAAGTTCGTCATCGCCCTGACGACCGCCTTTTTTTTGAGCGTACCGTCAGGGGTCTTTGCTTCCAGCCATCGCGAAGCCCCCATCACCGCGCTCGACCGGGCAGCGGACATAACCGACGTCTATGCATTTCGCAGTTACGGCCCCAGCGCCACAATCCCTAAGGTCACGATGATTTTGAACGTCGATCCCTTTCTGGAGCCAGCGAACGGGCCTACTTTTTCCCCGTTTGATCCCCGTATTCTGTACGAGATCAAGGTTGATAACGACCAGGACGGGAAAGAGGAAGTTACATTTCAATTTCAATTCAGCACTCCCAAATACGACCTGCCAACCGTGCCCACTGGACTTGCAGGCTACGACGGCGGAGTACCGGGTGTCATTCCACCGCAAATCGACACGTTCGACAATCCGGGACTGAACTCACGGCAAACCTATAAAGTCACGATGGTGAAGAACGGGGTCAGCAAGCAGTTGAAGAATTCCGATGGTTCGGATTTTTTCGTAGTGCCAGATAACATCGGCCCGCGAACCATTAACTATGAGGCGCTTTTCAACGCCGCCACCTATAAAAACCTGAACGTCGACGGCGTATCCGTATTCGCAGGCACGGTGGATGATCCCTTTTTCATTGACCTCGGCGCCGCTTTCGACACGTTCAATTTCCGCAATCTCTCTGGTGTACCCGGCGTGCTTACGCCCGCACAGGACGCCGCTCAACAGAACTTCGCGTCCGATACGGTCTCGGGATATGCAGTCAATTCAATTGCTATTGAAGTTCCCGTCGCCATGCTGACGAGCACAGGCAATGTCGAGCCCGCAACGTCGCATGCTGCGACCATAGGTGTCTGGGGAACCACGTCGCGGCCCCAGGAAACCATCCGGCGTTCGCCACTGCGCGAGCAGCAAATGGGACCCTTCGCGCAGGTACAACGGGAGGGAAATCCGCTCATCAACGAACTCGTAATTGGAATTGGTTCCAAAGATCGATTCAGCATGACGCCGCCGGCACATGATGCGCAGTTCGCGAAATTCTTTTTGAACCCGGCTGTCGTGACTGTGGTGGATGCGCTCTACGGCGTTTTGGCGCCTGGCGCTTTGTTCTCTCCGCCGGCTCCGAGGACAGACCTGTTGCCATTGGTCCAATACATGCCCCCGATAGCAGCACCGGGGACAAAGCCCGGACCGATCGCAGACTTGTTGCGGTTAAATACTGGCGTGGCCCCCACGCCACCTGCCACTGCAAACCGTCTTGGCTTGTTGGGAGGCGATGCCGCTGGCTACCCAAATGGTCGACGCTTGTTTGACGATGCGGTCGACATCACCCTGCGTGTCGCAGTTGGCGGCGTGCTTGCCGGGAATAAGTGCGGCGCAGACCACACACAACCATGCAATGTGTTCCCCAACAATCTGTTGGGCGACGGAGTCAACGTCAACGATGTGGCATTTCACGACGATTTTCCATATCTGGGAGACGCGCCTTCCGGCCGCAATCGGCGGCACATTGATCCAGGTGAACCCGGATGCAATGGCGGAAACACGGTTAGTGGAAGCAGTTCGGCGGGTTCGCCCTGCCCCGTCGACTAGTTTCCCGGACGAACGATCCCATCTTGTGGTTGCGAACCAAGCAACCACAGGATGGCTTTTCAGTGAGACTCCATATGAGAAGAATTATCGTAATTCTCCTGATTTCAATCGTGGGCATCACAGTCTTTGCTCAAGGTCAGGCGACACAGACAAGCCCCGCCGAAGACAGAATTGCATTTGTTTCGCGAGAAATCGTCAAGAGCCCAGCGAAATCCAACTTATATACGGAGCTGGCCATCGCTCTGCTTCTCCGGGAGCGCGAAACGTCGGACACCGCAATGTTCGATCAAGTCCAAGCCGCCCTGGACAAGTCCTTGAAATTAGCTCCTGCGAACTTTGAAGCCCAAAAAGTTGAGGCCGCGCTGCTCCTCGGTAAGCACGAGTTTGCAAAGGCTCTTACTCTCGCGCAAAGGTTAAACGAGCAGGTCCCGGACGATGTGATGACTTACGGCTACATCGCCGATGCCGACATTGCATTGGGTGACTATGCTGATGCGGAAAAAGCGGCTCAGTGGATGCTCGACCTGCGAAGTCACAACGTTCCAGGCCTCATACGGGGTGCGGAATTGCGCCAGATCTTCGGAGATCCGAATGGGGCCTTGGAGTTCTTAAGCGACGTCTATCAGCAAACGTCCCCGGATCAACTTGAAGATTTGGCCTGGAGAGCGACCCGTATTGCAGAAATTAACTTTGCGATGGGGAAACTGGACCTAGCCGATCAGTGGTTACGAAAAGCGCTTGCTTCGTTCCCGAACTACTATTTCTCGCTCGAAGTCCAGGCACGAGTGCTTGAGGCTCAGCACAAACCTGCACAGGCAGCTGATGTTCTGCATCTTCGCAACCAGCATTTCCCGCAACCAGAGAGCATCTACGCAGAAGGGGTAGCACTGGAACATTCCGGAGGCGCGGCAAAAGCGAAAGAGTTGTATGCCAACTTTGAACAGGTGGCCCTCTCTAAATCCAATCTCGCAGACAACGATAACCGAGATCTTGTTCTCTATTATCTTGGCGCGACACATGATCCTTCTGTAGCGTTACGTATTGCGCGTTTGGCGATTTCACAGAGGCACAATGTCTGGACATTAGATTCGCTGGCTTGCGCGCTCTACGCTAATGGTGACTATGTGGAAGCGCAGAAACAAATCGAAAAGGCACTCGCTCCGGGAATTCGCGATGGAAATATTTTTTATCACGCCGCCCAAATAAATGCGGCTCTGAAGAATCAAGCTACGACTGTTGCGTATCTCAAGTCCTCGCTGGAGGCGAATCCGCAATCTGAGGTTTCAGACAGCGCTCGCAAAATGTTGGCTGGCTTTGCCGAGCCTGAGTACGGGAGTCGCCGCTAAGTGGAAACTGATGTCGACCCGAAATCTCAATCTCGCAACAGTATCAATTCTGCTGCTGGCGGTTTTTGGTGTTGCTAGCCCGGAAGATGGTGTTACCGACCGTGCGATTGCTCAATACCAGGCCCGCGCATCCGATTACCCGAATGCTGCCAACTATGACGGGCTCGGTGCCGCATATCTGCAAAAAGGCCGGGACACATCCGATCTCAGCTACTTCGACATGGCCGAGAAATCGTTGGCGAAAGCCCTCGAACTAACTTCGTCGTGGGATGTCGCCGCAGCTTCTCCGCTGACCCACATGGCCGCTGTCTGCATGGCGGAGCACCGATTTGCGGATGCGGCCTCTTACGCGAAACAGGCGATTGCGGCGGGTGCCGGAGACCCCCAGCCCTTCGCCCTGCTCGGGGATGCCTACACTGACATGGGAGACTACGACAGCGCCCAAGCTGCTTACTCTAGATTGCAGCCGAGCGGGCCCGCTTCAGAGCGACTCCCTGCTTTGACCTACATGTACGACACTCGGGTTTCGTATTTAAAGCTGCTCCATGGCGACAATGCGAGTGCGACCGTCCTTATGCACCAAGCGGTCCAACTGGCGCTTGAGCGCCATATGCCGGCTGAAAATATTGCATGGAGTTACTACCAACTGGGAGAGGATTTCTTTCACACCGGCGATTTGGAGAATGCCGCCAATTCCTACCTGGAAGCGCTCGTGCACTATCCTGGATATTACCGTGGTCTCGGAGGCTTAGCCAAAGTGCGCATCGCGCAACATCGATACGATGAGGGCATTGACCTCTACAGACAAGCAATTGCGACCATTCCACTGATCGAATATGTGGCGGCGCTGGCGGACGTTTACCAAACGCTGGGGCGTCGTGAAGAATTTGATAAGCAGTACAAGTTGATTGAATTTATCGGATATCTCAGCGCCCTGAATGAACGAACTTATAATCGCGAACTGGCGGGTTTCTACGCAGATCACAACATTAAGCTGCCGCAGGCACTCGACCTGGCAAAGCACGAGCTTGATAATCGGCACGACGTTTACAGCAAAGATGTTTACGCCTGGTGTCTCTACAAGAACGGGAAATTGCAGGACGCGGCTCAGGCCATCGAAGCCGCACTTGGCTTAGGAACCCAGGATGCGCTCATGTTGTTCCACGCGGGCATGATTTATCGCGATCTTGGCGACAGCGGTCGCGCAGAGAATTACTTAAGCTACAGTCTGGCGGTTAACCCTCAGTTCCACGTATTTTATTCAAAGCAAGCCGCACAAACTCTCGCCGACATTCGGGCGCAGCGCGCTACAATTGCCAAGAGCCGCAATCATGATTAGGTTCGGTATGGCTTCTCGCCTAGCCCGCTATTTCTTGATGTGCGCGGCAGTTTGCCTTGGGTCATCGACTTTGACCTTCGCCCACCCCATGGGCAACTTCAGCATCAATCACTATTCAAAGATCACCGTCGGCAAAGACTCAGTCGAAATCCACTACCTGATTGATGCAGCCGAAATTCCGACTTTTCAGGAAATGCAGCAGGGCGGATTTCCATCCGACCCGCAGTCGCCAAAAACCCGCGAATATCTCTCGCGCGAGGCCGAGATCTTCAAGAAGAACCTGGTCTTCACAGTTGCGGGAAGTCCGGCGCATTTGAAGACCAAATCGATGGAAGTAATTTTCCCGCAGGGCGCTGGCGGACTTCCAACCATGAAAATGGGATTCATATTCGTCGCGAAGTTTGAAGGACACGATGGCGCACGCCCAAAACCAGAGGCGCTGCATTATCGCGACAACAATTTCCCCACCCGGATCGGTTGGAAAGAAGTTGTCGCCATCGCAGCTCCAGGAGTTACGTTTCTACGCACATCCGCCCCCGCCAGTGATCGAAGCAACGAATTGTCGAACTATCCTACTGACCTATTGAACAGTCCTCCCGCGGACGTGGAGGCGAATATAAGTTTTGAATTACCGGTCGTTTCCGAGGCTGCCGCAAGCTCACAGATATCGAGACATCGCGTGGCGTCATCGAGGAAATTAGAACCCGCTGCTATGGTTCCGCAACCCGCATCCAGCATAGCTCCTCCGTCTGCTGTAACCCGAGTTCTGGCGAGCGGAGCGCCGGTCCCGCTGCGAGCAAATCAGCAGAGCACCCCCAAGAACAAATTCACCGAACTGATGAGTGCGAAACCATTCAGTGTCTGGTTTCTTTTTTTGGCTGCCGGAATTGCTGCCGGCTTAGGCGCCCTGCACGCGCTAGAACCTGGCCACGGAAAGACAATCGTCGCCGCCTACCTGGTTGGCTCCCGCGGAACAGCTCGACATGCAGTATTGCTTGGAGTTGTAGTGACGGCAGCTCACACCGCTGGAGTCTATCTCTTGGGAGCGCTAACGCTTTACGCCTCACAGTACATCGTTCCCGAGCAACTTTATCCATGGCTAGGCGCCATCTCGGGCGTGACCGTGGCAGGTCTTGGCGTCTTCATCCTTCTGCGTAACCTCACTGGGGAATCAACTGAGCATTCCCATGCCGGCGGCAAGAATCATTCGCACTGGTTTTCTTCGATGTCGCGAAAACCCGAAGCACAACCTTCCATCAGCCTGAACCAGATTGGCGCCGAAAAGCGCGTCTCTCTTCGTGAGTTGCTTGCGCTCGGAGTGACCGGGGGAATTGTCCCTTGTCCCGCGGCTTTGGTCGTCTTGCTCAGCGCATTTTCGCTTCACCGCATCGGATTCGGATTATTCCTGATCACTTCGTTCAGCTTCGGTCTCGCCCTAGTGCTGGTAATTATCGGGTTAACCATGGTGTACATGAAGCGCTTCATGTCGCGATTTCAAACGAGTAGCCCGATGTTGCGTTATCTACCGGTACTGTCTTCGTCTTTCATGGTGATTCTTGGTATCGGAATTGCCATTTCCGCGTTTACCTCGTTCCCCGCGGCCCACAACTTTGTCTCGCGAGACAAGGTAGTTCCGTTTGTGACCATCGTCTTGCTCGGGCTGTTCCTTGGAATGCGGCATTCGACGGATCCTGACCATGTTGTCGCTGTGTCCACAATCGTCTCTCGTCATAAGTCGATTAAGCATTCAGCCATGATTGGGATGTTGTGGGGACTCGGGCATTCTCTGACCATCTTCCTGGTCGGAGCCATCATTATTTTTTTCGGAGTCGCCATCCCGCCCCGGCTCGGATTATCCATGGAGTTCTCGGTG
>Ga0210403_10000936_pt1 | contig 28794 bp, 18 predicted proteins | sample IncBWC19MmetaG_FD_150863 | JGI IMG/M metagenome (GOLD analysis project Ga0210403, IMG submission 150863) | Forest soil microbial communities from Barre Woods Harvard Forest LTER site, Petersham, Massachusetts, United States - Inc-BW-C-19-M | ecosystem: Environmental > Terrestrial > Soil >...
CGCCGTCCTACTTCGCCGGAAGCTGCGGGGGCGCACCCATCTCGATCATCCGCCAGTACATCGAGCAACAACAAACACCGAGTTGAGGACAGCTTCGCTGTCCGCGCTCTACATCCCCGCCCTGAAGGACGGGGTTTTCCGCACAATTTGGATAAAAATTAGAGCTGTCGTCCTGAGCGCAGCGAAGGACCCCGGTACCGTGGGCACCACCCATACCGCTCGCATCTTTCAACCCGGATTCCGCCTTACATGAGCGCTGCGCAAAAGCAGATCGCTAGCCCGTCCGGGCCTCCGCATATGTCGATACGCATTCGGTAAGCCAAGGCCGGTAGTCATAGGTTTCAGCCCATGGGTCCCCTTGGTATTCAAGCCAAACCAGGTAAGCCAAGGACCAGGTAAGCCAAGGCTTTAGCCTTGGCAATCAAAACTCCGGGAAAGACCGCGGGCTTCAGCCCCTGGGGTATGTCTTCCTCCTTGAAAGGAAGGCGCTTCTCCCGGATGCGACCACTGATGGCAAGCCCCTAAAATCCCCAGAAACTCCAAATCCCCAACAAAGACGCCCCCTCCCGCACCCAAAAGACTTGGCGAGAAGGGTATCTCCAATTCCATACAATTAAAACAGTAGGAAAATATCGCAGACGAAAAGGAGGAATCTCCCGTAACCAATTTAGAATCTGTTTCTTGCGAATAAAGCCTCTGGAATGAATAACTTGCAGCCGTACGCGCGCCTTGCAAGTCATAGAAAACAAAGCATTTACCGCCGGGCAATAGAGGGGGTACCCTCAGCCGGGATTCAGGCTCCGCCCTCAAGACCGCGGCCGGCGCAGCTCCTTGGTCTTGAGTACGATGAGGTACTCGTAGAAGGACTGCAGCGTGGCGTAGGTCAGGCCGGCGTAGCCGTCGAGCAGGGCGCGGCGCACGAACACCATGTAGATCCACTTGATCACGGCGCGTCCCGGCAGGCGGTAGAAGAGCGCCTTCTGGTGCAGGCGGCGTTGATGGAAGTCGCGACTGGTGAGGGCGATCTGCAGCGATGGATTCCGCAGCCCCTGCTGGCGGTGGATCAGCTCCGCCTCCATGGTGGAGTAGAGATTGTGCTTCTGCACCCAGTGGCTGATGCCCTTCGAGAAGGGGAAGTGGTCGAGCGGCGCCTCGAGATCGGCGATGGTGCCGGAGACCTCGATCACCTCATTGATGGCGCGGGTGTAGCGCGCCCGTTCGGGGCGGACGAGGCGAATGTAGAACGGCGAGATCTGGGCGTGCTTGAGCCAGGTGGCGAAGAGGAAGTCGCGACGGCGAAGGCGATATCCGCTGGTCTCGGGGGACGCTTGGGCGATGGCGGAACGCATCTCCTGGCTGAGCGCGGGCGTGGGACGCTCGTCGGCATCGAGCAGGAAGACCCAGGGATGGCGGAAGGCGATCTGGGACAAGGCGGCGGTGCGGTGGGTGGCGTAGTCATCGAAGACCCGTTGATGGACGAGGGCGCCGGCGTTCCGCGCGATCTCCAGCGTGCGGTCGGTGCTGTAGGAGTCGAAGACGTGGATGTCATCGCACCAGGCGACCGACTCGAGACAGCCGGGAAGATCCTGTTCCTCATTACGCGTTAGGATGAGAACGGAGATCATCCCAGACATGGTACAAGGCTGGCCAGGAGGTGCGGGCAGCGCGCCCGTTGGCTCGCTCTCTGCTTCGGCACGCAACGGCCTGGCTTCCATGATTTGAATCGCTTCGAGCAAGAAAGGGATCGCTTTGCAGATACGGGGAACGAGGGGTTGGGCGGGTCTGGTGGGAGTTGTGGTCGGCTTGGTTGGGACCTTGGGGTGCTTGCAGGCGGTGCAGGCGCAGGCGCTTCCGACCGCAACGCAGGCTTCGAGTCTGTCGGTGTTCGGGGGCCTCAGTGGAGTCTCCACCGGCATCGGCGGCGGGAGGAACGTCGGCATTACCGCGGGCGTCGACTATGCGATCCGCGGCTTTGGCCGGTATCGGCCGGTCATCGAGGTGCGGGGCACCTACCCCATCCACAGTGGCACCATCGACGACCAGAAGAGCATTCTGTTCGGCGGCCGCCTGGAGCGGCCGATGCGCGCCTTCCATCCCTCTGGGGACTTCCTGATCGGCCGCGGCGAGATCAATTACATCGGCACGTTTCTGGTCAATGGCGCCCCGCTCACCTCCGTCTATCTGCAGAGCTCCTCCACCGTCTACTCGCCGGGTGCGGGCGTCGAGTACGACCTGACCCACTCCTTTGCCGCACGTGCAGACGTACAGTTCCAACACTGGGATACTCCGGCGGTATATTCCGGGTCGGTGTGGGCAAAGCAGGCGACCCTGGCCCTGACCTATCGCCTCGACTTCAATCATCGCTCGAAGGAGCGGAGGCGGCGGTAAGGTTCGCGCCCGGGTGGGATCGGAGCGGTTGACCTTCCGGGGGGCGCTAGGCGCGCCAAAACACGGAAGGAGGGACCCGGACGACCCACCCGGATCACCCCAAGCGGAGATTTCCACCGCCAAATCGCCCGCCCGTCCCGCCGATTCTGCCCGAAAGTAACGCCTTTCCGCCGCGTTTTCCCCAGCGATCCTCAGCAATCCTCTCCGTCCGCATCTACACTCTTGATATGTGCGGAATCGTTGGATACATTGGCCCAAAATCGGTAGTCCCCACCATCATCGAGGGCTTGCGCCGCCTCGAATACCGCGGCTATGACTCCGCCGGCATCGCCGTCGCCGGCGATCCGCAGAACAACGGCAGCGGCGGACTCCAGCTGCGCCGCGCTCCCGGCAAGCTCCGCAACCTCGAGGCGGTCATCGAGCACTCCCCCGTGCACGGCACCTTCGGCATCGGTCACACCCGCTGGGCCACCCATGGCCGCCCCACGGAAGAGAACGCCCATCCCCACCGCGACGGCTCCGGAACTCTCGTCGTCGTCCACAACGGCATCGTCGAGAACTACCTCACCCTCAAGCAGGCGCTCATCGCCAAGGGCCACAAGTTCGTCTCCGAGACCGACACGGAGATCATCGCCCACCTCATCGAGGACGAGCTCAATCTCCACGCCCAGCAGCAAGGCGGCGTGTCCACGCTCGAAGCCAACGAAAGCACCGCAGCGCTCGGTCTCGAGGCGCGCGAAGCGCTTCCGCCCGCCCGCCTGCCCCTAGAGGAGGCCGTCCGCCGCGCCGTCCAGCGCATCACCGGAGCCTTCGCCATCGGCGTCCTCTCCGCCCACGAGCCCAACAAGCTGGTCGCCGCCCGCATGGGACCTCCCGCCGTCATCGGCCTCGGCGACGGCGAGTTCTTCCTCGCCTCCGACGTCCCCGGCATCCTCCACCACACCCGCAACATCCACTTCCTCGCCGACGGTGAGCTCGCCGTCCTCACCCGCGAAGGCGTCACCCTCATGGACTTTCAGGGCAAAGCCCTGCCGCTCAAGGTCCAGCGCATCCTCTGGGATCCCATCCAGGCCGAGAAGGCTGGCTACAAGCACTTCATGCTCAAGGAGATCAACGAGCAGCCCCGGGCCATCCGCGACACCACCCTGGGCCGCGTCTCGCTCGCCACCGGCCAGGTCTTTCTTGAGCAGATGCAGATCTCCGACGCCGAGTTCCGCGCCGCCACCCAGATAACCATCGCCGCCTGCGGCACCAGCTGGCACTCCGCCCTGGTCGGCAAGTTCATGATCGAGCGCCTCGCCCGCCTCCCCGTCGAGGTCGACTACGCCAGCGAGTACCGCTACCGCGACCCCATCGCCTCACCCACCAACATCGGCCTGCTCATCACCCAGTCCGGCGAGACCGCCGACACCATCGCCGCCCAGCGCGAGCTTATCGCCAAGGGCTCCAAGACCCTCGCCATCTGCAACGTCGTCGGCGCCGCCGTCACCCGCGAGGCCCAGGGCACCATCACCACCAACGCCGGACCGGAGATCGGCGTCGCCTCCACCAAGGCCTTCACCGCCCAGCTCACCGCCCTCTTCGTCTTCGCCCTCTACCTCGCCCAGCTGCGCGGAACCATCACCGAGGAGCAGTCCATCCGCCTGGTCACCGAGCTCTCGCTCCTCCCCGGCAAACTCGAAGAGATCCTCCGCTCGGTCGACGAGCAGTGCGCCACCCTGGCCAAGTCCTTCTCCACCGCCCGCGACTTCCTCTTCCTCGGCCGCGGCATTCACTACCCCATCGCCCTCGAAGGCGCGCTCAAGCTGAAGGAGATCTCCTACATCCACGCCGAGGGCTACCCGGCGGGCGAGATGAAGCACGGCCCCAACGCTCTGATCGACGAGACCCTGCCCGTAGTCTGCATCGCCACCCAGGACCCCAACGACCCATCCTCAGTCCTGAAGTACGAAAAGACCCTCTCCAACATTCAGGAGGTCACCGCCCGCTCCGGCCGCGTGATCGCCATCGCCATCGAGGGCGACCCCCACATCGCCCAGCTGGTCGAGCACGTCATCTACATCCCCCAGGCCCCCGAGCTCCTGCTCCCCGTCCTCGAGGTCGTCCCCCTGCAACTGCTCGCCTACCACATCGCCGTCCGCCGCGGGTGCGACGTCGACCAACCCAGAAATTTGGCAAAGTCTGTTACTGTGGAGTGACCCAAAAAGTCTTATTCCGCCCCCCGCCCCCCGCCCCCCGCCGCCGCGCGCGCGCCCCTCTCGTGAGCGGCCCTTCTGGACGATGGAAGAGAGACAAGCACATCGAATAGAAAAAGAGCCGTTGCCAAGACGCGCGTGTTCCTTAGGCTCTCTTGTCTCCTGAGGCAGCCTAGCCTTGACAATTGCTACGTAAATCAGTCCAATTGCTCGAATCAGAAGCAATCGAATTTTTGCGTTGCGGAGGGGTACTGTGGAACGTCGCACCTTGCGATCCTGCTTGAGCGGGTTCGCCTTAGTAGCCCTGTTTATGACGACTGCAGTTGGCGCCTCGGGCAAGAACTTCCGGGACACCTACAAGGGCGTCCCCTATCAGGACAGCCATCATGCAAACGCGGTTCAACAGATTCCCGGGCGAGTTGAATGCGCTTACTACGATCGCGGTGGCGAGGGAGTCGCATATCACGATAGCGACGCCAAGAACAATGGCAGCGGCGGTCTAAACCCGGCGGACGGAACCTACTTGAACCAGTTCCGTATGGAGGAAGGTGTCGATACCTCCTATACAAAGTTTCATGACGTCATCGACAACAGTCCCTATGACCGCGTTCAGCCGCCAGAGAATCAGCTCTATGTAGGATGGACCGAGCCAGGAGAGTGGTTCAACATCTCAGTTCGTGTGGCGCAAGCGGGCGTCTATACGGCCGATCTTCTTTATACCTCAAATCGCGGTGGAAGCATTTCAATCGATGTCAATGGGAAGGCCGCCAGCGGGCCGTTAAGCATCGCATCTACCTTTGACGCCTCCGATCCGATCGCCTGGCGGCAATGGCATCATTGGAACCTCATGCGAGGCCTTGTGCAGCTTCGATTGCCTGCGGGACAAAGTGTTCTTACGGTTCACATTCTCACGGGCGGAAACATGAATCTCGCATATTTTGACTTCAAGAGACCTTGATATAAATTAGCTGAATCAGGGGAGCCTACAGCGCCTTGCCGATCATTACCGCCGTCGGATGAGGTGCGCCGTGTGGCTTTGCTTCGATGGCGCCTGCCATCCTCAGTCAGAATCCGATCGATGAATGCCGAGGCGGCCTCCGCTGCCGAAGCAGCATGTTTCTGTGAAACTACGGACCACACAAATGTCTAGATCTGAACCACCGAATCCTGCCCCGCGTCGAGTCAGTTTGAAGATGTTGGCCGAGCATCTTGATCTGAGCCCTTCGACCATCTCTTTTGTCTTGAATGACACTCCTGGACGGTCGATACCGGAGGCGACTCGTGAGCGCATACGGGCGGCGGCGGCGAAGTTTAACTATCACCCCAGCATGATTGCCCGTTCGCTTCAAGGCAAGCGCATGCAGACGGTGGGAATTGTTCTTCCCGAGCTTGGCGAGGGCTACCACTCTCAGGTGCTGAGCGGAATTGGCGACCTGCTGATGCGGGAGGGGTATTTCTACTTCACGGTCCACCATCGCCATAAGCCGGAGTTCATCAAGGCGTATCCCAACCTACTGCAATCGCGTGGCGTCGAGGGGATTCTGCTCATTGACACACATCTGATCGCCCCGCTGCCGTTGCCCGCGGTACTCGTTGCCGGCCACACAGACTTGCCGCATATCCCCAACGTCGTTCTCGATCATGAACTAGCCGCCAGATTGGCGCTGCGTCATCTGTATGAGCTGGGGCACCGGAAGATCGTCTTCATGAAAGGCCAGTCCATCAGCACCGACACCGAGCAGCGCTGGTCCGCCACCATGCAGGCCGCCCGGGACCTCGGGCTCAGGGTTGATCGAAAGCTCACCATTCAATTGGCCAAAGACTCAACCTCGCCGGAGATCAGCTATCCCGGCATTCATGACCTTCTGGAATGCCGCCGCAAATTTACCGCAATTCTTTGTTTCAATGACATCTCCGCCATGGGGAGCATTCGCGCCTTGCATGATGCTGGACTTCGGGTGCCGACGGATGTCTCGATCGTTGGCTTCGATGACATTCAATCGGCTTCATTCCAGGTTCCAAGCCTTACCACCATACGCCAGCCTCTACGACTCATGGGCCGCACCGCAGCGGAATCGCTTTTGCGGAAGTTAGCAGGCGAAGCCGTGCCCCGCATTATTCGCGTTGAACCAGAACTGATTATTCGTGAATCCACCGCCCCAGTACCCTAGCCCCGCTTCTCCACGCCGTGTCAAAGCCTCTTCTTCAATTCCAATGCCTCTTTCTAGACGATCGATTCCTCGGATACCGCTGTACCTCGGTATGGCTGCGACCGGAGTTGGAGTGGCGCTACCCGGCATCATCCTGCCTTCTCTTGTAACGCGATTGAAGCTGCAGGACGATCAGGCCGGGCTTTTGTTGCTGCTTGCATGGCTTGGATCCTCCGTCGGCGCACTTCTCCTTCGTGGATCGCTGCGCACGGTTTTGACGGCAGGATCCGCGCTCATTGCAGGATCCGCACTCGGCCTGAGCGGCCTGCCTGGAGGATACCTAAAGGAATTATTCCTGCTGTATGGACTCGGTTTAGGTGTGACCATGACCACCGTCAGCGTGCTGTGCCAGCAGAATGTCCATTCCAAGAAGGTGGAGTTGATACGGCTGAACCTGGCATGGGCAGTGGGCGCATGCGTATGCCCGTCACTAGCTCTTCGCGTCACTCTAAAAGGTGATCCGGGGCCTTTGCTGTTCGCGTTTGGTCTATGCTTCGGCGCCTTCAGCCTCTGGACTGTGCGCGCGCTGCCGAGCGACCTGCGTTTGAAGCGGAACGACACCGCTCGAGCGCCAATGCTGGAGGGCATCCCACTTTACCTTGTGGCGATGACCTTTCTCGTAACCGGCATTGAAGCTGCGTTCGGTGGTTGGTTGACAACTTATGCGGGGCGAATGCATCACGGCCTGACGGTCACAGTGGCAGCGCCGACATGTTTTTGGGCCGGATTACTTCTGAGCCGCTTCATCTGGGCACTGTTTGGAGTCAGCGTGAAAACGGGGCACCTACTGCGAGGAAGTCTCTGGCTGATTGCCTGTTCTGCCATCTTGCTTATCGCCACTTCGAGCAGCGTCGGGGTCCTGTTGGCGGCCTTCGGTCTGGGGTTCGGCCTCGGCCCGGTCTATCCCTTGCTGCTTGCCCTCGCGCTGGACTTCAAAGAAAGTGGCGTGATTTTTTTCGTCGCGGGCCTCGGTTGCGCCTGCCTGCCGTGGCTCACAGGCCTAATCTCCAATCAACACGCCTCACTCCACGTCGGACTGTTCGCTCCTGCAATTGCAGCAGCCCTGATGCTCGCCCTGAGCCTGGTGTTTCCTCTCCAAAAGAGCGAGGTCCTGCGCGAATCGACTGGAAAATCCACATAGATGCCCGATGCGGTGCTGGAAATTGGCATCGGGCACCTATGTGGATCGCTTGAGCTACTGCGTATTCTTCAGTTCGCGAGCACTCCAAAGATAAGTAGCTACAGATCCCGCACCAAGCGACGTGCGAAAATTCTTCCCATCCCAACTCACGGCGAACTCCGCGGTCTTGTCCGCATTGTTCAATACCAACAGCGCAATCGAGCTATCAGTGTTCTGGAAGGCCACCGTCTCCAGGCTGCTCGATCCTAGATCCGTCGAGTCAATACGCACGGCTCCGGGATGCACGAACTGGCTGGCCTGGCCAATCGCATAGTAGTCCGGAGTGTATGTGATCTTGTGCGGCTCGGCGTTGCGGTCCACCGTCACGAACGCGCGGCAGGTGTCGCAACCGCCAGCGTGGGGACCATTCTTCTCATCGAGCACTAGACCCCACAACACAACGGACTTGGCCCATTGCCGGGTGGACTCGATGATCAGCTTTTCGGTTGCAGCCAACAGGTTTCCCTTCTGCCAGCTTCCGCCGGAGCACTCGGTCATCCATAGTCCCTTATCCGGGAAGCGATCATGCACTGGGCCTTGCGCGGAGACATTGCCGCCATAACAGTGAAAGGCAGATCCAGCAGTGTACTGTGCCGCCGCCGGATCGGAGAGTACCTCGATCGGGTACTCCGGGTGGTCCCAGTTGTGATCGTAGGCCAGTATGCCTACCTTGAGTCCGGCCTTCTGGACCGCAGGCCCAACGTAGTTGCCGATCAGCTGGGTCTGCTGATGTGCCAACATCAAGGTGCCAGGATAATCCTTGGTCTCATAGAGCGGTTCATTCTGCAACGAGAGGTACTTGATGGGGATGCCTGCCTGTTCGTAGGCGCTGACGGTGCGCACCAGATAGCCAGCAAAGTCCTTCGCGGAATCGTCGCTCAACTGCCCGCCGACCATCGAGTCTTTAGTCTTCATCCAGCCGGGCTGGCTCCAGGGCGTGACCATAACACTGATGGAAGGATCGACCTTGAGCGCATGGCGGAGCGCCGGCAGGATGTAAGCCCGGTCATGATCGATCGAGAAGTGCTGCAGGCCTGGGTCGCGGCTGCCCGCGGGCATGTCGTCGTAGCTGTAGTGATTGAGCGACAGATCGGAAGCCCCGAGCGGCACGCGCAGAAAGCTCACGCCGATGCCGTGGCGCTGATCGAAGAGTTTGCGCATCACCTGGCGGCGCTGGGTTGCGCTCAACTGCTGTTCGAGCAGCCATGCCGAGGAGTCCGTCATCGCGGCGCCAAAGCCATCGATCGTCTGAAAGCGCAGCTGGTCATGGATCTCGATGACCGAGATCACAGTAGGGGGCGAGGCGGGGGAAGCGGCGAAGGAAAGGGAGTGTTGCTTGCGCAGAGCGAGCCTCAGGTCCGGAGTGGTCTGATAGACGGCCACCTTCTGTGCGCTCAAATTCGCCGCGCCGGAGAGGAGCGTAAGACAGAACGAAAGCAGGAGTCGACGATTTGAGCGCATAGCAGTAGCCAGGATCCTAGGGATGGGGGATCTGTGTGAGCAGCGACCCATTCTGTCGCAGCGGGCGCCCAATCGTCAAACGTAAACCCGGGGCCAAGATTGATGCTTGACATTGGACCTGCGAGCGTGATTTACTCCGGCCTGCAAATGAAGCCGTATAGGAAATTTCCTGGAAACAAGCGATTGTCTCGCTGATTCCTGAGGGGCTTGAGCAAGGACCGCTGACGTTATTGGCGAGTCTGGGAAAAGCTGCGGGGTCATATCTTAGGGCTTGTTCGGAAAGATCGCACAACGATGTCAGGTACGGCCTGGCTTGTCCTGCGATTCGATATAGCGAAGCTGTACTGGAAGTTTTTGGAGGAGGCGATAGATGTGGAGTAGGAAAATTTCTCTCAGTGGCCTGGTGATAGCCGGATGTCTTCTGGCGGGCACAGGCTTTGCGCAGAATACAAACTCTGGCGATATAAGCGGAATCGTCAGCGATAGCACCGGTAATGCGATTGTCGGAGCAACCGTAACGGTGTTGAACGTCGATACTGGGGTGACCAAGATCCTCAAGACCAACGCCACGGGCGTGTACGATACCTCTTCCATCGTTGCAGGCCACTACAAACTCACCTTTTCCAGCGAAGGCTTCTCGCAATTGGTGCGGTCTGAGTTGACCATCGATGTCGGCAACACGACGATCAACGCCCAGTTGAAGGTGGGATCGATCAAGGAGGAGGTCGTCGTAACGACGGACGTCCCGCTCTTGAGGACAGAGAACGGGGAGCAGTCGACCACGCTCAGCGCGCAGACTCTGGAGGACCTCCCGCAGGTGGGACAGGATTGGTCGAGCTTCGACATCCTTCTGCCCGGCGCCGCGGGTGTCCCGAATGGCGCTCAGGGCACGGCCGGCACGGGCACGTCCAATGGAACGATGCTGGCGGTCAATGGCAATCTTCCCTTCAGCTCCGTGCTTGCAGACGGCGCCTTGACGACTCTGCCGGCCAGCGCGAACTCCGACATTGACATTCAGGAGACGATCCAGGAGGTTCAGGTCAGCACCTCGGCGTTCTCGGCGCAATATGGGGTGGGCGGCATTCTCTACAACCAGATCAGCAAGGGTGGCGGCGACCGGTTTCACGGTTCCGTCTATGAGTATTTTCAAAATGATGCCCTGAACGCAGATAATTACGCATTCCCCGGGCAGAAGCCTACGAAGTCTTTTCTTCGCTATGACAACTTCGGCGGCTCCATCGGTGGTCCGATCATCCAGCGCAAACTTTTCTTCTACTTTGACTTCGACAAGACGATCCAGCACGGAGGCTCCTCCACTACGGCGTATAGCATCCCAACGCCGGGCGTGATGGGTGGAGATTTCACCGGCCAGCCGACCATCTACGATCCGGCAACAACGACCGTTTTCCAGCAGACAGGCACGTTCACCTTTCCGGGCGACACAACTCCAACGGCGTGTCCCTGCTTTAGCCGTACGTCGTTTGCTGCGGAATATGGGAATGGGAACGTGATTCCGGCAAGCCGGATCGATCCTGTTGCGAAGGCCATCCAGGGCTACTTCCCGAAATCCAATGCGACCGGCACAGTCTCGAACGGGGCGGTGATTAACAACTACACGTATACCTCGCCCTCTTCGAATCCGTTCACTAAATACTTCGGACGGTTGGACTACAACATCTCGGATAAGCACCGGCTCACGATCTCGCAGACCGAGGGGGACAATCCTGGCCAAAGCTTCGGCGCTGGTATCTGCCCGATCGACTGCCAGACCAATGATGTCAGTCGAGAGAACGCACAGGTGACCGAGGTTTGGACGATCAGCCCGCGCATGACCAACGAGGTCCGGCTGGGCTACACCAACCAGTTGAATTTCTTCGTGCCGCTTACTCTCGGTCAGGGGTATCCGGCCAAGCTCGGCTTCCAGTTCGCGAAGGCCGATAACTTCCCAAGCATCAATATCTCGGGGTTCAACAACGGAAATAGCAACGGCAATACCATTCTGTCCTCGCAGACCAATGCCGTTTATAAGGAACATGCCTTTGACCCATCGGATGTCGTCACCCTCATCTCCGGAAAGCACATTCTCCATTTTGGGGGCGAGTTCCTGATCTACCAGAACAACTCCACCGCCTGGGGCAACCTGGACGCGGGTACCTTGAGCTATTCCGGTGCGTACACGGCGGGAAATACGGGAAGCAGTACAACCGGGCTTGGTTATGCAGACTTCCTGCTGGGCCAGACCCAGAAATGGACTGCTTCGCAGACGCCGGAGTACGGTGGACGAGAGAAGCTTCCGCAGTTCTTTGTTCAGGATGACTATAAGCTGCGTTCGAATTTGACCCTCAACCTGGGCGTGCGCTACCAGATTCAATCCGGGTGGAGCGAGGTGAAGGGCAACGAGGCTTCCTTCGATCCGACGATCCAGAACATGGCGACAGCGACCCTAGGTGCGATGTGGTACGGTTCGCCACACGGGGGCTCTATCCAAGCACCGGTGTATACCACGGTGCTGCCGCGCGTTGGATTTGCCTATCAGTATGATACCAACACGACCGTACGCGGTGGATTTGGCCTGTATTCCTATAACTGGAGCAACGACACCTATAACGGCGGAGTGATGGGTGGAGCCTTCGGTTCGAGGGGCAACGTAAGCGATCAAACGAACGGCATCACGCCGGTCGTTACGCTCTCCGGTTCTGGATCGAACCTGGCTTACATTGCGGCCACGAACGATCCGACTGGATATAACGGGCAGAATGTGAACTACGTTGCACATAAGCAACCGGTCGGCGGATCCTATCAATGGAACCTGCAGGTACAACGCCAGCTGAATTCAAACCTTGTGGCTTCGCTTGCTTATGTTGCCAGCCATGGCCACAACCTGCCTTTCCCCGTCGACCTCAACCAGGTGCCCGAGAACAAGCTTTCCGCGAACGACAAGCAGTTCCGTCCGTTTCCACAGTTCGGGAACATTTCGACTTCTGGAGCTATGGCAGATGAGAATGCCATCTCGAACTATAATTCGATCCAAGCTACCATCCAACAACGCCTGTCGCATGGGCTAAGTTATAACTTCAGTTATGTCTGGTCTCACTTCCTGGACGATATCGACTCTGCAGGATGGGGAAGTCATTCCGGCAACACAAACTATCAGAATGCCTACGATCCATCGGCTAACTATGGAAGCGCGAACTTCGACATCCGAAACGCCTTCAAGGGGGACTTCATTTATCAGTTGCCCTTTGGCAGAGGCGCCATGTTCCTCAACAATAACCAACTGCTCGATGAGGTGATTGGAGGTTGGAGGCTTTCGAGCACGGTCATCCTCCAGTCGGGTCAACCCTACACGGTCCTCATGGGTGGTGCCGATAACTCGTACTCCCTGGCGGGCAACGGTTACAACTGGTATCCCAACGTGATCGGAAACGCTAAGCTCTCAAATCCAGGTGTCAACCAATGGTTCAATGAGGCAAATTTTTCGGTTCCGGCCGCGGGCACCTTCGGCAATGAGCGCCGCAATGCTTACACTGGGCCTGACTTCAATCGAGTCAATCTTTCCCTGGGCAAGACGTTTAGTATCTGGGAGCAGGTCAAACTACAGGTCCGGGCTGATGCGAACAATGCGTTCAATCATCCGAGCTTCGGGATGCCCAACACGACCCTCAACGCTTGCCCGTCGTCCGGGACGTTACCCACGGGTTGCAGTGCGTATGGCGCGATTGCAACCGGCAGTTCAACCATTACCGGTGTGACCAGCCCCAGCCGCACGATGCAGGTCAGTGCGCGTCTGAGCTTCTAACCCCAACCCAGGGGATGGCAGCAATTTGCCATCCCCATTTTTTTTGAACACGGCTTCCCTGCGGGGTTGACCGGAGTTCGAATGAGGTTGTATCTCACGAGTACGTTGTGCCCTTCGGGCTATGTTGGGTCCTCTCGGCCCAGCGGATCACAATCACGGTGACGGGCCATCTACCGAAGTCGCTCGGACTTCGACAACGTCGGCAAGATCGACAGCCTGTCTCCGTTGAACTGCTGTATTATCGGGTTCTCATGTCTCACAAGTCGATCTCCCTCGCTCTATTTTTTCTGGGCTGCTGCCTGACCGCCCGGAGTCAGATATCGCCCGGCACGAACGGCTCCATCGAGCAGCATGCGCGCGATGCACAGCGGTACATGCACGAGAAGCGGCCCGATCTTGCCATTCCGGAGTTCGAGGCGGTTCTCACGCTCGACCCCGCCAATATCGAGGCACAGGCGAATCTAGGCGTCCTGCTCTACTTCCGGGGGGACCTTGCCAAGTCGGCTCCGCATCTGCGCGCCGCCGTCAAGGCGCAGCCCGACCTATGGAAGATTCAAGCCCTGTTGGGTCTCGCCGAGCATCGTCTCAAGGATGCGAGCAAGGCCCGCGTCGATCTTGAGTCCGCGCTGCCACACCTCAAGGAGGAGAAGCTCCAGACCGAGGTGGGCAATGCACTCGTCGAGAACTACACCGCGACGGGCGAGTTAGAGAAGGCCGCCAGCACCGTTTCTGTCTTGCTCGCGTCTCAGCCGGCTAATCCCAAGCTTCTGCTGATGTCCTATCGGCTCTACTCCGATCTTGCCAGCAATGCCGTGGTTACACTGGCGCTGGCCGCGCCGCACAGCGCGGAGATGCATCAGGCGATGGCGAGCGAGCTTGCTCGTCAGGGAAATGAGACCGCTGCGGTTGCAAACTACCGCGAGGCCATCCAACTCGGTCCGAAGTTGCCTGGCCTCTCCTTCGAACTGGGCATCCTGCTCTATAACTCCACCGATGAAAAGCTGCAGTCCGAGGCCGAGGCGTACTTCCAGGCCGCGCTGGCCGCCAATCCGCTCGACGAAAAGGCGCAGCTGATGCTGGGGGAGATCGCCGCCCGGCGTGGCGATCTGAAGGCTGCTTACAACGCCGATGCGCACGCGGTCGCGATGCAGCCCGATGACCCAGATGCCTGTACCGAGTTCGCCAAGATTCTGATTTCCATGAAGGAACGCGACAAGGCGCGTTCCCTCCTTCTGCATGCGCTCGAGATCGACCCCATGAACTATACCGCTCACTACCGACTCAGTACCCTTGACCGTCAGGAGGGGAAGCCGGAGGAGGCCAAGCAGGAGCTCGCCAAGTATGAAAAGTACAAGGAGATGAAGGACAAGCTGCGATCGATCTTCCATGACATGCGCGCGCCGTTGGACGACAAGCCGGAGGATCGTGATGGGACGTCAAAATAATCGACCGGTGGCTGGTCTCATCTCATCCTGCTTCCCTGTATTCACACTCCTGTATGGGACGATCAGACTGAACCGGCGGCATACCTATCCGCTTCTGCAACTCGGTGTTCTGCTCCTGTTGCTCCCCTGCACAGTGTGGCCACAGCCGCAGTCTCGCGCAGCCCGTCCTGCAGAGGCTCTGTTTCCTTCCTTAGTGGACATCACTACCTCGACGGGAATCAATTTTAACCATCTTTCTACGCCGGAACAGCGGTACATCGTTGAGTCGATGAGTGGCGGCGTCGCACTGATTGACTATGATCGTGATGGCTATCCGGATATCTACTTCACCAATGCGCAGAGCGTGGAAATGGCCATGAAGGGCAAGCAGGCCAAGGCTGCCCTTTACCATAACAACCACGATGGAACCTTTACCGACGTTACCGACTAGGCCGGAGTCGGCTACCCGTGCTGGGCCATGGGGGCTGTGGTCGGCGACTATAACAACGATGGTTGGCCGGACCTGCTGGTGACCTGCTTTGGCGGCGTGGTTCTCTATCGTAACAATGGCGGTGGCACATTCACCGACGTGACCAAGCAGGCTGGCCTAGCCGGCGATACAGGCTGGGCCACGGGCGCTTCATTCGGCGATTATGGCGATGGATTGGCCGACCTCTTTGTCGCAGATTATGTGGACTTCCATCTGGACGACCTGCCGAAATTCGGCTCCAGCAAAACCTGTCAGTATCACAGCGTGGCCGTCCAGTGTGGTCCGGCTGGCCTCAAGGGCTAACGCGACTATCTCTTCCACAATCAGGGCGACGGAACCTTCCGTGAGGTCTCGAAGCAGGCTGGTGTCGAGGATGCCAAGGGTCTCTTCGGCCTGACCTCGGTGTGGACCGATATCCGGGGGGATGGACACCCGGACCTGTTTGTTACCAACGATGGCGAGCCCAACTATCTGTATCGCAACGACGGCAATGGCCACTTTAGCAATGTGGCGGAAGAGGCAGGCATTGCCGTGAATCAGGATGGCCTTGAACAGGCGAATATGGGTGTGGCCATTGGTGATTACGAACACAAGGGCCGCTTCTCCATCCTGGTAACACACTTCAGCGACCAGTATGCAACCCTGTTTCGCAACGACGGTGATCTCAATTTTGTCGATGCCTCTTACACCGCTAACGTCGCCCCCCCCTACGCGTCCCTTTGTCGGTTGGGGCGACTCTTTTGTCGATCTCGACAATGATGGCTGGTCGACTTCTTTATGGTCAATGGACATGTGTATCCGCAGGTGAATGTGTCGGGTATCGGCACCAAGTATCGCGAGCCGAAGCTGCTCTTCCAGAATCTGCGCAACGGCACCTTCCGCGATATCAGCCAAGCCGCTGGTCCGGCGATCCAGACGCCGCAGGTGAGTCGCGGGCTTGCCGTCGGGGACCTTTTCAACGATGGACATATGGAACTGGTGGATCATGCACTGGGCCTTGCACGGAGACATTGCCGCCATAACAGTGAAAGGCCGATCCCGCAATGTACTGTGCTGCCGCCGGATCGGAGAGTACCTCGATCGGGTACTCCGGGTGGTCCCAGTTGTGATCGTAGGCCAGGAGGCCTACCTTGAGTCCGGCCTTGTGGGCCGCAGGCCCCACGTAGTTGCCGATCAACTGGGTCTGCTGATGCGCCAACATCAAGGTGCCAGGATAATCCTTGGTCTCATAGAGCGGTTCATTCTGCAGCGAAAGGTACTTGATGGGGATCCCTGCCTGTTCGTAGGCCTCCACGCTGCGCACCAGATAGCCGGCAAAGGCCTTCGCCGCATCGTCGCTCAACTGCCCGCCGAGCATCGAATCCTTGGTCTTCATCCAGCCGGGCGGGCTCCAAGGCGTGACCATAACGCTGATGGAAGGATCGACCTTGAGTGCCTGGCGGAGCGCCGGCAGGATGTACGCCCGGTCATGATCGATCGAGAAGTGCTGCAGGCCTGGGTCGCGGTCGCCCGCGGGCATGTCGTCGTAGCTGTAGTGATTGAGTGATAGGTCGGAAGCCCCGAGCGGCACGCGTAGAAAGCTCACGCCGATGCCGTGGCGCTGATCGAAGAGCTTGCGCATCACCTGGCGACGCTGGGTTGCGCTCAACTGCTGTTCGAGCAGCCATGCCGAGGAGTCCGTCATCGCGGCACCAAAGCCATCCATCGTCTGGAAGCGTTGCTGGTCATGGATCGCAATCACAGGGACCGTAGCGGGAGAAGGCGCAAAGGAGAGTGAGCGCTGCCTCTGCAGAGCTAGTTGCAGGTCCGGAGTGGTCTGATAGACAGCCACCCTCTGCGCCCGAAGATCCACCAGACTCGAGAGCAGCAGAAGACAGAACAAGAGGAGAATTCGGCGATTTGTGTGCATGAGATTAGCCAGGGATATGGGGAGTGCAGTCGCGGTCTCTACGGGAAGGTGCGAGCTGTTGTCTGAGCGACAGCATTACTCAATATGGGTGGTAGGGATTTCTGCGTCAGACAAATGTATAGCGCGTCGGGGCAAATGTATAGTCCGACCAATTGGCCGTGAATTGTTATCGTCCCCCCTGGAAACACTCAATCGTCACCGTGGATGGCATCGTCAATTATTGATCTTGACAGTGTCCCAGCTAACATGATTTACTCCGGCCTGCACATAAAAACGGATTGAAGTCATTCTGAAAACAAGCGATTGTCTTGCCTGATTTCTAAAGATTTGACCAACGAATAGCTTCGTCCCTTGGCGAGGTTCGGGGGAGAGCTGCGGGGCGTTGGCTTGAAGCGGCATCGCATGGCTCTTTCGGGCAGCGACGTCGCACTGGATTTATTGGAGGCAATACATGGGGAGAACGAAAGTTTCTCTGAGTGGCCTGGTGATAGCCGGATGTTTACTGGCAGGCACAGGCTTTGCGCAGAATACAAATTCTGCAGATCTTCGTGGTAGCGTAACCGACCCGAAGGGAGGTCTCATCCCGGGTGCGACCGTTACCGTGAAGGACGTGGATAAGGACATCACCCGTACCTTCACCACCGACGGTGCCGGCCTCTATGACACCGGCTCGATTGTGCCCGACCACTACCTGGTCACCATCTCCGCTCCCGGCTTCAAGACCCTGGTCCGCGGCCCCATCAACCTGGACGTGGGCACCGAGACGTTGAACGCCCAGCTTACCGTGGGCGCAATCCAGGAAGAGGTCGTGGTCACGGCCGACCTGCCGCTGTTGAATACTGAAGACGGCTCCCAGACCACCACTCTCAGCAGTTCCACGATGGCGAAGCTGCCACAGTATGGTGCGGATTGGGAGAACTTCGTCTTCCTGCTGCCCGGTTCCTCGTATAGCCTCCAAAGCGGACAGGCGACCTCTATCAACGGCAATCTACCCTATAGCTCGGTGCTGGCAGATGGTGCCACCACGACCCTGCCGATGAGCAGCAACTCGGATGTCACGGTCTTCGAGACCACCGCCGAGGTCAAGGTCGATACCAACGCCTTCTCCGCTCAGTATGGTCTTGGCGGCATTATCTTCAACCAGATCACCAAGGGCGGCGGCGACCATTTTCACGGCTCCGTCTACGAGTACTTCCAAAACACCGCGCTCAATGCTGCCGACTATGCCTTCGGCCAACAGAGCAAGCCCGCATTCCAGCGCTATGATAACTACGGCTTCTCGGTGGGTGGTCCGGTACCGCTGCCCTACCTGAAGAACAAGCTCTTCTTCTACTTCGACTATGACAAGACCTACAGCAACGGCGGCTCCGGCAACCAGTTCCTGACCGTGCCGACGGACGCCGAGAGGGCGGGCGACTTTACCGGCATGCCCACCATCTACGACCCCACCACGCAGGTCGTTACGACCGACAGCAGCGGCGTTCCGACCATCACGCGTAAATCGTTCGCCGATGAGTACGGAAACGGCAACAAGATTCCCACCAATTACCCCGGTCTGTCCAAGGTGAGCGCGCAGTTCCAGAAGTTCTTCCCGGAGCCGAACACAACCAGTGCTCAGACGAGCAATGGCTTGCCGAAGAACAACTATTTTGTCAATGTGCCGAACCTGTACCCAACCACCAAATACTTTGGCCGCCTGGACTTTACGCCGGTCGCGAGCCATCGCTTCACCATCTCCGAGACGGAAAGCGACGCCCCGGGGGTCAGCTACGGGTACGGCCAGGCACTCTGCCCGATCAACTGCCAGACTCAGGATGTCAGCCGCGACAACGCCCAGATCTCCGACGTGTGGACGATCAACTCCAACATGGTGAACGAGGCACGCTTTGGCTTTACCGATCAGTTCAACTTCTTTTCTCCCTTCTCGCTGGGACAGGGCTATCCGCAGAAGTTGGGTGTTCAGTGGGCCGTGGCCGATGCCCTGCCGGAGGTGGACTTCAACAACTACTCCAGCTTGTACGCGGCCTCGAACTCGATCTACAAGGAGATGATCTTCGATCCGTCGGACGTCTTCACCCTGATCCATGGGCGTCACGTTCTGCACATTGGCGGAGAGTTCCTCATCAGCCGCGCCGACTCAACAATCTGGGGCAATGAAACCGCCGGCACCACGAGCTTCACCGGCGCTTATTCCAATAGCGGCGGTGTCGGAGGCAGTATCGGACAGGAAAGCACCGACAATGCAGAGTATGCCGACTTTCTGCTCGGCTATAGCTCAAGTTGGAGTGGTCAATTCACGCCTGAGTATGGCGCCCGTATCAAGAATCCCCAGGCCTTCCTTCAGGACGACATCAAGCTGCGTCCCAACCTGACCATCAATCTTGGCCTTCGTTGGTTCGGCACGACTGGTTTCTCCGAAGTCAAGGGCAACATGGCGACCTTCGATCCGACAGTCACGAACGGCGGCGCGGGCTTCGACCCGAACGGCACCTCGGCTTCCAACCAGCTGGGCGGCATGTGGTATGGTTTCAGCCATGCCAACGGCCGCACCACCCTGCAGGCTCCGGTCTACTCTACCTTCCTGCCCCGTGCTGGCTTCTCGTGGTCGAAGGATTCCAAGACAGTGCTTCGCGGCGGCATTGGTCTGTACAACTACACCTGGTCGCAGGACACCTACGGCGGTCCCCTGGGCCAAGCCTTTGGCGGCAGCGGCAGTGAGTCTGATAGCTCCAACGGAATCTATCCTGTGCTGATGATGGACTCGAACGGCAGCGTCAACTATCAACAGCAGTACGGAAAGAGCGTTCAGGCGCTGTGGGTTACCAATCCGACCACACCGTATGCCCAGAACGGCAACAGTCCATCTTACAACGAGTATCACACGCCGGTTCCCAAGATCTGGCAGTACAACCTCACCATTCAGCGTCAATTGAGTAGCACGATGATGGGCCAGGTGGCCTATGTCGGAAGCAAGGGCTGGAACCTGAGCTTCCCCGTGGACATCAACCAAGTGCCAGAGTCGCAACTGTCGCCAACCGACGTCACTCCGGGCAGCAACAAGCGCCCCTATCCTCTCTTCAAGGGCCTAGGTGGCAGCACCAACAACGCCAGCTCCAACTACAACTCGCTTCAGGCGGTCTTCCAGAAGCGTTTATCGTATGGTCTGGAGTTCAACGTGGCCTATACCTGGTCGAAGTTCCTGGACTCTCAGGACAGCACGAGCTGGTACAGCGCGGTGTCACAGCCCTACCAGAGCTCCTATTGTGTGAAGTGCAACTGGGGCCCGTCAGTCTTTGACGTTCGCCAGGTTCTCACATTCTCGGGCATCTACACTCTGCCCTTCGGCCGGGGAGCCATGTTCCTCAACAAGAACAATCTTGTGGATGAAATTGTGGGCGGATGGAGACTGGCGGCAACCTCACGCGAGAACACCGGATCTCCCTTTACTCCAACGATGGCCACTAACCTCACCTATGCTCAGGCGGGCAACCAGTTCCCGAACCTGATTGGCGATCCGCACGTTCCGAACACCAAGAGCATCCTCAACTGGTTCAATAAGAATGCGTACGCGGCTCCGGCACCCGGCACCTTCGGCAACGTACGCCGCAATTCGCTCTATGGGCCCAATTACAGCAACCTGAACCTCTCGTTCGGCAAGACCTTCCGCATTACCGAGGGAACTCGGTTTGAGGTCCGTGCCGATGCGCAGAATGCTCTCAACCATGCCAGCTTCGGTGGGCCCGACTCATCGATTGGAAATAACACCAATGCGGTCATCACCAGTGTCACCGACGGTGGCCGTCACATCCAGCTCTACGGACGCTTCTCGTTCTAGCGCTGGAATCAATGCAACAACCGAGCGGGGCGGCGAGCAGTCGCCGCCCCAGTTCGCATACGCAGTCTCACTGATTCGAACTGCTGTATTATCGGGTTCTCATGTCTCACAAGCCGATCTCCCTAGCTCTCTTTCTCCTCGTCTGTTCCCTGACCGCCCGGAGTCAGAGCACACCAATTCAGCAGCGTATGCGCGATGCACAGCAGTACATGCACCAGAAGCGGCCTGACCTCGCCATTCCTGAGTTTGAAGCGGTTCTCGCGCTCGACCCCGCCAATATCGAGGCACAGGCAAATCTGGGCGTCCTCCTCTACTTCCGGGGGGACCTAGCCAAGTCGGTACCGCATCTGCGCGCCGCGGTTAAGGTGCAGCCTGAGCTCTGGAAGATTCAAGCCCTGTTGGGGCTCGCTGAGTATCGTCTCAAGGATGCGAGCAATGCTCGCGCCGATCTCGAGTCTGCGTTGCCACACATTACGGAGGAAAAGCTACAGACCGAGGTGGGCAATGTACTTGTCGAGAACTACACCGCCACGGGCGAGTTAGAGAAGGCCGCCAGCACTGTTTCTGTCTTGCTTGCATCGCAGCCAACCAATCCCAGGCTTCTGCTGATGTCCTATCGACTCTACTCCGATCTTGCCAGTAATGCTGTGGTCACCCTGGCTCTGGCTGCGCCGCTGAGCGCGGAGATGCATCAGGCGATGGCGAGCGAGCTTGCTCGTCAAGGGAATGAGGCCGCCGCTGTTGCGAACTATCGCGAGGCCATCCAGCTCGATCCGAAGTTGCCTGGCCTCTACTTCGATCTTGGCAACCTCCTTTACAACTCAACCGATGAAAAGCTGCAGGCCGAGGCCGAGGCGCAGTTCCTGGCCGCCCTGGCTGCCAATCCGCTCGACGAAAAGGCTCAGCTGATGCTGGGAGAGATTGCCGCCCGGCGGGGCGATATGAAGGCTGCCTACGATGCCGATGCGCATGCTGTGGCGATGCAGCCCGATGACGCAGACGCCTGTACCGAGTTCGCCAAGATTTTGATCTCCATGAAGGAGCGCGACAAGGCGCGTTCCCTCCTCCTCCATGCGCTCGAGATCGACCCCATCAACTATACCGCCCACTATCGGCTCAGTACTCTTGACCGTCAGGAGGGAAAGCCGGAGGAGGCCAAGCAGGAGCTTGCCAAGTATGAAAAGTACAAGGAGATGAAGGATAAGCTGCGGTCGATCTTCCACGATATGCGCGTGCAGTTGGACGACAAGCCGGAGGATCGCGATGGGATGTCAAAATAGCCGATTGAGGGCCGTACTCGTCTCATCCTGGATCGCTGGGCTCGCACTCCTGTGTGTGGCTCCAGGAGTTTTCCGAAATCGTCGGCATACCTATCCCGTCCTGCGACGCGGCGTTCTGCTCTTAGCGGCAGCTATGTTGCTTCCATGCATAGTGTGGTCACAGCAGCCTCCGTCTGGCGCAGCCGGCTCGGTAGAGGCTCCTTCGATTTTGTTTCCTTCCTTAGTGGACATCACCGCCTCGACGGGAATCCAATTCAGCCATCTCTCCACACCGGAGCAGCGATACATCGTTGAGTCGATGAGTGGCGGCGTGGCACTGATTGACTACGATCGCGATGGCTATCCGGATATCTACTTCACCAATGCGCAGAGCGTGGAAATGGCCATGAAGGGCAAGCAGGCCAAGGCTGCCCTTTACCATAACAACCACGATGGGACCTTTACCGACGTTACCGACAAAGCCGGAGTCGGCTACCCGTGCTGGGGCATGGGGGCTGTGGTCGGCGACTATAACAACGATGGTTGGCCGGACCTGTTGGTGACCTGTTTTGGCGGCGTGGTTCTCTATCGTAACAACGGCGGTGGCACATTCACCGACGTGACCAAGCAGGCTGGCCTAGCCGGCGATACAGGCTGGGCCACGGGCGCTTCATTCGGTGATTATGACGGCGATGGATTGGCCGATCTATTTGTCGCAGATTATGTGGATTTCCATCTGGACGACCTGCCGAAATTCGGCTCCAGCAAAACCTGTCAGTATCACGGCGTGGCCGTGCAGTGCGGTCCGGCTGGCCTCAAGGGCTACCGTGACTATCTCTTCCACAATCAGGGCGACGGAACCTTCCAGGAGGTCTCGAAGCAGGCTGGTGTTGAGGATGCCAAGGGCCTCTTCGGCCTGACCTCGGTGTGGACGGATATTCGGGGCGATGGGCACCCGGACCTGTTTGTCACCAACGATGGCGAGCCCAATTATCTGTATCGCAACGACGCCAACGGCCACTTTAGCAATGTGGCGGAAGAGGCAGGCATCGCCGTGAATCAGGATGGCCTTGAACAGGCGAACATGGGTGTGGCCATTGGTGATTACGAACACAAGGGCCGCTTCTCCCTCCTGGTAACACACTTCAGCGACGAGTATGCAACCCTGTTTCGCAACGACGGTGATCTCAATTTTGTCGATGCCTCTTACACCGCTAACGTCGCCCCCCCTACGCGTCCCTTTGTCGGTTGGGGCGACGCTTTTGTCGATCTCGACAATGATGGCTGGATCGACTTCTTTATGGTCAATGGACATGTGTATCCGCAGGTGAATGTGTCGGGCATCGGCACCAAGTATCGCGAACCGAAGCTGCTCTTCCAGAATCTGCACGACGGCACCTTCCGCGATATCAGCCAAGCCGCTGGTCCGGCGATCCAGACGCCGCAGGTGAGCCGCGGGCTTGCCGTCGGGGACCTCTTCAACGATGGACACATGGAACTGGTGGTCGAGAATCTTGAAGGTGCGCCCATGATTCTGCGTCCCGAAGGCGGCCCGCAAAATCATTGGGTGAGCTTGTCACTGCAGGGCACGCGAAGCAACCGGCTGGCTTTGAACGCGCGGGTGCGGGTCACCGCGGGCGATCTGGTGCAGATCGATGAGGTGCGCAGTGGTGGCAGTTATCTCTCGCAGAACGATCTGCGCTTGCACTTCGGTCTGGGCAAGCACGACCGCATCGACAAGGTGGAGATCTTCTGGCCATCCGGAGCAACCGAAACACTCAACCAATTGACGGCGGATCGCTTCTACAGCATTACTGAGGGGCAGGGAACAGCCGCCTCGCAGCCAGCGAATCGAGACGCGCGTTTCAAGACGCAGTAGAGAAGCGTGACGCCTCGAGTTTTATTCTTCTACATGTTCCAAATGGAGTGGTCTCATGTTTCGCTTCTGTCTACTGATGTTGACTGGTTTGTCTGCCGCCTTCCTGGTGCAGGACACCCACGCACAGTCGTTCTATCCGGTTCGGCTGGAGGACAAGGCCGCTGTCTATCTTTCAGAAGCTCGCTTCGGCGCGAAGGGAGATGGAGCGGCCGACGATACGGAAGCCTTGCAGAAGGCGATCGATGCGGTCGCCGACACCACCGGTCAGGGCATCGTCTTTATTCCGCGAGGTCACTACCGGCTGACCCGCACCTTGTACGTCTGGCCGGGTGTGCGTCTGATCGGCTATGGCATGCAGCGGCCGGAGTTTGTGCTGGCGGCCAACACTCCTGGCTTTCAGACGGGTCCGTCGTACATGGTTCTATTTACCGGCGGCCGGATGGGAGAGCGGCACCAAGGCGGCATGCAGCGGCCTGCGAACTCAGCTCCTTTGCCTCCGTTGGCCTTTCCGGGGACGGTGCCTGCAGCGACCGGTGTCGTCGACGCGAATCCCGGAACCTTCTACTCTGCCATGAGTAATATCGACTTTGCCATCGGCGAGGGTAACGCCGGAGCGGTGGGCATTCGTTTCCACGTAGCGCAACATTGCTTTTTGACTCACATGAACTTCCACATCGGTTCCGGCATGGCCGCGCTTCACGACATCGGCAACGAGGCCGAGGACCTGCATTTTGATGGCGGCCAATATGCCATCATCACCGGCCGGCCTTCCCCTGGATGGCAGTTCACGCTGCTCGATTCTTCCTTCGAGGGCCAGCGAGAAGCGGCGATCAAGGAACATGAGGCGGGGCTCGCGCTGGTCCATGACAGTTTCAAGAATGAGCCGAGCGCGATCGAGATTGAGCCCGAATCCATTGATGAACTGTGGATTGAGAACTCGCGTTTTGAGAATATCTCGGGCCCCGCGATCCTCATCAGCAGTGAAGATTCGAGATTGACGGAGATCAACGTTGTGGGCGCTCTGTGCGACCGTGTGAAGGTCTTCGCCAAGCTGCGCGAAAATGGCAAGGTATTCTCCGGACCGGGAGCGGTATACCGTGTCGCTAGTTTCACGCACGGCCTGATCTTCGATTCTCCGCGTGCCCAGGGTGCGATTGAAACACGTATCCATGCTGAGGCCATTACGGCCTGGCCGCCGGCCGATGCGCCTGCCATCCACGCTTTGCCATCGCAGGCAGGCTGGGCCAACGCCATCGAACTGGGAGCCAAGGGCGATGGCACAACAGACGACACGGCTTCACTGCAGCGCGCGGTCGATACCGAGCGCATCGTCTACCTGCCGAGCGGACGTTACCGTCTGACCGACACGCTCCGGCTGCGTCCGGACACCGTGCTCATCGGGCTGCATCCGAGCACGACACAACTCGACCTCGCAGATAACACGCCAGGTTTTGACGGCGTTGGTGCACCGAAGGCCATGTTGCTGACACCGCAGAATGGAACGCCGATCGTCATGGGCATTGGTCTGTTCACCGGCGGAGTCAACAGCCGGGCTGTGGCTGCCATGTGGATGGCGGGCAAAGATTCCCTGATGGACGACGTGCGTTTCCTCGGCGGTCACGGGACCAACAAGGCCGATGGTACCCGCATGAATCCGTACAACAACACGCACAGCGGCGATCCCAACCCGCTCTATCGCTGGGATGTGCAGTATCCGAGTTTGTGGGTACTCAATGGGGGTGGCGGAACCTTTGCCGACATCTGGACGCCGGACACGTTCGCACAAGCGGGCATGTACATCTCCGATACCAAGACCGAGGGACATGTCTACGAACTGTCAAGCGAACACCATGTTCGTAACGAGGTGAAGCTGAAGCGCGCGGCCAATTGGGAGCTCGTGGCGCTGCAAACGGAAGAAGAGCGCGGCGAAGGCCCACAGTGCCTCCCACTCGCCATCGAGGACTCGGAAGATATCACGGTGGCGGAGATGCACGCGTATCGCGTTGTGAGCAGCTTTGTCCCTTTCCCTGAAGCCATCCGCGTCACGAACTCACACGACATTCGCTTTCGCAACCTGCACATCTACAGTGACAGCAAGGTTGCCTTTGATGCTTCCATACATGACGAAGATAGCGGAACGATCAATCGTGAGCTTGAGCTTGCAAGCTTCACCATTCCAGAGCATGCCCCGGCCGACGCAGATCCCAGTCGAAAGTCCTTGGAGGCAATCCGCCTTGCCGGTGGCCTCTTCAATCCATCTAGCGCCACAGTGGATTCGCACGGGCGGCTCTACTTTGTAGATCCCGTCAAGCAAACCATCTACCGTTATCTTCCGGTGGAGAAGCGCCTGGAGGTGGTGCGGGACAATGTGACCGATCCCGCGAATCTCCTCTTCGACCGGAGCGATGATCTAATGGTCGTCTCCTATGCTGGAACCGGCACGGTGTATAGCTTCAAGCCGGACGATCCTATCGGCGACCTGCAGATTCTCAAGCCCCAGGCAGCGGAGCCGCGTCCAGCCATGACGGCCGTCCTTGCCATCGATCACTGGCGTTTCGATGCGGAGCGGAACACCGATATCGGCGGAGCGAAGCCATGGCAGTACCTATCGCCGGATGGGAGCACGTTCTTGCCGGCAGGCGAGGACTTTGTAGGTGGGGCTCTCTACTACGGCATCAAGATGGCCGATGTGCTGCGAGCCTTTTCGCTAGGAAAAGCTACACCGGGCAAGACCTTTTACGTGTCGGATGAGGGCCAGAAAAAGACCTACGCTGCCGTCGTGCAGCCTGATGGATCGCTGGCCGAGGTGAGGCTGTTTGCAAATCGCGGAGGGGAGAGCGTTGCCGTTGGACCGGATGGCAAGGTCTACATCTCCGCCGGACAGATCTACGTGTATCGCCCGGACGGCACGCTCGCAGGAGAGATCGATGTCCCGGAGCGGCCGACCAGCATCGTCTTCGGGGGCAAGGACGGAGGGACGTTATTTATCCTTGCACGCACATCTCTCTACGCGGCGGGTACTCTTGGTGACGCCCAATGAGAGATGCGGTCGGGTATGTCGAGACTCAAGAGGCTGTTCCGATTCATCCCTGTCCGTGAGTCTCGTGTGTTGAAATTGAGGCTATGGAAACCGCTGGTTTGCGCGTCTCGCGAAAGGACATCGAACGTCTTTGGACTTCGGTTGAAGTGGGCACGTCCGATCCGACCGTAGGCATCTTCGGACCGTCCTCGATCACTTGGAAGGTCAACCGCGAATCTGCGTTGTTTCTTGGAGCGGGACGGGCAGCATTGCTCCAGTTGGCACATCCCTGGGTGGCGGCTGCGCTGCATCAGCACTCCACTCTCCGCACAGACCCCCTCGCCCGGTTCCACAATACGTTCCGCGTCGTGTTCACGATGGTCTTCGGAACTCTCGAGCAGGCATTGGCAGCTTCCCGCCACCTCTATCAACTGCACACGCGCATCCAGGGCAAACTCCCTGAAAGCGCCGCTGCTTACCCGCAGGGTGCGTCCTACGCGGCCAATGAAGTGAATGCGCTTCTCTGGGTCTATGCCACTCTGGTCGAAAGCGCTCTGCTAGCCTACGACAGCCTCCTCCCACCCCTCTCTAGCAACGAGCGGGAGGCATACTACGCCGAGAGCAAAATCATGGCAGCGCTTTTCGGTATTCCGGTGGCCGCCTTGCCTGCGGACTGGCCCGGATTCGAAGCCTACAACCGGGCCATGTGGACCTCAGACACACTGGGAGTCAGTGCGCTCTCGCGAGAGATGGCGCACCGGGTCCTGCACGGTCGGGGATCCTGGTTACCGGTTCCCCGCTGGTATCGCGCCTTGACCGCTGCATGGATACCAGAGCGGCTCCGAGATGAATTTTCGTTGGCGTATGGCACGCAAGAGAAAGGTGTAGCGGCCAAACCGCCAAGCTGGCTTCCGCGGCTCTACCGACACCTGCCTGCGACGTTGCGATTTGTAGGGCCATACCAGGAAGCAAGGGCCCGCCTTCTTGGCCGTCAGGTAGATCCGTTGACACGCGCGAGTAATCGCTTCTGGATGGGGCAGCCGCGAATGATGTTCGCAAAGCCTGAGCTCTAGCGTTGTTCCCCCTGGGGAGGGGGCTGCCTCACTCATCACACCAACCTCGTCAACACCGCTTCATCGCGTACCTGCAGTGTCCCTCGCCGGAGCCTGCAGCCCCTCATGGATCGCTCGCAGTAGAGTTCCCGAAGGGTCGCTCGAATAATCCCAAAACATCACACCGCCCAGCCCATGGGCCAGAACGTACTTGCACTTCGCCGTAATCGACTCGGCATCCTCGTAAGACACAAACCTTCGCTTCTCCGCGTTATACAAAGAAGGCACCGAAGCCATCGGATCCCAGTATCGCGTATACCCCTGGTTCAGCATCTCGCTCGCAATCCGGCTGTAAGGTGCATACCCGTTCGGTACCGGCCCGCCTGCCTGGAACAGGCCATGATCCTTGTCCGCCACCTGGTCCCACACATGCCCATAAAAGGGAAGTCCAAGCAGAATCTTCGCCGGCGGCACGCCTGCCTGCTCGAACGCACGCACGGATGCGTCCCCGGAGATCCTCTTCGGATCCGCATCGTCGGTAAACAAGGGCGCATGATTGCCCGTGCGCCGATCGCCACTCGGCTCGTAGTAGTCATACGCCATCAGATTGACGGTATCCACATACTTCGCCACCTTCGCCATCTCTGTATGGGCCAGATACTCATCCGAAGCTCCCGCGGCAATCGTAAGGTCG
>Ga0210403_10000938_pt1 | contig 28750 bp, 23 predicted proteins | sample IncBWC19MmetaG_FD_150863 | JGI IMG/M metagenome (GOLD analysis project Ga0210403, IMG submission 150863) | Forest soil microbial communities from Barre Woods Harvard Forest LTER site, Petersham, Massachusetts, United States - Inc-BW-C-19-M | ecosystem: Environmental > Terrestrial > Soil >...
CAGGTTGTATTGGTTACCGGCGGGACGGGTTCTTTTGGCAGGAAGTTCGTCGAGCTCATGCTGCGCGAATACCGCCCGCAAAAGCTCATCATCTTCAGCCGTGACGAACTCAAGCAGCATGACATGCGGGCTTCGGGGTTTGATCATCCGAGCTTGCGCTATTTCATCGGTGATGTTCGTGATCCCCAGCGTTTGGAACGCGCATTTTCCGGAGTCACGGTCGTAGTTCATGCCGCCGCGCTCAAGCAGGTGCCGGCCTGCGAATACAATCCCTTCGAAGCCATCCAGACCAACATAATGGGTGGCCGCAATGTCATCGACGCCGCGATCAACCGCGGCGTGCGCCGCATTCTCGCCCTCAGCACCGACAAAGCGGTAAATCCGATCAACCTGTACGGCGCGACAAAACTTTGCGCCGAGAAAATGTTCGTGCAAGCAAATGCCTATTCCGGCGCGCAGAACACTCGATTCAGTTGTGCGCGCTACGGCAACGTGCTGGGCAGCCGTGGCAGCGTGATTCCGGTCTTCCAGGAGCAGCGCAAGCGGGGCAGGATCACGATCACCGATTCCCGCATGACTCGCTTCTGGATCACGATCGAGCAGGGAGTCAGGCTCGTGGTTCGCTGCATCGAGCAGATGCATGGCGGCGAGATTTTTGTTCCCAAGATTCCAAGTATGAAGCTGGTGGAAATGGCCGAGGCAATCGCACCGGGCTGCGATGTGGAGGCGATCGGGATACGCCCGGGCGAGAAACTGCATGAGGTGCTGCTATCGGAAGACGAGGCTCGCCACGCGCTCGAAATGGACGACATGTACGTGATTCAGCCGGCGCATCCCTGGTGGCGAAAGGAGAACTGGAAGCAGGCACGGCCTCTTCCCGACGGGTTCCGCTACAGCAGCGACAACAATCCGCAATGGCTGAGTGCCGAGGCATTGTACGAACTCGTCGACGAGACTTCTCCGTTGGTCGTCGCCTGGCCACAGGAAGAAAAGCTGCGGGCTCCAGCCTAAAGGGAAACTCATGACGGTGGCTCCAGTAAGCAACGAAGTGCCTGCGATCGTTGGCGGATTGCCTGTCCGAAAAACTTTGTTGCCATACGGACGACAATCGATCGATGAGAGCGACGTTCAGGCCGTGATGGAAACGCTGCGGTCCGATTGGCTGACCACAGGTCCCAAGGTCGCTGAGTTCGAAGAAGCGATGGCCGCCTGGGTAGGCGCGAAATATGCGGTCAGCTTCAGTTCTGGCACCGCCGCCTTGCATGCGGCGGCTTTCGCCTGCGGGCTGCAACCTGGGGATGAGGCGATTACATCTCCGCTGACTTTCGCTGCCACGGCGAATTGTGTGCTTTATCAGGGCGCCATGCCAGTGTTCGCCGATGTTCTAGAAGATACGTTGAACTTGGATCCCGAACAGGTTGCGGCCCGGATTACGGCGCGAACAAAAGCAATTCTTCCCGTCGATTACGCCGGCCATCCTGCGGACTTAGATTCCATTCTCCAATTGGCTGACCGCCACGGGCTGATTGTGATCGAGGACGCCTGTCACGCCTTGGGCGCGGACTACCGCGGACGGCGTGTGGGCAGTGTCGCGCATATGACTGTCTTCAGTTTTCATCCCGTGAAGCATTTGACGACCGGTGAAGGCGGCATGGTCACGACCGACAATCCTGTCTTCGCCGAGACTCTTCGCCGGTTTCGGAATCACGGGATCTCCAGCGACGCGAGACAGCGGCAGAGCGCGGGCCAATGGCACTACGAAATGGTCCTGCTGGGATTCAACTACCGGCTGACCGACATTGCTTGCGCTCTTGGCCTTCAGCAAATGAAAAAGCTGGAAGCGAATCTGGCGCAACGCAGGCAAATCGCGGCCCAGTACACAAGCGAGTTCCGCAGCATGACTGGCGTGGTCGCCCCCGTCGTTCGCCCGGATGTCAATCCCGCTTGGCATCTCTATCCGATACGTCTGGACTTGACCAAGCTATCGGCTGGCCGGGGCGAACTCTTTCAGGCGCTACGCGCGGAGAATATTGGCGTGAACGTACACTACATCCCCGTTCATCGTCATCCGTACTACCGCGATCGCTTTGGATACAAGGGCGGGGAGTTTCCCGTGGCCGAAGCTGCCTATGAGCGCCTGATTAGTTTGCCGATGTTTCATGGCATGAGCGATAAGGATGTCGAAGACGTGGTTTGCGCAGTTCGCAAAGTCGTGATGCACTATGCAAACTAGGCTTCGAGAAGCCGGGAGGGCTTGATGTCAACAGCGCAAGAGACACCGCAGCTTGGGGAATGGCGCGGAGAGTTCGGCCGCGAATACACGATCCGGAATTGTCTCACTCCTCAACAAGTGGACGCGCTTTGGGTGAAAAACTATGGCATCACCAGGACCAAGCTGAACCGCCGCTTCCTTGCCGGGATTCCAGCCAACGCGCGAATCCTGGAAGTCGGATGCAACATGGGTAACCAGCTATTGCTCCTCCAGCAGTTGGGTTATTCCAATCTGCACGGGGTGGACATCCAGAGCCATGCCCTGGAAATGGCGAGATCCAGAACGAAGAATGTGAATCTTGCCCAGGCCTCCTCGTTCGCGCTGCCTTACGAAGATAAATACTTCGACCTGATTTTCACCTCGGGCGTCCTGATACATATCTCGCCGAAAGATATTCCAGCTGCCCTTGAAGAAATTCATCGATGTGCAAAGAGCTATATCTGGGGATCCGAGTATTACGCACCGGTGGCTTCAGAAATCAACTATCGGGGTCACAGTGAACTGCTTTGGAAGATGGACTACGCGAGGGAATATCTGGCGCGCTTCGACGATTTGGAACTGACGTTGGAGCAGCGGCTTCCGTACACGGAGAATCAAAATGTTGACTCGATGTTTATGCTGCGTCGAGTTAACGCAAGTAGTTAGGTGCCCGAGGTCGCGAGTTTCCAATGAAGATCGTTGCAATCATCCAGGCCCGAATGGGTAGCACTCGTTTGCCCGGCAAAGTCCTGATGGATCTGGGCGGCGAAACCGTTCTAGCCCGGGTCCTTGAGCGATTGCGGCGAGCCATTATGATCGAAGAAATTGTAGTCGCCACCACCGATTCTGCGGCCGATGATGCAATTATTCGTGAGTGCGAGCGACTCGAAGCCTCATGTTTCCGCGGCTCCGAGGATGATGTTCTGGATCGTTACTACGAGGCAGCACGAATGTTCGCGGCGGAAGTCGTGGTGCGCATTACGTCGGACTGCCCTGTGATCGACCCTGATCTGGTGGACGAAACTATTCGCGTGTTTCAGTTGCAATGCGGAGACTACTGCAGCAACTCATTTCCACGGACTTATCCGCGTGGTCTGGATACCGAAGTTTTCACGATGAACGCACTTGAACAGGGTTGGCGCCATGCTTACCAGCCCTACGAGCGAGAACACGTGACGCCATACTTCTACGAGCATCCAGAATTATTCCGACTAGTTTCGCACCAAGGGCAGATCGACTATAGCCAATATCGCTGGACGCTTGACACCGAAGGAGACCTCGAACTGCTGCGCGAAATCTATGTGCGATTCGGTAACAAGCACGATTTTAGCTGGCGAGAAGTCATTCAGCTCATGGAGCGCGAGCCCGAACTTGCCGAATTAAACTCGCACGTCATCCAAAAAACCTTGCACGGAGCCTGATGTTGGCCAGGACCCTAATCATCCGCGCCGACGCCAGTATCGCGATAGCTACAGGCCATGTGATGCGTTGCCTGGCGCTGGCTGAGGCATGGCAAGATGCCGGCGGAAATGTCGTATTTGCCATGGCGGAATCAACTCCCGCGATCGAGGCACGCCTGCATCTTGAAGGGATGGAAATTGTCCAGCTGAATGCTTCCCCCAATAGCATCGAGGACGCCCGCACTGTTTCAGCACTGGCAAACGATCGTCAGGCCACATGGGTCATCGTGGATGGCTATCGCTTCGATTCGGAGTATCAACGCAACCTAAAGAATGCGGGCCTGAAACTGTTGTTCATTGACGATCTTGGTCAATGCAAGCATTATTCGGCAGATATCGTGCTGGATCAAAACGTTCATGCCTGCGAGAAGATGTATGCGAATCGCGAGTCTTACACCCAGCTGCTGCTCGGTCCACGTTATGTCATGCTACGGCGCGAGTTTCGGGTACGGCGCGATTGGCGACGCAGGATTCCCCCGCGTGGCCGGAAGTTGCTAATCACCATGGGCGGCAGCGATCCCGATAACCTTACGCTGCGCCTGATCGAGACTTTTCCCAGAATTTCCGTTCCAGATCTTGAAATCACAGTCGTCGCCGGCGGCAGCAATCCGCAACTGGCTGAGTTGCAGCGAAGAGTAGCGGAGTTAGATCTGCCAATTCTCCTTGTAGGCAACGCGAGCAACATGCCCGACTTGATAGCGCAGTCTGATGTCGCAATTATCTGCGCGGGGGGAACTCTTTGGGAACTTCTGTACATGGGCTGTGCCACCTTAAGCTATTTCCGTACCCCAGTTCAGGGGCAGATCATTGCAGAACTCAATGACATGGGGGCGGTACACAGTATGGGTTCGGTCGAAGATTTTGATCAGAACAGTCTGGTTCGTGCCGTAGAAGAAATCATGGCGTGCCAGGATCGCAGAGAACAAATGGCTCAACTGGGAAGGACAGTGGTGGATGGCGAGGGAATTGGCCGGGTTCTCGATACTGTTCTCTGCAGTGGAACAGATTGTACCGCGCTCACCATGCGCGCAGTCGAACCTGATGAGCACGAGGATTTCCTGAAAATGGCGGAGCAGCATTTCCGAGAATTGAATCCTATGTTCACGCCCGCGCAAGACTGGAAGAAATCCTATTTCGAGAAGATCGAGAACGATCGGAAATATTCGCTTCGCTGGATTATCGTCGACGGGCGGCCAGCGGGATTCATTCTTTTCGGGGTGGAAGAACATCGGTTTCTACCGCGTCTCACAGGCGCAATCTATGAGGTCTATGTCATTCCTGAGCAGCGCAGAAAAGGCATTGCTCGAGCTTGCGCAAAACAGGTCATTGATGAACTGTGGAAGTCTTCGCCTTCGAAGATTCAATTGGAAGTGGTCGAGGGCAACGCCGGTGCCACAGAACTTTGGAGATCGTTAGGTTTCCAGAAGGTTACTGAGCGTTTTGTGCTTGCGGAAAAGACCGGGTGACGAAATGAAGATAGCGATTTCGCAGCCTGCGTACCTGCCCTGGCTCGGCTACCTCGACCTGATCGATCAGGTAGACACCTTCGTCCTTTTGGATAACGTTCAATTCGAAAAGCAGTCCTGGCAACACCGCAATCGAATTAAGACTCCGGTCGGACTGCAATGGCTCACCGTGCCCGTCTTATTCCGCGGACGCTTTGGCCAAGAAATTAACGAGGTCGAAATTCGCGATATCGAGTTCTCGCGCAATCACCTTCGCGCCATCGAATTGAACTATCGCCGCGCGCCGTTTTTCGATAACTACTTCCAGGATCTCAGTGCCCGGATGAGGACAACGAGTTCGTGCGCCACGCTGATCGCCGATCTGGACATCCGGTTAATCGAATGGTTCATGGACGTGCTGGGGATTCAAACGCGTTTATTGCTCTCGTCTCGCCTCGAGCAAGCAGGCAGGCGGACGGAACTGCTAGCCAACATCTGCGAGTCGCTCGGCGCCAAGCAATACCTTTCACCTCTCGGATCCTCAGCCTATTTGCTGCAGGAGATTCATGTACTGCTCGAAAAGGACATCGACGTCGCTTTCCAGCACTACGAGCATCCGCAGTACCGGCAGCTGTTTCCCCCGTTTTGTCCGTATGCCTCAATTCTCGATTTGATTTTCAATGAGGGCGAGCGGGCGCTCGAAGTCCTACGGAGCGGGCGGCGGACTCCCTTCCTGCCAGACGAAGTCGGCGACATGGTCTCAGTAAATGCGGGAGCGCGATGATCAGTGGTCTGACAATTGGAGATCGGCAAATCGGTGTGGGCCAACCGGTGTACGTCGTCGCCGAGCTTTCCGCCAATCACAACCAGAACTTTGACCAGGCAATCCGTCTCATCGAGGCCGCCAAGGAAGCCGGAGCTGACGCCGTCAAAGTGCAAACCTACACGCCGGACACGATTACGATCCGCAGTGATCGTGAATTTTTCCAAATTCGCGGCGGTACCCTCTGGGATGGCCGCACCCTCTATGAACTCTATGGCGAAGCTTGCACGCCCTGGGATTGGCAGCCCAAATTAAAACAGGTCGCTGACGATCTTAAACTCGATTTCTTTTCTTCTGCCTTCGACTCAACCGCTGTGGACTTTCTGGAGAGCATGGCGGTGCCGGCATACAAGCTCGCATCCTGCGAACTAATCGACATTCCGCTTCTTCAGAGAATATCGCGCACTGGCAAACCACTAATCATCTCGACGGGCATGGCGACCCTTGAGGAGATTGAGGAAGCTGTCGCGACAGCTCGCAAAGAAGGCGCCGAGCAAATCGCATTGCTGAGGTGCACCAGCGCTTACCCGGCTCTCCCCAGTGAGATGAACTTGCGTACGATTCCCGAGCTTATGCGAAGGTTTGAAGTTCCAGTCGGATTATCGGATCACACCATGGACATCGCAGTACCCGTGGCGGCGGTGGCCTTGGGCGCGTGCATCATCGAAAAACACTTCGCCTTGTCCCGATCGCTGAAGGGACCTGACAGCGCCTTTTCCCTGGAGCCAGCAGAGTTCAAATCCATGGTGGAAGCGGTCCGAGTTGCCGAGAAATCTCTAGGAGAAATTCACTTCGGCCTCACTCACAGCGAAAGGAGCAGCCGCGTTTTTCGCCGGTCGCTTTTTGTTGTCCAGGATGTGAAGCGGGGAGAACCTTTCAGCGCGGAAAATGTCCGCTCGATCCGGCCTGGTCACGGACTGCACACTCGGCATCTCCCGCAGATCGTCGGCAAGCGTGCTTCTTGTGACATCGAGAAGGGCACCCCGCTGAACTGGGACCTGGTGGCCGAAGCATGAGGCTGGTCAGTCCATTGTTGAAACACGTCGTTTATCCCGGCCTGTCCAAAGCGGGATATCTTCGCCGTGCAGCCGACGCCGGACCCGTTGTGTTGACGTATCACGGTGTGCTGCCCGCTGGATACAAAATTGTCGATCCAGGCCTGGACGGCAATCTGTTGAGTGCGGATTCGTTTCGTCGGCAGATGCGATTCATCAGGAAACAGCACAACGTGATCTCTCCAACAGAATTCCTGCTCTGGTGTCAGGGCGGGCATGAATTGCCTCCGCGTTCCGTCCTGCTGACTTGCGATGACGGCTTGCGGAGCTCACTCTTCGAGATGGTGCCGATTCTTCAGGAATTTGATCTTGAGTGCCTATTCTTTGTCACTGGCGCTTCTCTCTGCCCAACGCCCACAATGCTCTGGTACGAGGAACTTTATCTGATGTTCCTGGCAGCTCCTGAAAGCTTTACGTTGGACTTGCCCGAAATCGGACTGCAAGCGGAGGTAAACCAGCAAGAAAGACGTTCTTTGTGGTGGGACCTGGTAACGAAGCTTTCGCAATACGACCTGAATCGCCGGAGAACACTTTTGGCGAGAATAAGGATGCAGTTGGAACTTTCTGAGCAATGGGATGCTGAATACCGCGACGACCCTGTACTGAGCCGGCGATTCTTGATGTTGAACCTGGCTGAACTTCATCAGCTCCGCGAGGCCGGGATGAGCATCGGCGCGCACACCCTCTCGCATCCGATGCTGGCGCAGTCATCGCCAGACGTGGCGTGGAGCGAAATCTCGGAGTGCAAGCAAAATTTGGAGCTGGCTTTGGAACAAGAGATGTGGGCGTTGGCCTATCCGTTCGGCAATTCGTCTTCAGTGACGTCGCGAGAATTGGAAATGGCGAAACGAGCAGGCTTTAAAGCTGCATTTCTCAACGCGGTCGGCGCCTTCGGAACGCAAACTCCGAAATTCGCCCTGCCGCGCATCCACATTACGGCTGATATGAGTCTCGCAGAATTCGAAGCACACATTTCGGGGTTTCATCGCTCATTGCAGGAATTGTTTAGACCAGCGAGCCTGAGCGCTGTTGCGGGGTCGAACGCTTGAGGAGAAATTGGGGCTGCAACGAAATTGCAAAATCTCATCTGACGAGAAAAACGTTTTGCGCATAGTTCTGCATCGAAAAATTCCCGAAGACGACCGCTTGGCCTGCCAGTGGAATGCACTGGTGCTGCAGACGGAGTGTCCGGAGGTTTTCTACACTTACGAATGGGCGCTGGCCGTAAGCCGCGCCTACAGCAGTTCCGTCGCACCGTTACTGATTCTGGCCTACGACCAGGATTCTCTGGTCGGCGTGGTGGCGCTGGCCACCGATAGTATGCGACGAGGAACTTTCTTCCTGGCCAGCACAACGGCGGATTATTGCGATTTTATTTCATCGCCCGCTAACCGAGCGGATTTTGTAAGTGTGGTCTTTAGGGAATTGCGAAGACTAAAAATACCTGCGCTAGTGGCTGCGAATTTGCCGGCGGATTCTGTTACCTCCAGCACTCTTCCCGCAACTTCCGAGCCGCAAGGCTACAGAACATTTTCCCATCCGGCCCATCTGTGTTCTCAGATCACGATGGGGTCATCTGTGGAGCGTCGAAAGCTGCGGGACGTCGTGGCCAATCGGAAGGCGCTTCGCTATTCCCTCAAAGGCCTGGAAAGGCACGGCCCGGTAAGCATCGATCACCTTAAGTCGGCCGAGAATCTTCAGACAGCGCTGCCGGAGTTTATACGAGCACATATCGCGCGATTCTCCGCCACAGGCCAGCGCAGCAATTTGTCACATCCGGAGCGGCAGGCGTTCCTGACCGAGTTAGCTGGCTTGCTCTCCACCGCGGGCTGGATTGTGCTTTCCTGCCTCCGAGTCGGGGATAACTCGGTGGCGTGGAATTATGGGTTCAGGTTTTCAGGAAGCTGGTTTTATTATCAGCCAACGTTCAACAGCGACTGGCGCAAGTTTTCTCCTGGGTTCTGCCTCCTTTCGAAAATCGTGGAAGCAGCCTGTGACGATCCTGCGATCGAGCGGATTGATCTGGGGCTGGGAGCGGAGGGTTACAAAGAGCGATTCGCCACAGGCACTCGCCAGACATTGGACGTTACCGCCACTGCCTCGACTACGCATTACCTCAGGGAGGCTGCGCGTTATCACGTTGCTACTGCCATCAAATCTTCTCCGCGTCTTGAGCATGGTGTTCGGCGGATACTAGGACGTATACCTGTCGGAGGCGGCCAAGGTTGAAAGTCTTGCTGCTTCATCCGGCTGACACGCTTCCATGGCCCACCCCCAGCGAGCGTTGGGATCTGATCATTGATTTTGCGCGCGCCCCAGACGGTACCTACGAAAACTGGCACCGCCAGGCCGGTTGTCCGGTGCTTAGCCTTTACCAGTTCGCTGAAGAAGCCGACGATCTACGAGTCACGCGGGAACTCTTGCAACTTGGAACGGGCTACCTGGCGGACCACTGGGGAATCGATTGGTGGGATATATTGTCGCTGGAGATTGTGGCTGAGCTTCGGCAACTGATGCTCGTACACCGACTCTCGAAAGAACTGGGCGAGCATTGCGAGCTGTATGCAACTCGGCTCCATCCGCTAGCCACCACTCTGCAGAGACTTCTCGCCACTAGGCTGACGATCCTGGAAAGCAATTTCCGAGCGGTAATTCACCGGATGCGTCACTATCACGAAGTCTTCTCGCACCTCGACACCTCCGAGTTTGCCCAGGTTCTTGCGGACAAGTTCGACAACGATCATTCCATCCGCCGCCGATTTGCTCGCCGTACACGCCCGACGGGTATGCCTGTTATATTGCTCCCGTCGGCTTACCTTAATGTCTCTCGTGTCGCGCTTTCCTACGCCGAACAACTCCCCGTTCATCAGTTCCTGTTAGTCCACGCCAGGAATAATGCCAAGGTTCCCGTGCTGCCGCCCAACGTCAGATCGGCATCGCTGTCGCCATACTTCGTACCGAGCGACAAGCTGGAAACCGCTTCCCTGCTCGAGTCGTGGAACGGTTTAACAAAGCATCTTGTTTATGGCGCCGAAGTCTTCAACATGGCTGATGCGATGGGATTGCTTGGACGGTTTCCTGCCCTTCTGCGTTGGGGATTGGCGCTTCGCGATGCCTGGAGCCGGGTCTTCGAGTCCGAGAATGTAACCGCTTGTTTTTGCGCTGATGACAGCAATCCTCCTTCAAGCATTCCGCTCATCATGGCCCGGAAACGCGGGCTTCCAGTTCTCGCCTGCCATCACGGCGCGCTCGACTACCAAATGGCGATCAAGACGAACAATGCGGATGTCTATTTGGCGAAGAGTGAAATGGAGCGCGATTACCTGCGGCGCATTTGCCGTCTTGCGTCGGAGAAGATAGTCGTCGCGCCACCAGTGTCGTCGAAGCCGCCGCGTGTGTTACGCCGCTCGGCTCGGTGGCTGGTTTTTTTCACCGAACCCTATGCGAGCAGCGGGTGGCGAAGCGATGAAGTCTACCGCGATCTTTTGCCGCGGTTGTGCACCCTCGCTCAGACCTGCGGTCTGAAGCTGGTTTTCAAGCTTCATCCCTTTGAAAGCATCAAACGCCACCGAAAGATGTTACGCCGCCTCGTCCCGCAGCATGAGCGCCAGATAGAAGTGCTTGCAGGCCCACCATCAGATCAATTATGGAGCAACACGCGATTTGCCCTGACGGTGCAATCTTCAACCGCTGTGGAGTGTTGTGCCTTGGGCATTCCTGTCTTCCTGTGCGCATGGCTGCGAGATTCATGGGCCGGATATCTTCAGCAATACGCGCGATTTGGCGTGGGTCACGTTTTGGAATCGCCGGACCAGATCAGCGAAATTCCAGAATTGCTTGCAAACCGGGAAAACAAATCAGTCCAGCGGGGGGCGCCTCAGAAGGCTATTGCACTCGACGACCTGCAGGATCTTTTCTCGGGAACTTATTACCTTGCCTGTTGCAAGCAACGGGTGACAGCTTTCTCGGATGGCGACCGGAACGAAGTGAGCATGGGGTTGTGATTCTTTGGCTGGCACGTATTGAAAACGAAGTCTGCAACTCGACCCATCACAATTTTCACGCCGTCGTTTGCCGACGAGGACGACACCAATGCTCAGAATCTTACCGTGAAAGAAATTGTTGCCCGCCTGCCAGCAGAGCAGTTTCGCGTGATTATGATTTCCGAGAGCAAACCTGATCCGCGCATTGCCGCGCGCAAGAACACCGAGCTGTTGCCTTACTACAAGCACGGAAACACTGCACAATTGCTCATGCGATCGGTGGCTTACCGCCCTGACATCTACTTCTATCCAAGGTTCGGTCCGCTCGATCGGGCAGTGTTCGCATTGCGCAAGAGTCTTCGGCTCAGGACGGCGGTGGTGACACACATAGTTTCGGTAATGAGCAAGGCAGTGGAAAACAGCTTGGTCGCACGCTCCATTGTCGAGGGCGATGCCGTTTTCGCAAACTCAGCCTATGTTGCGGAGACGGTACAACAAAGGTTTGGCGTCTCAGCAGGAACGATCTACAACGGGATCGACCGGAGATTCTTCTTTCCGAATGACGACTCAGCATCAAACCGTAACTCCCAAGCATTCACCGTTCTTTATGCTGGATCCTTTCGACCGTGGAAGCGAGTCGAACTGGTGATCGAGCAGGCTGCTCGCTGTCCAAATGTACAGTTTCGCCTGGCGGGACGCGGTGAAACCGAAGAAGCATGCCGCACTTTATGTCAAAAGTACGAGTGCCGCAACGTCTCCTTCTTGGGGCATCTGCCACCCGTGCAGCTTGGGAAAGAAATGCGAATGGCGCATGCTTTTCTTTTTCCAAGCATTGTCGAGGGTCATCCTCAGGTGCTCGGACAGGCGGCTGCTTGCGGCTTGCCAGCAATCGCCATGAGCGTATACCACCCTGAGTACGTGCTGCATGGGAAGACTGGCTTCCTGGCAGAGTCAGACGCAGAACTCTCCAGATACCTGGACTTGCTGGTGCGCGATTCGGCAATGCGGCAGTCGATGGCGTCGGCCGCAGCCCATCATTCGCAGAAATTCGATTGGGATCAGATCGCTGACCAATGGCGTGAGGTTTTTCAAGAAGTAGTCGCCCAACGTCGAAGCGCCTGAATATGTGTGGAATATTTGGCATCCTCGATCCAGCACGCCCCTTAGGCACTTCTGCTCATGCTTGGGCTGAACAAGCGCAGTTGCGCCTTCAGCATCGGGGGCCCGATGGGCGCCAGCGCATGACACTGATGGATGGGCGCTGCCTGCTTGGTCATCTGCGACTCGCGATTATCGACATCGAGGGCGGTGCCCAGCCGATCAGCAACGAAGATGGAACCATCTGGGTGGTTTGTAATGGCGAGATTTACAACTACCTGGAATTGCGCGAGAAATTGGAGGCACAAGGCCACCGTTTTTCCACCAACAGCGATACCGAGGTCCTGGTCCACCTATTCGAGGAAAAGGGAACCTCGCTGCTCGACGATTTGGAGGGCATGTATGCGTTCGCTATCGTCGATACCCGCAAAGAGCAGCTCTTTCTGGCTCGCGATCGCTTTGGGGAGAAGCCGCTCTATTGGGCGCCTGCCTGCAACGGAAAGGCTTTGGCCTTCGCCTCAGAGCTAAAGGCTGTGCTGCCACTCGATGGTGTGGATCATAGCTTGGACGTGGCAGGCGTGGCCCAGTTTCTGGCGCTGGGTTATCTCCCCGCGCCACGAACTCATCTTAATGGGGTGTCCAAGCTTCGGGCCGGCGAGGCCATTGTCTTCGGCCCTGGATCGGAGAAGCGTACATTTCGATATTGGCGACCCGAATTTGTAAATTCAAATGGTCATCGGCCTTTCAGCCAAACCGCAGCAATCGAGCTTGTCCGGAATCGTTTTCGTGAAGCCGTGCGCATACGGCTCCGCAGCGATGTACCCGTGGGCGCCTTCCTGTCTGGCGGCATCGATTCGACGCTCGTGGTCAGCACAATCCGGGACCTTCTTCCCAACGCTTCCCTAACGACGTTTTGCGCGTCCTTCGATGATGAAGAACTCAACGAAGCGCCCTACGCCAGGCAAATCGCGGAACGGATCGGTTCTGACCATCATAAAGTGCACTTCTCCTCGACCGAATTGCTGAGTGTGTTTGACGATCTTATCGACCACTACGATGAGCCCTTTGCTGACGCTTCAATGTTTCCCACGTTCGCTGTTTGCCGGGCGGCGCGTCAGCACTGCAAAGTCATGATGTCCGGAGATGGCGGAGACGAATGTTTTGGTGGCTACCGTCCGTTCTTCTGGCACTCGCGGTGGCATCCGCTTCGCCGCTTGCCGGGAGTTAATGGCGCTGCCGACTTCCTGCTTCGCTCCTGGAACGCGCGATGGCGCGGCACCGGTCTGCTTACTTTTCTTCATAAGAACGATTGGCAACTTCTTTATCCTGAGCAGGAACGAGCCTCGACTCTGGACTGCTTTCAGCGGGAACATCAAGTGCAAGCGAGCGCAGGGTTACAGGAACTGAAGGATGCCGCAATCGAACACGCGCGTTTGAGCTATCCGCTTTCAGCCATGGAAGACATGGCGAATGGGTATTTGCCTGAGCAAATTTTAGTGAAGGTGGACCGCGCCAGCATGTTCAGCGCGGTGGAATGTCGAACTCCATTTCTGGATGGAGACCTCTTTGCATTTGCCGCTAGTCTGCCGATTGGCTATCACTTTGCCCACGGTCAAGGCAAAGCCTTGCTGCGCCGATGCTTGCCGGATTGGGTTCCACCGGAAGTCCGATGGCGCAAGAAGCAAGGCTTCACGCCACCACTCGATATTTGGTTTCGCACCAGTCTGCGCCGGCCAATGGAAGAAGCAATCGCAGATATCTCTCGGCAACTCAGCCATGTAATCGTTCCGGGTCGAGTTGCCAAGCTTTATCAAGAGCATCACGCCGGTGCGGATCGAAGCGCACTGCTGTTTCGCTGGCTGGTATTGAGCAGAAGCGTAACTCAGGGGCGGAGCGCGTGCGCATGAGTTTCCGATGTTTTCTACTGCTGGGATCACACCGTTCGGGAGAGACCACAGCATGAACGCGACCGCTCAGCTGACGAGGGCGCAGTCTTCTCCACCGGCAGTAGGCCTAGGTCGCATCGTCAACAACTCGGTTGCCTTGATCCTGCTCGACTTGCTGAACAAAGCAATTCCTCTAGTCGTGTTCCCGCGAGTGGTTCGCGCTCTCGGACCTGCAGCCTACGGACGATTGGGCTTCGCCGCCGCAGTCGCTGGCTTTTTTGGCTTGCTGGCCTCCCCGGGGTTTTCCACATATGCACTCCGGGAAGCCGCCAAGAACAGCAAACAGGTTTCGTTCCTCGTCAGGCACGTTCTTGGGGCCCGGGTTGTGTTTGCAACTGGCGCTTACGCGCTACTCACGATCTTCACCTTATTCCTCGCCCCATCGGACCGTCAGACGCGTCTTTTGATAATGCTTTCGGGTCTCGCGTTCGTGGCAGGCAGTCTCGACACGCAGTGGATCTTCGCCGCTCGCTCCCGCATGTCCATGATCGCGGTGCAAGGGGCGCTGGCACAACTTGCGTACACTGGCCTCATCCTCGCACTGGTTCGCGGTTCGCACGACGCGTGGATCGTTCCGTCGGCGACCGTTCTCTCTCTGGGTCTCAGCACTTTGCTGATCTGGGTTCCCGCACGACGCCAATATCACATTCCGCGACCAGAAATTTCGCCGCAAGCCTGGGGTGTTTTCTTGCCAATCTGTCTGGTGATGGGATTTTCCAGCCTCATGTCCATGATCTATGACCAGATAGACGTCGTCATGCTCAAGTACTTTCGAGCTGACGCAGAACTGGGAACATATGTCGCCAGCTATGGTCTGATGACGATGGCAATGTCTTTCCTCCCGATCTTGGGACAAGTGTTTATGCCACTGCTCTCGGAGACTGCGGGCCAAGCTCGCAACCCGGAGAATCGCAACGCTGAGAAAAGGTATCTGCGCTGGTTCGGAAACGCTACGGTGGGTCTGGCTCTACCCATTGCCGTCGGCGGATTTATCCTGGCCGTGCCCCTCACACAATTTGTCTTTGGAAATCAATACTCGAATTCAGGTGTTCTTTTCCGCTGGCTGATGCTGACCATCATCACGGGGCCGACAGCGAGCTATTGCGGAGCGCAGCTCATACCGAATGGCCGTGAAAAAAAATATCTTGTCGCTGTCCTCGCCGGAGCCACTGCGAATGTCGTGCTGAATCTGTTTTTCATTCCCAAGTACGGAGCCCTTGCGGCTGCTTTCACAACCGCGTTCAGTCAGGGCATCGTGGCACTCATGAACTACCACTTCGTTAAGGACTTGAGCCGACCACCACTACTCACGGCGGTAGCAATGTCGGCTCCCGCCACCTGTGTCATGGCGATCAGTCTTCTCGCCGTGCGGGTACGCTTCCCGGTTCATGTCTTGGCACTAGTCACTCTGGGGGCCTTGGCTTACCTTGGTACTTATGCGCTGACAGTCCGCTTGTGGAATCAAATCAGAGCTCAACATCCATCTTGAATGGAGACCGTCACTGGTGAATGGCGTTCCGTGCGAAGAAGGCATACCCGCTCAAGGTGAGCAGACGATTTGTGACCCTGCAGGAGACGCTGCGGGCAAGAACTACTGGAATTCGATCTGGAACAAGTTGCCACCCATCACCCTCTATGAAGGGCCGGCTTACGAACAACATTCCGTGCTATCGAGATTCCTTTCCACCGCCGGCGGCGGCGATGCCATCGAAATCGGATGTGCCTCCGGCAACTACATGATTTACCTAAACAAGGAATTTGGATACCGCGTCGACGGACTCGATTACTCGGACAACATGCAATATGTTCGGGCGAACTTGTCTTACAACGGCATCCATGACGCAGAACTCTTTAGCACAGATTTTTTTCAGACCGTGCCAGCCAGAAAATACGATCTCGTCTTCTCAGGAGGATTCGTTGAACACTTTGATGATCACGAGCTAGTGGTCAAGAAACACGCCGAATGGGCGAAGCCGGGCGGACTCGTCGTGATTATTGTGCCCAACTTAACTCATATTCACAGGTTGCTGTGCGGCTGGTTTGATCCGGAGGTCCTGCGCGTCCACCGTTTCCCGCTAATGCGAAGTGCCGTATTGCGTGAAGCGCTGGAAAAAGCTGGTTTGAGCGTACTGCATTGTGACTATCACAAGACGTTTCGCTGCACGTACGCCCTGCCAAAACCGGCCGATTTTGTTGCCCGGGCCGTCCAAAAACTATTGAAGCTCTCTGGACTCGATAACATTGGCAATCGCTTTGGTAGTCCATACCTGATCTCAGTCTCCAGAAAGAACTGATCTGCCGATGCAAGAGCTCGTGGCTAGCACGCAGTCGGACCTTCAGAAAGTGCACTTTCGGTTCGGAGAGAAAACACGTCAACCCGCAATGCGAGTCCTGACCCTCACTCCTTTTTATCCCACGGCGTCCGACGACGCGAACGGGTGCTTCGTCGCGGAGCCACTGCGGGCAATGGAGGAGTTCGGCGTCGACTCTTGCGTTGTGGCCGTGCAGCCATTGCATCGCATCAGCCCAGGATCGGACGCCATATCTCCCATCGCACGTTGGATCCGCTATCCCTGCATTCCGGGCGGAGTCGGTCTTGCTCCCGCTGGCGCATTTCTTTATGCGAGCTTGATTTCGAAGGCCCGACGCCTACATCAGTCACGAAGGATTGATTTGATCCATGCTCATGCTGCGCTGCCGTGCGGGCATGCTGCGGTGCTCTTGAGCCGCGAGCTGAATATTCCTTGCGTCGTCACCGTCCACGGCCTGGACCCATTCTTTGACAACCAGGTGCATGGATCTGCTGGCGAATGGTGCAAGCGGGTTGCGCAATTTGTGTATCGTTCGGCGTCGCGAGTGATATGCATCAGCCAGAAAGTTGCCGAAAATGTGATAGACGGCGCTGCCGCGCCGGTAAATACGACAGTCATTTACAACAGCGTCGACACACAGATGTTTTCCCCGGCTCCGAGCGACGCCCTGTCGAAGACCATCCTCAGCGTCGGCAATCTGATTCCCATCAAAGGGCACGAACTGCTCCTGCGAGCGCTTGCGGCTGTGCTTCTCCACTTTCCGGATATCTCATATGACATTATTGGCGACGGTCCCGAACATCAGCGTCTGACCAGATTGGCCAGCGACTGCAACATTGCTGACCGGGTTCGTTTTCTCGGCCGTCAAAGTCGAAAACAGGTTGCTGACGCGATGCGACGCTGCGTACTTTTCGCTCTGCCCAGCCGGTATGAAGGGCTCGGTTGTGTTTACCTGGAGGCGATGTCCGCCGAAAGAGCTGTGATTGCGTGCCGCGGCCAGGGGATTGATGAAATTATCCGGCATGGAAGCAATGGCTGGCTGATCGATCCCGGCAACTTGCAAGAATTAATCACGGCACTTTCGTTGCTTTTGCAAAACCTTCAGCTTCGACGGCAGATTGGCGAGGCGGCTCGCCGCACCACGCTTCAAAGCCTTACCTCGACGCATCAGGCTGCGCAGCTTGCGACTCTATATCGGGAGTGCGTGGCATGAGCTGCCGGGTCGTAATTATTACCGAGATCATTGCACCCTACCGAATTCCTGTCTTCAACGCGCTCGCGCGACACGGCGGGATCGACCTGCACGTAATCTTCCTGGCCGAGACCGATTGCACTCAGCGCCAGTGGCTGGTTTACAAAGAGGAAATCCGTTTCCCGTATCAGGTGCTTCGTTCGTGGAGGCGACGAGTGGGCAGGCATAGCCTCCTGCTGAACTGGGGAGCGGAAGTTGCGCTGCAGCAAGCGGAACCGGATTTCATCATCTGCGGTGGCTACAACTATTTTGCCTCATGGCAATCCATGTCGTGGGCGCAACGAAATGGCGTGCCATTCGGTTTATGGTCGGAGAGCACGGCCAGAGACTTTCGGGACGGCCGTATGTTGGTAGAGTTCCTGAAAGCAAGATTTCTGCGCAGTTGCGATGCCTTTGTCGTTCCTGGAAAATCCTCAGTCGAATATTTGAAGACCTATGGCGTGTCGGAAGGAATGATTTTCACTGCACCGAACGCAGTTGACACGCAACTCTTTGCGCGGAAGGCCGCGGTCATTCGCGACGATGCAGCCACATATCGCAGGGCTTTGGGCTTGCCGCCTCGCTTTTTTCTTTTTGTCGGCCGCCTGGTACCAGAAAAAGGAATTTTCGATCTACTGAACTCATATGCTGCGCTGGCACCGGAACTCAGGAAGGAAATGGGCCTCGTATTTGTCGGAGATGGTGCCGCGCGATCCACACTTCTTCAGCGTGCCGCCGCTATCAATCCTGGGCGCATTCAGATGGTGGGCTTTGCTCAGCGGGAGCGGTTGCCTGCCTACTATGCACTCGCAGACGTGTTTGTATTTCCTACGCATACTGATCCCTGGGGTCTGGTCGTGAATGAAGCGATGGCGTGCGGGTTACCTGTCATCTCCTCGGACGCGGCAGGCTGTGCTACCGACTTGGTCGAAAGCGGGTGGAACGGTCGCTTGTTTCCGGCCGGTGATATCCAGCAACTGTCTTCCGTTATGGATGAACTTGGACGCGATACAGAGCGACGATCAGTCATGGGCCAGCGCAGCGTCGAGCGTATCCTGCAGTATTCGCCGGAAGCCTGGGCCGAAGGCATGGCCAGCGCCGTGCTGCAGCGAAGAAGAGGTGCAGCATGAGTTACGACTGGTCTAGCTCTGACGGGCCCTCGGCATTTCTACAATTGCGGCTCGCTGCGATTTCGATTTACCGGGTAGGGTGATGCATCTCTTTTTCAACTGTCTCGCGGCCAGCGCTGCTAGCGGGCTGACCTACGTGCGCAACATCGTCCCCCATCTCTCCGGACTGCAGGGGCTTCGGGCTACTCTCGCTCTCAGTCCTCAGTTAAGGAATGAGCTGGGCAATCCGTCTAACATTTCATTTGTTGAACTGGAAATTCCCGCTGGCGCAGCCGGGCGATTTTGTTGGGAACAGTCTCTCCTCTCTCGAATGATCCGGAAGAGTGGCGCGGATGTATTGATCTCGGCCGGCAATTTCGCTTTGTTCCGATCGCCCGTGCCCCAGATCCTTCTTTCGGGGAACTCTCTCTATACTTCTCTCGACTTCTACGACGATCTACGCGCGCGCAGGGCCTACCGCATCTGGTTGGACACTCGGGCTAGGGGCTTCTTCGCCCGGCGCTCGGTTCGCTGGGCTGACTGCACCGTCGCTCCCAGCAAGTCTTTTGCCGATACACTGCGCGTTTGGAGCGAGGGCAAAGTCGTCAGTATTTATCACGGCTTCGATCCCGACATATTCTTCCGAGAACAGGACCAACTGCCCCGAGAAATTCAGGACAAGATCGATTCGGGCAAAGACGCCCTCCGCCTCATCTTCGTGAGTCACTACAACTACTACCGGAATTTCGAGACCCTGTTGCGAGCCATCCCATATATTCGGGAGCGTTTGGGTGGCAGGGAGGTTCGATTGCTTCTCACGTGCAAACTGTCTTCGGCAGAGAATACCGGGGCCTATCGCACGGCAACTGCGGCCGCTCTCGTCCGGGATCTCGGAATTTCAAATGAAGTGGTAGAGTTGGGCGCAATTCCATATGGCCAGCTGCAGCACATACTCCGCGGCTGTGATATTTACGTTACTCCCGCCTACACGGAAACCTTCGCCCATCCCCTGGTCGAGGCCATGGCGAGCGGGTTGCCCATCGTGGCTTCCGATCTTCAGGTGCATCGCGAAGTCTGCGGTCCCGCCGCACTCTATTTCCCATGTTTTTCGCCGGCCGATCTCGCGAAGCAAGTAATGGTGATCGCGAACAACCAGGAACTCAGGCGTGAAATGGCAAATTCGGGGCGGAACAGGTCGGTGGATTTCTCGTGGGCGAAGCACGTGCAGGAGTTGCTTGCCATATCGCGAGAGATGACTAATTAGCGGTCAGTTTGAAGAGGCGGAAGAAGTAATTGTTTCCTGCCGTACACTCTCCACGTATAAGCTCTCGTGCTTTCGCTGTTCGAGTTCAATCAAGGTAATATCCGCGATGCGGCTCTGCATAAAATTGCTGACGGCAGGTTGTTCGAAACCAGCTTGCCGCAGAAGGGCAATCAGAGAACTCTCGTCAAACATTTGAGAGTGGTGCGCTCCACGATGAAACAAATCGTGAATGGTGTGGCGCAACAAAAGCCGATCCACAAAGCGGTGCGAGGCCATGGGATCAGAATCCCTTAAATACTCGCGGGCGATGAGTTGCAGATCAGGGACCACGATACGCAGCACTCCTCCTGGCCGCAACACTCGAAAACATTCCTTTGCAACTGCGAGCGATTCCGCCCAGGAGAAATGTTCAAACGTATGCGACGAATAAATACAACTCACACTTTGATCGGCAAACGGCAGCCCCTTTTTCACATCGTGCCGGCGAACATCTTTGGGCCAAGCTGGGGTCCGGAATAATCGACGCCCCAGTTTAAGTCGTGATAGCGGAATGGTAGGTGAGTTGTCAATGTTGCACCAGCCCGGCGCACCAGACAATCCACAGCCAATGTTAATTTTAAATTTCGTATTGGCGAAATATCGGTTGGGTAGCCGCGTCAGTTTCTGATTCTGCGTTTCGGGTTGTAAAACCGCGGAGCTTGCCGTCACACGTTCCTCTACGCAGATAATGCTTCTGTTGTCTGGCCCACTTTAAGCGTGCTTAGGTCGCTCGCGAGGCGATCGGCAGGGCGCGAATTCAGCCTGCAGTAAGCCACCACGCTCTTCACAATGTCGTTGAGTGACTGGGTCGGTGTGTAACCAAACCACTGGCGGGCTTTCGAAATGTCAGGGACGCGCCGCTGCATGTCCTCGAAGCCCTTACCGTACGCCTCATCGTAACTAAGATATCTGACGGTGCTGGTCGAGTCAGTCGCCTCGATTACTTTCTCCGCCAGCGCATTCATTGTCACTTGCTCGGTATTGCCGAGATTGAAGACGTGGCCGACCGTTGCATCACAGGAAATGCACTGCACTAATCCTTTAACAATGTCCTCGACATGGGTGAAACATCGTGACTGTTCGCCATCGCCAAAGACAGTCAAAGGCACACCACAAAGTGCTTGCCGTACGAAAGTCGGCAGCACCATTCCATAGCGGCCAGTCTGCCGCGGACCCACCGTATTGAACAGCCGCACAATCGTGACGGGAAGTTTGCGTTCGCGATGGTAGGCCAGCGCCAGGAACTCATCGATCGCCTTCGAGCAGGCATAACTCCATCGTCCTTTTGTGGTCGGCCCCAATACCAGATCATCTTCTTCCGAGAAAGGAAACTTGGTGGACTTTCCGTAGACCTCCGAGGTAGAGGCAATCAGCACACGTTTCTTTTTCTTCGCCGCCAATTCCAACACCAGTTCAGAGCCGCCGACATTAGTCTCAATCGTGCGCACCGGGGATTCGACAATGTTCAGGACGCCGACGGCGGCAGCCATATGGAACACAACATCCGCATCGTCGATCAATTCCGCTAGCAGCGGTTTGTCGAAAATCGTGTCAATAAAATAGCGGAAGCGACGATGTTCCTTGGCCTCACGAATGTTGTCCATGCTTCCGGTCGAGAGATCGTCGATGATCGTAACGTCGTTGCCTTGGCCGAGAAGGTGGTCCGAAAGATGCGAGCCAATGAAACCCGCACCGCCCGTGATCAGGAATTGCATGCATCTCCTCAAGCAGAACTTGCTTGCCAGGTTACACAACGCTTACCCAGTCTATTTCAAGGCGCGTGCCGAATCGTGATTTCGATGAGCAACGTCTACAAACCGTCAACAGCCAACGTAGTCACGGCCGTGTCCGAGATTAACGCCCGCTGTCATCTTTTCTGTCATATGGGAGCTCCAGATTCGGCGGTAGTATGTTTCCAGTCTCTTGACCTCTACCATGCAAACACTCGATGAACCGCAACTCCTGCAGCCTAAGCCGCGCAGCGTGACTTTGCCCGTAAGCGTGATCATCCCTGTCCGCAACGAGGCCCGCAACTTGCCTCGCTGCCTGGAGTCCTTACGTGGAGCAGGTGAGATTTACGTCATCGATTCCTGCAGCACCGACGAAACCGCGGAGATCGCCCGCTCTTTCGACGCGAAGGTCGTGCAGTTTCACTATCACGGCGGCTGGCCCAAGAAGCGACAGTGGGCCATGGATACGCTTCCGCTAGCGTATGACTGGATTCTCTTACTGGATGCAGACGAGGTTCTGACCCCTGAATCGATGGAAGAAATCCGGCAAACTATTCAGGACCCAGCATGCAACGGCTACTATTTCGCCTTGCGAATGTATTTTCTCGGAAAAGTCCTCCGCCACGGAGACGCAAGCTTTTACACCAGCCCTCGACTTCTTCGCCGCGGTAAGGGGCGCTTCGAATGCCGGTTCAAGGATCAGGACGCTTCCATGGGCGATATAGAAGCACACGAGCGTGTCGTGGTCGAAGGACGGATGGCGGGGTTACGCAACCCGCTCGTCCATCACAACGTGAATTCACTCTCGCGCTACATCCTTAAACACGATGAATATTCGAACTGGGAAGCGCAGGCGTGGCTGGCAGGCGAGAGCGGTCACAACGACTTGCCGCCTGCCTTGTTCGGAACCCAGGCGCAGCGCCGCCGTTGGCTGAAAAAAAATTGTCTGTCTCTGCCCGGCTCCCCCCTCGCGTTTTTTCTGTACAAGTATCTCTTCCGGCTAGGATTTTTGGATGGCGTACCCGGACTGATTTACTGCGCCTTCCAGGGCATCCAGTTCTTTCACATCAAGGCGAAGATTTACGAATTGCGGATGAAGACCCGGCAATGAGCGCAACCCGAACCGTGTTCTCCCAGGATGCAATCGCGTATCACGCTTCTTTGGCGGGCGATTGGGAACAACGCTATCGAAAGCGCTCTTTTCAGATGCGCCACAACGTCCTGCGGAAGGCTCTGCAAGGTTGGGACTTGACTGGCACGCTTTGGCTTGACGCAGGTTGCGGTACCGGTACACTTGCACGCTGGTTAGCTGCACGCGGATGCGGCGTACTTGGAGTCGATGCCGCTTTCGAAATGATTGCCGCGGCCAATCAGTCAGACGAATCGCAAGACAATTCTGATCGGGTCAGCTTCGTCCGTGTACATACGATCGCTCAGCTTGCACTCGACGATCACTCGCTGGACGGCATCTTGTGCTCGAGCGTCCTGGAGTACGTCCCTGATCCCAGCGTTTGTCTAATCGAATTTGCCAGGGTTCTCAAACCAGGAGGGCTGCTGCTGGTCTCAATACCGAATCGCAATTCTGTTGTGCGTCGAACGCAGCTTGCATGTCATCGCTTGGGGGCCCTCCTGGGACAACGCTGGTGCAAGTTCCTGGAATACTCGCGCCATCAATACTCTGGGACTGAGTTCGAAAGATTACTACGGCAGGCTGGATTTTCGGGAGAGAAACTCCTGCCGCTCGGCAGTCCTTTACCTGGTTTGGCGCAGCGAAGTCGCCATTGGGCGCCTTTGCTCATGTTCGTTGCTCGGAAAATGGCCTAAGAAACAGTGTTACAGAATTTGAATCGAGGAAACCGGCACCGCCAATGCTGATCTTGGGACTGAACATGTTTCACGGCGACGCCTCGGCGGCACTGGTGCAGGATGGCGAGGTGGTATTCGCTGTCGCCGAAGAGCGCCTGAACCGCACAAAGCACTATGCCGGTTTTCCGTGTCTCGCGATTAAAGCATGCCTCGACTTCGTCGGCGCCAAGATCACAGATGTCGACCACGTGGCTGTAGGTCAGGACAGCGATGCGAACCTCGCCCAGAAAGTTCAATACGCCCTCGCCAATCCCGCCAGGATTCTGAATTTCATCCGCTTGCGCCAGCGTAAGCAGCCGATGCGCAACGTGGCAACGCTGATTGCTCAGGCCCTCGACGTCGATCCCGCAGCACTTGCGTTTCAGCAGCACCACGTCGAGCATCACATTGCGCACATTGCCAGCGCGTACTACTGCTCACCCTGGGAGAAGGCCGCGGGCTTCAGCTACGACGGCTCCGGAGACTTCGTTTCCACCATGATGGCCCGATGCGAAGGCAATCACATCGAAGTGCTCGATCGTGTTTTCTTGCCCGATTCTCTCGGCAGTTTTTACACCATGATTTGCGAATTCATCGGCTACCCGCAGTACGGAGATGAAGGCAAGGTCATGGGGCTCGCGCCCTATGGCAAGGACAGGTTCTGCGATTCTCTCGGTGAAGTAATCGGCCTGAGAAATGGCGGCTTTAATCTCGATGCCAGTTTCTTCAATCCGCTGGGAAGCAATCAGGGAATGCAGATTTTGCCGGACGGAACGGTTAGTCTGGCCCGCCATTTTTCTCCGCGGATGGTGAAGACTTTCGGTCAGCCGCGTGAGCCCCGTACCGAAATCACTCAGCGCGAAATGGATCTTGCCTACGCCATGCAGCGGCGCTTCGAAGATGTGCTCTTCCATCTTCTCACCCAACTCTATCAGCGTGTGCCGTGTGAAGACCTCGCCATGGCGGGCGGATGCGCGCTGAACAGCGTGGCCAATGGAAAGCTTTTCGCGCACACTCCATTTCGCCGCACTTGGATTCAGCCTGCCGCAGGTGATGAAGGATTGGCCATCGGAGCGGCTCTGCATGTTTACCATGCCGTTCTCAACCAGGCGCGCCGCTTTGTGATGAAAAACTCGTATCTCGGCCCTGAGTTTTCCAATACGCGCATCGAGTCCGATTTGAAGAAAGCCAACCTGCGTTATCGCAAACTGGAACGGGAACCGTTGCTTGACTTCGTGGCCCAACATATCGCAACCGGCAACGTTGTAGGCTGGTTTCAGGGCCGCATGGAATGGGGTCCGCGTGCGCTCGGCAACCGCTCCATACTCGCTCATCCCGGCTTGCCAGGGATGAAGGATATTCTGAATGCGCGCATCAAGCAGCGCGAATGGTTTCGTCCATTCGCGCCCTCGATTCTCGAGGAACGCCAGTGCGAATACTTCGAGCACGATCACCCGTCGCCGTTCATGCTGCATGTTTACAAGATTCGTCCCGAAAAACGTGCCCAGCTTTCCGCCGTCAATCACGTCGACGATACCGGGCGTTTGCAGAGTGTCAGCCGTGAAGAGAATCCGCTCTACTACGAATTGATTCGCGCCTTCGAGCAAAAAACCGGGATTCCCGTGCTCTTGAATACCAGCTTCAACGAAAACGAACCGATTGTTTGCCAGCCCGAGGAAGCCATCGATTGCTTTAAGCGTACGCGCATGGATGCTCTCGCCATTGGGCCTTACGTAACTGTGAAAACCGAAACTGACAGTTAAGCAGCCATGGCAGCCCACTCAATCGCGCTAAACGCAGCTTATGAGAAGCCCGAACTGAATCCAGTTCGCATCGGCGCTTTCGCTAACATGCGGGCGCTCGCATGGCGTAAGAATGTGCTCTACGCCTCCCGTGGCTATAGCCTTCTTAGCGCAACAATAAGAACGAACGCGAGCGCCATCGAATGGGACCGCGTCGGCCGATTTCGGCCCGCCAGCTGGCGCACGGTCACTTCCTCTTCTCGAATGACATCGCGCCTTTTCCGCGACGGTTTCCACGCGCTTGTGGCTTTGTCCTCAGGGCACCTAGTCGGTGCTGTGCCACGCGCGATCGTGACTCTGGCGCCAGGAGAAACAGAATTTAATCGATCCCACAAGGTGCTTCGCGGCACACGTCCCCTCCATCTCGCTGCCACTCCGAGTGACCACATCTTCTGGGGAGAATATTTCGACAACCCCCAGCGCGACGAAGTTCATATCTACGCATCGACCGATCGAGGCGCTCATTGGGATGTTGCCTACACATTCCCTAAAGGCAATATCCGTCATGTGCACAACATTGTTTATGACGAGTGGGAGAACTGTTTCTGGGTGCTCACCGGCGACCATGGTTCAGAGTGCCGGATACTCCGTGCCTCGTGGGATTTCAAGACAGTTGACGTGATCCTATCGGGCAACCAGCAAACCCGCTCCGCCGCGCTCGTTCCCACGCGCGACGCCCTGTATTTTTCTTCCGATACCCCGCTTGAAACCAATCACGTGTATCGCCTCGATCGCCGCGGATCACTTTCCAAGGTCGCGACTCTGAACGGTTCCTCGATTTACGGTTGCCTTGTCGGGAACGCAGTTTTCTTCTCCACGATGGTTGAACCGAGTGCGATCAACTCTGACCGCAACGCGTGCGTGTATGGCACCGCCGACGGCATTCGCTGGCAATGCATACTTCAATGCAGGAAGGATCGCTGGCCGATGGGGCTATTTCAGTTCGGCAATGTGTTCCTGCCCGACGGCGACAACAATGGCGACGTCCTGGCAATAACGACCATCGCGGTCGAGCGTGCCGATCTTGAAACCACCATCTGGCGAATATGATGGGCCGATCCTGCGGGGGAATCCCGTACGCTACCGGCGTCGCGCTTTTCTCATGGTAATGTCCTGCTTGTGAGCCGCCTGCAATATTATCGGCGCATCCTCAGCGCCTATCTTGTTCCGGGAAACAGCCACCTTACTTTTTGGCACGACACGCCTCAGACCAATCCTGGCGCGAGCGTTCATCAGTTGGGCGAATACTATATGTTGTTTGGCGAGAAGGCTGATTATCCAGGACATCACGATTTGGCTGGTATTCCGATGCTCAACTACCGCGGCAAAATCGGCCTGCAGCACAACCCGATCGCGATTGCGCAGTGGGGTCTAGGCAATTACAACCTCTTCTGCCACACTCAAAGTGAAGAACGAAGAAAGAGATTTCTCGCGGCAAGCGACTGGCTGTGCGGCCATCTGGAGCAAAATTCGTCCGGCTTCTGGGTATGGAACCACCACTTCGATTGGGAATACCGCTCACCATTGAGAGCTCCGTGGTACTCCGCGCTCGCCCAGGGCCAGGGCATTTCTCTGTTGGTTCGCGCCTATCGTGAAACTGGTGTCGGTGCATATCTTGAAGCCGCGGATCGGGCGTTCAAAAGCTTTCTCGAAGCAACTGGCGAAGGTGGCGTTACATTCACCGATGAACGCAGTAACCTCTGGTTCGAGGAATACATTGTTTCGCCGCCTACTCACATTCTTAATGGATTCATCTGGGCGGCATGGGGCGTCTACGATTATTTTCTGGCGACTGAAAACGCCGCCGCGCGAAACTTGTTCGCTCAGGCCGCGCTTACCCTGCGCACAAATCTCGATCGCTATGACCTCGGTTTCTGGTCGCTCTATGAGCAATCCGGAACTCTGCTGCCTATGGTAGCGAGTCCCTTCTATCATCGACTACACATCGTACAGTTGCGCGTGATGCATCGCCTCACCGGAGACGAGAAATTCGGCCGATTCGCTGACAAATGGGAGGCCTACGCGCGCAGCCGCGCCAAGCGCACTTGGGCTCTTTGCTACAAAAGTGCATTCAAGCTTTGCTACTACTAAGAAAACTCATGAAGATTCTCTACGTGTCGCAATATTTTCCGCCGGAGATGGGAGCACCCGCTGGCCGGGCCGCGGAGTTATCGCGTCTTTGGGCAGAGGATGACCACGAGGTCACGGTCCTAACCGGATTTCCCAACCATCCCACGGGAATCGTGCCACCCAAATATCGGCCCAAGTTTCGCCGCTTGGTAGCCCGCGAAACCTACCACGGCGTTAACGTCGTTCGCACCTGGCTACTTCCCTTCCCCAATCGCAAGCCGTACGAGCGCATGTTGAATTACAGCTCGTTTTGCGCTTCCTCGGCCACGACCGGACTTTTTCTGCACCGGCCCGACGTCGTAATCGCCACTTCGCCCCAACTGCTAGTCGGACTCTCAGGCTGGTGGCTCGCCCGCTGCAATGGCGTCCCCTTCGTCTTCGAGGTTCGTGATCTGTGGCCCGAATCTCTGGCCGCGGTTGGCGTAGGCAGCCACGATTCGCCGCTCCATCGCTCACTGGCGAAGATCGCGGGATTTCTCTATCGCAGTTGTGACCGCCTCGTCGTCGTAACTCCGGCGTTCAAGGAATATTTGGTCGAACACTGGCGGGTTCCTGAAGAAAAGATTTTTGTGGTTGAGAACGGAGTCGAAACCAGCCTGTTCAGCAGGCTTGCTCCCAACCTTGCGATCAGACGCGAACTTGGAGCGGAAGGGAAATTCGTCGCCTCTTATATCGGCACCATGGGCAACGCGCACGGCCTGGAAACTCTGCTGGAAGCCGCAACTCTTCTGCGCGAGAGAGCGCCCAACGTTTTATTCCTGCTCGTCGGCGAAGGGGCTGAGAAGGCGCGCATCGTCTCTCTAGCCCGTTCCCGCGGACTCGCGAACGTGTGCTTCGTCGGCCAGCAGGCTCGCAAAAGAATCCCGGCTTACATTACCGCATCGGACGCGTGCCTGGTATTGCTCAAAAGAAGCGAGCTTTTCAAGACTGTCCTCCCCACAAAAATGCTGGAGTTCATGTCGTGCGCTCGGCCTGTGATCCTGGGCGTGGATGGGCATGCGCGGAAGGTGCTGGAGCAAGCAAACGCAGGAGTTTTCATCACGCCAGAGGATCCCGCCGCATTGGCGAACGCGGTCATGCAACTTGCCGATGATCCCGCGCTACGCGAATCCCTTGGCCGCAACGGCCGCCAGCATGTTCTCCAATATTTTTCCCGCTCGCACACCGCCAGGATATATCTCGACGTCTTGTACGATTTGTTGGCTGAAGGTCAGCGCTGCGCGGCCA
>Ga0210403_10000939_pt1 | contig 28747 bp, 22 predicted proteins | sample IncBWC19MmetaG_FD_150863 | JGI IMG/M metagenome (GOLD analysis project Ga0210403, IMG submission 150863) | Forest soil microbial communities from Barre Woods Harvard Forest LTER site, Petersham, Massachusetts, United States - Inc-BW-C-19-M | ecosystem: Environmental > Terrestrial > Soil >...
TCCACTTTCTGGCTCGTTCGGCTCCTGCTGCGACATCACCGTGGGCTCCATACCAAACTGTTCCACGGGCTGGAGCACAATCGAGACGTACTCGCGTCCCTCGATCATCACGCGCCTGCTCCCGGTAACCGTTGCCCCACCTGCACTGGCGTCTGGGCCAAACTCCCGCGCGATGTTCACACTCAGCGTTACATTCGGATACAGGCTCACCACCGGGCCTTCCAAGGGCCCGCCCCGGACAGAGAAATTTATGCTTCCGCTCGACCCCGTCTCGCCCTGCGCGAAAACTTTCAGCGTGTAGTTTCCCGTCGGCAGATCTCCACGCACTACTTGTTCCGCGGGATCGTAACCTAGCGAATAGCCCGGCCCCGCGTGGCCTTGCGGAAAAACCTCCACGGCGGGATAGACCCCGGCCGGAGCATTCGCCACGCCGATCTTCACCGGGTAGTATGCGCGCCGCGTCACCGTGAGATTTGCTTGAAACGTCGCACCTGCGGCCAGCTTTATTGGCGCGGCCGTGGAAAAATCCCTGCCATTTGGATAGAACACCGGTGGAAAACCGTACAGTTGATCTCCTGGGTTGAATGTCGCTGGATCCCGTTCCGTTTGCTCCTGAGTGAAGAGTTTGTAGGTCCCCGCTGCCAATTCTGAAAACCGGAACTCCCCACTCGCCCAAGTTGCAAAATTCCCCGCCTGTAGCCACCGCTCGTGCCCCTGCTCAAAATCCTGGCGGTACAGCTGCACTTGGATGCGGTCCGTGTTGTCCACGCCTGGCAGTTGCACGTGCCCCACAATCAGCGCTTCCGGCTCGAGAGTGATGACGATTTCCGCCCGCTCTATCCGGTCGTCCGGCACGCGTGCGCCGTTCGGATCCTGCAGGAATCCCGGTCGTCTGGCAAAAAAAGTGTTCGGCCGCGAATTCCGTGCATACCACTGCTGAACCTTGCGCATGCCTTGGGCGTCCGAGCCGGAAGTGGGTACGGGTGGCGGTGATTTCTCCGGCGGCGGAAACTTAAACTCAAAGTGCCCCCGGTCGTCCGTCAACGTCGCGTACCGGTTGTCCGGCGAATACACCAGCGCCCGCGCAATCGGTTCGTGCGTCTTGCTGTTGATCACCGTCCCGTGAACGCTATCCGGGCCGGACACAATTACGGTGCTCGGTCCACCGTTAGAAGACTGAATCGATATTTGAGATTTCAATCGGGGCGCAAGAACTAAGCAGGACCCGAGAAGAATCGCGAGGCGGAAACGGTTCCATTCGCCGGTCCAGAGTGACCCCGCAGTGTGGGATAGCGAAATTCCAGTGCAGCTCATGGTAAGTACCTAATTCGAGCACAAGTATCGCACATCAGAAAACCTGCGGCGATACCCCTTTGTTGGGCGCAGGTTTGACGGAAATCCGCCGTGCCGATAGTATCGAATCAGGTTTCAGCCCATGAAACACGCCTATTTCGACTGCTTCAGCGGCATCAGCGGCGATATGACCCTCGGCGCCCTGCTCGATGCGGGTGTCCCCGTTGAACAACTGCGCAGCGGATTGCAGGACCTCCACGTCCCCGGCTGGGAACTGACCACCGAAAAAGTCTGGAAAAACGGCATGGCCGCCACCCGGGCCAAAGTGCGCGCGCAAGACACCACCACCCACCGCTCGCTCTCCACCATTCTCGAAATCATCGAAAAATCCAATCTCTCCCCCGCCGTAAAAGATCGCGCCTCCGCCATTTTCAAAAAATTGGGCGAAGCCGAAGCCGCCGTCCACGACGTCCCTATCGAAAAAATTCATTTCCACGAAGTCGGCGCGATAGACGCCATCGTCGACATCGTCGGCGCCTGCATCGGTTTCGCCGCCCTCGGAATCGAATCCTTCGCCTGCTCTGCGCTAAACGTCGGCGGCGGCACCGCAAAAATGGCCCACGGCGTCTTGCCCGTCCCCTCCCCTGCCACCGCGCGCCTTCTCCTCGGCAAGCCCACCTACTCCAACGGCGTCCTGAAAGAATTGGTCACTCCAACGGGCGCCGCCATCGTCGCCACGCTCTGCACCGCTTTCGGGCCGCAACCGCCGATGACCGTCAGCGCCATCGGCTACGGCGCGGGAACCGCCGATCTCGAAGGTCAACCCAACGTCCTCCGCCTCATGGTCGGCGAAGCCGCGGAAAAACGCGCCGCCGCCGAATCCGAAACCATCCGCGTCCTCGAAGCCAATCTCGACGACATGAATCCCCAAATCTACGGCTACTTCCTCGAAAAGGCCCTGGCCGCCGGCGCTCTCGACGTCTTCGCCACTCCCGTCCAAATGAAAAAGAATCGCCCCGGTATGCTCGTCACCGTCCTTTGCAAACCGGACGACGAAACCAAGTTCCACGAGATGCTCTTCGCCGAGACCACCACCCTCGGCGTCCGCACCTACACCGCCGGGCGCCGCGTCCTCGCCCGTCAGTGGGAAACCGTGCGTACCGCGTTTGGCGAAGTCCGCATCAAAGTGGCCCGGCTCAACGGCCACATTCGCCAGGCATCGCCCGAATTCGAAGATTGCCGTAAACTGGCAGAAGCAAAAAACGTGCCTCTCCAACGGGTCATGGACGAAGCAATGCGCACGTGGTCGGTCAAAACCTGAGCACCAAGCAGTCTATCTTTTGAACTCTTGAACTTCTGAACTCTTGAACTTTTTAGCTTTGAAGTTTTAACTTCAGACTTAGAACTGAAAACATCGCCAAGCACACAGAGCCCGAATGCCCGAGAAAAAAGAAAAATTCTACCTGACGACGCCCATCTATTACACTAACGGGCTCCCGCACATCGGCCACACCTACGCCACCGTCGTCGCCGACGTCATCCGCCGCTACAAGCGCATGCGCGGCTACGACGTCGTCATGACCACCGGCACCGACGAGCACGGCGTCAACGTCGAGCGCGCCGCCAAAAAAGCCGGCGTCCCCGAATCCGAATTCGTCGCCAAAATGGCCGAGGCCTGGCGCGCCCTCTGGGACGAGCTCGGCATCCCGGGCGACGAATTCATCCGTACAACCGACATCACGCACGTCCGCACCGTCCAGTGGCTCTTCAAGCTCTGCAGGGAAAACGGCTACGTCTACAAAGGTCATTACACCGGCCAATACTGCATCTACGACAACGCCTTCGTGAACGACGCCAAGCCCGGCGACAACTGCCCCGATTGCGGCCGTCCCCTCGAAACCGTCACCGAAGAAAACTATTTCTTCAAGCTCTCCTCATTCCAGAAGCCGCTGCTCGATTTCTACAAAAAGAATCCCGATTTCATTCAGCCGGACACGCGCCGCAACGAAATCATCAGCTTCGTCGAAGGCGGCTTGAAAGACCTCAGCATCACCCGCACCACCATCCGCTGGGGCATTCCCGTCCCCGGCGAAGAGCCGCACGTCTTCTACGTCTGGTTCGACGCGCTTACCGCCTATCTCAGCGCCGTTGGCGGCCCCGAATACGAAAAGCGCGGCTACTGGCCCGCCGATCTGCATCTCGTCGGCAAAGACATCATTCGGTTCCACACCGTCTACTGGCCCGCCTTCCTGATGGCCGCCATGCTCCCGGTTCCCAAGCAAGTCTGGGCCCACGGCTGGTTTCTCATGGACGCCGCCAAAATGAGCAAATCCAAGGGCAACGTCGTCCTCCCGCGCCCCATCGTCAACATGCTCGGCATGGACGCGCTCCGTTATTTCCTCCTGCGCGATGTCGTCTTCGGCCAGGACGGCAACTTCAGCTACGACGCCCTCGTCACTCGGTACAACAGCGACCTCGCCAACGGCCTCGGCAACCTGGCGAGTCGAACTCTGACGATGATTGAGAAGTATTTCGGTGGCATTGTACCCGCAGCGGACGCAGCTGCCGAAATTCAGGAAGGATTTTGGGGCGATGTAAAAGGACTGGCTCAAGCTTTGGCTCAGTCGGATCAGGCTGTTGGTTCCAGTGTGATTTGGCGATATGAAAAGTGCAATTTTTCGAATGCTCTGGAGGCAATTTGGACACTCGTTGCGCTAGTGGATGCCAACTTGAGTTCTTGGAAACCGTGGGCATTGGCTGAGTACCCCGGTAAACGAGGTATTCTCGCAGCGGTACTTTATAATGCTGCGGAGGCGTTGCGGTTCATCGCAGTGCTTGCACATCCTGTTCTACCCGACTCGACTGCGGTTCTATGGAAACAGCTAGGACAAACGGGGCGACTCGACGATGTGCGAATTGATCAACTCAATTGGGGACAATTGAAGGCAGGAACCACCATTTCAAGAGACAAAAGTTTGTTCCCACGCGTGGACAAAACCGAAGCAATAGAGAGGATCGAAGCAATGGCAAACGAAGAACTGAATCCACCAAAAGCGGCACCGGCCCCGGCCCCAAGCGCACCCGCCGCCGGCGCCTCCGCAGCGGTAGCGGTCGCCCCGACCGTCTCCGACAAAATCGGCATCGAGGATTTCGCCAAAGTCGAAATGCGCGTGGGCCAGATCAAAACCGCCGAACGCATCGTCGGCGCCGACAAACTCCTGAAACTCACCGTGGACATCGGCACCGAAATCCGCCAGATCTGCGCCGGCATCGCCCAGTACTACGAACCCGAGTCCCTAATCGGCCGAAAGGTAGCGGTAGTCGTAAATCTCGCCCCCCGCAAACTCCGCGGCGTCGAATCCAACGGCATGATCGTAGCCGCCTCCGTAGGCCCCGAAGGCCGCCCCGTCCTAACCGCCTTCCTCGAAGAAGTCGAAGTCGGCGCCCGTCTAAAATAACTCGGCGCGCCCTTATGTGTAGGGGCACGATAGATCGTGCCCTCTGCCAGTTTCCCGTCTTTGTAGGGGCCGGGCTCGCCCGGCCCTCTTGGGTTCTCTGTGCTCTCTGTGTTCTTCCCTCCGTGTCCTCTGTGTGAACTCTTTCCCCTTCTCTGCGAAACTCAGCGCCCTCTGTGCCTCTGCGTTATCTTTTTCCGTCTTCCGTTCTCTCCTCGCCACTCCAACTTCAGCTATCTATTTTCTATTTTCTATTTTCTAATTTCTATCTATGGAACTCATCGACTCCCACGCCCACATAGACGGCCCCCAATTCTCCGACGACCGCGACGCCATGCTCTCCCGCGCCCGCGCGGCAGGCGTCACCACGATCCTCGCCATAGGCACCGGCCCAGGCCCCGAACAACTCGATGCCGCCCTCCCTTTCGCCGAATCCCACAACTGGATCTACACCACCGTCGGCATCCATCCCCACGACGCCAAAGAAGTCACCCCCACGCATCTCAGTACGCTAGCCGCCCTCGCAAAGCACCCCAAAGTAATCGCCTGGGGCGAAATCGGCCTCGACTATTTCTACGACCACTCCCCCCGCGACATCCAGGAACGCGTCTTCCGTCAACAAATGGAACTCGCCCAGGCCGCGAATCTCCCCATCATCATCCACTGCCGCGACGCCTGGGACGATTGCCTCCGCCTCCTCGACGAAGTCTGGAAGCCCACCGGCCTCGGCGGCATCCTCCACTGCTTCACCAGCACTCTCGATCACGCCCAAAAAGGTCTCGACATGGGCTTCCTCATCTCCTTCACCGGAAACATCTCCTACCCAAAAGCCCAAAACATCCGCGACGTAGCGAAGGCTTTGCCCCTTTCAAACATTTTGATCGAAACGGACTCTCCGTATCTCGCGCCGCAGCCCCATCGCGGCAAGCGCAACGAGCCCGCCTATGTTCTCGAGGTAGCAAAGGCGCTCGCGAATGTGAGAGACTGTGAGCTATCAGAAATTGCCGCCAAGACCACGGAGAATTTCCGGAGGTTTTTTCGGCTGACCCGGCCGGATGCGTCCACGGCCGAGGTGTCCCGCTAACAGGGAGCGGGCCCGGAGAACGCACATCGCCTTACTGACCGTCAAAGAGATTTTTGAACTGGTGAGCGAAGACCTCGTGAAGGTCGAGCAGGAACTCTCGCGCCAGAGCGCCTCCGCCTACCAGCCCGTCTCCGAAATCACCAGCTATCTCCTCGGCGGGGGAGGGAAGCGCCTCCGCCCTGCATTGCTCTTGCTTGCCCACGGCTACGCCGCCGGCAGCGAAGGCGACTCCCGCAGCGCCATCAAGCTCGCCGCAGTCGTCGAGCTCCTCCACAGCGCCACTCTCATACACGACGATGTCATCGATAGCGCCGACACCCGCCGTGGCCGCCCCTCCGCGAACTCCCGCTGGGGCAACCACCGCAGCGTCCTCTCCGGCGACTGGCTCTACATGCAGTCTTTCCACATCGCCCTGCAGGAACGCAATTTCCACGTCCTCGACATTCTGATCGATCTCACCCAAAAAATGGTCGAAGGCGAACTCCTCCAACTCGAAAAAATCGGCCGCATCGACGTCTCCGAAGACGACGCCCTGAAACTTTCCACTTACAAGACCGCCTGCCTCTTCAGCGGCTGCGCCCGCCTCGGCGGAGTCCTCGGCGGCCTCGATGAAGAACACGAAACCGCACTTGCTGATTACGGCCGCTACTCAGGCTTGGCATTCCAACTTGTGGATGATCTCCTCGATTTCACCGCTTCCAGCGAACAACTCGGCAAGCCCGTGTTAAGCGATCTGAAAGAAGGCAAAGTCACCCTCCCGCTGATCTACGCCATGGAAAATGGTCACAGCGAAGCCCGCGAAATGGTGGCACGCGTCCTCGAAGAAAAAGAATTCGACTCCGTCCAGCCCGAAACCCTGGTCGCCCTCGTTCGCGATTCCGGCGCTCTCGACCGCACTCGCAACCTCGCCCTCGAATACGCCGTCCGCGCCAAAGCCTGCCTCAACGGCACCGGCTTCTCCGAGTACGCCCGCGCCCTCCAAACCCTTCCCGATTTCATCCTCGACCGCGAATCCTAATTTTGAGTGCGAAAGCAAAGCTTTCGCTTTTACGCACTCAACTCCACCACCCAACCCAACCGCTAACGCCTGTCATCCTGAGCGCATCCGATGTGGATGCGCTCAGGACCCCAACGTCAAATCTCTTCACCCAAATCTCGCCGCATAGTTGCCACTCCCCAAACTCATCAAAAAATCCTCCACTAGCGAATCATTCCCACCTATGTTGATATGAATTTATGCTGCCCTTCAAACTCGTCTACCACGAGCGCTACGACCTCAACCTCGGCACCCACGTCTTCCCCTCCGAAAAATTCCGCCTCATCCACGACAAACTCCTCACCGACGGCATCGCCGAACCCGGCGACTTCCTCCGTCCCGAACCCGCAACCGACGCCGACATCCGCCGAGTCCACACCGAAGACTGGGTCCAAAAACTAAAAACCGGCACCCTCACAGCCAGCGAACAAATGAAACTCGAAGTCCCCTATTCCCCCGAACTCGTCCGCGCCTTCTGGCTAGCCGCCGGCGGCACAACGGTCGCCGCAGAATCCGCCCTCCAGGACGGCTTCGGCTGCAACCTCGGTGGCGGCTTCCATCACGCCCATCCCGGCCACGGCGAAGGCTTCTGCGCCATCCACGATGTAGCCGTAGCCATCCGCACCCTGCAAGCCCGCAACAAAATTGCCCGCGCCATGGTTGTGGATACCGACGTCCACCACGGCAACGGCACCGCCGCCATCTTCGCCAAAGACGATTCCGTCTTCACCCTTTCCATCCACCAACTCAACAACTATCCCGCCCACAAACCGCATTCCTCTCTCGATCTGAATCTCGAAGATGGCGTCGCCGACGAAGAATATCTGGCCACGCTCCTCCCCGCCGTAAAAAAATCCATCGCGGACTTCCAGCCTGACATGCTCTTCTACGTAGGAGGCGCAGATCCCTACCGCGAAGACCAACTAGGCGGCCTCGATTTAAGTAAGGAAGGTTTGCTAAAACGCGACGTCGGAGTCTTCAAAGAAGCTCGCAGCAAAAATATCCCAGTAGTCACTACACTAGCCGGCGGTTACGCCCGCCGCCTCGAAGACACAATTCAAATCCACGTAAACACCATCCTGGCCGCAAGACGCGTCGCGGAAAGCCGCAACCAATAACGCGCAATCTCTGTCTGCCGCTAGTGAATGATGGCTCCGTCAATTGAGTCTATCAACGTTTGATCGCGCCCTTCGGGATCAAAACCCTCGGTTCGATAGGCTATTTTTCCTGTCCGGCTCAAGATCAGAGTGGTTGGGAAGGAATTTACATGCAATAGCACGTCTAGGCCGTCGGCGAAGACCACGGTGGTTCTTGGTTTCACCTCCGCCAGGTACGGTCCCACCAGAGTTTCGTCTTCGTCACAATTCACTTCCAGGAAAACGACTTCTTTCTCGCGCCCAAGAAAATGACCGGCGACTTTTTCGAAGTGAGGTTCCCATTCACGACAGGGACCACACCATGTGGTCCAAAAATTCAGCACCAGCACTTTGCCTTTGGCCTCGGCTAAGGCAAATGCGGACCCGTCCGGCGCCTTGCGCAGCAGAAATTCCATGGGGTCCTTCAGCCCCTTGTTGCGCGCGGGCTTGGGATTGACCCCCGCAGCCATGGCCTCGTCGCATGCGCGCAGGAGATAATCTCCCAACCCATCTTCCGACCCGTGCGCCAGCCGCCAGACATTGCCCAGTTTCTTCCTCACCTCAGGGCGTGAGGCGCTGCCCTGCAGACCATCTGTGAGCGCAAAGGCCAGGGAATACTCGTGAATTGCCGTGGGCAAGTCTTTCCGGATTTCCGCCAACTCGCCCAGGCGCTCCGCGGCGGTTGAACCCGGAGCCATTTTATAGCTGCCTTCAAAATCCCTCTGGGCGTTCTGTGGTTCGTTCAGCTTTTGATACAGCCTGCCGCGCACCAGCAGGATGGAGGCCACATCGTGTTGTTTGTCTTTTTCGAATTGCTCGCTCGATTGTCGCGGGGATTTGCCCTTCACGGGGTTGCGGTGGATGATATCCAGCATCCGCGTGCAATAATTCGCAGCGCGCCGCCACCCCGCGGCGTCGCCATAGCGGTCCAGAAGCTGCACAGATAGCTGGTTGATCGAAAGATCTTCCGGATTCAACGCCACCATCCGCTCCGCATATTCCGTTGCGGTCGCGAAATCGCGAAGCTGGAGGCTCGATTCCACAATCGCCCGGTAAATCTGCGGCCGCTGCGACGATTGCGGATACTTCTTCAAATACTCCAGCAGGTTATGCATCAGCGCCGCGCGGTCGTTGCTCGCCTGCTCGATCGCTTTCTGCAAGTCCTGCTGCTCAATCGCCGCCGCGGCCGCAGCATTCTGCTTGGCACCACCGGCCTTTGTCGCAGGTGCGGGAGCAGCAGGTGCGGATGCAGGAGCCGACGCGGGCTGAGTCTGTCCCAGGTCCGGTTTCTCCTGCGCCCGCGCGAAAGCCGTACCCGCTCCCGTGAGCACACCAATTCCCACAAGCATTCTTAGTGGTTTTGTCCAAAAGGAACTCACAACCGCATTGTACCGAGGATTCGAAAAGAAGCCCATGTAGGGCCCGCCGTCTGCTTGCCCTGACGCAGGAAGGGAGGCGGGCCGCTTATCGTCACAAACTTAATATCTCACGACCCGCTCGAAACATTCACACTTCCCGAAACCGTATGCACTTCCACCCGCCCTGCCGAACTCCCAATATGCGCCCGCAACGAATGCTTATTCTGTTCTTCCAAGATCACCGGAATGCTCGTCCGGATATCCCCCGATGTCGATTCCGCCGAAAGCAGAAAGCTCGCGTTCGAAGGCACCCGCAGTTGCACCGATCCCGAAATCGTCTTCAACTCCCACAACCGGCTGGCCCCCGGATTTCCCGAAACCTGAATCGACCCCGAAATTGCGTGCACCTTCACATCGTTATTCGCGCCCACCACGTCAATCGACCCGCTCGCCGTCGACGCATCCACCCGATCGCTCGGGTGCTCAATCCGGATCGACCCCGAAGCCGCAGTAACTTTCACCTCGCCCTTCACATCCACCACCCGCGTGTCTCCCGAAGCGCTCGACACCCGCAAAGTCCCGCCGATTCCGGACACATCAATCGACCCGCTCGCCGCATTCGCCTGGGTATCGCGCTCCACGCGATACACGTGCACATATCCCGACGCCGAACTCGCCTTCACCGGCCCCTTCACGTGGTCAATCGTAATCCCGCCCGAAGCCACTCCCGCGTCAATCTCGGTGTCATGCGGTACTTCCACCTGATAATCGATCGTCACATTCTTCAGCCACGACGAATTCTTCCCGATCCGAATCGTGCTTCCGCTCTGCTCCAGCGGCGGATTCGCGGCCACCTCTTCCACGTTCTTGCCGGAACCTCCAAAAATCGACCATCCACCCGGCGAAACCTTGCCGTGCACATGCACCGTACCGTCCGCGCTTCCTCGAATCTCTACATTCCCCGACCCATTGCTCAGCTCAATCCGCACCGGCGCCGTCACGGTGAAAGTTCGGTCAAAGGTGGCATTTTCAGCGGCAATTGCCGGCAGGGCAAACGCGGCAAACGCCGTAAGCAAAAATACTCCGGAAAGGATGGTGAAGTGGCGTTTTGTCATCGGCTCGATGCGCCCGGGAATCCAGGCTTTCCTGGTTTCTAGGCCCTCCTGGTAAAAGATACGCAGTTCTGGCCTAGGATGTTCCGGCTGTTTTGGCCAGCGTCTCGTTCAGCGACCCCTGCCGGTAACCCTCTAAATCTAAAGCCACATACGCGAATCCAGCCGCCTTCAGCGCCTGCGCTATGGCGGCCGCCATCTGCGGATCAAGCGCCCGTGGCAACTCCTCTGGAGCCAATTCCACCCGCGCCAGCTTGTCGTGCAGCCGCACCCGGAACTGCCGGAAACCCAAATCGCGCAGCGCCGCTTCTCCCCGCTCCACCAGCGACAGCCGCTCCGCGGTAACCTCCGTCCCATACGGCAGCCGCGACGACAAGCACGCCGACGCCGGTCGATCCCAGCAGGGAAGTCCCGCCCGCTTCGCAAGAAACCGTATCTCCGCCTTATTCAGTTTTGCTTCCAGCAGGGGAGTAAGCACGCTGTGCTCCGCCGCCGCCCGATGCCCCGGCCGAAAATCCGAAGTGTCGTCAGCGTTCACTCCGTAAGCCACAGCCGCAAACCCGCGTTCCTTCGCCAAACCATCCAGCACAGAAAAAAGTTCGTCCTTGCAGTAGTAGCACCGGTCCGCCGCATTCGCCCGATACGCCGGATTTTCCAGTTCATGCGTCTCGACAAATTCGTGCCTCACTTCCGTCGCCTTCAAGAAAATCTCCACCTGCTCCCGGTCATAAGCCGAATAACTCTCCGAAAGCGCCGTAACCGAAAGCGCATTCTCTCCCAGCGCTCGGTGCGCCGCCCATGTCAGATATGCCGAGTCCGTCCCGCCCGAAAGCGCCACAATCATCGACCGCAACTCCCCCAGCCGCGCCAAGAGCCCGCGCTCTTTTTCGTCGGCCATCTCCGCCGACCCCTCTCCCGTCCGTATATTCACCAAACTTCCCATCCCACTCTCTCTTTCTTCTCAGCGCACTCAGCGCTCTCCGCGTCCTCTGCGTTATTTCGTTCCTTCTTCCTCTTCTCTGTGAAACCTCTGTGCCCTCTGCGTGAACTCTTTCTTTCTCCTTCTTACTTAAAATCCAACAAAACCTCCACCGTCCCCTTCGTCGGATCCGTCTGCAAAAAATGTCCCACGTCGTCATAATGGACCGGCAACTCCTTGAATATTGTCTCTCGGTGATAATGCAGTCGTTTCAAAAAATCCTCAAAAGCACTCTTATCGAAGAGATCCCCCGGCCTCATGCTCCAAGCCTCCTGAATCTTCCTTTCCCCCGCCAGCGACATCCCGGAAATCGTCATCGAACCGTAGTGAAAAACCTGGCCCTCCACGATCGCCACCTCATACGAAGTCGTATGCGCCACATCATCATAAGCCGCCACCGGCGTCACCTTCGCCTCCAGATATCCCCGTTGGCCGTACTCCTCCCGCACCCGTTCCCACCCGCCTTCAATCGCCTGCCCGTTTGCCACATCGCCGACCTTCAATCCCATCGTGTTCGTCAACGTGATCGACGATATCGCCGCGTTCCCCTTCCACTCTACGCCCTTCCACCGGTAAATCGACCCCGGCACGCACGGCACATACACAGGGATCTGCTCCGCCAGTTTCTGCTGATTCGGGTCTCCGGACAGTCGCACTTCCGCCGGCCCAATTTTCGCCTGCAAAAATCCTTGCTGCTGGTAGATCGGCCGGATCTGCTCTCCCAGAAAAATATTGATCGTCATTCGCGAGTAGGGATGGCCCACAATCTCTGCAAGGTGCGTCCGCACCGCCAGATCTTCCGCCAACTTCGGATCGCTGAATTCGAGCTTGGCAATTTTCAGCACCGCTCCTTCCACCGTGAATTGCTGCTCCGATCCATCCGACAGCGGGCTCAGCACCACCTGGTGCGTAACCTCCACCTGCGGATCCCGCGCGGACACAAACGCTTTCAATACGCCCGCCGCTCGCTCCACCACTTGTCCCGCCTCGGGCAGATGCCCGTCATAAAAGGGAAGTGCTTTCCGCAACGCCTCGTCCAGCTCTGAATCCGAATACCACGGAAAATTATCGTAAGAAACCGGCAGCCGGGGATTTTCCTCGATATGGAAGGTCACCACCAGGTTGTCGTTGTGCGTGTCGAACTTGAAACTCACCTTCGCGAAAAGTCCCGTCCGCACCAGCGCGTCAGCCGCATCCTGCAATTCCTTGCGTCCCACCTGCGATCCGGTCGTAAGGCCCGTCAGCGAAGCGATTTGGGCTTCCGTGAGATGTTTCGCTCCGTCAACGCGCACTTCGCGCAGCGTCGCAGTCTGTGCATGCGACAGGGGAGATACAAGGATGGCGAGAAACCCAGCGAGAAGGAAAGAGGCCCGGCGGATCCGCATACGCTCATTCTAGCCGAATTTCATCTCGCCGCGCGAAACGCAGCCTAAGTTCCCGCCTGCTGCGCCTATTCCACAGTCACCGATTTCGCCAGGTTCCGCGGCTGATCCACGTCGCAGCCGCGCCGCACCGCAATGTGATACGCCAGCAGTTGCAGCGGAATAATCTCCAGCAGCGGTGAAAGCAGATCCGGCGCCGCCGGCAATTCGATGATCTGGTCCGAAGCTTCGCGCGCCAGATGATCGCCCGAAGTCGCCACGGAAATCACGATGCCGTCCCGCGCCTTCACCTCTTTAATGTTCGACACGCTCTTTTCATACAGCGTCATCGAAGCCGGGTCCGTTTCATCCCGCGTCGCTAGCACCACCACCGGCAGATTCTCGTCAATCAGCGCGTTCGGCCCGTGCTTCATCTCGCCCGAAGGATATCCCTCCGCATGAATGTACGAAATCTCTTTCAGCTTCAGCGCGCCTTCGAGCGCAATCGGATAGTGAATCCCGCGGCCAAGATATAGAAAATCCGACTGCCGGAAATACTGCCGCGCCAGCGTCTCGTAAAACCCCGTCTCTTCCGCCTGCAGAATCGTCTCCATCTTGTGCGGAATGCGCGTGAACTCCAGCATCAATTTCCGCGCCGCATCCGGCGCCAGTTTGTCGCGCACCTGCCCCAGATACGAAGCAAGCAGGACCAGCGCCGCCAGTTGCGCCGTAAACGCCTTCGTTGACGCCACGCCAATCTCCGGCCCCGCATGCGTCAAAATCGTCCCCGCCGCCTCCCGAGTAATCATCGACCCCTTCACGTTGCAGATCGCCAGGCTCGGCGACCCCTTCTGCTTCGACTCGCGCTGCGCAGCCAGCGTATCGGCGGTTTCTCCTGACTGGCTTATGCAAATTGTCAACGTCCGCGAATCAATAATCGGATCGCGATACCGGAACTCGCTGCCGTAATCCACTTCCACTGGCAGCCGCGCCAGCCGCTCAATCATGAACTTTCCGGCCAACGCCGCATGCCAACTCGTCCCGCAAGCCACAATGCGCACATTCTGGAATTCTCGAAACGCCTTCTCCGTAATCGCCATTTCGTCCAGAAACACTTTGCCGGTGTCCTGCGAAATCCGCCCCAGCATGGTGTCCCGCACGGCCCGCGGCTGCTCGAAAATCTCCTTCTGCATGAAATGCTTGTACCCGCCCTTTTCCGCCATGATCGGGTCCCACGTAACCATGTGCGCCGGCCGGTCCACCGGCTTCCCCTCCAGATCAGTCACCCGCACACCGTCGCGGCTAAGCACCGCAATATCGCCATCCGCCAGAAAGAAAATCTTCCGTGTGTGCTCCAGCAGCGCCGGAATGTCGCTGGCCACAAAATATTCTCCGTCGCCCAACCCGATCACCGAAGGCGGCCCAATCCGCGCCGCAATCAATTTCTGCGGATCCTTCGCCGAAAGAAATACCAGCGAATAAATCCCACGCAAATCCTTCAGGGTTTTCCTCACCGCCTCTTCGAACGGCAGTTCCTTCGCGTACTTCTCCACGAGATGCGCCACAATCTCCGTGTCCGTCTCCGTCAGGAAGTTGTGCCCCTCGCGCTGCAACTTCTCCTTCAACTCCAGGTAATTCTCGATAATCCCGTTGTGCACCACCACATACTGCCCCGTGCAATCCCGATGCGGGTGCGCATTCTCTTCCGTCGGCCGCCCATGCGTCGCCCACCGCGTGTGCCCGATCCCATATGTCCCCTCGATCGGTGATTCGCGCAACACTTCTTCCAGATTCTTCAGCTTTCCCGGCGCCCTACGAATTTCGATCTTTCCCGCCCCGTTCACCACGGCGATACCCGCCGAATCATATCCGCGGTATTCCAGTTTCCGCAGTCCCTCGATAATCACCGGGACCACTTTTTTTGGCCCGATATAGCCGACAATTCCGCACATGCGGCAGTCTCCTTGAATTTGTATGTTTAGGGTAACACGCGCATTCCTGTGGGCATATGGAAGGCGTGCAATACAATTGCCAAACTTACGGCCGCCTGGGCTCGTTTACGGGGCGTTGCAATTCAAACGTATTCAGCTTCCGGTTGGCGTCAAAATAAAAGGTAACACGCGCAACGACAGGCTGGACCGCCGCTGTATCCGTGCGCCGGATATCCGCCACAATCGTCCCCTGTTTCTGTGCCGCCAGGATCGGATACCCGTGATTGTCCAAGAAAAGTACAACTTTTTCCTCTGGTGTCCGCGGCGGAAGCTGTTGTTCCAGCATCGTCGCAAGCGGCTTCAGTTGCGGATCTTCCGTCCGACCGATTCCATGGCAACCCGCCAAGCCGGCCAGCGTCAGGGCGAGCAACAACCTCCCCTGCTCTCCTCGCCGCGGCGAAAATCCCCCTCGCAAAGGTAAAAAGCGCAACGCCATGCAGGCCGCTCTTATTCCACGATCTCGAAGCGAAACTCTTCAATCACCGGATTGGCCAGCACTTCCTTAGAAATCCGCTCCACCTGCTTTTCCGCTTCGTCGCGGTTCCAGCCATCCAGATTCAGCACAAAAAATTTCCCCTGCCGCACATCCGAAACCTGCTCATATCCCAGGCTCGAAAGTGCATGCTGAATCGTCTTACCCTGAGGGTCCAGTACCGTCCGCTTCGGCATCACCCAAACATGTGCTCTCATGCCCATCAGTATATCAATTCACTCTCAGCTTTGTAGGGGCGGGGCTTGCCCCGCCCTCTTGTTTTTCTCTTCCTCTTGTAGGGCCCGCCTTCTGAGGTGCGCATTTTGCACCCCGAATACTTTTACGGGGCGGGCCGCTCTCGCCGGTTTCGCCGCCGGCGAATCCTACCTCACCTCCCCAAACGCATACCGAAACCCATTCTCCACCACCCCCGCCATCTCCTCCTCCGTCAACCCAATCCTCCAAGCATTCCGGTACTCCTCCTCCAACGACGTATGAAACATCGCCGGATCATCCGTCGAAAGCGTCACCGCCACTCCTCGCCGCACAATCTCCGCCAACGGATGCTCCTCCATCGTTGCCTCACTCTTCCCAACCTGCACTCCCAACGCCCCCGTCCGCAAATTGCTAGCCGGGCAAATCTCCAACGGAATCCCTCTCTCCGCCAGCGTCTCCATCAACCCCACGTCCCGGATCGCCGCGATCCCATGCCCCACGCGCTCCACCCCCAGAATCTCAATCGCCTCACGAATCTTCTCCGGGCCTCCAATCTCTCCCGCATGTATCAGCCGGTGAAATCCATACTCCGCCGCCCGTTCATAAACGCCGCGAAATTCCCCCGCCGCCATACTCAGTTCGTCTCCTCCGATCCCAAACGCCACAATTCGACGCGAACTGCATCGCCGCGCTGCCTGCACTACGCGCATCGCTGCCCCGGCCCCAAATTGCCGCACCGCATCAAAAATCCAGTTCAGCCGCAATCCACGTTTTTCAAACGGCTCCGTCGCTTTCAGAATCGCCGCAAAATTCGCTTCCGGCTGCTGCTGCCGCAAAAACATCACCCCCACCGAAAGCGTCACTTCGGCATATACCACCTTCTGCTCGATCAACTGCTCCGCCAGGTCCACCGCGATCAGCGCAAAATCTTTCGGCCCCCGGACAAACGACGTCACCCACTTGAACGCATCCAGAAACCCTGCAAAATTCGTATATGCATACCGCCGCCGCACCTCTTCTTCCGTCAATTTCACGCCATGTCGCGCCGCCAGCGCGCTCGCGGTCGCCGGCCGGATCGATCCCTCCAGATGCAGATGCAATTCCGCCTTGGGAAGGGAAGCAATGCGTTCGGGGAATGGAGTGGCTTCCACGGTGAGAAATTCAGTGTGGGAGTTGCGGCTTTCCCGCATTCGTCCACGCGGTCAGCCAGTAAGATCCAACGTCGGTCGAAGCCTCCGAAAGCTGCCGGATCAGCGACGCCGCGGTCAAATTATAAAACCGGTCGTAATATTCGTCGGTGTATGAACTCAGTCCCTTCATCGCCCGCCGGTCCGCCAGCAGCAGCGACTCCACCAGGCTGTGCCCCTCAAGGCACGCCTCGAACGCGTAATCCGTCGGATCGCTGATAAAAAACGCATCGTGCGTGCTCATTGGAAAAAATGATCCGTACCGCGCGATCAGCCCGCTGTTAAATCTGTCGTTGATCCCGTTTTGCTGAGTCAGCCGCCCGTCAAAATTCTCCGTCGTGTTGAACGGGTCATGCGCCTCCGCCACGTAATTCGCCAGAAACGCCGCGTCCAGTCTGGCTTGGTCCCACCGCCCCGCCCGCAAATCCTCCGTCAGCTTCTGGCTGTATACGCCAATCTGCCACGGCAGCAGCCCAGTCGCTTGAATCTTCGATTTGCTGTATTTGGCAATCGCCGCTTTGTAGTTGCGCGGCAACGCCGTGAACGGAAACTTCCCGTACTTATCCAGCTCAATGAAGTGGTTGTTGCGTTCCCACGGATGTTCGTCAATCAACCCCAGCGGGTCGTCCACGTGGTCCATCAAAAATTTCCGGTTGTTCTCGAAAAACGGCCGAATCTCGTAAGGCAGGGTGTCCACCGCATGATTCACCACCAGCCGTTGCGCGCTTTCTCCCCACGCCAGCGTCAGACGCGGAGCCAGCAGCCCTAGCACGGCCATAATGAAAACCGCTTTTCCCTTTGTTCGAGCGTTCACGAAGAATCGCCGGGGCATCACGCGTGTCCTTAACGGTTTCTTATTCTGTTGCGCCGGAAAGCCTTAGGGTACTCTTCCTGCGCCCGTAAAAATAATAAATCACTAGCCCGATCGCCAGCCAGGCAAAGAAGCGTATCCAGTTCATAATCGGCAATCCGGCCATCAGCAGCACGCAGGTGATGATCGTAATCACCGGCGCAATCGGTCCCCCCGGCGCGCGGAAAGCCCGCGGCCGGTCCGGTTCGCGGTATCGCAAAATCAGCACGCCCGCGCCGACCAGCGCAAACGCAAACAAAGTCCCGATGTTCGAAAGATCCGCCAGCGTCCCGATGTCCAGCAACCCTGCCGGTATCCCCACCACAAATCCCGCCAGCCAGGTCGAAAAATCCGGCGTGTGAAATCTCGGATGCACGCGCCCGAAAATCCGCGGCAGCAATCCATCGCGCGACATCGCAAACCACACCCGCGCCTGCCCCAGCTGAAACACCAGCAACGAAGAAATCATCCCCATCAGCGCGCCAATCAGAACCATCAGCCGCGCGGTGCCGAAATGCAGCTTCTTCATCGTGTTCACCACCGGCGCCGCGTCATCCATCAGCGTTTGCCACGGCACCAGGCCGGTCAGCACCACCACCACCGCGATATACAGTACTGTGCAAACCACCAGCGTCGCAATAATTCCCCGCGGCAGATCACGCTGTGGATTCTTGCACTCTTCCGCCGCTGTCGAAACCGAATCAAATCCGATATATGTGAAAAACACGATCGACCCGCCGGTCAAAATCCCCGGCCAACCATTCGGCGCAAACGGATGCCAGTTCGCCGGCTTGATGAAGCGCGCCGCAACCCCCACGAAAATCAGGATCGCGACGATCTTCAACAACACCATGACGTTGTTCGTTTCTGCCGACTCTTTAATCCCTCGCACCAGGATCACCGTCAGCAGCATCACGATAATGAACGCCGGCCAGTTAAACCCGAAATGCCACCCCGGCCCGTAGATCATGTTCCCCTGCAAATCCGGCAAGCCACTCGGCAAGTACGCCGGCGAAATCCATTTGGGGTCCGGGTGCCAGCCGAACCAGTCCAGCAAATCCACCACGTGCGCAGAAAATCCCACGCTTACCGCCATGTTGCTGACGGCGTATTCCAGAATCAAATCCCACCCGATGATCCACGCGATCAACTCCCCCATCGTCGCGTACGTGTACGTATACGCGCTCCCCGCAATCGGGATCATCGCCGCCAGTTCCGCATAACAAACCGAGGCAAACCCGCACACGACGGCCACCAGAATAAAAGAAATCGCAATCGCCGGTCCCGCGCCCGGCCGCCCAAACGATGTGGATCGCGTAATCAGGTATTGCAAAAGGGGAGCGTTCAAAATCGAGGAAACCTGCAGTTTCTGCCCGGCAATTGCCGTCCCCACCACCGTGAAAATTCCCGAGCCAATCACCGCGCCGATCCCCAGCGACGTCAGGCTCAGCCATCCCAGCGACTTTTTTAATCGGATTTCTGCGTTTTCGGAGTCGGACAGCAGTTGGTCAATGTTCTTGCAGCGAAAAAGTGGTGACGCCACCCAAGCTCTCCGATCGCATCCGCGCCCCCGGCGCCAACCAGGAACTGGCCGCGCAACCTGTTTCAGGCTGGACACGCAATGTAGGTACGTTAGCGCCCCACTCTATCGCGACTCCCCACCCCGCGCAACTCGCCCCATGGCAAGGTAACGGGTCGGTCTCCGATTATCTAACTTAGTCAGTCACTTGAACCGAAGCGTGGTAAATTCGACTTCGATGATTGAATCCAAAATTCACCGGCCGCTTGCTTGTGTGTTCGCCTTCCTCCTACTGGGTGTCACCCCGACGATCCGTGCGCTTGGAGTTGCTCAGTCGGCCAAAGACGACCAGTCTCTAAAGGCGATTCCCGAACTCGTTGGCACCAGATACTGCTACGGAGACGCCGAAGTATATGCAGTCTGGCTTAAATTGCGAGTGAAATACGTTAATCCAACTCGCAAAACTCTAATACTAGACAAGGAAATCGGAAAAGCTTGGTACGGAGAGAAGGTAGCGCGAAATTTAGACGACCTCGCGGCCGGAAAGTATGAATACAGTCCCAACATAGATTGGTTCTTTACGGACAAAGATAAGTTACCGAACAAGCCGAATAGTGATTCACCAAATTCGGATTTTGTTGTTTTGACTCCGGGTGAAACATTCGTTGGCGAAATCGATGCCAGCGTCGTTACTCAGTGCGAAAATCCAAAGAGCTTCTCGGGTTCAATTAGGCCGGGAGTTCACGTCTTGCAGTTGGAGCTTTCTGCCTGGAATCATCCCGGTGAGTCGACGGTGTTTGCAGCATCGTGGCGCAAATTCGGCGAGCTTGTTACGGGCGTTGTGAAGACCGAGCCGTTGGTTATACGAATACCTTCAGACCCCAAAGTTGAGGAAACATGCAAATAAATTGTTCGGGAGAGGCCAAACTCTGATTGACCCGCCAACCAGACAACTGAATTGACAGCCCAGCGCCTACAGTATCGGCCACCTTCAGGCTTGCCCTGACGAAGGAATGGGTGGCCCCTCTTGCGCCACCAGATGATGATTTATGGAAGAAAAATCGTTCCTCTTTTAAAACTCAACACCGCCACAATAAAAACGACGATCAGCGCCGGCACAATCTTTAGGACTTTCATTGCCGGACCATATCGTCACGCAAAAATCGTGTCTGTCCAAAATTGAACACTTCCACCTGGTGCCCCATCTCCTGGGGACGCCGCCGCACCTTGCCTCTCTCCCGATACGCTGTGTAGGATTTCCCGCTCTTACCCAGTTAGGCTACCGACCAACCATACTTGAGGGTGCCCCACCCTTGCAGTCTAAGGGTGGGTTCTTACGACCGAACGCCACTATACTTCCGATCCTCTCTTCTCTGCGAACCTCTGCGCTCTCCGCGCCTCTGCGTTATCTTTTCTCTCTCTTTCGTTGTGCCTTCAACTCAGGACTTCTTCGTCTTCCCAGGCGCCGCCAGCGCCACCGCGGCCTCCGCAGTGAGCATCAGGAACGTAAACGATTCCTGCAAGTAAAGCTGCACCGCGGTCTCGCTATGGCTCAAGTAGCCGATCGAGACATCCTGCCCAAGGTGCAGTGAGAAATCGCCCCCTCGCGTGGTCAGCACAAACGCGCCCTCGATCGCGGGTGCCCAGATAATTTCATCCTTCACCAGCCGCTTCACGTGCTCCAGCACCGGGTATCCGTGATCGCTGGTTTCTGCAAGCGCCGTGTAAGCCTCCGCGCCCAGCAGCACCGAATACGGGCCATTGACCCCAACCAGACGCAACTGGCTCAACGCCTGCGCAATCGCTTCCGGGTACGCACGTACATCGGCCGGGAGCGTCAGAACCGGATTGCTGTTTCCCTTATGAATGCCCACAATTCCCGCGGCGGTATAGCTCTCAAATACGGCTCCATCCTCGGCGAACGCGATCTTGCGCGCGGCGTCCTTCGCCGGCTGCCAGTCGGAGTCGTTCGCGCCGCGTTCAACATCGTCGATCGCCTGGCGGTCAAGTTCGAACGGCACACGCAACTCCACCAGCGCTTTCACCTCTCGCTGCCGGGCCAAAATTCCATTCTGCGGCGCCGCAATCTTCTGCAGGTGGCCGGTGCCGACGGCGGAAAGCTCGCTGCCTCCCGGACCCTGTACGTCCACGACGCGCCGCCCGGCAAGGTAGCGCTTCAGCGTGCGCTTTGTTTCCTCTTCGATCTGCGCCCAGGCCGCATCGGAAATCGGGGCCAGCTCGCGATGCAGATTATTCATGGGAAATTTCTCCTTTAAGGGAACCGATGCCCAGCGAACCGTCCTTCTCGCTCGGCAAGGATACAGTCGTTTCAGTCACTGTCGGCGCGTCGGCGGGCAGCGACGCTTCAGGCCGGTCCTCGGTCACGCTATCCAGAAATGTCGCCGATGGTACAAAGAACAGGTTCCCGGTGACGGCGCGGCTGAAGTCGAGCAGGCGGTCGTAATTCCCAGGCGGCCGGCCAACGAACATATTCTCCAGCATCTGCTCGATGGTGCGGGGCGAACGGCTGTAGCCGATGAAATAGGTCCCAAACTCACCCTGCGCCGCGCGGCCAAACGGCATGTTGTCCCGCAGAATCTTGACCTCTTTCCCGTCCTCGACAATCGTGGTGAGTGCGCTGTGCGCTGAAGTCGGCTTAACGGAATCGTCCAGTTCAATATCCGGGAGCTTCTTTCGCCCGATGATTCGTTCCTGCGCCTCCGTGGACAGCGCATTCCATCCGTTCAAATCGTGGAGGTACTTCTGCACGATGACGTAACTGCCTCCGGCAAAGGCGGCGTCCTCTTCGCCGATGAGCACGGCGTCAAGAGCCGCCTCCCCCCGCGGATTCTCCGTTCCATCGACGAACCCGATCAGGTCGCGGTCGTCGAAGTAACGGAAGCCGTGTACTTCGTCTACCGGTGAAACAGCATCTCCGATGCTCGCCATGATTTGCGTCGCAAGCTCGAAGCATAAATCCATGCGCTTCGCGCGAATGTGGAACAGCAAATCGCCCGGCGTGGCGACCGCATGGCGGTTTCCGGCACGTATCTCCCGGAACGCGTGCAGTTCGTTCGGTCGCGGCGTTCCAAAAAGCCGGTCCCAAGCGTCCGACCCAAACCCCATGACGCAGGAGAGGCCTCCTTCAATATCACGAAATTCGACGGCGCGAAACAGTGTCGCAAGGTCTCCGCAGAACGCACGGATGGCTTCGCGATGCTGCGGCCCTGGATTTATCGTCACGACCAGGAAAATGGCGGCGCGCGTAAGAGGCGCAGCCACGGACTGCGCGAGCGCGCGAACGCCTTGTGCTGCCTCGCGCTTTTGCATTGAATCAGAATCCATGAAACGTATTCCCGGTTGAGCTTGCCGAAATTAGATGCTGGAAATATCGGAACGGCCCTCAAATTTCAGGAATCGGGGCGCCAGCTTACCATCGCCTCCCGAGGATCGTCCACACTGCCTCCTCGCTCTATCGCACGATCGTGGCGATGAGAAATGCAATTCCTAGGTAACCGAGAATGAGCCCTGCTACCGCCAATCGGAAACCACCGATGCGACCTTCACTCGACCGAATCTGCCTCCAGGCAATGTGCCCAAGCAAAACTCCTAAAAAAGGGGCCAGCGATATTACCCTCCGAAACTCCTTATAGGGAGCGGCGCGTCGAAGGGTGTGATAGAAGCAAAAACAAGCAGAGATAGAAAAAACGAGACCCCCAGAACTAAACTCACGGCAGCTCTCCAACTAATTTCGTTTGCCATATCTCAGGTGGCTCCGCTTGCTCCTATAGCACCGCTTACTCCTCCCGCCCACCCACCGCCCAAACCGCGTCCGACTTCCCAATCAAAAACGTCACAAAACAAAGCCCCAGCACCGAATGGTCCAGCGAAGCCCCAAAATACTGCCACATCGGCGCACCCGGCCCCGGATAGTTCGACGAAACCAGCAGCGTCACCATGTAAAGCAAACCAAACGCACTCGCCCGCCGCACCCAAACTCCCAACGTCAGCGCAATCCCAATCGCCAATTCCCCATACGCTACCAGAAACGCAATTGGCCGCGCATGTGGCACCACAAACCCCCGCAAAATCGGCGCCAGGAACGGATACGCCCCACCTTCCTGCAAAAACTTGTTAATCCAAAATTCAAATCCACCGTGCAGGGTAAATTGCGTCCCAAACACCTTGTACTGCGCAAAAATCAGAAACAATATCCCCACGCAAATCCGCAAAAACGCCAGCGCCATTTGATTGGCGCGTTGGGGATCACGGTGGCTTCGCATCTCTCTCCGTGGCTCAACAACCGGGAAAACTCCGCAAAACTGTCATCCCGAACCCGCGTTGTTTGCGGGTGAGGGACCTGCTTTTTCTTCGAATCCTCGCGTGCTCCAGCGCCCTTCACACCTGCTGCAGTTGCGCATACCGTTCCACAAATTTCTTCGTCCCGCGCCCCGGAAAACTCACACTCACCCGGCGATCATCATCCTCGCCCTCAACGCCCACCACCGTCCCTACTCCATACTCCGGATGCCGTACCTTCTGCCCCAGCAGTGGATCCGCCTGCCCGCCGCGTTTCATTGCCGACCGACCGAACGTCGGCGTGGTCGCAGCCGCCGCACGCCGCTGCGGCACTCGCGCCGCCGGCGTGGATATTCCTCGCACCCGCCGCGTAAACTCCTCCGCGCTGTACGAATACTCCGGGTCCGGTTCATACCGCCGCGTCTCCCCAATCTCCGCCATCGATCCGCGCACCGTCTCCACCAACTCGCTCGGAATCTCCCCCAAAAATCTCGATGGCAGCGACGCCCGCATCTGCTGCTCGTTCCCAAACACCCGCCGGTACACTGCCCGTGTCAGCGTCAGCGTCTTCCGCGCTCGCGTCATTCCCACGTACACCAGCCGCCGCTCCTCTTCGATCCCTTTTTCCTCATTGATCGACCGGCTATGCGGGCAAATCCCGTCTTCCATCCCCGTCAGAAACACGTGGTCAAACTCCAGCCCCTTCGTGCTGTGCAGCGTAATCAACGTAACGCCCGGCTTCCCCTCAAACGAATCCGCATCGCTTACCAGCGCCGCTGCATCCAGAAACTCCGTGAACGATTCGCCCGCGTCCATTGCTTCCGCCACCGCGCGCACCAGTTCTTCCAGGTTTTCAATCCTCGCCACGTCCTCCGGTGTGTTCCGGTCCTTCAGCGCACTCATGTAGCCGGTCTCGTCCAGCACATACCGCAAATAATCCGCCGGCTCCTTCGTCGAATAGCCTTCCTGCAACCGCTGAATCAATTCGCGAAACGCCCGCAGCGGCGCCACCGCCCGGCTCGACGCCGGATTCGTCATCAACGATTCCATCGCATCCCAGAACGACAGCCCTTCCTTCTGCGCCACATCCCGCAGCGCATCCACCGTCGTCTTCCCGATGCCCCGCGGCGGCACGTTCAGCACCCGCAGCAGCGAAATGTCATCTTCCGGATGCAGCGCCAGCCGCACATACGCCAGCGTATCCTTCACTTCCGCGCGGTTGTAAAAACTGAACCCCCCAACCAGCTTGTACCGCACCCCGCGCCGCCGAAACACCTCTTCAAACGATCGCGACTGAAAATTCGTCCGGTATTCCACCGCGCACGTCTGATCCGGATCGTCGCTCAAAATCCGTTCGAGTTCTCCCGCCACAAACTCCGCCTCCGCCTGTGCATCCCGCGCCTCGAAATAACGAAGATTCCCGCCCGCTTCGTTTTCCGCGCGCAGCGTCTTTCCCAGCCGGTCCGGATTGTTCGCCACCACGGCCCCGGCCGCATCCAGAATCTTCTGCGTCGAACGGTAATTCCGCTCGAGGCGAATCACCTTCGCGGCGGGGAAGTCCTGCGAAAAACTCAGCAAAATGGAAACATCCGCTCCGCGCCACCGGTAAATAGATTGGTCCTCATCGCCCACCACGCAAACATTCTGCCGCTCGTTCGTCAGCATCCGCAGCAATTCATACTGCACGCGGTTCGTATCCTGATATTCGTCCACGTGCAGATACCCAAACCGGCTCCGCCACCGCTCGCGAACCTGCGGCACCTCTCGCAGCAGCCGCGCCGACCGCAGCAGCAAATCGTCGAAGTCCACCGCCTTGCTCTGCTTCAGCAGCGTCTCGTAACCTGCGTAAATATCCGCCACCTTCCGCGTATCCGGTCCAAATGCCTCTGCCCGCATCTGTTCCGGTGTCTGCGCATGATTCTTCGCATAGCTGATGCGGCTCAGCACGTTCCTCGGCGTCAGCGCCTCATCATCAATCTGCAGCTTCGCCATCGCCAGCTTCACGGCCGCCAACTGATCATCATCGTCGTAAATCGCAAAATCCTTCGCCAGCCCCGCATGCACCGCCTCGCGCCGCAGCAGCCGTGCGCAAAGCGAATGAAACGTCGAAATCCACGGCCTCTCCGGAGGCACACCCGCGCGCAGCAGCAGGTCGCTCACCCGCGTCTGCATCTCCTCCGCCGCCTTGTTCGTGAACGTCACCGCCAGGATCGCATCCGCAGGCGTTCCCTTCGAAATCAGGTTCGCCATCCGAAACGTAATCGCGCGAGTCTTCCCCGTCCCCGCGCCGGCAAGGATCAACACCGGCCCTTCGGTAGTTTCTGCAGCAAGACGTTGTTCAGGGTTCAGTTTTTCCAGCAGGTTTTCCATGGAGTCCGATGCAATCAGAAAAGTTTTCGCACAACCATGTTAGCCGACGCCGCAGCACCGGGCAAACCTGCGCACGTATTTCGATGAACTACTCCGTGTTTCTCACAAACGAAACATCGACCACGTGTCGAGCGCCACCCAAAAAAGCTGTCATCTGAGCACATCCGACAAGGTCCGTTCTCTGGACTCCGGTGCCGTATACCGGAGATGCGCGAAGGACCTCAACCTAAAAAATTTGCACACATGTTAGGTGAATGCGCTCTTAATTCGACGAACTGTGGCTGAAATCAATATCGAAATACGAAATCGCCTGCTTCGACGTCATCCTCTCCAAATCCGGCACATACAACCGCGCCGTTTGCAGCAAATCCCACTCCCCGCGCAAATCGAAATACACCAGCCCCTCCATCGTGCTGTGCGCTCCAATCACGCCCGAGGGAATCCCTGCATTCTGACAGTCCCCGCGAAACTCTTCCCAATTTTTGTCCCGCGTCGGCTTCGGCCGGTTAATGGGCAAGGGAATCGGCAGCCGCCGCGCCGTCGGATCTTTTCCGTTCTGTCTCAACATCACCGCATCCGCCACATCATCCGCCGTCAGCGCCTCCAACTCCTGCTTGTTGTCCGCATCCAGCTGTACCAGCAATTGAATCCGGTGCAAATTCAATTTCACCGCCTCATCGTTGTCGTTGCGAATACTCAGCTTCAGCGCCACAATGCCCGCAGCAAACGGGTTCTTCTTCGGAAATTTTTCCTTATAACGGCTCGCCTGCGTCCACGGCTCCACTCCGATCGTCACGCCCTCATGCGCATCCAGTATCGAAGTCCGCAACGGTTTGCTCTGTTGCCCAAACGCCGCCAACCGCCCCAACAGAATCCCCAAAAACACCACCACAACCACAGCAAGGAGTTTCCTCATGAGGCTATAATAGACTGTTTGCATCCTGAGGCCTTCGATTCTTGGGGGAGAAGCCGGGTTGCTCCGCTCCTCGACCCTCGGGCGCACGCGAATCCCGGAACAACCGGAGTCACATCGAGTGTATTTCCTCTATAGCTTTTTGATGGGCCTGGCCGCCCTGCTGACGTCGCCCTATTGGCTCATCCAGGGCCTGCGCCACGGCAAATATCTTTCCAATCTCGGCCAACGCCTCGGCTTTTCCATTTCGGGACTCGAAAAACTCTCCGCTCAGCACCCAGGCGCCATCTGGATTCACGCCGTCTCCGTCGGCGAAGCCCTCTCCGGCGTAACCCTCGCCCGCCGCCTGAAAGACTCCTACCCCCAGCGTCCCCTAGTCATCTCCACCACGACCCTCACCGGCTACGCCCTCGCCAAAGAACGCATGCCCTTTGCCGACTCCGTAATCTTTTTCCCCCTCGACTGGGCCTTCAGCGTTCGCCGCGTTCTCGTCGCCGTGAAGCCCGCCGTCATTATCATTCTCGAAACCGAAATCTGGCCCAACTTCCTCCGCGAATCCGCCCGCCGCAACATCCCCGTCCTATTCATCAGCGGCCGCATCTCCGCTCGCTCCTTCGCCCGCTGGCAAAGCTATCTCAATATTTTCGGTTTCTATCTAAAGCCACTCCTGAGATCGGCCCTAAGCCACGCCGCTGGATTCTTCATGCAATCGCAGCACGATGCCGACCGCATTCGCGCCCTCGGTGCCCTACCCGAAAAAGTCACCGTCAGCGGCAACCTGAAATACGACCTTGAATTGCCCGCACCGACTCCCCTCGCCAAGTGGCTCGAAGAAGAATGCACCCGCCGCGGCCGCCGCCCGCTCATCGTCGCCGGCAGCGTAGTCGCGACCGAAGAGCCGCTCGCCCTCCTGGTCTTTGGAGTAGTGCAGGGCGATTTTCCGAAAGCCCTGCTCGTCCTGGCTCCCCGCAAGCCCGAGCGATTCGTCCCCACCGCCGAATTCATCCAAGAGTCCCACCGCAAATTCATCCGCCGCTCCGAACTCTCTCTTCCCGCTCCAGGTAATTCCCCCAACGCCAGCAACGGCCTGAACACCATCCCCGACGACGTCACCGTCCTCTTGCTCGATTCCATCGGCGAACTCGCCTCGCTCTACCGCCTCGCCGACGGCGTCTTTGTCGGTGGCTCGCTCGTGGATTCCGGCGGCCACAACATCCTCGAACCTGCCGCGTTCGGCAAAGTCCCCGTCTTCGGACCGTCCATGGAAAATTTCGCGGCCATCGCCGCCCGCTTCGTAGAATCCAACGCCGCCATCCAGGTCGAAAGCCCAGAAGACGCCGGCGTAGAAATGATTCACCTCCTCAAGGATCCCGAAAAGATGCAGCGCATGGGCGGCACCGCGCGTCAACTGGTCGAAAGCAGCCGCGGCGCCCTCGACCGCGCTCTCGCTGCGATCTCCCAGCAACTCGGCGGTCCCGCGCGATGAATCTGCCGCCGTGGCTGCGTCTGCTCCTGTGGCCCGCGTCGGTAATCTACGGCGACCTCGCGCGTCTGCGTGCCCGCCTCTATGCACAGGGAACCTTGAAATCGAAACGCCTGAACACTCCTGTAATCAGCGTAGGCAATCTCACCGTCGGCGGCACCGGCAAAACCCCCATGGTAATCTTCCTCGCCGAACGCTTTCTCGCAGAAGGAAAACGCGTTGGCATTCTCACCCGCGGCTACAAAGGCGCCGGCGGCACCAGCGATGAAATCGAACTCATGAAACTCCGCCTGCAGGATCGCGTCATGTTCGGCGTCGGCCCCGACCGCTACGAACAAGGCCGCGAGCTGGAAGAAAAAGGCGTGGACCTCTTCCTCCTCGACGACGGCTTCCAGCATCTTCCGCTCTTTCGCGACATCAACATCCTCCTCATGGACGCCTCCCAACCCCTCGGCCGCGAAAGCATGCTGCCCGCTGGCAACCTGCGCGAACCCGTCTCCGCCATGGATCGCGCCGATCTCCTCGTCATCACCCGCCTCGAAGCATCGCCCGCCACTCTCGCCACCATCGAAAAGCTCCAGGACTATCCCGTATTCTCCGCCGTCACCCGCCTCCTCGGTTTCCGCCGCTTCG
>Ga0210403_10000940_pt1 | contig 28747 bp, 28 predicted proteins | sample IncBWC19MmetaG_FD_150863 | JGI IMG/M metagenome (GOLD analysis project Ga0210403, IMG submission 150863) | Forest soil microbial communities from Barre Woods Harvard Forest LTER site, Petersham, Massachusetts, United States - Inc-BW-C-19-M | ecosystem: Environmental > Terrestrial > Soil >...
CGATGCGATTGCATATAGCAAATGATATCCATGGTGCTGCCATGTCAGCATATCAGCAACACAGAGATTTGGTTTTGGCAAACCCTTTATTGGCAGATGATCTTGGGGTGATCTTTAAAGACGTTGTAGAGGTCATAGAAAGAGATCCTGAGAGCAAGCTCAGAATGTTGGAAAAGAACATCGGAAAGGCAATGGATAATTGCAAAGAATGTAGGATCGGGCGGAAGCCAGTCAGTTGTTGCTATTATCAAATGGAAACATCATTCGCTAATTTTATACACAGACAACTAAAACCAAAGAACGCATCGTTAAAGGGGTCACGATGCCCAAAGGGTTGGCATCAGAAGCCGAAGAGGCTAATCGCTTAGAAGACGATGACGATGCAGGGACGGGAGAAGGGGCAGAGAAGACTCGTAAGCCAACAAAAGGCAAGCACGTCCAAGACTGGACTGTAGCACGGCTTGGAAGGTTTACCCGACCAAAAGGACCCGATATACCTCCGCTATCGAGCCTACAGGGGTTGTGGCCCCGATTTGATCGATCATATGATCGGTATTATGACGGTCCCACTTCCGAGGTGCTGAAACGTTGGCAGCCGATCGATCTGGCTGATGCAAACCTCGTCTATTTCGCTAACCGAATAGTCACCCCACCGTGGAGGGAATTTATAGATTATGGGTGGAGGCTCCTTCAAACTTCATTCAGCATGTTCCACCATCGACCGCCAATCCTGGTGAAAGAGCATCTAATGCCTGTGGGACTACACAACCCCCCTCCTTTTGATAATCAGCACACCGCTGCTTCAGGGCATGCTGATGGTGTGGAGGTGGGGGATGTCCAGGTCATGTCACCTTCGGAAATGCTGGATGTTGCAAGAAGAGATCGAACAAACGACATCTTTCTGACTGGGCATACAAAGGACAAAAAATATGTGTGTGTAGATATTGAGGGGGATGCTGTCGTACCCGAATCCACCGAAGTTACATGGGACATTGACAGCGTTATTTGGTTGACAAGGAAGCCTCGATTTAAAATGGCCACGAACGTATACACCACTCCTCAGATCAGAGACAGGGCGCCAATATGGAAACACAATCACATCTATGTTGATTTACTTGTTCCTGAATCCCAAGAAGGTCGTGATGCTGAAGGGATAAGGAGTGAATGGTGGGAGAAACGTTTCCGTCTCAGCCAGCTGCCACATATACATTTTGGGAAGTTAGGGGATGGCTCTGGATTAATATCCCTTTATCTATTTTTTCCTCGGATGGCCCACCAACATGAATCTATGCGAAGGTGGATGAGCATGGTGCCAATGGATGTTCAACGTTTGTTTTGGGACCGGGTGGTCTGCCCATCTATAGTGAAAGTCACTGCAAGTTCTTTCATTTTTAAATATCCAACACTCATTGATGAATTTTATTATTCTTTAAATAGGCAGGCTCTACTCAACCTTACATATCGACAAGCCAAGATCAAGTTGAGTTTAAGAATGGGCGGAGGAAAACCAAGGATGGGCAACGAGTGACTACACATCCGCTTAAAAAGGGCGAATTTGTTCAGCTTATAGAAGCTATGAATGAACAGGTGAGTGTTAGCACATCGCTTTTGTGTGGCCATCTAAAATAAATCCATTATAGGCCAAACAGGAAGAGTTATCAGAATATGGATCATTTTTCTTCGTCCTTGAGATGAAGGGCATAAAGCTGTTCACCAAGTCCAATTTGCGAGATTCATATGACAGCTTGCAAAACAGCATTAAGCAGCTTCTTGAAGAATTCCCTTCGTTGGATTGGAGTTATATGAACAACCGTGAAAATGGCGAACTATTCATAGATGTGGGAGTGTCTTACAACCCAGGGGAAGAGAGGCCTCTCGTTGGTTTATGGCGCCTTGACAGCCTTGAAGCCAGCCATGGAATGGCTGGCTTCGCTTCTGGAAATATACACCACATCAACACGCTCAACTTTTATGGGGGCCTGCAGGCTGAGATGGCAAAAAGTAGAAGTCTACAGAACCACATCGTCTTCCGCTCGAGTTACAACCTCGCATACGAAGTTACGAGGAGGGTAAATAACAGACGGGACCTGTTCAAGGAAAAGTCAGTTTACGAGCTGGACCCGGACTTTCTCTGGGACATAGATCGTGCAATAAAGTTATATGAGAATGATGCGGGCGAGAAGTCATTTGGGGTCCGGGATGAGTTTCGAATAGGAGGGCAGGCATGGGACATATTTTGTGAGACAGCACATGAATCGGTAAGCCAACAAGTTCTCCAACAACGACATAGCTAATATACATTATTTCTAGGCATATGATATGCTGAAATCTGGTGCAATTGTATGGATACCTTCGAAAATATGGTTTTCATTTCTAGCTAAGCGCCTGAGGGTCCTGAGGGACACACAAATATTGTTGGAGAGGAGAGAAGCCCCAAACTATGGCATCATGACTGGGATCTTGGCCTACATGATGCAATCCGTAATCTTCACACCAACCCTGGTCAGCCCCTTTGTTTCAGAGTCGCTGGACCTACTTTACTATAAGCAAGTGGTGGATCGCTTTGGGATGTTTTTCCTTCATGACCTTGACCTGACGTTGGAAAATTGCTTGCCATCGGTGCTTGACCGTGATGATGCGGATGTTTTGGGTGCAATGGGAGTCAAGGCCCGCAAGAAGAAAGCTAGGATGCCAAGCCCAGATACCGAGGATGAGGATGAGTTTCCAATAGGGAAGAAGCCCAACTGGAAGCAGGTGGAGCGATGCCTTAAGGAGAGGCCTTGGGTGTTGATGAAGCAATGGCGGTGGCAGCCAGAGTGGGGGGATACCCTGGATCGTGCATCGCAATTGTTCATTCTATTCACTGTTCATATGTGGGCATCACTGAATGAGCGTTGGCACGCTCCCGGAGCGTCAGCAGTACACCCAACCACTTTGCAAGAAGCGCTGGAGCAATGGACTATCAAGGGGGTTCATGCTACCGCAGCGTCTGTTAATTACCTGGCGTGCAATGCAGGCCTCCTAGGCAGCGTGAAGGGTCAACGGGTCAAGTCGTTTGCTGACCGAGTCGACGTGTATTTTCCACCGATTGGGGAGGAACTCTTTGGTGTATGGAGGCCGTTGGGAGAAAATCCAGGGTACATCTCTGAGTATCGAGAAGAAATGAATGGGTTGAATTTAGTGGATGCAGAGTTGCTGCGGGATGGACTACGTCAGCTTTTGTCGCACTGCCAATGCCTGCCAAACGGTCGGAGGGGGGATAAATTTGGAGGCAGGAATGCAATTTGGGAGGTGAATGGGAGCTCAGTGGCGGTGTTGACAAATCCCCTCTTCTACAAGTTGGAGCGGATCAGTATGCAAGGGACGAAATCCATCCAGAAACGCCGAGCACCAACCCATACTGGCTCCAAAAAGCTTCAACAAGCCATGCTAGAGCACAGGGGTGTTCAACCAGACGTTGCAAGAAAGGCCTTGAAGGCAAAAAGATCAATGAATTTGCGTCGATCAATGAAGGCTAAGAATATAAGGGCGCCACCCAAGAAAAAAGCTGCAGTCAAGGAAGCCATGGTCGTGGCAAGCAGTCCTATGTATATGGAAGAAGGGGAAGTCAGCCGGGAAGAGGTAGATGAGGAAGTCAGTGGGGAAGAGGAAGGTGAGGAAGTCAGTGGGGAAGAGGAAGATGAGGAAATCAGCAGAGAAGAGACCGATACAGAATTTAGTGGAGAAGGATCAGAATCAGAGAGGTCAGACCGGGATTCCTATGGAGAGAGTGACGAGGAGGATGAGGGATGACCTTTTGCTATTTTCTAGAGGGAAGAACCATCTATACAACGGTATTGCATGTAGGACATGCAAAATATGACCATTCTTTAGATAACATGTCTGCCACAAATACCTCACCCAACTTTTCCTTCCAATCTTCAGGAATATTGTCTTTTTTCTCTAATTCCCGAGCCTTCAATACCCTCCTACCATTCCCAGAGATTCTCCAATTCATTCCAAAATCAGGCTGTTGGGGGTCACGGCCCCGGATTATGGGCAAGGCAATGATTTTTTTAAAATCACCAGTTGCAGTTGGCGCTGATGCTAATTCTCCAAGACAACCTTGGTGATACCAAATCTTGCAATTGAGACAGAAGTGCTGGAAATCAATGTCAGGGCGGTATAGCCTACCACAGCACCCTATGTTTTTTCCCTGTTTCATCGCATTAAACAAAATCCAAATAATAAATAAAATTCCCAGACTACTCACAGAGACCCGGATATCTGAATTTCCAATAAATTCAATGGCAAGTCTCCAAAACCGGGTGCCAACTGGAATTGCAGTATTTTCCGGTTTATTATCGATAAATCGACTGACTTTATACAGAGCTTAGAGAAAAGGTTAATCGTTTTCCAAATGTAATGCACCTTTGTATTGCTCACATTCTATTGATAATGCAGGAATGATTTGTGTGTGGTTTGTTTTCACCAACTCCATTGCAGCCAGATCGTTTAGGGGGCTGTATTGATACGGGATATGGGGTTAGATTATTTTCAGGTAAATTGACGCAACCTCTTACACGTTCCTTTTCAATGCTTTTAATTGTGCTTTGTTCAACCACCCACCCTCCAAATTCTCCTTGGTGTAGAACCAGGAAACTTCTACCCACAGCACTGTCTCATCACCCTCAACCCGCCCCCTCAAGTCCTCAATTATTCCATACCAGTAGCAATCAGGATGGAGAAACCCATCCTGGCTTCTAGGGGGGAGTGCATCCCAATCTTCATCTGGGGGAATGACAGCAACCCTTGTTGTAAAAACAAAGTCAGAGATGTAACGCATATCGAGCTTTACAGTATGGACGGTTACGTGTCTCCTCTTTTAAAATGATTTGAATCATTATTGTTTTCAATGACTTGGAAGGTTAGAAGTCATGTTAGTTCGTAACCTGAGCAGAATACATGTTAGAGACTTACCGGTGTAGCGCTCCCAAGTATTCATTTTCAAAAAATCGACCTTGGAAGGAGGACGGCCAGGCTTACCCAAGTTTCTTCCCAGGAAAGCTTTCAGTTGATTCTTAGATTGCATGACCGGGCAGAAAAGGGATTGAACTAGTGTTGTCAGTAAAAACAAAAGTGGCCTGGAATACTGTATCCGGAGTTTAGAATTTACGGAATAACTCTCATCTTACCTTGTCACCAACAAGCGTTAGGAGCAAAGCCATTCTCTACCTGCTCTGGCATTTTGAGAGGATGCTGAGCAGTGAGTTCCGAGTCCGAATGAATATTAGTTAACTCGGTCTTATTCCTGCGTCTCTGTCAACAAATTTGGCTCTATCGTTGCAGCAGATGCCCGTGTTTGATTTTGAACCATATTCATGTCCTGCTACCGTTTGCTGCGTTGCTGTTTATATACGGTACAAAGAAAATTCGTGGGTGAGATAGGTGTAGCCCACCCACCAGCGAAGCAATCCTAGCGAGCCTATTACACAGATGTTCAATTCGTCCAGATATTGTTGATAAGGATTATCAAAGAAGAATCTTTGGTAGAAGTATTCATTTCCTTTTGTTTCTGCCTTACTGATAGAAATATTCATCAATTTGGGGAATATCCAAGCTTTTTTTTGTACAGAGTGGGGTACTGCATATCACGGTTTGATATAGGTGCCAAAATAGCACCATACATTTCCAGTGCCTCACATTTGCTTGTCTCTAGGTAGATTACCAAAAAGGAGGAATCAGCCGACGGTGGACGATAGGCACGAACTCGAGGTACAGTAGTAAAATTATAATAGTTTGGGATTTGGGATATCGAAGCTTGGCGCGACGTTGACCTGTCCAAATAAATTTGGTGTGATTATATTATAGTCAGAGAGTATTAATATTTCAGAGAGTATTAATTTTTAACCCGTGACGCGTCCACCCGACTCTTTCGGGAAGTCACCAGGTTCGGAAATGGTTCAAGCGCGGGAGAGTTGGCACGTCATGTCTCAGATATCTAATCCATGTGTCGACAGTCTGGTTTTCGCTCCTAATCGATTCTTTCTGCTTGCTATGACTGGGTCTTCCACAATTTGTGGACTCCTGCCCTGCACCAACGGCAGACATCTCTTCTCAGATAAACCGAGAACTATCTCTTTTGATGGCGAAATCTTCATTGGTTATGATGATCAAGAATCCGCACAGAGTGTTCTTGCTCTCATACACTTTTTCATACCTACCGGTGAGGTTGATCCTGAAAACGGATTGCTCTACTTCGTGTGTGGAAAAATGGTTTCGGTCAATGACCAGACGATCGTTGGTGATGACTGCGACTCCAGCGAATATGATTTGGTAATTGATGCAGAAACTGTATGTCCTGTGTCTGTCAGAGGATTTCTTTTACTGAATTTTGTGTCTGTGAAGTTTCACGCAGTGGGTGCTCCGAAGATGCTCCCCTGTCGTCCTCGCGTTTTCATCTCAGGGGCAGTATGTAACATTTTTTTTCAGATGGATTGGATATTGATGTGCTACTTGAAGGCAGGTCTGAAAAGGACCGACCGCGAATTCCAGATCGATTTAAAGCAATATGCTATTAATCAACACCAGGACGTCGGTCACATCGCCCTTTTTCTCAGCAGTAACCGTCGTTTTCAGCAAAAAGCGCCTTTACCGAATACAGGTGCGATGATTTCGCTTATAGGAGCTGTTCTACGTCCTTCGGTTAAATCGGGCGGCGATCATGCTATGAAACGTATTGTGGTCGAGGTTTTGGAGGTTGCGTTTTTATCGGTGGATAACACTGTCGGTTTCGGGTCCCCAGTTAAAGGTGCGTCTTTATTTTGGTTGTTCTTCTCCCTTTTATGGAAGGTCTGCAAAGGGAAATCGGCGAAATATCAATGGGATGGAGGACGACGTACAAGCTCTGCAACTGCGAGTAGCAATGCTTCGGTCCTCGAGAGTGAAGCTTCTACCTCTACTAAAGTCCCTGTGTCCAAATCGGCTGGAAAAAGGCGTCGCGTGGAAGAGGCTAACGAGTAATTCTTCACAGAATCTTCTTCCGTTATCTCCTTTGTTTCTTACATCTCAGATTTCTTTCACCCAGATTTGTACTCAATGCCATTCGAGGCCTGTCTTTTTTTTCTTTTATATTTTGTTTCGTAGGTCAATATGAATGACAGTCTTTCACCCATGCCTTACGACCGCGAGAAAGAACGACTGCGTGGTCGCCGGCGTCGTGCTCGGAAGAAGACTGCGGTTGGAGCTTCAACCGCGATTTCTATCAAAAGAGGAGTCTCTCTTCCAGTGGGGGTATCTGAAGATTGTCATGACAGAGATAATATCGTTGAAGTCCTCTCTTTATTTGGGTTGTGCTATTCTATCTAAACTTTTTTTAACAGGAGAGAGAAATTGCTTGGTGGAATACTTTTCATGTGAGCATGCAACAGTCTCAATGGCGCCATCCGACCTGGGATCGTGAATGTGGACGGTGTCGAGCTATGCTTCTAAAGGGAGAATTCAATTTATTTTGTTGTAATGGAGGAAAATCTGAGATACCTCCTCTCCCACCACTTCCACCAAATATTTCTGCTGTCATTGACGATGAGTCTTTGTCACAAAATCTGTCGTCTCACTCACGTCGACTAAACAATTTGTTTTCGTTCACTGCAATTGGTGCAACGAATGGTTTTACCCGTTTCGAGACAGGCATCTCAGCTGTTGCTATCACCGGTCGAACATACCATCGTATTTTTGATGTAAAGGATCATTCACATTCTTTACATTGGTTTTTGTATGATGAAAATGAAGCGAAGCTCTACTACTAGTAAATTAAATTTTTCTCATGCTTGGATTCATCCGGTTTCACTGCGCCAACATGACGTCGTTTTCTCACCCGCGTTCGTTACAGCGTGCGTCAGTTTCTCAGCTCTTTTGCAAGTCCAACAGAGAACAGATACGCGTTTTTTTGCTTCCCCATTTCAAGCAAAATGTCCCAATACTAGTTTCTATGATCCTGCTGGAGGTGGAGATCCTATTCTTTACCAACACTCGTTAGACACTTGACCACAGCAAAGTGGCAGTGTCGAGTCGTATCGACACTGCCACTGTATTACCAGGATCCCCGGTTTCTGGGCTGGGTGTATGTGTGGGAATTTGTTTCCCGGAAACTGATGAAATGTAGACTTTTACTTGACTTAGACTTATAATTTAACCCAGCATGCTTCGCTAACGCGTTCTCTTTTACTGATATCAATACAATTGCAATACTGTTGGGATGAAATCTAGATGAATGAGTTGCAGCAACACCATCGCCTCATCTTTAAACACCGCCTCCGTCATTCCCATTGGAACATGGGAGACAGAGGAAGGAAACCCCCCCTCGGGTGGAATCGGGATGGGATGTACGAAACCATAACCCCCCATCGGTCGAGAATGTGTGATTGGCTGTCCGTGGCCGGGGTACATGTGTAGCTAGATGGCCCTGTTGGAATTCGAGCGCGATCGCTCGTGTTTATCCATGATCCGTGCACCCGAGTTTTTCGGGCGGATCTCTTATTGTATAGTGTACCTACATATGTAGATACAAGCGCGTTTGCGAGGGTTCCTGTCAATCCGAGTGAGTGACAACGACGCTCATTTCAACAGGCCTCACACGCACTGGCTGCGACCTATTCGGAACTGCAGGGCTGGGTAAAGATATCAGGACGAGTACGGAATGCTCCAGGGACATGGAGCGCGATGAACGTGGACTGCGTTCCATGGGTGTAAACACACAGGAGCAGTATTTCGAAGTCGAACGACAAGGAGTAATGTCGAAGTGTGCAGTCGCCGCGGGGGACTTACGGACACTGCTAAACAATATGCCTCGAATAGGACGAACGATGGTACTTAGGCCAGTAGCTATAACCGAAGAGCCCTCTATGCCTCCAATAGGACGAGGGGAATTGGATTCGAAATCCGAGATAGCACCGAGAACGGACAAAACGCTCCTTGGGGGAGTGTTGAATCTCATGCACGTGCATACGCTGCGTCATTCACTTGGTAGATAGTTCAAATAGATACTTGTATTCGATAAAAAAGGATTCATTCTGTTCTTTCCCTCCTCCCACCATCTCCCGTCAAGGAAGTGCAAGCCTCAACAAGTCCGTGTTACCATAACCCCATGTGATTTTTTAACACCGATATGCCACCAAAGAAAATAACACAGAATGCTAGAGCCCCAAAACGACTCATACCCTATCCCAAAGTATCGATAAATAACTTAATGGATGACAATCACTTCTTCCAATGTCATGTCATTGAGGGAATGACAGTAAAGTCTAAACATAAACTGGGCCACTTGAAAACCGAAGGTTTCATTCCTTCAAGGTGAGTTTGCTGCAACCGCATATGAATAATGAAAAAGCAAACGTCTAACCTGAATTACAGATACACTACTGGCCTTCGATTGTTATTTTATAGATACGCGCTTATTGGGGGGTGCCTTACTACCGATATCGTCAAGTGGAAGCTGTCAAAGTCGAAAAAGAAAACGGCAAGAGATAACCTCTTGAAGCTACTACAAACTGAATTTACTTATCTTCACCAAAATGTTGAGGCTGTGGTATGCAGCCTTCCTACCATCCAAGAGGACACTTGGATATCTCCTGAGCTTGAGCAATGGCTTCTAATCACCCACGATATCGCTGAGATTGGATGCGACGACAAACGCTATAAGAAATACTTTAATTTACAAACATTCACAGCTGAAGCATGTGAGCTCGGTGAGTTGGCATTCAAATTAATTATGCAACCTGTTATTTACTTCATGGATTGCAGATTGGGGAAAGTGGGTTTCTGCACTTGACCATCGGTGGTCTTTCTTTGGTTTGCCAGACGACACCGGGTTTCCAACGATAACAAGCGTCGATACCGATGTATTCTTACTGAAGACCCTACAAAATCATAATCTAGCGATTCCAAAAAACCTACCGCCCAATTTAAAACTTAGGCTAGAAACATGGCCCACTGTAAGTATCAAAAATCTATCTAGTAAAATATTTTAATGATAACACGATAATAGATGGAACCAGCATGGATTGAATGGATAAAAAAATCAAAGGATAAAAAGCGCTTAGGTTTCGAAATGCAAGGAGAAAAAGAAGAATCGGTAAGCAAAATATCTCGTTGTGTCAAAATATTTTAACAATTTCATCAGGGAAGCAATACCAATGCAACAGAGATCACTCAGTCCACCACAATTTCCACTTTATCCCAGGCACCCAATGCGCCCATTTACAACGCCAAATCTCCCTCCCACCACGATGTACCCCAGGTTGCCCTCCCTCAGCAAGACACAGGGAAGGGAAAGGCGATGGATCGAGACGATGTGTCTTCGAACATGAAATTGACACAGCACTGCGTTGATCTGGCTCTTTTGAGTCGACCATCTCAATCATGCTTGAAACGCCCTGCAGATGATAAAGCAGGCGCTCCCCCCCATCAACCATTCAACTTGAAGGAATCTATCGTATATAAAAAGGTGAAGAGAGGCGAGGAGGTTGTCCCAGAAACAGCATTGTCTGTGCTAGAAGACAGCAGACGAGTTGAAGCAATAATGAGTACACTTTTTCCCCCTGATGCCGGCTTGCTAAATATTAACAAAATCATGTCTTAGAATGTCGCGTGATTTTAAACAATCTATCATAGCGCGATCCCGTCATATAGCGCTGCGTAATTTCGATGAAGTTCACTTTACTTTCTGCATATCTTTTTCAACACTCCGACATATACTAAACGTTTAACCTCTGTGTTTGCTTGTGCATTACTTTTGTACGTTCACTCAATAACTTTGGATGTTAGATTTTGTCAATCGGACGGCAGGGTGTCAGTATAACCTAATATATAACGGTCTACCCACACGACCAACATGTGCCTGAGAAGTCCTTGGTCTTGTCATGCGTTTGATTCGTGATAAACATACAGTCGAACTTGTCATTAAGGATACTGTACTCTCATTAAGGATAACCTCCAGGTACAGATGACTTAACTGGTCCACCAACTTGGTAGTCAGTAAATTGCTATAGCATTAAGGATACCTTTGTTAAGCATACTTTTTCCGAGCCAAAATAATAGGAATAGGAATATCCTTAACAAGAGGTAGCAGGCCACCAGCCATGCAGTAATTTTTGACCATTTCTACTCATTCACTATGCTTGGGCCAGCCCAAAATCCTGATGGTACCCTAAAGGATGCCAGTAAATTCAATGAACTCACTCTTGTTCACCCTTGCCAAGCCTTCCTCATAACTTTGACACATCTTGATCAATTTGTTCGGCTCATGAACCTTTTTCTCATGCATGCAACCTGTTAAATCCATGCACATGGACCTGCAAGCTGAAATGGTAGCCTCACTAGAACGGAAAACCATCCAACAATACTACTGTATAGCTAGATTTTTTTTCATGTAACTTGGCAAGTCTTTCATTAATGCATAACCTCTTTTTAAGGATGGTGAAACCCTTCCACCAACCTGTATCCTTAATGATAAGTTTGACTGTATCCTCATACGTGCCATATAATTTATTGCGCTCGGGTAGTACATGTATTTAACGCTTCACGCTCTAACTAAATTATACCGTTATACACGTCGCATTCTTGTGTCCATTCTTGGGCCTGAACCCCACTTTGATGTTATTTTGTGAACTATTAGACCTGCATTTTGCGTTTTTTCCGTGACCTCCTTGTTCCACGTTTCTGGGTAATCTTCAAGTCACCCCTTTCTTTTTTCAGACGCATGGGAGGCCTATTTGGATTGCACGATCTGCAAAGACATCTTGTCCCAACCTCATGATATCCGTCCTTTGTATATCGCACCGTTATACTTTCTCCACACTCGATGTCCTCGATGCTCACGATGGTGATTGCATGCGAACCGTCAATTGGTAGAAACTGTAAATATAGATCACATCAACTCTACTATCATCTTCATGTCAATTAAGGAATATCACCTGGCAGTTGGGCTTGCAATCATGGTTGACGAATCGAATTGGACCTAGTATCAATCTAGGCCCAACGGGTCCCTTTTGTTTGCCATTTGGCTCGATAACAGAGTGCCCCCCCCCTTCAACCAGGTCAGAAGACATAGAAGATGTTGCCGTCAATAGAACTGTTAGAGCAGGTATATCTCGCGTTGCTTTAAGACCACCAGTGGCAAATTCATAGTCGAACGAGATCTTATCAATCCCAACAAAACTATCCAATGAGTAAAGCAAAGAATATCTCCCCAACAGGCTGTATGGTTTTTTGTAAGCAATTAAAATACATTCAATTATCCATACCCACTGTCGTAATAACTCTCTGTCTGTGGATTGAAACAAGTGAGGGTGATTCTCACACAACTTGTTTGCAGCATCCTGCCACTGCTTCAAAGTTGGATGGTCACGGTCAATCACATCATAGCATGTCCGTGCAATTTCTCGCCCTTCCTCCATAGTTGGGAACGGTCCAGTTCCAATCCGCTTTAATTGAAGGCGATTGTAGTATAACGGCCGACTTTTCTTATCAAACAGCGAATAAACGATCGCATCGTCAACAGAAGCATAGCGACAGGACAGGTAGGCCTCGGAATCAAGCGCTGCAACGGCCTTTTCCAAGAATGTGATCGGTTTACGATCGGGGTACGAGTGCGTTGGGTCCTCGTATACAACTGGATTTTTCCCTGCACGCCTTGCTGACCTTCGAAGAGACATATTCCGTTTTTGGGTGGTCAGGTTCGAAAAAATTAAAGATTGATCCACGTGGCTTGAACTTATAGTATAAAAATGCATATTACTAATACATAAATCTAATAATGCATCACCTTTTGGTGGGAACCACCTTGGGAGGCAGGGAAAATGTATGTGCTGCGCTTACAATATGCACAGTACATACAATATGCGCAGTACATACAATATGCACGGTACATACAATACGCACGGTACATACAATACGCACGGTACATACAATATGCACAGTACATACAATATGCACAGTACATACAACAATATGCACAGTACATACAATATGCACAGTACATACAATATGCACAGTACATACAATATGCACGGTACATACAATATGCACGGTACATACAATATGCACGGTACATACAATATGCACAGTACATACAATATGCACAGTACATACAATATGCACAGTACATACAATATGCACAGTACATACAATATGCACAGTACATACAATATGCACAGTACACCATATTGCATAATGCATAGGCCTGGTGAGAGAATTATGCATTATGAGGCAGTGTGGAGACTGCCAATAATATGTGTAAACGACTTGATGTGTGCTGCGAGGGGTCCGAGTGAGTCAGAATAATACCACATTTTAACTTCAGTACTATACCATGCTCGCCATACCTGTGCGTAAGCCCTGCGAAAAACCTGCACTGTATGCCTGGAAACCTGGGCATAGAGAGGTGCAGATGAAGGCTAAAAATGTCAGTGGCACTTCTGCCGGTCAGTAAAAAATGCAATAACCGCACCTTTAACTGGATGGCGATCTTGTCAGTTCGTTATGATGTGCGAGAAGCTAAAGAATCGGGTGATCGCATCCATTCTGACCTCTGGGGACCGGCCCAAGTCGAAGCACTCGCGAGGGAATCTTATGTTATCACCTTCGCAAACGAAGCAAAGGCGTGGAGCGAGATCGAGGGTTTACGCTTGAAGAGCGATGCCTTCTTCGCCTACAAAGCCTTCAAAGCGAGGTTACTCACTCAACGGAAGGTCGTCATCAAGGAACTGCATTGCGATGGAGGAGGAGAGCTTGTCAACAAGCCCTTCAACGAATATTGACGAGAGAAGGGAATTATACATACCCTAACTGTGCACGACACTTCTGAACAAAACGGTATCGCCGAACGTTTGAATCGTACGCTGCTCGAGCAGGTCACAGCGGTTGTACTACTAATGATAGTAGAAATTCAATAGTCCGAGTTCTTGACACCCAATGTACGTAGGTGGCAGTGGCAGTGGCAGTGCCAAATCGTCTCGACACTGCCACTGCTGTGGTCACGTGTCTAACGAGGGCGACATTTTGCTTGAAATGGTGAAAATGTCGTACTCGTTAGACACGTGACTACAGCTTTGTTTGTTTTTTTGTTTGAATCTGCATTTTTATACCGCAACATGTATCTAAGACAAAGACGCGGTTGTAGGAATAAATCTACTTGTAATTAGGAGGCTTGGTTTGTGAGGTGACTACAGCAACAATACGAAACTGTACAGTACATTCCGTCGATGGCTCTCGTGCAATACCCCAGTGAACCGAAATGGACTGTACCCCCAAACTCCTGTGACCCTCAGAAACGCATCGCTGCGGAAGATATGAGACTATTTATGGTGGAATGGAAAACAAGAAAGAGCTTACTTGTGAATGATAGGACTGATAGTGGAAAACAAGAGGAGGACGGTAGCAAAGAAGAGTAAGAGGGTTCTAACGTGGAATACATGATGAGCCATTGGTCGGGGGTTGGGTTGGAATTCAATTAGATTCGCGGAGGATCGTCGAGGTTCAGCGAGCATAGGAGGTAGGGAAAGGGGTTTCGTAAGGCCGGCCGTTGGTCGTAAAAGCGCCAATGCGACGAGGAATTTGGCCGTCGCCAAGAGGCCCTTCTTCGTCCCTACCGCTCAACTCACAGGTCCAGTGCACCTATAGGGGGGGTGCAATTGCGCCGCCGAGGGCCATACCTGCGTCCGCGCATACTAATAATGCACGGGGGATCCACAAGGGCCCCTTTCGACGAGGACGATGCGCGGCTATAACAGCCTACTTACTCGCGCTTCAACCTGAGACCAGACCAAACCCGCCTATGCGGGCTTGCGATTCCCCTGGACCCTCCTCAAGTGCAAGACCATATATTACATTCTTGCAAACGATACGAAGACCGACGACACATCCTCACGACATCACTACGCGACCATTCTATTAGAGTTGGCCTTACGGTCTCCCTGAAGTGTACAGGCGGGGATCTCGCCCTGCTGCACCTACACGCGGACGCCTTCGCTACACTGACGTGGTAACAACACCATTGAATCATGCAAGCTACTCAAGTACCTAAGCGCGTTACCATACGCATTACTTTTGTGACAGGAACTACTATGTATATTTTGAATGTTACGGATTTCTATATGAGCGTCTAAACCATCTATCACGTAGAGAATGGTTTTAGTTGTTGCCTAATCGAGTATACCTTGATATTATTTGGAATCTATTGAGTTTCGCGCGTTTGAGGCTCGTGCCCCCAAATGTGGAACACGTGCCCAAGCTTCAATAGTTACGTCACTCACTCAAGGACCATTCTACTTTATGATCGGTTATGACGACGTCATAACCTCTTTAAACTGCTCTCGACACGTATATATGGAAGGGGGGGACAAAGTCCGATGATATTTGGTCTACACGAGAGTCCACATTAGGAATCTAGCGCAAAAAAACGTGGTACAGGTTTCCGCTACCATTGGTTTATTGTGACCTGTGACATCTGTTCAGTCGGTTGAAATAGCATTTAAGAAAGATTCAAACTCAGACATCTCCAAACCATGTTTGGATTACGAATTAAAGCAAACTCGCGTCGGCAGGGTGTTGTTGCAGAGACAATCAATGTGGAGGATTGTGGTAAAGAAATGTTACTCAAGCTTATTATAGCTGACAAAAAAAATTTAACTAGATGATGACGACCAGATGGATGTTGAAGAAGAGATTCAAGGTTTGCGCACCATAGATAGCCATATAACAAGATTACTAATTAGATTTGCCATATAGTTCAACGCCTGGTTGAAAAAAGCAACGAGGCAAGAATTCCACTACCAACAATGAAGACCGTTTTAGTAAGTGTCGTTTCTTTGATAATAGCAACAACAATTGATGGTGATTGGGATTCAAGGTGTGTGACGCATGCGCAGACACAGGCCGAATTGTCCAGTGTTGCACTCCTGGATGCTCAGTGGACATTTGTCTGACTCATCCTCAAAGCTACCTCGGCTGCATATCCGTTGACACATTGCCACCTGGGGCATTTAAGTGCCCACTTTGTTACTTTAAAGCAAAGCAACCTATCCCCGTGAGTTCGCAGCAATAAAAATATTTGATAATTATTCTTTGTTCTAACGTTAGTTAACAAATGTAGTATTACATTTTGAACAACAACTTATTCTCAATGACGTATGGGCCTGCAACCATGTATCCCCTGGTTGTTGTCAATTTCAAGTATGGCGGTGGGACCGGGCAACTAGAGGATGAGATTGGCGTTTCGCTCAAGCACGAATTTTACCCACACCCAGAAAATGTAAACTACAATCAACATCTTTTTTTAACCCTGCTAAAAATCATTTGTTGGACAGCTTCTAATCATTTCGTGGGCACTTCGGGGAAAGAACAACAAACCACTAAAGATCGAGTCACCCCTTCTCCAATTCACATCAGCAGTCGATGAAAGTCCCAATGTATTGGTGACAATAGATAGCCACGCTGATATGTCCACGGGTCACCTGGTCCATGCTGGCACAGCACCGAAGACAAAAGCAGCTGGGATCAAGAACGTATGTGGGTTCATTCAAAATAATAAGACAATTAATAAAATAATAAACCCATTTTAGATTTTGACAGCATACTGCGGAAGGAACGTCCTTGAGAATATACGAGGAATGAGAAGTATGAGAGGACTTTTAATCATGGCCTGTGGGCCTGCTCTTACCAACCACAACCATATGGCCGAAGTTAAGTCCCTTGTTGAAGAGTCAGTGTTTCCCTTTTAATCATCTGATGAGAAATAAATAAGTAATTCAAAACTTACAGTGGAATTTTTGACTTTGTTGTTGGATTCACTGGGATAGCAGTCATGGCCAAGATCGTCGCTGTGCCGATGAAAGAGTTCTCAAAGCAAGTCTTCGTCCAGGGCGTGGAACCGTGGACAGCTTTAGTCCGTGCCTTTTGTGGTCATGGTCGGGGGCCGATTCTCCAGCACACACCGGTGTGCATGATATTCAAAGTTCGGATTGAGGAACAAGTTGAGGTGGTCTGCCGCCAATTAACGTATTCCAACCCAATGGGGTTGCCATGGGGGGTCAGGTTGACTTCTTGCGGTCGAAGTAACGATCAATGCCTTTTCAATCCTGGAGATCTACGATGGAATCCAGAGAAAGGCAAGAAGTTACATAAATTTATAAAGATCCAGTGCATGCGGTGTGGCTGGAGATCGACGGGCTGGATACAACGGCCTGATTGGATTCATGCCTTTGCCCAAGACTCGCTCCAACACTTCTTCTGGACCAACTTCCCCCTTGCCATTGAGCATAAGGAATTCCTGAAGAAAGCACATGTTGTCCCTGCAATTTCTTCTGGGAAATAGACAGTGACACTAGTATCATGAGTACTCTTATTCTTCTCTCGTACACTTACTTTTGAATGATATTTGATCCCTTTTTTTCTACCCGAAAACGATTGAAGAGGTCTGTCTGCCTAGGAGATTACCAAGAATTCATAACGCTTAGGACCCTTTCTTAAACCATTTATCCTGATGACCTCACACTCACATCTCGCACGTCGTACCTATCACTCGTCAGAAAGTCTAATCACCCCATAGAGTTCTCGCCGACGCCGAGACTGAGGAAGATACTGTATACGACCTGGTTGGGTGTAGGTCTATGCGAGAACTGTTGAATACAATGACGGCGGGCTCGTAATAGGGCGTTTGGTGGGGGCTCCCGGATCAAACGCTTGAGTAAGGTACAAGTAACTACCTAGCATTTATACCCGTACATAATCGCTACGTTTAGCCAGTAATTATATTGGACTTTAAGCACATGACCCAAACATTGGGGACGCGTAAACTCAATGGACACCCAAATAGTATCGACTACTGCCTAAATTAGCAACTGCTAATGTGCTACGCTACGTCATTATACAACGTAGACACTCGTATATAAACCGTAGAGTACTCAGAAATACACTCAGTCACTCTTTCCCCCCAATATAGTAGTCAACATCACAATACAAATGTGCTAAGAACGCCGACACTTTCAAAGTTCTCCTTACATCCCCTAGTTGTATTGATGTAAATGCATATGTTACCACCTTGTCGTAATTGTCCCTCAATGGATGCCTCTTAGAGTGATGCTGTTGCAACACGTCAAAACATATAGTTGCAACATACAAACAGGTTTCAACATCAATAAATGGCGAACTTCCCAGGCAGTACTTGACGTTGAGCAACGTTGTGTCTAGTCGCGCGTTTGCTTGTTTTCAAGATCAGTGGGTACTGCCCCTAATCGAGATTCAGAAGCCGTGCATACCTCGGCAACAAATTCAATAGGATAGCAACGGATGGTATCAGTGAGCCCGCGGCTTTGGATCGGAATATCGGTTACGACAGTTGTGTTCACCGCACGTCTGCAAAGGAATGAGTTGATGCGTTTGCTATCGCGTTAATCATCCTTGTCTATCTCTCTACGATATACTGCCAATGGACGAGGAGGCATCCCTTGCTTGTGTGGCAGGTCGTTTTATCAAGCATATGCCCTCCATAACCATCAACGATCCTGCAAAGCAATAGAGAAGGGCTTCATTGGTGCTCAGAAATCGGCGCGAGAACGATTGAAATGGAAGCGCGACGAAAAGGTTGCTCAGAGATCTGTGCTTAGGCATGCCCCTAAGGATTCAAACTTTGGCTCACCCCCTAAACTTGCTATTATCGTCGTTGAGCTTCATACACTGTTCAATTTTATGCACGATTCTAACGTTTCGTGTAGGACACACCTCACGAAGTCACCCAGGACGATCTTCATTTACCTTTAGCAGAACGAAGGACTCGGAGACTTAGTATACTCCCAAAGCGGTTTAGAGATATCCTTCCTCAACCACTGCCGGCGTTATCACCTGTGCCTGCCGAGAACCTTCCCTCTTCACACCAGAAAGATCAGACACAGTCCCAATCCGGCAGTCCCGTTAACACCGTTCTATTTCATTTACGTCGTTTCTTCCGAAGCCCACGAAATATCTTTGGGCTTTCCAGGACGTACTCGGGTGTGGAGCCCCCTATCCATGACGCCGAGGAGGAAGTATCGAGATCCGATTTATCTAAAGCGAGCCCCGAAGTATCTGATTTCCATCCTTTCACCAACGAAAGCTCGTTTCTCTTAAGTGAGTGGTACTGGAAAGATTCTACTCAAAAATCTCAGACCAGCTTCAGGGATCTTATTAATATTATCGGTCGTCCGGAATTTTGCCCAGCTGATATTCAAGAAACCAAGTGGGATCGCGTTAATAGCTCCCTTGCTGATGGCGACGAGTGGGCCGATGAAGATGCAGGATGGAAACGGGATCATGTGTCTATCGCTGTGCCCTTCCACTCACTGAACAAAAATCCTGGGACACAGGAATATGTTGTGGCTGATTTTTACCACCGTCCGCTAGTCTCTGTCATCCGGGAAAAGCTTGCCAATGTTGCTGATGGTCGCCTTTTTCACTATGAGCCATACGAGCTACGTTGGTTGCCGCCAAACAAGCACAACGATATACGTGTCCACGGGGAGCTCTATACATCCCAGGTTTTCATCGACACTCATCGTGAACTCCAAAATTTTCCCAGAGAACCCAGCTGCAATCTTCCTCGTGTCATTGTCGCTATGATGTTCTGGTCTGATACTACCCACCTTACATCCTTCAGACACAGTAAACTTTGGCGGCCCCATCTCTGTTTCGGAAATGAGTCAAAGTATCGACGTCGGAAACCTTCCTCCAAACTGTGCAACCATGTTGCATATTTTCAAAAGGTCGACGATTTTCTTTAATTCCGCGCACATCCACTAACGTTTTATCCTTAGCTTCCTAATTCATTTAAGGACTTTGCCTCTATGCACATGGGTGAAAAAGGACCGAATCACGCATTTATGACCTATTGCCACCGTGAACTATTTCACGCACAGTGGGAGATCCTTCTTGACGACGAGTTTTTTGCGGCCTACGTGCATGGCATTGTGATCTGACGGAATCCAGCGCCGATTTTATCCTCGGATATTTACATATTCTGCTGATTACCCCGAAAAGTATACTATTCACGTTGCTCTTCCCGTCATTGCCCTTACGATAACTTGCAGAATCCTCATTGTTACCATCCGAAATCTGGGAAGCTGTCCCTGCCCGAGGTGTTGTATTCCCATCTCACATGTTCCGAATCTTGGAATGGTTCTGGATATGAAACAACGAACTACCCTGGCCCGTGTTGCCGAATCCGTTTGGTCAGGACAGCGCGTGATCTTATCTACAACTTCAATAAACCAGTGTACGGCTCAGGAGTAGATGCATTGCTGAAAGGGGTGTCATTAGTACCGACATCAGTAGGTTGCATTGTGGGCAAGGTTCCAAATTCAGTCACTCACATTCATGTACAGAATGCATTCTCAAATTTCTCCCACAAATTGGAGGGATCGGGGTTCAATTGGTTTGGAATGTTGGTTGTTGATAGCTGCACGAATTTGAGCTGGGCGTTTGGAAAGCTCTGTTTATTCACCTTCTACGCATTCTGGATTTGGTGGATCCCAGTTTGATAGTTGAATTAGATCACTGGTAAGGCTACCTTCGATCCTTATTAATCAGAATCCGGTTATAGTTATCGCCAGATACCAACTTTCGAAAAAGACACGATCTGGAAATTCTCAAGGAATGTCTCGGAAATGAAGAAGATGGCTGCACGAGATTTCGAAGATATCTTACAGGTGACCCACACCCATATTTGATAAGTGAATTTAATCCAAGGTTGGTACACAGTGCGCCATCCTGGCATTTGAGGATCTTCTCGCATAACCACATAATATACAAGTCTTGGGATTACTTTTTACAATGGCGCATTGGCATGGATTAGCCAAGCTGCGTCAGCACGCTGATGCAACACTTGCGGTGATGGATCGCCTGACTATTTTATTGGGAAAGAAGCTTAGTTCGTTTGAAAAGAACATATGTTCTGCTTACAGAACTCGTGAACTTAAACGCGAAATGGAGGCACGTGGACGTCGCCAGGCCAAAAAGGACGCTCCGAACTCAACTACTGCCCCCCTGGAACCCCAGGCAAATGAAAGCACTTCCGACCCGATAGGCCACTCGTCTGGACATCGAACATCGAACCTTTCCACGGATCCAACAAAAGGTGCCACGATACGGAGGGCGACAGGCTTTAGCTTACATACCTACAAACTTCACGCGCTTGGAGATTACCCTTCAACGATACGAATGTTTGGTACAACAGACTTGTATTCCACCGAACTGGTAAATCTCCCAAACTCCAGTAATACTGTAATACTAAGTCAACGGTTTTCGACAGGGAGAGCTTAAACACCATACTGCCAAAGCTAGACACAAGCGAACCGATCGCAAGTTTTTCGTCAAGCAGATAACTCGAATTGAGCGCCGACAAAATCGTCTCCGTCACATCCGAGAAAAAAACAAGCCGCCAGACATACTGCGAGACGATTACATGGCGAGCACGCCTGACGCTCACCATCGCATTGGTATATCGGAGAAGTACTACGAAGATATTGGACAAATTTTGCGCGCCCATTCCGGTGACCCAGCAGTCAAGGTAGCAATTATGCAATATAACGAATGTTAAATCTGAACGTTTCATTCGCTGTAGGATTTCCTTCCGAAGTTAAAAAAGCATCTCCTATATCGCATCAAGGCCCTGTTGATAAGTAAGGCGGATTACTTTAATGAGGATATCCCCCCTGGCCTCCCCACGCAGGTGGAAGTACTTGGCACCAGCGATCATCCTAATGGCTAATCCGACTGTGATCATGTGTTATTCAAGCATAATCGCATTTACAGACATCAACCGATGCGTCTCAACTATACGACATACGATGTTCGCCTCGCACAAGATGGCATCAACTTCAGAACATCGCATTGTAATATAACGGTGCTCTCTGGAAACTCTAATGATACGGAAACAACTCACCCATTTTTGTATGGACGAGTCCTTGGAATCTACCACGTGAACATCGTCTACAATGGTCCAGGAATGGTCAATCATCAGCCCCGATGAATGGAATTCTTGTGGGTTTGCTGGTTACAATACCACTTTGACAAACCTTTAGCTGGGTGGGATTCTTGTAGACTGGACCAACTTTGTTTCCCATCCGTTGCGAGCGAGTCAGCTTTTGGATTTGTTGACCCTGTTGATGTCGTGCGAGGCTGCCCTATCATACCGAGGTTTGCACGAGGACAAAGCCACCCTGATGGCAAGGGTCTCTCAAAAGTAGCTCAAGATTCTGGGGACTGGTTCTCGTATTACGTCGCTCGGTAAGTTTTTGGCTCAATTTGATCATTGATTATTTCAGATTCATCTTATTTAGCTTTGTTGACCGCGATATGATTATGCAATATTATTGGGGATTCGCTATAGGACATGTCTACACCCGGGGGAGTTCACAAACATCCACTCGCTCCCCAGTCCAAGGCGTCTCGCTTGAAGAAAACCATACATCGGAACTGATGGATGTTGATGAGACCATGGTTATTAATAGATTTGCTATCAACCCCATTCAAGTCATGCGCCCAGACAATAATGACGATATATCGGACGGTGACAATCCTGAGTTGGGTCTGGGCAATTGCGAGGACGATGAATGGGACCTGAAGGACTCAGACGACTCGAGTACTGATGCTGAGTCAAACACTGAGCCCAAAGACAACATTTTTAGTCTCACATGGCATAGAAACATAATCACCGCTCATACGATTTATCAATGACCGGACTTGGCTACCTCGCCTCGCTCAGTACTCGTCTAACCTAAATCTCCGTTGATCAATCGTCGTTGCCACATTCCGCTACAGTCGTGCCATGGTCGAGTATTATCAATCTATTTGCCAAAGCTTTGGCAGCCGCGGTTCCGCATCGATCGTCATCCTTTTTAACTGCGGGTTTAAGCAAAATGTGGAGGCTCTCGTTGACTATATATATATGCAACATTGGGTCTCGATCTTGACTATATTCTTCCATTCGCGATGGTTTCTGAAAACGGACACGAAATTGACGGTGTGAATGACTCGCTCATTGCATTATGTTGGTTAATTTCTTTCGTATTACTAGGCGCCGTTAAATACAAGAAAGCAGGTCGCCATTTCGTTACTTAGTCAACACAAGTCATCTTTCCTTTGTCCCCTGACCATGGTCTTTTCGGCCATGATGGCCTGTAATCGGATTCGGAAATTCAAGTCGAAACGCTCGTTAATCTCGAATTCGGGCGAGTATCACTACCTCACGCTTGCGTCAAGCATCGTGACCCATCCATTAGTAGGACTATGAGAACGTTGTCTTCTTTCTTTTGCGCCATCCCAAACAAGTTACGTTGTGCCTCGTCGCGCGTTATTTTACCCGATTAGTGGGCGTTGTCTGTTAGAGGTGGGACTTGCCAGTAACCATATTGTTGTAGCAACGGATTCAGCGAACGGTCAAGTCGGCATCTTACTAATTTTGGCGGAACACGCCAACCATCGGTACCGATCTTTGTTTATTAACCGTCTTCAACCGTAGACATTCGTTGTTGATTCTTTCTTGACGACTTTTTCATGTCGAACGAAAATTCGCATCACGAGACTGCCCTCCAAGCTAATCCGAGGAAGAAGCAGTATACTCTATTTCAATATTATCATTATCTATTGGCTAACTATAGTCCTAGTTGTCGTAGTGATCCACTCGTTGGCCATGGCCGCCACTTCGGTAGGACAGTCCATGCTTGGTGTAGTATGGATGTGTCTCCCCACTTTACCTTTCACCCCTTCAACCACCCACACCAAGTCCCTTCACAGCTGCGGACCACTCCCACTTTTGTTACCAAACCCCAGAAACTCGAGATATGTGGAAATTTATCCTCATTGTCATTCATGACCTCGCGTTTTTACGGGCATTAGATCTGCGCCCGTCGAAGAGCGGACCGACGACGAATTAGCAATTTTTCACTCTATGGTTCACGGTCAACTTTAAAGTTCTATCGTACGTTCTTTTTATTACTTACTTTGTCTCAGAGGCAGCATATTGTTGTTTATTCCTGTTGCATACCAGTATCTTTCGACTCCATCATTTTTTTTCTGGTCTAAATAGTTTTTATTGATACAGCTCGACATGGGGCCCAAAATCGGGTTTTCGCCAGATGATCCAGGCGCGTTACAGCTGCGGCTTAGGTCATCTTACTGACATTTTCAATGTGGTGAGAATGATTGGCTTCATTGTGTACTCGGAGGGCAAGTGTTGCAAACGGCCACATATCCTGGATGTAAGCGATTTTTTATCCGTTAGCTTGTTCGGGTCGCATTCTGAAAGGTTGGGAATTGTGATCACCACGTTAGTTTCCCCTCTCGTTTCCTTCTGTTGGTATAGAGTTCTTCACTGGTGGGTAATCCTTTCCGTCATCATCTGTCGCTCAAATAATGGCATAAAATCGTGCTAGGTATAAAATATTTACCTGGATGCCTATCATTATCGTTTTCCTGGTCGCGATCGGTACGGGTGCAGCGGCGCCTGCTCCGGAACCATCTTCAAACTTACGCTACCCTTTGGAGCTGCCAGCGCCGGTTTCATTATAACCTATTCGCCACGTAGTTCTGACTTTACGTGCTACATACGCCCGGACGGACCAAGGTCAGTTCTCTCAAACGACAACTTGCGAAATTCCAATCTAACCGGCATTTACGCGTGGCAAACGTATATTTGTTTACGCATTTCTAGGTCTTTTCCTCCCAATTGCAAGTAATTACAGTTTGATCGATCAACTATGCGAAGACATGCACTCAATAATTCAGTGCCGCGGCAGGTGCTGCCATTTCGAACGCGACTTCATGGATGGACGGATACAATACCTTTTCCGTGGGCGGGCTTTTAGAGGCCATGTTGAACCCCGGTGGCGGCTTTGGAAAATTCCTGACAGTGCTCGTCACGTTGAGCATCACAGGGAACATCGCTGCCCATTTTACTCCGTCTTTCTCAACTTGCAAATCATCCTGCCTGTTCTAGTTGCCGTTACCCGATACGTATTCTCTATTTGTTCCTTTTCCGCGATACTGAGCGTGTCCCAGATACCCTGGTCAACCCAGGCAGGCTTGCAGGGCTCCATTACAGCAGCATTGACGCGTCGAGGCAGGATAAATCGACGCGACCGGTTTAGGGGGGGATACTGTATATCCGAGCTCTATATAAGTCTGGATTGGCGTAAATTATCAACAATTTGCATATATGCATCTGGTAAACTTTTAGCTATAGATTGGTCTGGTACCTAAACCCAGATGCTCGCGCGATGGGAATCTCAGACCTGAAGCTAGGTCTGGTTTGGTTATCTTACTAGGGCTGATTTATTACCTCCCTATAACAGGCCACAGCACTCCCAACGACAAAAAGACGGAGCTCACAGAGTATAAAATAGGTGAGAAAAGCTCGCGCATTCTGACTTAGCTAACGCCTGGATTGTCGGGGGCTTAACACAGTGAGTGACCATTTTATGGGCGTATGGACGTCAGTTTGATCGAATTCACTTTTCTCAGGTCCGCTTCGCCCTCTCTTCTTCGCCTATCTTCGTCAGACTGGATACCGTTAGCGATTCCGAATGATTTTATAATACTGTACTTAACCTTCTCGAAGATATCGAAGAGATCAAGGAAGTCAACAAATTGGTGGAACAGGCAAGTAACATATGGTATATATGTTCCGCACCGAACAGCTCAGTCAGATTTTTCCCTCGTCGCCTTCGGTTGAGCGGCGACCTATTGCTAAGGACAGTGCTCTTGCGATGATTCGCGAGAAAAGGGCAAAATTGAAGGCGGCGGCGGCGGCAAATGCAGGTGGTGACAGTATTAATGTTTAGTTTTTGTCTTGATTTTGGTTGTGCAAAGTCGAGTATTTCTATAATTCTGTCGGAAATTACTTTCCCTTGTCAGACGGTGGATGCCGCAACAAATTAATTATAGACCATTACAATCCTGGCGTGAATGTATCATTCCGACACTGCTCATCATTTTGCATCATCATTGTACTCTATCACATTCCCTCACCAGACTGTAACCAATGGGTACTCCCAACAAATACAGAAGCAATTGTAATCCCATTTGTAGATGCATCATTCTGACGCTGTCAGGCATTGCGTACCATTCGTGCATCACTCTTACATTCTCTCATCAGACAGTGGCTGATGGGCCATTTGCATCACTCTGGTTGATTGTCGTAAGACTGACGACGCTTATGACGGTACATCGCCAAGACCATAGACAATTATATGGCATTATAATGAGGCCTGTGATAATTGTAGATATTGTGAATATTATTATTTAAATCATGTGTGAAAATAAACGCATATAACGCTTTATCATTCCTAGGGCAATTTCCTGATGGAAGCGACTGGAATTTATGAATCTTAAATTTGTACGGAGACTCGAGTGCCGTGCATAATGCCCGCGTCATGGTAGAATTGGAGATCGAGCGCCTCGCGTCCCTTGAGGCGACCATCTTCCTGAAACAACGATCTATCTGACATTTTATGCACCGTGGTATTTCTGCTCTCCGCGAGATTCTAGGGGATGAAAACGTCATGTTCAGCATGTCACCATGTAGAATTAGTATCCGGGGTGGCGAGGAGGCGGGGCATACGCTGAACAAGATGATGGAAGAGTCCTTCAACAGTATGGACGTGCCTTTTGAAGCAGGCGACGGGATTCCGTGCCCCGTCTGCTACAGCAAAGTCTCTTCGCCAGTGCAACTTGCCGTGGTCATAATCTTCTAACCACCACATGTGATACCAGGATATTTCTGTTGTCTTGCATTGGAGACCACGCAAAGTGCCAGCGCCCATATCCCTATTTCCACGATCGAGAAATTCTTGCCACATACGCAGTTCAACGGTCTGGCCAAGGCGGCTTTCATGACTCATATCGAGAAGAACCTGCAAGAATTCAAATATTCAAATATTATTACACGACGCCTGATTGCACCCAGACATCTCGTCGCGAAAGCGCAAAACCCTTCCAGCATTGCCCACGTGTGTGCACTTTCTGTCATGGAAAATCCTCAACGATCTTTCCGAGAAAGAATGACACAACGAGGAATGGGCCTCAGGACGGTGTCAATAAACGTTATTTAGACCAGAAAAATGATGCAGTCGAAGGATACGAGGAATACACGAAATAAGATGACCAACGAAATATAAGGCTTACCCAAAACGCTAGCCGAAAAAATGAACGAAAAAGAGCATGGGTCTAATGCCTGCAGTGTATGAGAGGCTATCCATGAAAAATAAGAACAGTTTTACTTATCTCGAGTTTCTGGGGTTCGGTAACACAAGTGGGAGCGGTCCGCGGCTGCGAAGGGACTTGGTGCGGGTCGTGGAAGGGTTGAAAGGTAAGATGGGGAGATGCATCATATATGCTAAGGTGCAAACTACAACATAGCTCACCAGTGCTAACCAAAACTAAGCTATCCATTTCACAAGCTAGCGGTAAATTTGTGGGCCTCTTCAATCGCTGGAGAGTCGATCCGCTCACTATCTGGATGTCAGAGGAATAAGCAGCTGATCAGAGTTATGCAGAATTCACAATGACCATAAATAAAAATGTGTGGACTAATCTAGATACAACATTGACGTACCTGTAAAATAGATGTCTATTATTTTACAGGTATCTAGACCGTAAACTGGTGGACAACCCAGGACCTTTGGTCCGCCTTCCGTTCCTTTGGTTTTACAGTAAACGAGCTAAACGCAACGTTTACTCGTGTTTTTATCAGCTTGGTCCAGAAGAAAAAAGGAATGTTTGACCGTGAGCGAAGACAGAGTTTCGCAAGTCCAGAACAGCCTTTGCAAAAGTCAGACCTACACAACTGTTGAACGTGCATGCATAAGCAAGCTGCAACGGAGCTTGTATTCGGACAACTGTCTAGCTTGAGTGCAGTGCAGAGAACTCTAAACGGATGCGATGAGTCCGACCGAGTTCCCCGACTGGTTGTCTATGATCCTGACTTCAACGAATCGAGTATGTAAATTGTTCACGATAACTCGCGCATTCCTGACCAAGCCTTCGCACGACCCCCTTTCCAACATATGTTCGACACCGAAGTAGTTTGCGTAAGGAGCTCCAATGACGGTGAGACAAAGGGGGTCAGCAGAAGTGGACGACAGGCACGAACTCGAGGTAAAATTAAAATTAAAATTATAACAGGTGTGGATGTGGATGTGGAATAAGAACACGAGAAGAGGAAATGCACGGCGGTGGCGTGCGCCCTATGGCAGAACCCACAGTAAACGCGAGACAAAGTACGAGCACATGCACCACAATCGGGTCACTATGATCGACTTGGATGCCGTCCCAGTTCTCCCGCAGTGCGTGTGCGGACGGGTGCTCGGACATGTTAGAATGCGGCGATATGTTTCGTCAATATGTCATCGCCATCAGAAAGATATGGAGCGAGGGAATGGGAAAAGACGTACGGGATGTGTTGCTTCGGGCAGTGTCGATTCTGCAGCCAGTGACTCGCGGCCAACGACGTTATACGGAGTGCACCTGATAAATACTGATCCTCTAAAGAGGACTCGGAATCCCCAGTATTTGCTGGTGGAGTATAGGAGTTTTTGATTGTAGCTAAAAGTAATGAAATAGACTCGCCAGAGCCAAAGCATCCCAGCGTTTGCTGATGGACGTGTTCAAATAAGACGCTCGCCAGAGCCAAAGCATCCCCAGTGTTTGCTGGAGGATGTGTTCAAAATAAAACGCTCGCCAG
>Ga0210403_10000941_pt1 | contig 28693 bp, 20 predicted proteins | sample IncBWC19MmetaG_FD_150863 | JGI IMG/M metagenome (GOLD analysis project Ga0210403, IMG submission 150863) | Forest soil microbial communities from Barre Woods Harvard Forest LTER site, Petersham, Massachusetts, United States - Inc-BW-C-19-M | ecosystem: Environmental > Terrestrial > Soil >...
GCGTTCCACGCGGGCCCTTTCGTGGTGGCCTTGATCCTGCACGGTCTCGTGTCCACGCTCGTTGGTTTGCTTTATGGCGCAATGCTTCCGATGTTTCCGCGGAGGCCGATTATCCTGGGCGGGCTGATCGCACCCGTGCTTTGGTCGGGATTGCTTTACTCGATTCTCGGTTTGTTGAATCCAGTGCTCGAGAGCCACATCAACTGGTTCTGGTTCATGGCTTCGCAGATAGGATTTGGCGTCGTTGCCGGGCTAGTGGTGATGCGCCAGTCGCGGGTTCCGACGCGAGAGAATCTGCCGTTCGCCGTGCGCGCGGGAATCGAAGCACCGGGAATGATGCGACAGAAGGAAAGCGGAGAGAAACGCCCTTGAGAGTGATTCTGCACCCGTGCATTTGCGTGGCGCTGGGAGCCTTGTTGCTGTGCGGCTGCGATCTGTCGCACGGTCAGCCGGGGAAAGACTCGGAGACTCTGGCGCCGGATGAGATTTTGGATTTTAAGATTTTGTACGCAGAGAACTGCGCCGGTTGCCACGGCGTGGATGGCAGGGGCGGAGCGGCCATTGCACTTGCCGACCCGGTGTATCTGGCGATTGCAGATGACGCGGCAATGCGCAAGGTGATTGCCAACGGGGTGCGCGGCACCTCGATGCCGGCGTTTGCACAAAGCGCCGGAGGAATGCTGACCGATAAGCAGATAGACGTAATCACAACGCAAATTCGAGCGCGCTGGAGCCACCCGGGAATTCTTGCTGGCGTCGCGGCGCCTTCCTACGCGGCGAAATCCGCGGGCGACGCTGCTCGCGGCGAACTTGCTTACAAGACTTACTGCGAATCCTGCCACGGCGCGGAAGGTCGCGGTGGGCAAAAAGGCAGCGCCATTACCAATGGGGCATTTCTCGCGCTGGTGAGCGACCAGGGATTGCGCACGGTTGTGATAGTCGGCCGGCCCGAACTGAACGCGCCCGACTGGCGCGGCAACATGGCGGGCAAGCCGATGTCAGAGCAGGAAGTCACCGATGTGGTCGCGTGGCTTGCTTCGCGGCGGGCGCCGAATCCAGGGCAACCCTATCCCGCCACGCAGAGCACTTCAGCACCAGGAGCCAGATGATGCCGAACGAAAACATGCTCACTCGCCGCGGACTGTTCATGAAGCTGGGAATTTTGTTCAACGGCCTGGTGGCCATGGCGCTGGCGGTGCCGATCCTGCGCTATGTGCTTTCGTCGGTTACGCGTGGCCGCGCGAATGCTTATCTCGAGTGGGTTTCGCTTGGACACGTCAGCGAATTTCCCGAAGGCGAAACGCGGCTGGCGACTTTTCGGAATCCGAATGTGATGCCGGCGGATGGGAAAACCGTGGATACGGCGTGCTGGGTGCGGCGCGTTGAAGGCGAAAAGTTCCAGGTTTTCGCGATTAATTGCGCGCATCTTGGCTGCCCGGTCCGCTGGTTTCAGCAGTCCGAATTATTCATGTGCCCTTGCCACGGCGGCGTGTATTACAGCGACGGTTCGCGTGCATCCGGCCCGCCGGAGCGCGGGCTTTTCGAATATCCCTATAAAGTGAAAGATGGCTTGATCACCATTCAGGCGGGCGAACTTCCCACTCCCGGCTCGCCCAGCGCCGCACTATTCACGGAGCGGCCTCCATGCGCCTGATCACGCAAGTCGGGGAATGGTTCGACCGGCGTTTGCAATTGGCTGCAACCATCCGCGAAACGGCGGAGCATCACGTCCCGCGGAACACCGCCAGCTGGTTCTACGTGTTCGGCAGCGCGGCGCTGGTGGTTTTCATACTGCAACTCGTCACCGGAATCTTGCTCGCAATCGTCTACGTTCCTTCGGCCGCGGAGGCGTGGAACAGCCTGCAGGTGCTCAATCACGACATCACGCTGGGTTGGTTCATCCGTGCGCTGCACGGGTGGGGTTCGAACTTCATGGTGGCGATCGTTCTGATTCACATGGTGCAGGTCTTTCTTTTCGGCGCCTATAAATTCCCACGGGAGCTGACGTGGATCGTGGGCGTCTTTCTCCTGCTGATGACATTAGGCATGGCGTTCAGCGGGCAGGTGCTGCGCTTTGACCAGGACGCTTACTGGGGGCTCGGCATCGGTGCTTCAATCGCCAGCCGGGTGCCCATCATGGGTCCGGCGACAGTAAAGTTGATGCTCGGCGGCCCGATCATTGCCGGCGCAACGCTTTCACGCTTCTTCGCGCTACACGTTTTCGTAATACCAGGGTTGCTGATTGCGCTGGTTGGATTGCACCTTCTGATGGTGCTGAAACTTGGCATCAATGACTGGCCGATGCCGGGACGCATCGTGAAGCGAACTACTTATACAAAGGAGTATGAAGAGCTCGTAAAGAAGGATGGGGCGCCGTTCGTACCCTACGCTGTGTGGAAGGATCTTTTCTTCGCTGCGTTCGTATTGCTCGCCGTCACAGCTTGCGCGGTCTATTTCGGTCCGTTCGGGCCGAGCGGACGTCCAGACCCAACGATTATTCAAACCGCGCCGCGGCCCGACTATTTCTTTTTGTGGTTGTATGCGTTGCTCTCGTTGCTGCCGCCGTCGATGGAGACACCGGCTCTTCTCATCGGCCCGGTGGTGGTAATTTTGGCGCTGATTCTGCTGCCATTTTTGTTTGGCGAGGGAGAAAAAAGCTGGCGCCGGCGGCCCATTGCAGTCATGAGCATCCTGTTGATCGCGGTCAGCCTTGGAACATTGACGCATCTTTCCGGCTTCACACCGTGGAGCCCGCACATGAACGCCTGGAGCGGCGATCCCGTGCCGGAGCGCTTTCTGAAAGGCACGACCGCGCTGGAGCGGCAAGGCGCGCTGGTCTTTCAGGTGAAACAGTGCCGGAACTGCCATTCATTGGGTGAGTTGGGCGGGCAACGAGGCCCGACGTTGGACAGCGTGGCGGTGAGACTCACACGGGACCAGCTGATCCGCCAGGTTATTCAGGGCGGCGGCAATATGCCAGCGTATGGAAAAAACTTGAGCCCGGCGGAGACGACGGCGTTGGTCTCATTTCTCGCGACACTGCATCCGCCGGGGCAAACTCCCGCGCGCAATGCAGCGCTCGAGCAGAGCCAGACACCGACTACGGTTCCGCAACGATAGCGCGCCATGGCAGACGCTGTTCAAAACATTTTCGCTTCCTGGACAGCGCCAATTCCGTTTACCCTCGCCACAATTCTCACCGGTATCTTTTATTTGCGCGGGTGGCGTCATCTTCGCTCAGCTGCCGCGAATGCTATCCCTTCGTGGCGTGCCGCGAGTTTTCTAGTGGGCGTCTTCCTGATCTGGCTACCGATCGGCTCACCGCTTGCACTGCTGGACGAGCAATCGCTCACTGCGCACATGGTGCAGCACCTGCTGCTGATGACTATCGCCCCGCCGCTGATTTTGATGGGGGCGCCGGTGATGCCGATGCTCCATGGCTTGCCTCAGCAACTTGTGCAATCCGTACTTGGCCCCGTCCTGCGTTGGTCTCTTGTGCAGTCGCTGGGGCGAGTGCTCTCGCAACCCGCGGTTTGCTGGCTCGCCGCCGCCGCCACGCTGGTGGGATGGCACGTTCCCGCAGTGTTCAACATGGCGCTGCAATCGGAAGGGTGGCACGTCGTTGAGCACTCCTCCTTTCTCGCGGCGGGTTTCCTTTTCTGGTGGCCTGTCATTCAGCCATGGCCAAGTGTTCCAGTTTGGCCAAGATGGTCCGTCCTCCTTTACCTGTTTTCAGCCACGCTTCCCTGCGACATTCTCTCTGCTTACCTGACATTTTGTGACCGCGTAGTCTACCCGGCGTACCTCACCTCGCCCGGGCTGTTCGGGTTATCGACACTGGAAGACCAAGAGTGTGCGGGGGCACTGATGTGGACCTGCGTCACGCTTCTTTTCCTGGTGCCGGCGACCCAAATCACATTAGAACTGCTTGCACCGAATCCAGATGTGCGTCGGCTCGGGAAGGCCGGTATGGAGGGAGTCAGCCCTGAGAGTTCTAAGACTGTATTGGGGAGTTGAAAGCCAAATTCCGGCTTGCCATTTTCTCCTTGCGGTTGACGGGCCTCCACTCGTGGCACAGAATACCGCCCGCTCTTGACTGATGGTCACCTGGAAATGGGGAGGCCCTCGATTCTGGACTTGCTCAGTTCAAGCAGGATGTCCGCTAATTTGAGAAAAAGATTGCATAGACGGATATCCAACGGTTTTTCCAAACAGGGTAAGGCTACTGATTACATAGATTTGCGATGATAGTTTGGGGATTCAATTGGTGATGGAATTGCACTCTCTCCACTGGTTGCTGTCGCTTTCTTAGATTCGAACGGGGGTAGGTTGTGAAAATTACACGCTTATTGGTCTTGATTGCGTTTTTTGGGATTTGTTGTTCTGTGGCTCTCGCAGATGGTACCGACCCGGTATTCAAACTTGGCGGCGGCGGGGGCTCGATCCCACTTACTTCTGACACATTCAGTTTCACTGTCAGCCAGGCGGACGCCGTCAACGGGTTCGTGAGTTTCGATTTTATCAACTTCACCGGAGCTGTAATCCAGGAGTTAGATTTGCTTGCGCCGGGAGGGTTTGTTTTTTCGTGCGACAATACTGGGGATCCGTACTTCAATGCGTGCGCCCCCACCACGCCCACGCCTGGCCCGACCACCATCAGCTTCTTAGGTTTGGATGAAGCCCACGCCGGAATCCCTACCGCCACTCATGTATTTTGTGGCGACGATGGGGAGTTTGAGGAAGGGCCCATCAATTGCACCGCTGACGTTCCCGCGTCCGATTTCCTTATCACTGTGGGCGTGGCGGATATGCCAACTGGATCGTCATTCGATGTGACAGGCAAGCTGATCCCCGCAGCGGAACCCTCAACACTTCTAATGGTTCTCGCGGCTGGTTTGGGCTTCCTGGCTGTCAAGCGTTCCGGCTTCGCAGTTTAAGCTCAGCTTCAGATTCCAAGTTCCTTCGGCCTGCCTTTCCAAAGGCAGGCCATTTTTTATGGCGGCCAAGGGCGGGAGATCCTCCAGCCGCTTCTTCGTCTCTCTTCGGGCTAAGTCTCCAAGCTCACCTCCGTATCTGCTTCGTTGCATTTTTCTGGGAGAGAGTCCGCAAACGTGGTCAAAGTCTTCAAATGTATGCCGAGAAGGCACACTCTGGATCTATGCGCATTCGCCCCAGACTCATGGGGCGATTCGCGTTCAGGTAAGTTTGCGTGCACTTCGCGCCGGTCAGCTTCGGATACCTGGCAAGGATGAACGCCAGTTGTCCGATTGTGGTTTACTGCGATTCAGGCACGCTATGTCAGGCGAGTATAATGGGTGGAGGTGCGACTCTTGGGAGTCTACTTCTTCTTGCCCTCGTAGCGCTTCATCAGGGCTTGATAATCGGGCCGGGAATGCAGGGCCGCGAATTCCGGCTCCTCCGCGGCATCCTTGACCGGATAGCCCTTCTGCAATGCCAGCCCGAGTTCCTTCACGGCCTCAGCCTGCTGATTGCCCAGCATTTTCACTACAGCGGAAGTGTAGATAAGGCTTGCGTCCGCAGGGTTGATGGCCCGAGCCCTCTTCACGAACACGTCAGCCTGCTGGGTGTCGCCTTTTTTCGCATAATAAAGCGCCAATCTGCCGGCAACGTCGGCATCCCGAGGATTTACCCGGAGCTCTTTAAACGCCAGGCCGATTGCCTTGTCGTAGGTTTCCCCGGCCTTGGCAGTGTTGCCCGCAATGCGGTATCCATCTGCCAGATTTCCCATCGTGGTCTCGTCTTCCGGATTCATCTCCACGGATTTCTCGAACATGGAAAGAGCTTCCGGATACCGCTTCAGGTAGAAATATCCCGTGCCCAGGTTCGTGTAAATATCCGCGGTGGGCTTGATTTGAAGCGACTTTTTAAACGCTGCAATTCCATCATCGTACTTGCCCATAGTGAAATACGCGGCGCCCAAATTGCTGTAACCGACAGGATTATCCGGCTCAAGTTGCACAACCTGTTGGTACGCCGTTACGGCTTTATCCATCTCGCCAAAACGGAAATATGCGTTCCCAAGAGCCGAGAGGTTGTACCAGTAATAGGAATTTAGCTCGACAGCCTTCTCCAGCGCGCGGATCGCCTCGTCTTTTTGTCCGTTGGCGATGTAGGCATTCCCCAGGCGCCGGTAGGCCTCGTCCGAATTGGGCGCCAGTTCTAAGGCGCGCTTATCCTCCGCGATGGCCTGTACTGTTTGGCCGGTCACAGCGTAGGCGCTGCCCAGGGCGAAATGCACTTCGGGCAATTTGTCGTTTAGCTGGGCAGCTTTCTTGGCTGCGTCCACCGCTTGTTCCGACCAGTATTTGTCTTTCTTCTGGTTGTACATCAGCAGATTGGCGTCAGCCAGTCCGGAGTAGGCCAGAGCGAAGTTGCGATCTTTCTGCAAAGCGCCCTCAAAGAAGTTCATTGCGGTCTGAATTGTCTTCTGATCCGGAGTGCCGCCCAGCGCGTTGCGGCCTTTCAAATAGGAGTTGTACGCCTCGATATTTTCCGTGGGGTGCGCGGTAACCGCGGCCAGCTCTTTGTCGGTGGTCTTCGCTTCCAGGGCATCCACCAGCTTCGCGAAGATCTGATCTTCCAGCGTCAGCAGATCTCCGGCAACACCGGTGAATTCCTGGCTCCAGGGGCGGTCGTCCGCCAGATTCTCCAGATTTACGGTGATTCGCAGATTATCGTTGGAACCTTGCACCGTTCCATGGACGATAAGGTTGACACCCAAGTCCTTGGCGACCTGGGGGAGCGGTGCTTTCGGATCGAGTTTCGCGGTTTCCGTTGGGGAAGTCAGGTGCACATCTTTTACTTCAAACAGCTTGGTGGATACAGCTTCACGCACACCATCCGCAACCCATCCAAGCGAAGACTGGTCCCCGATGACACGGAAAGGCATAACTGCCACGAATTTGCCTTGGGAAAGAGCTGGGAGGCTGGTATTGATTATCCCTGCGCGACGACCCGCAACCTCGGGCGGGAACAGCAAATGCCTCGTTTGCGGAATGACGAGAAACAGCCCGCTCAACACCAGTATGGCGGCGGCCGGGCCAGCCCACTTCCACGGAATCTTGCTGGCCGGCTTTGGCGCCTGCATGATGATGGAGGCCATCACTGGGCGCTTGCCCTGCCAGGCGTCCAGATCCGCTAGGATTTCTGCGGCGTTGGGATAACGGCGTTCCAGGTCGCGCTCCAGGCAGCGGCTTACGATATCGCTGAGGCCTGCGGGAACGGTGGCGTCAATTTCCGCGAGGGGCACGGCACGCTCCTGATTGCGCATCAGCAGGCTGGCCATCGCGGTCTCTGCCTTGAACGGCATCTTCCCACTCAACAGTTCGTAGAAAATCAGACCGACGGCAAAGAGATCAGAGCGCTGGTCCAGGGTTTTTCCCATTGCCTGCTCAGGCGACATGTACTCGATCGTGCCCAGCAGGGCGCCGGTTTGCGTCATGCCTTCGGACTGGACGGATCGCGCCAGGCCAAAGTCCATCACCAGGATGCGCCCCGCCTTGTCTCGCATGATGTTCTGCGGCTTCAAGTCGCGATGGATAATCCCGACGCTGTGCGCCGCGTCCAGTGCCATGCAGACATGGCGAATGATTTCGACCGCCTCATCGGGCGAGAATTTTCCGTGTTCCTTCAGCAGTTGCCGAAGATCGCTGCCTTCGACAAACTCCATCGTGATGAACTTCACGCCATCGGCTTCCGCCAGGTCGTAAATGCGGATTACGTTCTTGTGGGTCACCTGATGAGCGGTGAGGAGTTCCTGTTTGAAACGCGCCAGAATCACGGGATTGCTGGCCATTTCCGGCCGGATCAGCTTCAGCGCTACTACGCGCTCCACTTCGCGGTCAGCGGCTTTATAGACCGCGCCCATGCCGCCTTCGCCGAGAAGGTCAAGAATCTCGTAGCGTCCGCCGAGGATGTCTCCGACCTGAAGGACGACGTTCTGGTAGGAGGTTAGATAGGAGCGCGGGCCGCTGGGTGTGCGGACAGAGGTGCCGCCTTCGCGGGAGGCATCGGGATGAATAACCGTAGCGCCGGGGTCCGCGGGGGGCCGGCGTGGAGGGGGCTCTATAAAGGTGGCGCCGTCATTGTCCAATGGAACTTCGCTGGACGAGCTTTCGCCTTTGGCTGGCGCGCGCAGTCCGCCACCCGGCTCCTGACCCCGACCTGGCTTGGGCTTCAAATCGTCCATGAGACTGTTGTGACCCAAACACACCCATATCGCCAGCTTGGCAATGGCTGCCTGGGTCCAACGGCGTAAGTATATAACGTGGAAGAGTTTCTGAGCAGTTAAAGTCGAATCGGGAGATCAGGTTGGTAACTAATAAGGTCAGTTCTCATTCGCTTATAACCCGTGGGCGAAGTTGTGGGAATGCTGGAAACGGTCCATGGCAGATTTCACTTTTGAAGTAGCACCAGATGCTGACCAAACGGTTCGGTAGACGTGCCGTTTTGCGGTTGCCCAGTTAGCCGACGAGATTTCTAGCTGTGGCCACCCGTGAGTTCCCGCACAATTGAGCCGACGACGTTTTTTGCGTCGCCGAAGAGCATCAGCGTTTTGTCCAGGTAATACAGTGGATTGTCGATGCCTGCGAAGCCCGCCGCCATGCTGCGCTTGATGACCATAACGGTGCGCGCCTTGTCCACGTCAAGAATCGGCATGCCATAGATAGGGCTGCTCTGGTCTTCGCGGGCCGCGGGATTCGTCACGTCGTTTGCGCCGATGACCAGCGCCACATCGGTCTGCGGAAATTCGCCGTTGATATCGTCCATCTCCAGAAGTTTGTCGTAAGGGATGTCTGCTTCGGCGAGCAGCACGTTCATGTGGCCCGGCATTCTTCCGGCAACCGGGTGGATGCCGAACTTTACGTCCACGCCGCGCTTGGTCAACGCATCGTAGAGTTCACGCACTTTGTGCTGCGCTTGCGCGACGGCCATGCCGTAACCCGGAACGATCACCACTTTGCTCGCTGCCGCAAGAATTCCGGCCGCCTCTTCCGGCGAAGCGCTGCGAACCGGCCGGGCTTCTGTCGTGCCCGCTGCCGCCACTTGTTCCTGGCCAAACGCACCGAACAAGACGTTTGTAAAGGAACGGTTCATCGCTTTGGACATGTTCACGGAAAGAATGAAGCCCGAAGCCCCGTCCAACGCCCCGGCCACGATTAACAGCTTGCTTCCGAGCACAAAGCCCATCGCCGCCGCGGAAAGTCCCGCGTAAGAGTTCAGGAGAGAGATCACTGTCGGCATGTCCGCGCCGCCAATGGGAATAATCATCATCACGCCGAATGCCAGCGGAATGCCGATCATGAAAGGAAAGAGAAAAGTTTTGTCGGGATGCAACACAAGAGTCACGCCGATCCCAACGGCAATCGCCAGCAATCCCAGGTTCACGAGATTCTGGCCCTTGTAGGTGATGGGGCGCTGCGGCAAGATTTCCTGAAGTTTTCCCGCCGCCATCAAGCTGCCTGTGAACGTGAGCGCGCCCAAGATCACTTCCAGTGAGAGCACGCCCATCATGAATTGGGGAACATTTGGCGCGCGCATGTAAAATTCCGCCGTGCCTACCAGCGTGACGCACAGCGCGCCAAACGCATGGCTGAGCGCCGTTCGTTGCGGCACTGCTGTCATTGCCACGCGGCCCAAAGGGACGCCGATGATTGTGCCCAGCACCAGCCCAATGGCGATCCATCGGTAATCAACGATTCCTTTGTGCAGCAGCGTTCCGGCAATGGCCAGCAGCATGCCGACTTCGCCAGCCCAGACGCCGCGGCGCGCGGTGACGGGAGAGCTCAGCCACTTCAAGGAGAGAACGAAAAGGGCGGTGGCAATCAGGTAAGTAATTTCAAGTATGTTTTCGCTCGCGAACATGATGTTTACGGTTTCCTCGGGCCGCTGGCTTTGAACATTTTGAGCATCCGGTCGGTAATCATGAAGCCGCCCACGATGTTGCTGGTTGCGGCGATGATCGCGATGGTTCCCAGGATTTTCGCAAAATTGGTTTTGCCTTCGCCCGCCAGGATGATTGCGCCGACGACGGCGATTGCGTCCAACGCATTTGTGAGGGACATCAGCGGCGTGTGCAAGAGCGGTGAGACTCGGCGGATCACTTCAAAGCCGATAAAGGCGGCGAGCAGGAATACGTACAGACTTGTAACCAGGTCCAGTTGCATCAGGCCCCTCCTCCGGCTGGCGCGGCCTGCAGCGCCGGCATCGAGAAAAATTCTCTCACGCGCGCGTTCACTATTTCGCCGTCGCGTGTCACCATCGTTTCACGCGTGATTTCGTCCTGCAGATTCAATTGCAGCTTGCCGTCCTTCACCAGGTGCAGCAGGAAAGAGGTGATGTTTCTGGCGAACATCTGGCTGGCGTGATATGGCACGGTACCGGCCAGATTGTATTCGCCGATGATTGTGACGTCATGGGCCACGATGATTTCATCCGGCTTTGTGAGTTCGCAATTTCCGCCGCGTTCCGCGGCCAGATCCACGATTACGGAGCCGGGTGCCATTCGCTCGACCATCTCTTTCGTTACCAGCACCGGGGACTTCTTGCCGGGAATGACCGCGGCAGTGATTACCACATCGCTTTCGGCGATGACGTTTCCCAGCAGTTCGCGTTGCTTCTGGTAGAAGCTTTCGTCCTGCGCTTTGGCGTAACCGCTGGCATCCTGCGCGTCCTTCGCTTCGACGGCGAGTTCAACGAAACGCCCGCCGAGGCTCTGCACTTGTTCCTTGGACGCCGGACGCATGTCGTAGGCGGAGGCGACGGCGCCCAGGCGGCGCGCCGTCGCAATGGCCTGGAGTCCGGCAACACCCGCGCCGATGATCAGCACGCGCGCCGGGGCGATGGTGCCTGCGGCCGTCGTCAACATCGGGCACATGCGCGGGAGTGTGTCCGCGGCCAGCAGCACGGCTTTGTAGCCGCAAATTGTGGCCATCGAAGAGAGTACGTCCATGCTCTGCGCGCGCGTGATGCGGGGCATGAGTTCCACCGCAAAGGAGGTGACGCCGCGTTCGGCAATTTCCTGCAGCGTTTTCGGCGTTCCCAATGGGCGTAAAAAGCCCATCAACACCTGGCCCTTGCGGAATAGCGGCAAATCCACGTTTCCATTTTTGTCGTTTGCGCCGTAGCAGAGGAACTGGACGATGATGTCTGCCGTACGGAAGACTTCGGCGCGATCGGCTGCAAGCTTCGCGCCCTTTTCCAGATAGTCCTTGTCGGGATAGCCTGCGGCCTGGCCGGCGCCGGCTTCCACAAGCACCTCGAGGCCCGCTTTCTTCAGATTGGGGATTACGGCCGGAGCCAGCGCGACGCGCCGTTCATTCGGATAAATTTCCCGCGGTATACCAAGAATCATGCACCCTCCTTCCAGAAGGCCTTCGATATAGATGCTGATAGTTCGCGACTGGATATCGATTTAATGTTTGGTCTGCCGTGCATCCGCACTCTCGTCTCCGGCTGTAAATTGCGACTTCGCTTGCTTATTCATGTTGTTGCGGAATCGGGGGCGGAGCGAGTGCCCCTGTTCTGGGAAAGGCAGCTGCCACGAATTCGACACGCCCCGCTCGAAACGTGCCGCATTGGTTCAACAGCGGAATTCTATCTCTAATGTCACGGTTCGGACAAGGCGGCAAACCCCCGGAGGTATCCGTGCGCCGACCGCTCGACGCGGGCGACGAAATGCTGGCTAGTGCAAATTCTCGTAGACGGCCCGAGCTTCATGCAGCCTTTTCAGGACAAGTTCCTTTTCCGCGGGTGAATTCCAGTCCGGATATTGCGAAGTGACTTCGATGGTCCGGTCAATCCACGCCGTGAAATATTCCGCGTCCTTTCTTGCGTAGGCCCGCTTTCCCGCGATTGTCACGTACACGGGGCTCGTCGTCGCGTAGGTGTAGTTGTCCATCACGGGGTATTCCGCTTTTTCGCTCCAGGCGCGGAGGACGCACCAGCCGCTTTCCTGAAGCGGCAAAGAGCCGTTGATGTCGGCGGATTCTTTTGCTGCGTCGGTCGGCAAGGTTTTTACCACTTTTCCGTTGCACACAACTTCCAAATGATCCACGGGAACGATGGACCGCAATTTTGCCGTGAAGGGAACTGCTGCCTGAGGGGAATCAAATTTCAACTCACTTCCGACCATTTCGCCGCCCAGCTTGAATTCGATCAGCGGCCCGTTCGTGGCAAACGTGCGGCCCTGTTTCAATTCGTCCATCCATGTGTCGATACTCGCGGGCCAACCAGGAGTCCACACATAGACGCGATCGAAACCCACTTGCCCGCGGATTGGGGCGGCGTAATTTGTTGTCGCGTCGGTTCCGGCACCCGCAGGTAATTTGAAGCCGAGGTTCAGCAGGTTGTACCAGACTTCTGCCGTCGATTTGTGGTCGCTGAAGCCCACAATCTCCACGTAGTCGAGTTTGCCTAACGCCACGTCCACCGGCAGTTCGTCGGTGATCCGCTGAGCAGGCTTCGCGAACGGGTCCGGCACTGCATCGAACGGATGCACCGCCCCCACCAGTGCGCCCTGCGCGTGAGCCATGTCGTACACATCCGCATTCATCGGATACGAACTCGCCGCCGCCGTATTCGGATATCCCGCATACCCCGGCAGCAACAAATGATCTTTTAATCGCAAAATTCCCCGGTGCCCCCAATAGCTCGTGTGATATTCCTGCCCCAGCACCAATTGGCTGTCCGGATCTACGTGTCGCCAAACTAGATCGGGCTGGACTTCCCAAAATTTGATGTCGGGAAAGCGTTGTTCCTTATTGACGGTCAATTCATTGAATATTTCGAGTCCTTCCGCCTCGCCAATTTCTGAGAGATGTGACGGGTCATTCCGGTAAGTGCCGCCATAATTCATGTGAACGTGCAGGTCGGAGCCAACCCAGTGCTCGCCGCGATCGGGGTTAAAATCCAGCCGGCTCAATCTCGCGTCCACGCGGGATGTCTCGGCCGTCTTTACCGTCACTACCTTACGGAACGGTTTTTTCTCGAATCCTTGGCTGACCTCAACCGTGATCTTTCCAGCCGGAACCTGGAATTCCTTTCCGGCCGCACTTGCGGAATAAAAGTAGTGCCTTTCAAAGGGCCGCTCTGCCCGGTCGAATCCATCATCTGCGTGAATCCATGCGTCGCGCGGCGCAAAAAATCGTCCGGCCTGGTCCATGACTGAAATCCTGGCGAGAGAAGAGAGATTTGAGGCGCCTTCGAGACTAAGCAGCAATAATCCGCGCGCCTTCAGAAAGTTCAGATTTGCCGCATCCAAATCCTCACTTTCCTTTCCCATGAATTCTTGGTAGTGAATGCCGGTTGAGCCGTTCTTGTTGGAAATAAATGCAATGTATTTGCCGTCGGGTGACCAGCGTGCGTTGGTTTCGTCCCAGTCGCCGTAGGAAATCGGGAACGCGTCGCCGCCCTTTGCAGGCATCACCCACAGGTTTTGCCACTGGCGGCCGAGATAGGAGCTGTAGAGCATGCGCGAGCCGTCGGGGGAAAAATCGGGCCGCGCTTTCCAACTGGTTTCTTCGTAATGGATTTCGCGCGCTTCGCTGCCTGGTTCCGCTTTCATCAGCCAGAATCCGCCGGTGCCGTGAATGTGCCCGCGGTTGGAGACGAAGAGTATTTCTTTTCCGTCGCGCGTCCAGACCGGATTGATTTCCATGTCGTAGGCGCTGTAGTAGTAACGGGGCAGGGAACTCTTCGTTTCGCCGGTGAGCCGCGCCATATTTTCCAGTGCACCATTTTTTACATCGGCCATAAAAACGTGGAAGCGCCGGTTATATTGGGTGGAAACCCAAACGATCTTTTCCCCGTTGGGGGACCAGCGCGGCTCCACATTTACGGCGCCTCCACTGGTGAGTTGAGAACTTTTTCCCGTGGTGAGATCCAGCAGCCAAAGTTCCATCGCGTCTTTTTGGTAGGAAACATAGACAACACTCTTCCCGTCCGGCGACCAATCGGGCTGGTAGTCGTAGCCCGCGCCGTCCGTCAATTGTGTGGCGTCCATGGAACCGAGCTTTTGCCTCCACAGCGAGCCTGCCATTGAATAAATCAACTCGTTCGAGTCAGGCCCCCAGCTCAAACTGCTTGGGCCGCTCGTCAACTGCGGAAGATACAGTTCGCGGTAATAATAAGGATGAGGTTCATCAATCTGCGGCAGCACCGGCCGCCGCTGCGCGCAGGCGGGGATCACAAACAGAGCGAAAAGCAGGCACTCGAATTTCAGGATTCGCGTCAACGCAATCCTCCCGGACGGCATACTACGCCAAAATGGAAAAGGGCGCAGCCTCGCTGCGCCCTTCCGACTGCAGTATCACAATTGGTTTCAGGAAGCCGTCGCCTATGCGAGTCCCAGCTTGCTCAGCGGCATCTCTCTCAGGCGTTTTCCAGTAGCCGTAAATATCGCGTTGTACAGCGCCGGCGCAAATGGCGGCAAGCCCGGCTCGCCGATGCCTGCAGGTGGGGCTTCGCTGGCTACGATGTGCACGTTGGTTTCACGCGGCGCCACGTTCAAGCGCGCCACCTGGTAGGAATCGAAGTTGGACTGGTCAATGACACCGTTGGTGGCGGTGATCTCGCCGTAGAGCGCGATGCTTGTGCCCATCGTCGCCGCGCCTTCAAACTGCTGCCGCACCGTCAGTGGGTTCACGATCGTTCCTGCATCCAGCGCCGAATCTACACGGTGGATCTTTACCTGGCCGTCCTTCACCTCTGCCTGCACGACCGTTGCGACGTAGGTCAGGAAGCTGCGGTGCACGGCGATTCCCATTCCCAATCCGTTGCCAATCTTTTTCTTGCCCCAGCCGGATTTTTCCGCCGCGAGCTGCACGACGCGGCGAAGCCTTGCGACGTCGATCGGGTACTGCTCGTAATCTCCGTCGTAGTTGGTGTAATCCTTGGGCAGCTCGGTCTTCGGAATGATTCGGTCGGGACCGAGAAGCGCCAGGATGTAGTCCACCTGATCTTTTCCCGCGGCATTGGCCAGTTCGCCGACAAAGGAATGAATCCCGAACGCGTGATAAATGTTGGCCACTGAGCGCAGCCACCCGATGCGGGTGTGCGCGGGCGCGGGGCCATTTTCCGCGCGATGATTTGCAAGGGCGAAGGGCACGTCGCTGAAGCCAAGCCCGATTTCACCGGCGTCGGCGTACTCTGTGGCTTCAAAGGTGGATGCAATCGGTGGAAACACGCTGCGCTGCAGCCACGCAGTGGGTTTTCCGTCTGCCCCTAGCGTGGCCTTGAAATACATCGCCGCAACCGAATGGAAGGAATCAAACTTGATGTCGTCTTCGCGGCTCCAGACAACCTTGATGGGCTTTCCGGTTTTTTTCGACAATACCGCCGCTTCGACGATGAAATCCGGGAATGACTTGCGGCCGAACCCACCACCGAGCAGCGTCACATTCACGGTGACATCTTCCTTCTTGATTCCGACCGCCGCGGCAATCGCGTCCTGTGCGCCTTGCGGATTTTGCGAAGGCGCCCAGGCCTCCACCTTTCCATCCTTGAAAACGGCCAGCGCGGCGGGCGGCTCCATCGAGGCGTGGGCCAGCATCGGCGCGTAGTATTGAGCTTCGACAACCTTGCCGCCCTTCTTGAATTCGGCGTCAACGTTGCCGTTTTCCCGCACCACTTTGCTGGGCTTCAGCGAAGTTGCTTCCAATTCCTTCCGGAAGGCATCCGAATTCCACGTGCTGTGATCGCTTTTGGTCCACTCGACCTTCAGTTTTTTCTTTCCCTGGAATGCCGCCCAAGTGTTGTCAGCAATCACTGCCACTCCACCCAATGGCTGGTAAAGGATCGGCGGCTTGAATGTGTCGAGCGTCGCTGTCTGCTTCACGCCGGGGACTTTCAGAGCGGCCGATTCGTCCACACTCTTCGGGGAACTTCCGTAAACGGGTGGGTGCATCACCGAGGCGTAGAGCATGCCGTCCAATCGCGCGTCCTGGCCGTACATGGCCTGGCCGGAGCACATGTTTTTCAGGTCGTAAGCCTGCCGTGGTTTCCCGATGTAGCGCCATTCGCCGCGCGCCTTTAGTTGTAACTCTTCTTTTTTTGGCACCGGCAATTTCGCCGCCGCGGAAGCCAATTCTCCATAGCTGAGCTTTTTGCCGCTTGCTCTGTGCACCACCATGCCAGGTTCCGTGGTGCATTCCTTTTCCGGGACGCCCCATTTCTGCGCCGCGGCGCGCACCAGCATCAGCCTACCGCTCGCTCCAGATTCACGCAGCGTGTCGAAGAAGCTTCTTACGGAGTGCGAGCCATCCGTGTCCTGGTCGCCGTATTTTGCGTCGCCACCTCCCTGCACGACTTTCACGCGGTTCCAGTCGGCGTCCAGTTCATCCGCCACGATCATGGGCAATCCGGTGCGGTCCCCGCTGCCCATTTCCGCGCGGTGGGCTACGATATAGACCGTTCCATCCGTCGCGATGGCGAGATAGACGTTCGGCTGCAGCGCCGCAGCGGCCATCGAATCCGCGGCCGACGGCTCTGCGGCTGCCAACAAACTCTCCGGCAAATACCGCGCGCTCAGTACAAACGCACCCGCTCCCACAATCCCTTTGAGAAAACCGCGACGGCTGACATTTTCAATTTGGATCATGTCCTCACCTGGCTCCTGCGCCGACGAAAATCACCCAAAATCCGACTACTTCCGTTCTCTATCCTACCTGCATTCCACAAGCTTGCAAGTCCGGATGATTCTCTCTGCACGTCCGCGCGCGAGCACGCAAATTCATTGCCCTGTCCGCTGTGCGCTGGCATACTCATCTCCCGCAGCACGGAGAGCACTTCACAATGAAACGCGAATATCATCGCTGGTATTCCCCGCGGCTCGGCTTCGAACTCGGCGTTGTCGTTTACGGTCATTGGGGACCGCCCCTGATGGGATTTCCCACCAGTGCGGGAGACGAATCGGAGCTGGAAGGGCAGAGCATGGTGGGTGCGCTGGCCGAATTTATTGATGCCGGGCGCATCAAGTTTTATACGGTGAACTCGATTAACGGACTCAGTTTTTATAACAAGGGCGCGCATCCGTTTCACCGGAGTTACGTGCAGTCGGTTTTCGATTCGTATCTACGCGAGGAAGTTGTGCCCTTCATCTGGGACAACTGCCAGTCGCGCGTGGCAATTGCCACGATGGGCGCTTCCTTCGGCGCGTATCATGCGGCGAATGCGTTGTTCAAGCATCCGGACATCTTCAAGCGCTGCTTCGCCATGTCGGGAGTTTACGACTTGAGGAATTTCATGGACGGCCTGTACGACGACAATTTTTATTTCAATAATCCCGTGGATTATCTCGCCAATCTGTCCGATTCCTGGTATTTTGAGCAACTCGCTTCCTGCGATATTCACCTGATCACCGGCACGGGTCAGTGGGAACACAGCGGCCCTACGTACCGGCTCTCCGAAGTGCTTTCGAGCAAGGGCATCCGCCACTCCGTGGACAACTGGGGCCCCGAAGGCGGCCACGACTGGCCGTATTGGAAGCACCAGATGCGCTCCTACGTCTCTCAGCTCTACTAAGATTCGTTCGTTTCCTCATTGTAGCGCTGGCTTTTATGCCAGCGCTCCGGAGTGGTATTTTTAGCAAGGAAGAGTTTTACTGGAAAGGGGGCTCAATGAGGCGCCGAGTATCCAAACAAAAGCCCCGCCGCAAGGTTGGTCAAAAGAACAAATCGCGTCACATCCCGAAGCGCGCAAACTCTCAGGCAAGTAATCGAAAATATGGCCTCGGCTCAGAAATTGCCAGTTTGTTTCGCGGCATTGGCTTGAAACCAGGTGAGGAAATTCAGGAATTGCACGATCTGACCTTGAAAACTGTCGACTTTAGCGATCACTGAGGATGCCCCGTCCTTTGGAGCGCGACATTGAAATCACCGCTTTTGCGGTCTAAGCCCCGCCAAGCAAATGACACGAAGCCGAAACGCCTTGGCCGTCCGCCTTCGACCCATCAGCGTCTCACTGAAGAAGTTTCATCATCTCAGGAACAGCGGAATGAATTGAACCGCGCTCGGTTCGCACATCGAATCCACCGCAGACGCACTCAAAAGTCGAGTCGTGAAAGCTAAAAATGATGTGCTGCATTTTCCAAAAGCGTTCAGGCTTGTGATGGGGATGAACCGAATTCATGCGTTCGAGCCTTCGAATCCAAGAAGAGTCTTCGACCCGGAATGCACTGTACGGTCTTAAACCGCGACCAGAAAGCGGATGACCTGCGAACGCTTCATCGTTTGGCGGGCCGAACATGTGTGCCTGGCATCCGTTGAACCGCACAAGGGCAAGTGGCTGGTTACTCGTGGCCGGATCAACGATCCTGACTGACGAGCCGTTCCAGCCTGGCTGAATTTCCTGCACATAGAACGCGAGCACGACCCGCCGCTCGTCAGCGATCACCAGCGGCAGCGGCGTCCCAACCGAGGACTGGGGTACATCAGCGAGGGGCACCACCCTGTCTTTGTTGTCGACCTGATACATTCAGGACAATTCCCTGATTTAGTTTGAAATTATTGCGCTTACGCCAATCCCAGGTGATCCATCTGGTAGCGGCCTTTTTCGATCACTTGGTCCTGGTCGATCCATACGTCGCAATTGCGCGTGAGCACGTCAACGTGCGTGTGTGATTTCCAGTCGGCATGGGTCTGGCTGCCGTAGGGATCGCCGAACGCGATGTGCACGCCGGGAAATTTTTCGTCCTGCAGCAGGATGCCGATCATCCGCGTGAGGCCCAGGTTGGTGCCGAACGCGAGCTCTCCAACGCGATCGCTGTTCTCGTCGGTGTGGCAATAACGCCAGAATTCTTCTTCGAGATCCTTGCGCGCGCATTCGACGTGCGCCAGGCGCCCACCTAGAATTTCCAGTACCAGCGGAGTCTTCTGCAGGTCGCCATATTTTCCGTTGAAGTAATCGCCTGCGGTCGCATCGCAAACAAATGTTCCATCCACCGTGCCGGGCGTGGTGAACACTTCGCCGGCCGGCAGGTTCGACCAGTAGCGCGGGCTGATGAGGCCGCTGGTCTTCACCCAATCCAGGTGCCGGTCGAAGTGCGCGGAAAACGATGTGCCGGCTTCGGTCTTAACGGTAAGAGTTTCGGCTCGAAGCATCCGTTCGCGCAATTTGTCGCTCAGGCGGTCCACCATGCGGTAATCCGCGCGCATACCTTCCTGCATGATTTCGGGAGTGACGCCGACCATGTGTGCGTAGCGAATCTGCCGGCGCTCCACCACTTTTACGATTGACATCCGCGCGCTCAACTCGCCAGGCTGCGGCGTCATGCACAGCAGGCCCACATCCGCGCTTTCCAGCGCTTCCAGCACCGGCTCCGGCGCGCCCTTCATCGGGCGAGGACCAAAATCTTCCAACAGTAGGCCGGTAAAGCCAGCGCCGCGCTCTTTCACGGCCTTTTCGAGGCTGGCGGCCACGCTGCGGCTGACGTCGTCCGCAATCAGCGCAACATTTTCGCCGGCCTGCACATTCAGGCAGACACCAATCGCGTTTTCCGCGCCAGCCATCAGTTCGATTGGGGCGATTCCAAAGATCATCTTCATTATTTTACCTGATTCCCGCGCCATGCCAAAAACGCGGTTACCGGGAGTTGCCTTGTCCGGCCACCTTTTCCGCCCGTTTGGGTTCGACGCGGAATGCCGGAATCTGCCCGCCGCCGCTGGTGACATTCGCCAGGCTGCTGGCGCTGAGCCGCGTCAAGAAGCCGGCGAGTTTTCCGCGGAACATGTAGGGCGCCAGGTCCACCAGCATGTCCCTGAATTCTACTTTTCCGTCGGCGCCGATGTAGGGGAACTCGCCGCGCCGCATCGCAATTTTCTCCTGCACGATCCAGCAGCCATGCCCCTTCGCCGATTTCCCACCTGGAAGAGCTTCCTGAATCGATTTTTCCCAATGCTTGCTGTCCACTTCCCAACCGAGCGTCACGCCAGTCCCGCCGTACTCGTCGCTGGGTTTCAGGACGAGATCCTTCTGATTCCTCCGGATGTACTCAAGCAGCTCGATCGGCTTGCCCCGGTAGTCCGTTTCCACGTCTTCGACCACGCGCGTCCACGGCACTTGCTGCTGAATCACATCCAATTCTTCGGAAGAAAACAGCTTTGCGTTCTTCTGCTCGGTCAGCACGGCGAAGAACGCTTTCACGTGAGGAATCTTGCAACGGAAATTATTGGCCACGCAGACCGCCTGAGCCTCGTACGCTTTCACCAGCGCGGCGCACTCCTTCGGCCGAGCCACAATGTCGTTAATCAACACGCGGCGGTACACCAGATCGATCTTCCTGCCCTGCGCAGTCAGCTTCTTCCCGTCCCATTCGAGTTCTCGCGGATCGGCCAGGACCACGGGGACCTGCAGGGCCTCGAAACGTTGCTTCAAAATCTCAAATTCGCTCCACGTGGGCACTTCTTTCCAATCAACAATCAGCATCTGCGGACGTTGCGAGGTTGCGCCCCAATCGCGGTAGGTGCCGATCAGCGCGTCTAAAAGCTGCGCGCTCAACGAATAGCTATGAATTTCAAATTTCTTCGCGAACTCCTTCGTCACCGGCAATTCGCGGAAGAGTTCCGAGAGTGTTTCCGTGTATCCGGCGCCGGCTGGCGATTCGCCGTTATACTCGGTGAATTTCAGCGATTCCGGCAGCAGGAATGCGTCCACGCGTGAAGCCGTGCTGGCTGGTCCGCCGCCAGCGGGCAAGCGCACCAGGCGTTCTTCTTCCGGGCGCAGGTGAAATTGGGAGAAAAGTGACCGATCGTCCGTGGCCAGGCTGGCGACGCGCTCGCCGAGGCGTGCGAGGATTTCCGTGGCATGCCGCACTCGGTCTTCGTCTCCCGGCGAAAGAAAAAATGGCCGCAGAAACGGGCAATGCACCCGTTTGCCGAAGGTCAGCTTCGCGCCCTTCAGTTCTCTCAGGAATTTTTTCGGAAAGTCGGGAGACTCCTTCAGCATGGGCCGCAGGAGTTCATTCCAATATTCGACCGGGTCCGGGCCGGGAGATGGAGTTCGAGCGGGCTTCATCGCTTGGTGGATCCCGAAGGCGCGGTTTGCGCCGCGTGGGCCGCGCGAGGCGCTCCTGTGAAACCCGCGGCGGTGCCGATGCCGAGCATCTCTTCCCAGCGTGGCCAGGTGTTGGCGATGTTTCCGTGCAGCGCCCGATCGATCACCAATCTGGACATCTTCTCCACCACGTGCTGGAAATAAAACTCCGTAATGCGGTCGCGTTCGAAATCCGGCGCGGGGTTCAGGAAATCGATGGCATAGGGCACGCCGTCCTTGATGGCGAACTCAATCGTGTTCATCTCGTAGCCCAGCGCCAGGTTGATGGTTTGCGCATCTTTCACCACCCGGGCGCCTAATTCTTTGGACAAATAATTGTGCTCCACCAGATATTTGCGTTCCTTCGGGTCGTACGCAACCGGCAAAATGTCCGTCTTGCCGAACGTGAAGCATCGCACATACTGGCCGAAGTCGATGAACTCCTGCAGCGTCATGCAATACGGCGAAGTCTTGTCGTACGCCTCCAACAACTCTTCCTTGTTATGCACTTTGTAGACGTGCTTCCAGCCGCCGCCGGAAAACGGTTTCAGAATCGCGGGGCGGCCGACGTAGTCGAGCAACCCGTCCCAATCCATCGGATACATCAGGTTTCTCAGCGACTCCGAGTTGATATCCACATCGGACGGATAGCCCTTCTGCGGCAGCAGCACGGTTTTCGGAATCGCTATCCCCAGCTTTGACGCCACGGAATAGTTGAAAAACTTGTCGTCGGCCGTCCACCAGAACGGATTGTTGATGACGTAGGTGCCTTGCAGCACCGCGTGTTTAAGATAGCCGCGGTAATACTCAACTTCATGCGAGATGCGGTCCACAATTACGCGATATTCGGCCGGCTCGCCCATTTTCGTGCCGCCAAGCTTCACAAAGTCAGCCGTCACGCCGTCTTTTTTTCCGAGTTCGTTCACTCGGGCGATAAACGCAGGAGGAAAGCTGAACTCGCGTCCGCACATCAATCCGACTTTAACCATGGGATCCTCCTCTTGCCTCGCGCAACCGCACGGCTCGATCGCTCGATTCAGTTGATCGCGGCCGCGGAATTCGATTTTGCGTCCTGGACGCTCGCCCGAGTCTCCATCACCAGGTGGCGCACCACGTCCTTCAGGTCGCCTGTCTGCTGGTAGACGCGCAACTGGCGTTCGGCGCTGGTTCCCTCATTCAGAATCGTGTGGATGTACTCGACGGCGCTGCGGCTGCCGAGATCGTCGACCACGTCGTCGATCAATTCCATCAACTCCAGCATCAGTTCGCGCATCGGCACTTCCGCTTCGCGCCCGAAATCGATCAGCTTTCCTTCAATGCCGTAGCGCGCCGCTCGCCACTTGTTTTCTTCGATCAGGGCCCGGCGGTAAATGCGCCAGCTCTGGTTCCGCGTGTACAAGCGGTGCAGCTTGACGACGATCGCCTGGGTCAGCGCCGCGATCGCCACGGCTTCTTCCACGCGCGTCGCCGTGTCGAACATCCGGAATTCCAGCGTGCCGTACATTGGATGCGGTCGCACGTCCCACCAGATCTTTTTGCCCGTGTCGATGCAATTCAGCTTGACCAGGAGGTTGATGAAATTCTCGTACTCGCTCCACGACTCGAATACTTCCGGGATTCCGGTGCGCGGGAAGCGGCGGAAAACAGTGGTGCGGAAAGATTTCAGGCCGGTGTTCCGCCCCATCCAAAAGGGCGAGCTTGTCGAAAGCGCCAGCAGGTGCGGCAGGAAATAACGCACCATGTTCATCATGTCGATCGTGGTCTGTTTGTCCGGCATGGCGATGTGCACGTGCATGCCAAAGATCAGCAGCGAGCGCGCGAGTTGCCCCATCTCTTCGACGATATGTTGATAGCGCTCCCCGGGGGAAATCACCTGGTCGATCCAGCTGGAAAATGGATGCGTTCCCGCCGCAGCCACGCGCAAGCCGGTGCTTTCGGCGGCCAACACCAGTTCGCTGCGCGTGCGGTGCATTTCCAGCCGCAGTTCGCTCACGTTTTCGCAAATCTTTGTCCCCGTTTCAACGATGGACTGGTGCATTTCCTGCTTTACCAGGTCGCCGACGCCGCGCGCGGCCGCGGAAGAAAGGAGCTGCACCACGTGCGAGCGCAACTCCAACGTTTCTGGATCGATAATCTGAAATTCCTCTTCGACACCGATGGTGAAGCGGTGAGCCATAGTGGCCCTCCCGGCTGCTGGGTCTCTTTTGGGGACTTCGGAGCCATATCATACTCCTACGCCTCTGAAAAACACATCGTACCCGTTGCGAATACGCCCGGGTCCATTGACACTATTCGGCGCCTGCCATAGACTCGCGCGTCATTGGATCATGCGGCCGGATGCAATTGTCTTTCATGCGGAATTGAGGGTGTCGATGTGCAATCGTCGTTTGCTGTCGAAGGGGATCGTTTCTTTTGCTTGGCTAGCATCGGCCAGTTTTCTATTACCGGGTTTGGTGGCTGCAAAACCGCCACAGGAACCGGACAAAAAGCCGGAAGAAGTTTCCAAGGTCGCGAGCATCGAAGTCACGCCCGCCAAGTCCACGGCCGCGGTCGGCACCAAGCTCCAGTTCAAGGCCATCGTTAAGGACGCTGACGGCCAGCCCCTTCCCGATCCGATCAAGCACTGGTACGCGGCGCCATTTGATTCCGCTGCGGCGGAAAACACTGGCGAAGTCACTTTTGTGCAGCCCGGGGAAATCACCGTCGAAGCCGTGATAGGCAAGAAGATTGGCTACGCGCATGTCACTGTTGGCAGGCCGCACATCGCGCGCATCGATGTATCTGCGCCCTCGGCGCCGCTCGCCGCCGGAGCCACGCACCTCCTGACGGCGACGCCTCGCAATGCCGATGGCAATCCGCGCACCGATATTTCCCTGGCCTGGACTTCTGAAACTACCTCTATTGCAAGCGTTGATGCCGCGGGCATGGTGCACGCACTCAAGCCTGGCGAGGCGAAGATTCGGGCCGCCGGTGACGGTGTCACGGGTGAAACTTCCATCCGCGTCGTCAAGAATTCCGTATCGAGCCTTGAAATTTCTCCTGCAACCGCCGGCGCGAAAACCGGCGATGTTTTGCACTTCGCCGCAAAAGACAAGAAGGGCTCTCCAATCTCCACCGAAGTCTCCTGGTCCGTTCAAAATCCTGGAGCGCAGATCTCGCCTGGCGGTTCCTTCGTCGCTGAGCGCCCCGGCACTTACACCGTTGAAGCCGCCGTCGGTGATCGGCTCGCTTCCGCCAGCGTCGTGGTTGCTCCGCGGAACATCGCGCGCGAAACCGAAGTCGTTGGCCACGTCATGCCGAAAGACGATCAGTTTGCCGAGGAATGGGTTTGGGACCACTATGCCTATCTCTCCGGCATCAGCGACAAGGTCTACCTTTACGACATTGCGGATCCCGCGCATCCGCAGACCGCCGATCCGCTCAAGGTCGACGCGCGGCTCGTCAACGACGTCAGCGTCACAACCGACGGAAAGATCGGCGTCATCACCCGCGAAGGCGCTTCGAGCCGCAAGAACGGCATCGTTTTTCTGGATACGTCCGACCCGCTCCACCCAAAAGTTCTCTCGGAATATACGGCCACAGTAACCGGCGGAGTTCACAGCGCCTACGTCAACACGCACTATGTGTATCTCACCGACGACGCCACTGGCTCTTTGCGCGTGATCGATTTCGCCGACGTGAAAAATCCCAGGGAAGTAGCGCGTTGGCAGGTGGAAAGTTCCGGGCAGATGCGCATTCCGGTTCCCCAGGAACAAGGTGGTGGCTTCACCATGGCGGGCCGGTATCTCCACGATGTGCAGGTCGTCGACGGCCTTGCGTATCTTGCTTACTGGCGAGATGGCGCGATTATTCTTGATGTCGGCAACGGCATAAAGGGCGGAAGTCCCGAGCACCCGCAATTTGTCTCCAACTACCGCTTCAATTATGACGAATTGTACGGCTCCGGCTGGCTTGCCGGCTCGCACGCTATTTTCCGGTACAAAAATTACTTGTTCGTTGGGGATGAAGTTTTCCCGGGGAGTTTTGATATTGCCTCGCGTAATCGCATTCCGGTCCGCGGCATCGCTCACGTACTCGACGTGAGCGATCTCGCCCACCCACGGGAAGTGGCAACGTACAGCGTGCCGGAAGGCGGCTCACACAACATCTGGGTTGTGGACGACGTTCTCTACATGGGCTACTACAGCGGCGGAGCCCGGGTGCTGGATGTTTCGGGTGAACTTCGCGGCGAGCTCTACAACCAGGGGAGAGAAATTGCGCATTTCTGGAGCGCCGATCCCCAGGGCTACCGGCCGAATCTTCCGTTTGCCTGGGGAGCATTTCCCTACAAGGGCTTGATCTACGTTAACGACGTGCATGCTGGATTGTGGATTATTAAGCTCGGCAAGCCGAAACCTTATTCGATGACCACCGATCCGCCGCTTCAATGACGGAGGAAGTGAACTACTCCATCTTCCAGAAATCAATACCCGCAGCCTGTGGCGGGGTATCAATCTCCGCCACGATTTTTTTAGCTTCCAGATCGACCACTTCGACGGCGCCGGGTTGTTCTCCGATGCCCTCCACGGTAAAGAAGGCGTAGAGGTTGTCCGGCGATACGATCACGCCGTGGACCACCTTTCGTTTGGTGGGCAGGCGGTCGAGTTCCTTTCCGCTGGCGGCATCAAAAATGGAAACCGAGGCGTCCCGCTTGTTCGTAGCGAGCAACAGCTTTCCGTCTGAAGTGACGCCAAGATTGTAGACGCCGTTACCCGCGGGAATCCGGCGCACCAGTTTCCATTCTTTGGTGTCCACTTCCACGATTTCGTTCGATTTGTTGCAGGCGACATAAACACGGCTGCCGTCGCTTGAAGGTTGCGCCCAGGTGGGGCTGCACGTAATTCCCGCCATATTCATGGGCATGCCTTCGTGGTGTTCCGTTTTTTCCTGTGGCAATCCGGAAAAGCCCAGCTCGTTTCCAGCGCTCACGCGGAAACTCCGGGAAACTTTCATATTTTCCGTATCAATTTCCACCAGCAGATCGTTCATCATGCAGGCGGAATATTGATGCAGGCCATCGCGGGCAATCCTAGAGCCATGCGGCATGACGCAGGTTGGAATTCGCGCCACCTCCACCATTTCGTTGGTGTCCACCACGGAGACACTGCTCGGCACCGGATCGCCGTGCAGGTTGAAATTCACTACGAATAGAAAATTTCCGTCGGGCGTCACGTCGCCAGTCGCTGGGAACAGTCCCAACGTGACCTGTTTCACCACGCGGTCGGTTGCCGTTTCATATTTCAAGGCGGTGCCGAATGGCCTGCCGTGGCCGATGGTGACATAGAAATTCTTTTTATCGGGTGAGAAGGCAATTCCATGCGGCCCGCTGATATCGCTCTGCAGGATTCGCGTTTCCGTCGTTTTCTCGACAACTGCTCCGATCGGTCCGAACCGCACTGTGGCGATCCGGTCGGCCGATTCGCAGACCAGTTTCACCCAGTATTGTTTTGCCGGACGCTCGCCGCTGCGTGCGCTCAAGCCGCAACTCAACACGACACACAAGAGAATTGGTTTCCAGGCGATGTATAGCAGGCGATTCATCAGGCGCTCCGACGACTCACGCGCATTCTATCTCAATTGCTCCGTCAATTTGGCTCTCGACGGGGATGCACGCTTGTTGAGACACTTTCCTCATGCAAATAACCCCTTTTCGCATTGAAGAGTACATGGGCAAGCATGAATTTTCGGCCCGATACCTGCTCTCCTCTTCGGATGCCGAGTCCGTCACCATTGAGGAGATTCTCTCGCTCGAACCCGGCGCTCACGATGCCTTCCTGAAGCACTGGTGCGGCTACACCGAATCACCCGGCGCGCCGTGGCTGCGCGAAGTTCTGGCAGCAATTTATAAGACGATCAACGCTGATCAACTGGTGGTTGTCTCCGCCGCCGAAGAAGCCATCTTTCTTTTCTATCACGCGCTGCTGACGCCGCAAGATCACGCCATCGTCGAGACGCCATGCTACGAAAGCGCGCTTACGTTGCCGAAGAGTACCGGCGCATCTGTCAGCGAGTGGCAGCGCAAGCCCGAAAATGGTTGGGCCCACGACATCGCCGCGCTCGAAGCCTTGATTCGCCCGAACACCCGCGCGCTCTATATCAACACTCCGCACAATCCCACGGTACTGTTGATGGCTCCGGAAATCTTTCGCCGCGTTCTGGAGCTTGCCGCGAAGCACAACATGTACGTATTCTCCGACGAAGTCTACCGGGAGCTTGAACACAATCCCGCCACGCGGCTGCCCGCGGCTTGCGATCTCTACGATCGCGCCCTCAGCCTAAGCTCGGTGAGCAAGACCTACGGCCTGCCGGGGCTCCGGCTTGCCTGGCTCGCCTCGCATGACCAGGAATTCCTGCAGAAGATTATCTCGCTGAAGCACTACACGACGATTTGTGCCAGCGCGCCGAGCGAGTTCCTCACTGCACTCGCCTTCCGCCATCGCCAGAAATTTGTCGATCGCAATCTGCAGATTGTCCTGGGCAATCTTCCGCTACTCACAGCATTCTTTGCGCGCCACAGCAACATCTTTGAGTGGACTGCGCCGAACGCCGCCACGATCGGATTTGCGCGGTTCAAGCCGCAGCAGGATGTTCACGACTGGTGCGAGCAGCTGGTGCGCGATGCTAGCGTGCTGTTGCTTCCCGGCACGGTTTACGACGAACCGCGACACATTCGATTTGGTTATGGAAGAAAGAACATGCCGGAATCGCTGGAGCAATTCGAGGCTTATTTGAAGTCGTCTTCTTTCGCGCGTTCCGCGTAAGGTCATGGAAAATGTGGCAGGAAAATATTTTTCAAAAAGAAAAAAGGGCACGCCGCGATTGCGGGTGCCCTTTGATCGTTCTAATATTCCGGTTCGACCTGCTTCTTACGCTGCTCCCATCGAGCGCCGGGCCTGGAAGCATTCGCGGCAAAATACTGGGCGGCCTTGCGTTGGCCGGAAAGGAACCGTGGTGTCCTTCCCGCATTGCGAACAGGTGGTTTTTGTTTCTGCGCGTGGAGCGGAACCCCCGCCACCACCGCCGCCTTCCGCCCGTTTCGCCTTGCAACCCTTGCAGCGTTTCGGTTCGTTCTTGAATCCCTTGTCGGCGAAAAACATCTGTTCGCCAGAGGTAAAAACAAACTCGGCGCCGCACTCCGAACACTTCAGGACCTTATCGTGGAATTCCATGACCCCGCTCCCCCTGGACCCATATCGGGCGGGGGGCCGGGCTCTTGCACGTCGGGCCGAATGAAGCGCTTGGACCTATAGTCCGGGACAGCTGGGCGCGGATCCCTTGGGCCTGCGGGCATAGAATTAGAACAAATACCCAACTTGCTCTGCCTGATAGGGGCCTGATCCCGGAAGTGCGGCGCCGAGCCGCGTCTAAAACAGGTGATTAATCCTGCTCGCGACGCTGCTTTTTGCGCAGTCGCTTCCGCGAAAGCGCTTCTTTTGCCCGGCGCTTCTCGCCGGGTTTCATGTAGAAGCTGTGCTTCTTTATTTCCTTGATGATGTCCTCTTGCTGCACCTTGCGCTTAAAACGGCGCAGAGCATTCTCAAGAGATTCATTCTCCTCAATGACTACTTCTGCCAATGTACTTCACCCCAATTCCGGTTCGGATTGC